>Ga0187893_10004175_pt1 | contig 27953 bp, 24 predicted proteins | sample MA1701074metaG_FD_139574 | JGI IMG/M metagenome (GOLD analysis project Ga0187893, IMG submission 139574) | White microbial mat communities from a basaltic lava cave in the Kipuka Kanohina Cave System on the Island of Hawaii, USA - MA170107-4 metaG ... | reverse complement strand
TTTGGAGCTTGCCTAATGGCTGCGAGATATCTCAAACTCAACGCGCCGATTCAGTTGTTTGTGCTGGTCTGAGAGTTCCTGTGTAACCGGTTTGGAACTTCCGTATCCGATGGCTTTGATTCGCGACGCCTCGATCCTGAAGCCGTTGACGAGGTAGTTCTTGATGGCATCGGCACGTGCCTGTGAGAGTTTCTTGTTGGACTCCTCTTTGCCCGCCGAATCTGTATGGCCGGAGATCGTCAGGTGAAGTTCAGGGTGATCGATGAGAAAATTTGCCAGCTTGTCGAGGTCCGCGTGCATAACAGGGAGGATATTGGCTTTGCCATTTTCAAATTCCAGCGATTCAAAAGCGATCTTGCTTTCAATTGGCTCAGCGACCTTATTGATTTCTATCTCGCCATCCAGGAAAAACAACTCTTCGATACGGAAGTAGTCGTCGCCCTGTATCACAAGCAGGTAGTTGCGTCTGTTGATCAGGCTGAAATCGAAAGTGCCGTCTTCGCGAAGGTATTTTGGGGCCACCTCCACGCCCTGGTCCAAATCGATGACCGAGACAATTCCTTTCATTGGCTGGCCGGCATTGTCTTTCAATGAGCCCCTGAGTTGTGTGGTAGCTTCAGGTTTGGCCTCCATCGGCACGGGGAATGAGAAGAGGTCGAGGTTCTTTCGATCCTCCGCCTCTGAACGGGCGTAAAAAAGTTCACGGGACTTTGAGTCAATCGTAAAATAGTACTCGCTCCCTGCGCCGTTAACAAGCGGACCGACGTTTTTGGGTTCGCCCCATGAGTACTTCAATCTGGCGGATTTGTAAATATCGAAGTCACCGAAATTGAGGGCGTGGCCGTTCGAACTGAAATACAATACGTTGTAGCTGTGGTGAAAAAACGGACTCACCTCGCTGTTGGATGTGTTGATAACAGGTCCTGCATTCTGGGCCTTACCCCAGGCATTACCATTGGCCCGGACGGCAAAGAAAATATCCGACAGCCCGAAACTGCCCACCCGGTTAGAAGCAAAGAAGAGTGTGTCGCCACCGTGCGTCAACGAAGGATGCGAATCCCAGCCGCTGCTGTTGATGCTTGGGCCAAGGTTGTGCACATTGCGCCATGCGCTGTCTGGCGTCGGTCGCTCGGCTGCGTACAAGTCGCAATTGTTGTCGAAGCATCTGGAGAAAATCAGGAGCTTGCCGTCGAGGCTCATGCAGGCTGATCCTTCGTTGTAGATCGTATTGATCTTGTCGAAACTTTTTGCCGGTCCCCAGAACCCATCCACGCGTTCACTGTAGAAAATGTCTTCGTCGTATTGGCGCGTGTCAATGTTGTTCTTGTTTCGCTTCGAGGTGAAGAGCATCAGGCTGTCAACGTTGCCGATGGTTGGACCGTAGTCTTCCTTGAGTGAATTGACATTGTCGCCCATGTTCACGAGAACAGCGTGAGGGGGGCGAAGCGTATCGATCTCCCTGCGGTACTCAACAAGCTGATAATAGTGTTCAAGCGGTACGTAGTATTTCTTTTTGTCTCGTTCGAGAGAATCGTATTCACGAAACACATCAGCCGTGTCGAGTCCCTGACGATGGTGCTTCAGGACGAGTTTGTAAAGCAGGATGGATTCTCCGGGTTGGCCGAATTTCACAGAGAGCTTCGCCAGTTCCCAGAGCATTGCTGTATTCTCCGAGAAGTTGCGTATGCCGAATTTGGAGACGTAAGATCTGAGGTCTGTATAATATTCCTGTCGCGAACCCGAGCGCTTCAGGTCATGCAACCGTTTCAGACTGTTGGCGTCATAAAAAAACGAGACTGCATTCACATTAGGGAAGGAGAATATGTCAGACTGTCCGAATGTCGTAAGGGAGTCGTTCAGCTGAATGGTACCCGCAGCCTTAACCTTTTTCCTGGCTTTTTGTGCTATACCTGGTCCGGCTAAAAGGCACAGAATGAGGGCGATCAGTACAAAAAATGACGTTTTCACGGACTGGGAAAAAATGGAGACCTCCACCGGAATACCGAAAGTTCAAATAAATTTGATTGATATACAACGGGTTGGCACCCCGATTGAGCATAAGGCTTTGAGTTGGCGATCGAGTACACTCGATCTGTTGATGTGTCAATTTGGCATTGCAATGAGTTCATTCAAAAAGATAGCGCTCACCCCGATGGTGCAGGAGGATTCGGAGGAGTTGGTCCAACTGATCAATCCGGATCAGGAGATTGATCTGAAACCGGAAGATATTCCTGGTGGATTGTTGATCCTGCCCATCAAGAACACTGTGCTGTTTCCCGGTGTTGTCATTCCCATCACCGTCACACGGCAAAAATCGATACGCCTTATCAAGAAGGCCTACCAGGGAAACAAGATGGTAGGGGTAGTTGCACAGAAAAACAAGTTGGTTGAAGATCCGGCAGTCGACGAACTCTACCGTTTTGGTACAGTTGCCCGGATTCTGAAGATGCTCGTATTGCCCGACGGCAACACAACAGTAATCATCCAGGGCAAGAACCGTTTCTCGGTTCAGGGTTTTCTGCAGGAAGAACCATACCTGACTGCGCGCGTGGAATTGCTGATCGAACCGGCGATCAACCTTGACAGCAAGGAAGTCCAGGCATTGATCCAGTCTCTTAAAGATTCCGCTTCGCGCATCCTGCGGCTCAACCCGGAGATTCCTCAGGAAGCGCAAGTAGCCCTGGACAACATCCAGAGCACGCCATTCCTCATTCACTTTTTGTCGAGCAACCTGAATGTTGAGGTGTCCGACAAGCAAAAAATACTGGAAACGGCCAACATCATCGACCGCGGTACACTGCTTCTCCAGTACATGCTTAAAGAGATCCAGATGCTGGAGATCAAGAACGAGATCCAGAAAAAAGTACATACAGGTATCGACCAGCAGCAGCGCGACTATTTTTTGCGGCAACAGATCAAGGTCCTGCAGGACGAACTCGGTTATGACGGCCCGGAAAGGGAGATTGAAAAACTTCGCAAGCGGGGCGCATCGAAGAAATGGCCAAAAGCAGTTGTGGAACACTTCAACAAGGAACTCGACAAGCTGCAGCGTATGAACCCACAGGCTGCAGAGTTCCCGGTGTCGATGAATTACGTGGAACTCATGCTTGACCTGCCGTGGGATGAATACACGAAGGACGATTTTGATTTGAAGCGGGCGGCGAAGATCCTGGACAAAGATCATTTTGGCCTTGAGAAAGTCAAGTCGAGGATTCTTGAATACCTCGCTGTGCTCAAGCTCAAGCAGGATATGAAGGGCCCGATACTTTGCCTGTACGGCCCGCCGGGAGTGGGAAAGACTTCCCTGGGCAAATCAATTGCAAGATCGTTGCAGCGAAATTACGTTCGCATGTCCCTGGGAGGCGTCCACGACGAGGCAGAGATCAGAGGCCACCGGAAGACCTATATCGGGGCAATGCCTGGCAAAATCATCCAGAACATCAAGAAGGCAAAGTCGTCGAACCCCGTTTTTGTCCTCGATGAGATCGACAAGATTCGCAGCGACTTCCGCGGCGACCCTTCCTCGGCCCTTCTGGAAGTACTGGACCCGGAGCAGAACAATTCATTCAACGACAACTACGTGGAAGTGGAATACGATTTGTCGAAGGTGCTTTTTATCGCAACGGCCAATTCCCTTGACACGATCCAACCTGCCTTGCGCGACCGCATGGAGATCATCGAAATCACCGGATACACGGTGGAAGAAAAGCTTCAGATTGCAATCCGTCACCTCGTGCCGAAACAATTGAATGAGCATGGGCTGGGGGAGTCGGAGTTCCGGTTCAACAAGGATGCGCTGCTTAAGATCATCACACACTATACGCGCGAAAGCGGGGTTCGAATCCTGGAGCGAAAGATCGGGTCGATCGTACGCAGCCTGGCAAAACAGGTCGCCATGAACGAGTCTCCGAAAACCGAAGTCACGGTTTTGACAGTCATAGAGGTGTTGGGAGCAGAAATCTTCGACGAGGAGCAGTATCAGGACAATGATACTGCAGGGGTGGTGACAGGGCTTGCATGGACCCAGGTTGGTGGTGACATATTATTTGTGGAAAGCAGCGTGAGCCGTGGGAAGGGTCAGCTTACTCTTTCTGGCCAATTGGGCGACGTCATGAAAGAATCTGCGATGGCTGCTCTTTCTTACCTGAAGTCGAACTCCAAATCACTGGGGATCGACCACCGTGTGTTCCAGCAGTATGACCTGCACGTGCATGTTCCTGCAGGTGCCGTTCCAAAGGACGGGCCTTCAGCGGGGATCACGATGCTCACTTCACTGGCCTCCATATTCACACAGCGCAAAGTCAAGGCGAGGATGGCAATGACAGGTGAGATCACGCTGCGAGGCAAGGTGCTTCCTGTTGGCGGCATCAAGGAGAAAATATTGGCGGCCAAACGCAGCGGAATAAGGGAGATCATTCTTAGCGCCAGGAATCGCAAGGACATTGGCGAAATTGAAAAGCAGTATCTCAAAGGCCTGACGTTTCACTATGTGAACTCGGTGGATGAAGTGTTGAAAACTGCTTTGCTCAGGGAAAAAGTCAGACAACCCATTGAATTCGCAGTGACTGAATCCAAGGTCGCCTGAGTTTCGTTAATTTTACTCAAATGGATTCGTCATCTCTCACGCCTAAGCAGATTGTTTCTGAATTGGACAAGTATATCGTCGGGCAGAACGATGCCAAGAGAAATGTTGCCATCGCGTTGCGCAACCGCTGGCGCCGAATGCATGCAAGTCCAGAAATGCAGGCAGAGATCATTCCCAACAACATCCTGATGATCGGCGCAACCGGTGTGGGCAAGACTGAGATCGCACGACGCCTGGCCCGCCTTGCCGATGCGCCGTTCGTGAAGGTGGAGGCCTCCAAGTTTACAGAGGTCGGATACGTTGGTCGCGATGTTGAGTCAATGGTCCGCGACCTGGCGGAACAATCGGTGAACATGGTGAAGGCGCGAAAGAAGGAAGAGGTAAAGGAAAGAGCGGCCCAGGTGGTGGAAGAAGTGATCCTGGATGCGCTGATCCCGCCGCTGCGCTCAAACGACCTGCGGCCCGTGGAAGCCATGGAAAGCGGTAGCCCGGAAACACCATCGTCTGATGCAGAACTCAACGAGCGAACGCGCAATCACTTCAGGGAGAAGATACGTCGTGGGGAACTGGATGAGCGCAAGATCGATATCCAGGTTAGGAGCGGAAGCAGCGGTGGTAACGTGGGAATGGTAGGCGCCGGCATGATAGACGAGGTATCCATGATGAACCTGCAGGACATGCTCAACGGCATGATGCCAAAAAAACCCAGGAAGCGGAAGGTGACGATTGCTGAGGCCCGCAAAATCCTTCTGGAGGAGGAGGCTGCCAAGCTGATCGATATGGACGAGGTAAAGGAAGAAGCGCTGAGGAAGGCTGAACAGATGGGCATCATTTTTATCGATGAGATTGACAAGATTGCCTCAGGGGGTGCAAAGGGAAGCGGGCCTGACGTGAGTCGCGAAGGTGTGCAACGCGACTTGCTGCCGATTGTTGAGGGGAGCACTGTGAATACAAAACATGGCGTACTGAAAACGGATCACGTGCTGTTCATCGCCGCGGGGGCCTTTCATGTTGCAAAACCTTCCGACCTGATCCCTGAACTGCAAGGTCGCTTTCCCATCCGCGTTGAGCTCAGCAGCCTGACAAAGGAAGACTTTGTTCGTATTCTCCGCGAGCCAAAGAACGCGTTGACCCGCCAATATGAAGCAATGTTCGAAGCGGAAGGCGTCACACTCCGCTACCAGGATGATGCGTTGGAAGCGATTGCGCAGACCGCGTTCGACATCAACGCCGACGTTGAAAACATCGGTGCCCGCAGGCTCCAGACGGTGATGAGCCGGCTCCTGAACGATTTCCTGTTCGATGTCCCTGACAAAATCAAGTCCGGGAGTTCGCTTGAAGTAACACGTACAATGGTGAACGAGCGGATGAAGGGACTCTCAAAAAACAAGGATATTAGCGAGTACATCCTGTGATATGAAGCGGCTGGCATGGATACTCCCGGTACTTTTTTGTTGGACCACACCTGCCTACCCGCAGTCATACGATTCTACATATATCAAATCTTACCGCGACAAGTTCTTTGTATGGCCGGTCACCAAGCGGCGAGAGTTGAGTTTCCGCCTGGAGGATCCAGAGGCAGGCGCCAGGAAGGCCGAGTTTAAACCCAACAACGCTTACGGGTTGGGGATGGGCATTTACCTCTTCGACCTAGGGCTTGAGTTTGTCTTTCCCATTGCGCCTCCGGAAAACGAGAGCCTCTTCGGGAATACAAAGTCCACGGATTTGCAGTTGAACATCCTTAGCCGCCGGTGGGGAGGTGATGTTGTCTATCAGCGCTACAAAGGATTCTACCTGACTTCGCCCGCAGCTCCGGTGGCGCCCGGAGACCCGTATCCACAACGTCCGGATATTGTAACTGAGAACCTGGGTATCAACGGTATCTATGCTTTCAATTCACATCGCTACTCGCTGCGTTCTTCATTTACCTATGCGGACCGGCAGTTGAAAAGCACCGGCGGATTCCTCATTGCAGCTAGTTTTAACCTGTATGAAATTGATGGTGATTCGGCGATACTAAATCCGTTTTACCAGAATTTCCTCGGACAGGCAAAGGCTTTCACATCCCTGGATTTCAGGACTTATGCAATCGCCCCGGGATACGGACACAACTTTGTCATTTGGGACAAGTTCTTTGTCGGTTTGATGCTTGCGATTGGACCGGCCATCCAGGATTTCCGCTTCCAGGAACCAAACGGCACGCCGCACAGCGATACTCGCGTCAACAGTTACCTGGACTTTCGCGGAGCAATTGGATACAGTACCGAGAAGTTCTTTGCCGGCATCACCATCTCGAGCCAGACCAGGAATGTTGTCTTCGAGGATGCGCGCTTTGCCAGTGTAACTACCACAGGTCGTGTGCTTTTTGGATGGCGTTTTACTGAGTGGGGTTTCCTGAAGCACAGTGTGTGGGAGCTGCTGCCGCCGTGGGGAAAGGGCAAGAAAGAAATCCACTGACTATTCTTTTTTCTTTGGGTATTCGTAGAGAAACATCTTACCGCATCCCCATTTCGCTTCCTTCCACGAGTCGATTTCCAATCTTCCGCCGACAATACCGGCTGTCGGAATATTGGCTATTTCTTCGTTAAACATACCGTTCGCAAACTCGGTGAACCCCGGATTGTGCCCGACGAGCATCACTGATTCATGTGATTCAGGGATGCTGCGAAGAAATTCCAGCATCTCTTCGCCTTCGGCATGATAAAGCTTCCTGGTTTGCTGTATGTCGTCCAACGTGTAACCCATTTCCTCCGATGCCTTGCGGGCAGTCGTGATGGCACGTGTGGCGGTGCTTGAGCAAATCAGGTCGGGTTTTACCCCATGCTTACGCATGCGCTTGCCCATCCGGGGTGCGTCCTTTTCTCCGCGGTCATTGAGGGGACGGTCATGATCACTCAGTCCAGGATTGTCCCAGCTGGACTTGGCATGTCGAAGCAGGTAAAGCGTCTTCACACAACAAAGTTAGTTGGAAACTGTCCTGCTTTTTCAACAGCTTGCCCTTCCGGTTATCTTTGCGGCTATGAGAGGACAACCGTTCCGGAAGCGACTTAAGTATTCGGCGCTCTATTGGACCCTGCGGACGGCCATCTTCCTTTCACGTATCACGCCACGAAGATTGTGGCTGGGCTTTTTTGGATGGATAGGAGGGCTTGTCTATACCTTTCGCTCAAAGTACAGGGATCTGGTTATCTATCACCTGGAACTTGCTTTCGGCCGCGAAAAATCACACGGGGAGATACTTGATCTCAGCCGTGAAGTCTACGTGATGCTGGGTCGAAACGGCGCTGAAAGCCTTCGGTCTGTAACACTGACCAGTCGCAAGCAATTGGATGGGTTTGTGACTGTGACAGGCCTGGAGCATGCCGAGCGCGCGAGAGCAAAGGGAAAGGGAGTGGTTTACTTTACGGGCCATTGCGGCGCCTGGGAGCTGATGATCCGCATCTTTGCATTACACGGCCATCCAATGCTTGTGATTGGTACTACGCTTAAAGATCCGCGGATCAATGAGTTGGTGATGGGCATCCGCAGGTTTCAGGGATCGGAACCGGTAGAGCGTGGAAAAGATATGTTCAGGCTTATAAAAAACCTGAAGAAGGGCGGAGGGGTGGCAGTACTCATCGACCAGGACACTAAAGTAAAGAGTCGCATCGTGAATTTCTTCGGCTTGCCCGCGGCAACGCCGGTGGGTGCTGCTGTTTTGGCTATGAAGACAGGGGCGGCTGTAATCCCGGCTACCATTCACCTGGGTGCGGACTGGAGGCAGCACCTGGAGATTTATCCTGAAGTCGAACTCGAAAATACAGGAGACGAGGAAAAGGACCTGGTTACAAACACGCAGAAATTCACTGAGATTCTGGAAGCGCACATTCGCAGACACCCGGCGCAATGGGTGTGGATGCATGAGCGGTGGAAGACGAAACCGGGGGAGGAGGAGCAGTGATCAATAGACGAGTGGGAAAAGGGAGGGAAACCTGCCTCTTTGAGCTCCTGGCCAGGCGTTTCAAAAGACTTGCCCGCCTTTAGCTGGTCATTTTGTCTCCGAGTTTAATTCTTCTTTTTCTTGGACTTCCTGCTCCAGGCGGGGAGCTCACCAAAAGTCAGTTGCTTGTGTGTCCGTGTTGATTCGGTCCAAAGATAGACCTGCATATCTTCATTCTTCTGGTAGACGATTCCCGAGCCGTCAGGATACCAGGCAAACTGTCTTGCGTCATCGAAGCGAAATACCGGCTCGGCACCAGGCTCGGGCCGAACGAAGTATATCTTGTTTTTTATGTTGACTGCGAACGAATTTCTAGGACCGTTAAATGTAGCCTGGTATAGTCCCTTCATCCTTGAGCCCACCTCGATATGTCTGCCGGTCTCCGCAGAAATCGCGTAGAGGTTTCCCAATAGCTCATAGTCACCAAACTTCGTTTTAGCGAAGTATACGGTCTTTGAATCCGCTGACCATCCAGCAACGTCGCCCTCCAGTAGCGGAAGGGTTTTGCGCTCGAGATTTTTTACGTTCAACAACACCTTGCCTGAATTGCCTTCCTCAGTCCACTCTTCAATGACGAGTAAAGAACCATCCGGAGACCAACTTGTCGGCCGAATCCCCTTAAGCAAGGGCCCAATCAACACACGTGACTCACCGGAGCGAAAGTTGTGAATCCAAAGACGCAATGACTTGTCCTTGTCTGGCCTTACAAACACCATCTGCTTCAAGTCCTGTGAAAGAATGTGATTGAAGGTGGCTGAATCTGTTAACGGTTTAATTGAGCCTGTCCTAAGATCATAGTGTGCGAGTAGTGGCGACAGCCGGGCATAGGTATAGCAAAACAAGATTTCGTTGTCATTGAGCCACCAGGCTCCGTTGTTGACCCCAAATCTGATTCTGTCAATGACATGCGGTGAGAGATCTGTGATTATTGGTTGATGCAACGCAGATACTGTATCGAGATAGAGCGACGGCAAATCAATCAATAGTCTTTGACTATTAGGAGAAAACTGGAGTCCGTTGATTTCGGACATATTGCTTAATAGAGAATTCCTGTGTGTAACCCCTCTTGCCAATACCTTGTATTTTTGAATGATGCGTGCTTCAGTTGTGTGCTGCACTTCCACATCACTATCGAATCCCAGGCTGTAACAGAAAGCAAAGCGGCAAATTGCTGCAGTGCCACCTTTGGTGGTTCCAACAATCCACCACGGTGGCGCCTCTTCGAAAACGTGCAAGAGTGCTTCTTTTACGCCTTCACCTGAGTCTCCAATTACAACCGGGTTTTGCGCCATTCCATCATGGCGAACTTCAAACACGAGGTCGACATGGAGCGGATTTGTGTTTTTACGGACCCCCTCGACAGCTTTGTAGGTCCAGCCAAAACGGCCAAAGTGATTCAACAAATGGTGAATCGAGCCGTGTGTTCGACTGGGTACGTCCAATTTTCGCCTCACCCATTTGTCAGCTTCCAGGATAACAAAGTCCGAAGTATCTGGTTCGATGTACAGCAGTCTGCCATTGTCATAGTCGACCTTGAGAGCAAGCTTCAAAGGCGTGTCGTAATATTCCCAGATTCCAATACGCTGACCATTCTTCATTTGGCCGCGCTCCAACGGCGTGAATGTTGTTGTTGTCTGTGCATAGGTTGTGGTGATCGATACTGAAAGGAAAAACCACAAAGACAAAAGTGATAGTGGCATTGAGCGCTATTTAACCAACTTCTTGTACCTGATCCTGTGGGGCTGATCATCGCCAAGCCGCTTCTTCTTGTTCTCTTCATACTCGCTGAAAGACCCCTCGAACCAGAATGCCTGGCTTTCGCCCTCGAAGGCCAGGATATGCGTGCACACGCGGTCGAGGAACCAGCGGTCGTGGGAAATGATCACAGCACAGCCGCCAAAGTTTTCCAGCGCTTCTTCCAGCGCCCGCAAAGTGTTTACATCAAGGTCGTTCGTGGGCTCGTCCAGGAGCAGGAGGTTGCCGCCTTGCTTGAGCGCGATGGCGAGATGCACGCGATTGCGCATCCCGCCGGAAAGTTCCTTCACCTTCTTCTGCTGGTCGGTGCCGCTGAAGTTGAACTTCCCCACGTACGCGCGGGCATTCATTTCCTTTCCGCCGAGAAGGATGAGGTCGTTACCTCCTGTAATGGACTGAAATACTGTGTCTTCCGGCCTGAGGTCGTCGTGCTCCTGGTCAACATAGGCGATCTTTACAGTTTCACCTACTGCAAATGTTCCTTCGTCAGGCTTCTCTTTCCCGATGATCATCTTGAACAATGTTGTCTTACCTGCGCCGTTGGGACCGATGATACCTACGATACCTGCAGGAGGGAGGGAGAACGTCAGGTTTTCGTAGAGCAGTTTGTCGCCATATCCTTTGGCCACGCCGTTGGCTTCGATGACTTTGTTGCCGAGCCTCGGCCCTGGAGGGATATACAATTCCAGTTTTTCTTCCCGTTCCTTGCCTTCCTGGCCAAGGAGTTTTTCGTATGCGCTCAATCGTGCCTTGCCCTTCGCGTGCCTGCCTTTGGGACTCATGCGTACCCACTCCAGTTCTCTTTCAAGCGCCTTCTGACGCTTAGATTCTGACTTCTCTTCCTGGGCGAGTCTCTTTTGTTTTTGATCCAGCCACGACGAGTAGTTGCCCTTCCAGGGAATTCCTTCGCCACGGTCGAGTTCAAGTATCCAGCCGGCAACGTTGTCGAGAAAGTAGCGGTCGTGGGTCACAGCGATGATCGTTCCCTTGTACTGGCGCAAATGTTCCTCCAGCCACAGCACCGATTCGGCATCCAGGTGGTTGGTCGGCTCATCGAGCAGCAATACGTCGGGTTCCTGCAGCAGCAGGCGACACAGTGCGATGCGTCGTTTTTCTCCGCCCGACAGGTACTCAACCCTGGCATCCGGCGGCGGGCAGCGAAGCGCATCCATGGCGCGTTCAAGCTTGTGGTCAAGTTCCCAGGCACCAATCGCGTCGAGTTTCTCCTGAACCTGGCCCTGGCGTGCGATGAGCTTCTCCATTTTGTCCGGATCCTCCATCACCGCCGGGTCGGCGAATTTCTCGTTGATGGCCTCGAACTCCTTCAACAGGTCGACTGTAGACTTCACACCTTCCTCTACGATCTCTTTGACTGTCTTGGTTTTGTCTAGTTGAGGTTCCTGCTCGAGCATCCCGGTGGTGTAAGTAAGATCAGACACCACTTCGCCCTGATACTCCTTGTCGATGCCGGCGATGATCTTTAGAAGAGAGGATTTTCCTGAGCCGTTGAGGCCCAACACCCCGATCTTGGCGCCGTAAAAGAATGAGAGGTATATGTCCTTGAGAACTTGTTTTCCGGGTGGGTAGATCTTGTTTACCCCGGTCATTGAAAAGATAATTTTCTCGTCAGCCATGAAAAAGTGTGCTTTTAGCGCGCAAATATGTGGTTTTTAGTCCAGAGTGCAACCTGCACGGCTGGCTCATCCGGGCCTTAACAATGGTCTACCGGACTATTGACTTGGGGGGATTAAATTCTATTTTTGCGGGAATTTTAGACGGACCCAATGTACTGGACACTGGAATTGGCCTCTTACCTCGAAGATGCACCCTGGCCGGCAACCAAGGACGAGCTGATTGACTTCTCAATCCGTTCCGGCGCACCGCTGGAAGTGGTGGAGAACCTCCAGGAACTTGAAGACGACGGCCAACCATACGAGTCTATCGAGGAGATATGGCCGGATTATCCGACGAAAGAGGATTTCTTCTTTAATGAAGACGAGTATTAGGTGAACAGGTGCATAGTTGACGGCGACCAGAATGCAACGCTACACAATCCCCAAGCTTTTTGGCCTTACACTGCTCACGCAAGTAGTACTTGTAGTGATTTCCTTTGCTGAGGTCTTTGCTTATTCCATCTTTTTCGAACCGGGTCATGATGAAAGTTTTTACGAGGCGCACGCACAGACTTCGGCCCCGTGGATATCGGGGATTTTCGGACTCATCATTTTCTTTCTCGTGGTCCGGTACTGGACACAAAAGCCATTGCCGAATGCCTCGAAACTAGCCGTCTTGTTTCCCTTGATCTACCTGGTATGGGATCTCTTCGTCATTGTTCTGATCGGCGTTCCAGACTGGGCTGAGTTTTTGCCCATTTTCCTGTTGTCAGCCTGTGCCAAGGCGTTTGGAAGTTTCTTTGGATACTACTTCAGCAAGCCGGGAACGGGGGCTAAATTGCCAATTCCTTAGTTCCTGTTTTTCAATAACGATTCAGCGACGACAAGATCTTCGGCTGTAGTTACTTTAATGTTCTCAAAGCTTCCTTCAAACAACGAAATGATATGACCGGCTTTTTCAGCCACGCTTGCGTCGTCGGTAAGGGTTGAATCTTCGTGTTGCTCATAAGCGTTCCGGATCAATTCCAGGTCAAATGTCTGCGGCGTCTGAACCATCCTGTATTTTGAACGATCCATCGCACTTGTGGCATCCTGGTCTGTCATTCTGATTGACTCCTTAAGACGGACCGTCGCAACGGCCGTACCGTGAACGGCGGCGAGCCTGAAAGAAGCTGCGATAATGTCTGTACTCACAAGGGGGCGCACACCATCGTGAATTGCAACGAGGCCTCCTCCTGAGATTTTCTCCAAGCCCCGCTTCACAGACTGAAAGCGGGTCTCTCCACCAGACTGCAGGGTCACTGGTATCGCAAGTTTGTTGTCGCGCACCAGCTCATTCCAGATTTGAAAATCTTCATGGGGCAATACCAGCACGATCGGGAGATGTTGATCGTACCTGTGAAATGCCTCCAGGGTATGAAACACAAGAGGCTTGCCGCAGAGTGGTATGAACTGCTTGGGCACCGAACTCTTGATCCGGGTTCCTTTGCCGCCGGCAACGACGATTGCATATTCCTTCCTGTCTTGCATGAAGCGCCCTTTCAAATCTTCAAATTGGGAGTAACTTTCGTTAAAGTAAAGCCATGCCGAGAGTTCTACTGCTGCTTTTGAACGCCATCGCCTTTGGATTCCTCGTTTTTAGCCTGCTCCGCATTGCGCAGCGCGAACAGGCCGGCTCGAAAAAGACCATTAAGGTGATTGCCGGAGTAGTTTTGCTTGTCCTGCCGGTCAGTGTAATCGCCGGCTTTGTTCGGCCGACCCCTGTTTACCTGCTCGTTTATCCCCTTGGAATCGCCGCCTATGTTTTTCTCTGCCGGCTTAGCGACTAGAGAATCAACATGGCATCTCCATATGTGAGGAACTTGTACTTCTCTTTCTTGGCCACCTGGTACGCCTGCATAATGAGGTCATAACCGCCAAAGGCACACGACATCATCAGCAGGGTTGATTCAGGTTGATGGAAGTTGGTTACCAAAGCGCTGCAAATCTTGAAATCGTACGGCGGAAAGATGAACTTGTCCGTCCACCCCTCCCGCTCCTTGAGGCGGTTGTTGGCTGAGACTGCTGTTTCCAGCGCTCGCATCGTCGTGGTGCCGATGGCACAGACCTTGTTCTTCTCATCCAATGCGCGATTCACCACCTTGACCGCGTCAGGCCCAACGAGGAAGTTCTCCGAATCCATCTTGTGCTTGGTCAGATCCTCAACGTCCACGGCGCGGAAGGTGCCCAGGCCTATGTGCAGGGTCACATAGCTCATCTCTATTCCCTTGAGCTGCATGCGCTTGAGCAGCTGTCGGGTGAAGTGCAACCCTGCGGTAGGAGCAGAAACGGCCCCTTTTCTTTTTGCATAGATGGTCTGAAAGCGGTCCTTGTCTGCAGGCTCTATCTTTCGCCGGATATATTTCGGCAGAGGAGTTTCTCCAAGCTGTTCGATAATTCTGTCAAATGCTTCAGCGTCACCGTCAAACAGGAAGCGTATCGTGCGTCCTCTCGAAGTAGTGTTGTCGATCACCTCTGCAACCAGGCCACCGTCTCCGAAGTACAGTTTGTTACCTACGCGGATTTTGCGGGCGGGGTCGACGAGAACATCCCAAAGGTGCATTTCGGCGTTGAGTTCCCGAAGGAGGAATACTTCGATCTTGGCCCCGGTCTTTTCCTTGCGTCCGTAGAGCCGGGCAGGGAACACGAGCGTGTCGTTGCCGATGAACACATCGCCCTCACCAAAGTAATTGACGATGTCCTTGAAGACTTTATGCTCGATCTTTCCTGTATCGCGGTGTACCACCATCATACGCGCGTCGTCCCGGTTTTCGGCCGGGTGGAGCGCAATGAGGTTGTTGGGCAAGTCAAACTTGAATTCTGATAGTTTCATAAGGCTAAAGGGGTGGTAGGAGTCCGGTGAATATGAAGAAAAAGCAACGACCGGACTGAACAATCATAAGCTTACGGGCTTGTGCGGCCATGGTTCGACACCATCGTGGCCGATTTGATAATAAGGCTGCAAAAATAAGCCTTTTGTATTAATTCGGGCCATTTCGATAACCGAAATGCGTTTTTTCACGTTTATTTGCTCCAATGCTGGTATTGCAACTCATTGGGGAGAGCTTGGTATTTGCCTTGAAGGCCCTGAAGTCGAATCTCCTTCGAACCATTCTGTCGCTTTTGGGTGTAACGGTTGGCATCTTCGCCATTATTGCCGTTTTCACGCTGGTTGACTCCCTGGAAAAAAATATCAAGGACAGCTTTAGTTTCCTCAATACCGGTACGATTTATATTGGTAAGATGCCCTGGGCACCCGAGGGAAACGGCCCCTATAAATGGTGGGAGTATTTCCGCCGTCCAACACCTTCCGTAAACGAATATCGTTTCCTTAAGGCGACGCTCCGTAACAGCTCTGCAATTTCCATTCATGCAGCCCGTGGTGGAGCGACCATAAAGAGAGGAAGCAGCAGCATCGGCGACATCGCGCTGAGGGGCGCAGGTGAAGGGTATGATGAAATCAACGAAATCAATGTTGAGTCCGGGCGGTACTTCACACCGGATGACATCACGGGCGGGCGCAGTGTGGCTATCATGGGTTACGAAGTTGCCCTCGCCCTATTTCCAAATATTGATCCGATAGGACAGAACATCAAAGTGAAGGACCTTACCTATAAAATCGTGGGTGTGCTCAAGCGGGAGGGCCAGAGCTTTCTCGGTGTGCGCAGCAACGATTTTACGGTGATGATTCCCTACAATTCTTTCCGAAAGTTGTACCAGACCGGCACGGGCAACTGGCGCGAAACGGAAACCACTATCAGCGTAAGGGGGATGGAAACAGACCTGGGACTGGTCGAACTTGAGAATGAAATGCGTGGCCTCATGCGCGGCCGCAGAGGACTTCGCCCGGGCGAAAAAGACAACTTTGCTTTCAACAAACCGGAGGCGATCGCAAATGCGATTGGTCAGTTGTTTGACGTGGTCGGAATCGCGGGGTGGATCATTGGCGGCTTCTCCATTCTTGTGGGAGGTTTCGGCATTGCAAACATCATGTTCGTTTCGGTCAAGGAACGCACTTCAATCATCGGTCTGCAGAAATCGCTCGGCGCCAAAAACTACTTTATCCTGTTCCAGTTCCTTTTCGAAGCCGTATTCTTAAGCCTCATTGGCGGTTTGGCCGGTATCTTCCTCGTCTTCCTCATGACATTCGCGCCGTTTGGAAGCCTGGTGGTTATTATGAGCGCCAAAAACATCATCCTTGGCGTTGTCGTGTCTTCAGTGATCGGCCTGGTCGCCGGCATTGTTCCCGCCGCGGTTGCGGCCCGGATGGATCCTGTGGTTGCCATTCGCTCCAACGGTTAGCACAAGCTATTTTGATGAAAGGTCACGGACACCCGGTGACCTTTCTCTATTTTAGCCCGGTCCAAAATTGACCCATATGAGATTGCTTGTATTAGCCGCGTTCGTTGTTGCAGCCTGGTATGTCCACGCACAATCCAAGGCTCCCAAATGGGACGTGGCGAATCCTGTCGGCCAGTTTAACTACAAAGATGTGCCCCTCTCCACCGATGAAGGCACATGGATGAACCTCGACATCAGCCCCGATGGCAAGCAAATCGTTTTCGATCTCATGGGAGACATCTACATCTTGCCCGTGGCAGGGGGAGATGCAAAGGCATTGCGCAGCGGCATTCCCTTCGAGATGCAGCCCAGGTTTAGTCCCAACGGTAAATGGATTTCCTTTACCAGCGATGCAGGCGGAGGCGACAACATTTGGGTAATGAAGCCGGATGGAACCGATGCCCGCCAGGTAACCAAGGAGGACTTTCGGCTGCTCAATAATGCGGCATGGACGCCCGATGGCAATTATCTCGTTGCGCGAAAGCATTTCACATCGCAACGCTCGCTCGGGGCAGGCGAGATGTGGATGTACCACATTTCCGGTGGCAGCGGTTTACAACTTACCAAACGAAAGAATGACCAGCAGGACGTGAACGAGCCGGTGATTTCTCCTGACGGACGATACATGTACTACTGCGAAGACATGTACCCGGGTGGGTTCTTCCAGTACAACAAGAATCCGAACGAAGGGATCTACGTCACTAAGGGTTATGACATGTTGACCGGGGAGACAACAAACATCACGGGCGGCCCCGGTGGTGCGATGCGGCCGCAGATATCACGCGACGGAAAAAAGCTTGCCTTCGTTCGCCGTGTTCGGGAAAAGTCAGTACTCTTTGTGCTTGACATGACAACGGGAGAGGAGCGCCCTGTCTACGATCAACTGAGTAAGGACCAGTCGGAAGCCTGGGCCATCAACGGTCTTTACCCCAATTACGCCTGGACACCCGATCAATTGGCAATTATCATCTGGGCGAAGGGAAAGATCCGCAGGGTTGAACTGCACACGATGAATGTAACGACCATATCGTTTAAGGTGAACAACACCCTCAAGGTTGCGCAATCATTGCATTTCAAGAATGCTGCATTTACTGAAACATTTACCAGCAAAGCAATCCGTCATGCAGTAACGTCTCCGGATGGAAAGTGGCTCGTGTTCAACGCTGCCGGTTACTTGTGGCGGAAGCAATTGCCCGACGGAATACCGGCCCGCCTTACGACAGGCACCGATTTTGAGTTTGAACCGGCATTCTCGCGAAGTGGCGATGAAATTGTTTATGTCACCTGGAATGACGAACAACGGGGCGCCATCATGAAACTCAATCTGACCAAAGCGGGTAAACCGGTAAAGCTGACCATTGAAAAAGGCAACTACCGCCAGCCATCGTTCTCACCGGATGGAAGGAAGATTGTCTTCGTCAAGGAGGATGGTAACGACCACCAGGGTTACACCTACGCCCTTAACCCCGGAATGTACTGGATGACTTCAAGCGGTGGAGCGATAACAAAGATTCGAGAAGAAGGCGATTACCCGCAATTCAGCCGTGATGGTACGCGCATCGTCTACCAGACAGGCGGAGGGACAAAATCATTGAAGAGTGTAAAGCTTGACGGGACAGATGAACGCATCCTGGCCACCTTGCGATCCGCATTCCGCCTCGTTCCCAGCCCGGATGAGCAGTGGGTAGCCTACGCTCAGGCCTATAAGGTTTATGTGGCACCCCTGACGCAGTCAGGAAAGCCCCTCGAACTCGACGCGCGGGGCGACAACGTACCCTCCAGCCAGGTGGCGCGTGACGCCGGCATCAGCATTCACTGGAGCGCTGACAGCAAGCAGCTTCACTGGACGCTTGGTGATGAATACTTCACGGATGAATTGCGCGAACGATTCCGTTTTCTGGATAGCGCGCCCGCCACGCTTCCGCCAGTGGATTCAGTCGGCCTGAAGATTGGCCTTTCACTGAAGTCCGACGTGCCGGGCGGAAGAATTGCATTCAAGGGCGCGCGTCTCATCACAATGGAAGGAAATGAGGTCATCGAAGACGGGACCATCATCGTCAATGAGAACCAGATTGAGGCAATCGGCAAAATGTCGGAAGTTCCGATCCCGGAGGGGACCAAAGTTGTCGAGGTTGCCGGCAAGACCATTGTTCCTGGTTTCGTTGACGCGCACGCGCATATCGGCAACTTTCGCTATGGCGTTAGCCCGCAAAAGCATTGGCAGTACTATGCAAACGTTGCATACGGCGTTACCTCAGCGCATGACCCTTCGTCAAACTCGGAGATGATCTTCAGCCAAAGCGAGATGGTAAAGACCGGTGCGATGGTAGGGCCCAGGATATTTTCCACGGGAACCATTCTTTATGGCGCAGAAGGACTGGCCCGTACCGTGGTGAATAACCTTGACGATGCCCGCAGCGCCATCCGCCGCACGAAGGCATACGGCGCTTTCTCTGTGAAGAGCTACAACCAGCCGCGTCGCGACCAGCGGCAGCAGATCATCCAGGCTTCCCGGGAAATGAATGTTGCGGTTGTCCCCGAAGGTGGATCGAACTTTTTCATGAACATGTCAATGGTGATGGATGGCCACACGAGCATTGAGCATAACATTCCCGTAGCACCCGTGTACCAGGACGTGGTCGCGCTTTGGGGTGCGAGCGGTACCTCATACACGCCCACGTTAATCGTCAACTTTGGCGGTATGGCCGGGGAGTATTACTGGTATCAGCATGCAAATATCTGGGAGAATGAGCGCCTGCTGACCTTCACGCCTCGCGATATTATAGACACCCGCAGTCGTCACCGTACCATGGTACCGGACAAGGAGTATGAAATTGGCCACATTGAAACAGCCCGCGCGTGCAAGAAACTGAGTGATGCCGGCGTAAAGGTCAACGTTGGAGCACACGGCCAAATCCAGGGGCTTGGCGTGCACTGGGAAATGTGGATGCTCGCACAAGGCGGTATGACACCATTGGAGGCGCTCAGGTCGGCCACACTCAACGGTGCAATGTTGCTGGGAATGGATTCGGAAATTGGATCACTTAAGGCCGGCAAACTTGCAGACCTTGTAGTGCTTGACAAGAACCCGCTGGATAATATTCAGAATTCGAATTCGGTCGTTTACACAATGGTCAATGGAAGACTATTTGATGCTGGAACAATGAATGAAGTGGGCAATTACAACCGTGCCCGTTCCAAGTTTTTCTGGGAGCAAAGCGGTTATGGTCCCTACCAACGGGATCATATGCTGTCGTCGGGCTGCGGGTGCGGGCAGAATTAAAGCTCAAAAATGGGCGACCGGACAGTAGAATAACGACCCCGGAATCGTGAACGGAGAAGTTCTCAATTCACTATTCCTTGTTCTTTGTTCGATATTCGAAACCTGCCCTGAAAAGCTACTGAGCTATTCTGCTGTCGCCTTCTCTTTCTCCGCCGGCTCATGATGTCCCGTCATCAGCTTCTCCTTGATCTTCTTCTCCAGCTCATCTGCAAGTTCAGGATTGTCTTCGATCAGCTGTTTCACGGCATCGCGTCCCTGCCCCAGCTTGTTGCCGTTGTAGGCAAACCATGATCCGGACTTCTGGATGATATTCAGTTCCACACCGAGGTCAACGATCTCGCCAGACTTAGAAATGCCCCTGCCATACATGATGTCAAACTCTACCACCTTGAATGGCGGCGCAACTTTGTTTTTCACAACTTTCACACGGACGCGGTTGCCCGTGATATCGTCGGTGCTTTCCTTGATTTGTCCGATCCGCCGGATATCGAGACGAACGGAAGCGTAGAACTTGAGGGCATTGCCTCCGGTGGTGGTCTCAGGGTTGCCAAACATTATGCCGATCTTCTCGCGCAGTTGGTTGATGAAGACGCAGGAGCAGCCAGTCTTGCTGATGGTACCTGTAAGTTTGCGCAAGGCCTGCGACATCAGGCGTGCCTGGAGGCCCATCTTGCTTTCTCCCATTTCACCCTCAAGCTCGCCTTTCGGAACAAGGGCAGCCACAGAATCGATCACGATGATGTCGATGGCGCCGGAGCGGATAAGGTGGTCGGCAATTTCCAGCGCCTGTTCACCGTTGTCGGGCTGGGAGATGAGCAGGTTTTCAGTATCAATCCCCAACTTCTCAGCGTAAGCCTTATCAAAAGCATGCTCGGCGTCGATAAAAGCAGCCAGTCCCCCTTTGCGCTGGGCTTCAGCAATGCAGTGCATGGTAAGGGTGGTCTTGCCAGACGATTCCGGCCCGTAAATCTCCGTAACACGACCGCGCGGAATGCCGCCGATGCCGAGGGCGACGTCGAGCCCGATGGAGCCGGTGGAAATGGCCGCCACATCAATGACCTTCTCATCGCTCAATCTCATCACCGTGCCTTTCCCATACGTTTTGTCGAGCTTGTCGAGTGTCAGTTGGAGGGCTTTCAGTTTTTCTTTTGCGTCGCTCATATCTTACGTGTTAATGTGTTTACGTGCTTAGGTGTTTAGTTGCTGATTTTCATCAAAATTACTTCGTCGCAGTGTCAAATTGTGTCACAATCCAGCGAGCCGGGGTCAAGTTACCATTACAATACTAATAGCTATTCCGGGCCGTCAGTAATTCTTTTCTGACGGAAAACCTGACGATTTTTAAGTGGCTAACCCTTAATGAATAACGACTGGCAGTCTTAATTTGCACTTTCATGAGACTGCGCTCCCTGGTGTTTCTGCTACTATCGACCGGCCCGGCACTGGGTCAGCTTAATAACCGCGCGTTCGAGGACCGTATGGCCATCCAGCCGGAAGACTCCGGCAAACTTTTCCTTGGCATAAATGCCCTTGGCTTCTTCAGGAACAACGAATACGACCGAACCCTGATCAAAGGGTATACACTGTTCGGCTACCAGTTCCAGCCGTTCCTGAGTTATCACATGGCTCCAAACCTTCGTGTGGATGCCGGTGCATTCTTACTGAAGGATTTTGGCAATGACCAGTACACCACAACGGCGCCTATGTTCTCCGTGAAGTGGAAACAAAAGAACCTTTCGGTGATTTTTGGCAACCTCGAAGGAAGCCTCAACCACCGACTGGTGGAACCCCTATATGACTTTGAGCGCGTGCTGAACAACAGGCTGGAGACCGGTGTTCAGTTCCTTTACGAACGCGATGACTTTTTCGCAGATGCCTGGTTCGATTGGCGTTATATGCAGTATTGGAACGACCCGCAACAGGAACAGTTTGTTGGCGGATTATCCGTTATGAAGCGGCTGTTCGCCGTGGGAACCGGCACATTATCAATACCCCTTCAACTGGTCGCGCGTCATGAAGGAGGCCAATTGGATACGGCTGGCATGGCTGTACAAACGGTGATCAACACCGCGGCCGGACTGGCTTGGACCCGGTCGCTCGATGGTCCTCTGAAGGAGTACTCCCTTAGCGGCTACTACTTATTTGACAAAGATATTACTGATGCCAGGCAACCCTACGTTGATGGGGATGGGATCTATTTCAACGGCAGCATTACGACTCGATTTGGCCTTGAGGTGATGGCCAGCTATTGGCAGGCCCGGGAATTTCTCTCCGTGCAGGGTGGCCTGATTTACCCGGCCATATCTCCGCAGGACGGTACAACACTTCAACCTTCTCCGAGTTTTATCATGCTCAGGTTCCTTTACAATCGGCCGGTTGCAAAGGACCTCACACTGTCAGCACGCCTTGAGCCGTTCTATGACCTTGCTTTCGACACTTTCCAGTACTCCTGGGGTTTTTACATGAACTACCGGGCAAGGTATTTCCTGGCTAATCCCCGGCGCTGATCCATGCTCAAGCGTATTTTGTTCATCGCCATCATCCTGCTACTCGCGCTGGCGGCTTACTATTTTGAATTGATCGCATACGGGATAGGCCAGGGCCTGGGTCAATTGAAAATTATCCGGGAAGCGAAACCGGTTGAAGCGTTCCTCGATGATCCGGTTTTCCCGGATTCTCTCAAATCAAGATTAAAACTGATCCAGTCTGCCCGAAGGTTTGCTATCGATTCACTTGGGCTCCATGACACCGAGAATTACACTACGCTCTACGATCAAAAAGGAGAGGAGATCATGTGGGTGGTCATTGCATGCGAGCCTTTCAAACTCAATGAAAAACGGTGGGATTTTCCTGTGATCGGATCAGTGCCTTACAAGGGGTTCTTCGACCGCGAGAAGGCAATGAACCTCAGGGAATCTCTGGAAAAGGAGGGATGGGATGTAGGCATCCGCAACCCTGACGGATGGAGCACGCTGGGCTGGTTTACCGATCCTATTCTCAGCGGCATGCTCAGCCGCAGCGAGGGTGACCTGGCCAGCCTTATAATTCACGAAATGGTGCACGCCACGATTTACGTAAAAGACAGTTCAGACTTTAACGAGAACCTGGCTTCCTTCATTGGAGACCGGGGTGCGGAGATATTTCTGCTCCGAACATTCGGGGATACTTCGCGCCAGTACCAGGAATACATTCACCAGGACGGGAACTACCGCAAGGTGGTAGACCACATGCTGCGCGCCACTCAAAAACTCGACAGTCTTTACCAGGCCATGAATGATTCAGAACCGCTGGAAAGCCGGAAGGCGCGGAAGGAACAGTTCATCCGCAGGATTGTTGAGGCCTTTGATACGGTTACTTTCAGTGATGGAAGACGGCGATCGGGCCGGTTTGCCAGGAGGTTGCCCAATAACACTTATTTCATGTCTTTCCGAACCTATGAATCCAAGCACGATACCATGGCTGAGGCCTGGAACAATCAGTTCAACAACGACCTAAAGAAGATGATCAACTTCTACAGGGCAACTTATCCTTCGCTCTGATTTCACCGACATTAAGCTTTTGTTAAGTGGTGCCGGGTACGTTTCTTAATCGGTTTAATCTTGGGTAATTTGCCAGCACTAAATTCGATCCCCACCCATGGGCAAAAAGCCGGCCTACAAAGTTCTTGTCGTTGATGACGAGGAGGCCATCCTGGAGCTGTTGAAATACAACCTTGAAAAGGAGGGATATGAAGTAAAGGTTGCGGGCAACGGACAAGTAGCTGTAGAGACCGCCCGCAAATACCGGCCTGACGTTGTGCTGTTGGATATCATGATGCCTGTGATGGATGGCGTCGAAGCCTGCAGACAGTTGCGTGGGGCACCCGAGCTTGCCAATACATTTATCGTATTCCTAACCGCTCGTTCAGAAGAGTACTCAGAGGTGGCGGCATTCGACGTGGGTGCCGATGACTACATCACCAAGCCCATCAAGCCGCGGGCATTGATGAGTCGCATCCAGGCGTTGTTGCGCCGGGAATCGAAGGGGACGGCGGCGTCAGGCACTATCCAGCGCGGTGAACTCATCATCGACCGTACCAGCTATACCGTCCAGCTGAAAGGCCGGCAGATCAACCTGCCTAAAAAGGAATTTGAGCTTCTGTATTTCCTCGCCCAGCATCCAAACAAGGTCTTCAATCGTGACGAACTTCTCCAGAATATCTGGGGGTCGGACGTGTATGTGCTGGCCAGGACCGTTGATGTGCATATCCGGAAAGTGCGCGAAAAGATCGGAGATGACTACATTGCAACGGTCAAAGGAGTAGGATACAAGTTCAACCTCACCTGAAATGGTTTACAACGCCCGGTCGATGGCCCTCCTCTTGGCGGTGTTCATCGCCCTGGTGACAGTACTCTTTCTCACCCTTGTTGAAGCAGTATCCCAAAGTGCTCTGCTGGTTGCCGGCCTGATTAGTTTTTCAGCTTCTTACCTCCTCGTTTATGTGGTCCTTGAATTCCTGGTCTTCCGCGAGATCAACAAAATCCACAAAATGCTTAACAAGGTCCGCAAGAAAGAACTGACCCAGGTGGCTGACCAGGAATCCAGCGGGCTCAACCCGTTGCGCAACATCAGCGAGGAGATTACTGCATTCGCCTACCTCAAGCAAAAGGAGATCGACGAACTCCGGAAGCTGGAGGAATTCAGGAAGGAGTTTGTTGCCAATGTTTCGCATGAATTAAAAACACCCATATTCGCCGCGCAGGGATTTATCCATACACTGCTTGACGGCGCCATGCATGACAAGCATGTGCGGGAGAAATTTCTTAAGAAAGCAGGCAGAAGTCTGGATGGGCTGGATATGCTTGTTCAGGACTTGCTCACTCTTTCGCAATTGGAGACTGGTGACATTAAATTCAAGTTTGAGTCGTTCGACCTGGGTACCGTTTGTGCCGAGGTTCTCGAGCAACTCGAAGGCAAGGCGCGAAAAAAGGAAATCCGGCTGAAGCTGTCCGAGCCAAAGCACAAATTGATGGTATATGCCGATCCGCAGCGTATTTCACAGGTTGTCACCAACCTGGTGGGAAACAGCGTCAATTACACACCCGAGGGCGGAGAGGTGACTGTGTCGTTCGATGAGGGGAAGAAGAACATCACCACGCTGGTGACCGATACAGGTGAAGGGATACCGCCCGAGCACTTGTCGCGCATCTTCGAGCGGTTTTATCGTGTTGACAAGAGCCGCAGCCGTGAAAAGGGAGGCACAGGGCTGGGCCTCGCGATCGTCAAACACATTCTGGAAGGGCACGGAACCCGTGCAGACGTGGAAAGCACGGTGGGCAAGGGGTCAACATTCAGCTTTAAGTTGCCGAGGCACAAGGATTAGACGATAAGTACATTGTTTGTTGTAAAACTGAAGGGGAACCATTCTGTCGCATTGAAGGAGACTTTGACTTCCCCTTATGTGGAGAAAGGCGGTCGGGCACTATTACCACTTTTGTTCCGCGCCACCATCGACTGTTGACCAGGGACCACCGACTATCTTTGTCCATCAATGGCAAAACGTAAGCCTCGTTTTGAAGAACTGATTCTGTTCCAGAACAAGGATTATATCCTCGTTAACAAGCCGCCGTTTCTTTCCACGCTTGAAGACCGTGTGTCAGAAGACAACCTGCTGGCCTTGGCAAGGGAGTATGAAGCACAAGCCCAGGCTGCGCACCGTCTTGACAAGGGCACATCCGGAGTCCTTGCAATCGCCAGGAATCCGGAAGCATACCGCCACCTGAGCTTGCAGTTTGAAGCCCGGTCGGTCACCAAAGTCTATCATGCCGTTGCGGATGGCCGTCATGATTTTAAGGAGATGTTCGTTTCTGCCCGCATTCAAAAAATGAAGGATGGCGTGGTGAAACTTGCAACCCGCGGAAAGGATGCTGAAACCAGGTTTGAAACAATGGAGGTTTTCCCGCTTCATACATTGATCGAGTGTCGGCCGGTAACCGGGCGGATGCACCAGATCCGGGTTCACCTCGCCTCGTTGGGGGCGCCTATTACCGGCGATGAACTTTATGGTGGAAAGCCCTTCCTGGTTTCATCGGTGAAGCGCGCTTACAGAGCGAAAAAAGGAACAGAAGAACAGCCGCTCATACGGCGTATGGCGCTGCACGCTTTCTCGTTGGAATTCAAAGGCTTGGACAGCGAGACGATCCGGTGTAATGCGCCTTACCCAAAGGACTTTGCCGTGCTCCTCCGCCAGCTCAGATCGCACAAGGCGAATTAGGGGACCAGCCTTGCATAATCCCATTATTGGGCCTACTTTTGTGTCCCTTTTTGAAAAGGGGCGATTTTACGCAGTTAAACCGTTAATTCAAGTGGATTCGATCAGTTATAAGACCAGGAATGCCAACAAGGCCACCGCAGAAAAGAACTGGGTTTTGGTGGATGCCGGGAACCAGGTTCTGGGCCGTGTGGCAAGCCAGGTTGCCAGGGTTATTCGCGGGAAGCATAAGCCGGGCTATACACCCAACGTTGATTGCGGCGATCATGTGATCGTCATCAATGCAGAGAAAGTCAGGATGACTGGCAAGAAGTGGACCGACCGGGTCATCTTCACCCACTCAGGCTACAACGGAGGTCAGAAGGAGCACACGCCTACAATGATTCGGACGAAGTATCCGGAGCGACTGATCGAGCACGCTGTTCGCGGCATGCTTCCCAAAAACAGCATCGGCCGGCAGTTGTTCCGCAGCCTGCATGTGTACGCCGGCGCTGCACATCCCCACGAAGCACAGCAACCGAAAGTCATCAAATTCTAATCACGAACATCCTTCATGGAGATCATTAATACTATTGGCCGCAGAAAGACATCCATTGCACGGGTGTACATGAAGCCAGGCAAGGGAACCATAACGGTCAACAACCGCGAACTCGGATCGTACTTCAAATCAGACATTCTTCAAACCACCGTAAAGCAGGCGCTCACGCTGGCAAAGGCTGACGGTTCATATGATGTGACGGTCAACGTTGAAGGCGGGGGCATCAAGGGGCAGGCGGAGGCGATTCGTCTCGGCATTGCACGCGCGCTAGTCAAAACCAATACGGAGAACCGCGCGCCGCTAAAGAAGGAAGGATTGCTAACCCGTGATTCCCGCATGGTGGAGCGCAAGAAGCCGGGACGCAGGAAGGCCAGAAGGAGATTCCAGTTCAGCAAACGTTAATCTTTATTTCAGTAAGCAACGCATGGCAGACAAAATAACTACACAGGAGCTAATGGAAGCCGGTGTCCACTTCGGGCACCTCACCAGGAAATGGAACCCGCGCATGTCGGAGTTCATATTCATGGAGAACAACGGTATCCATATCATTGACCTCAACAAGACACAGAGAGCCCTGGAAGAAGCCGCCTTCGCCATCAAAAATATTGTACGCTCGGGCCGCAAGATAATGCTCGTGGCCACCAAGAAGCAGGCAAAAGATGTCGTTGTAGAAGAGGCCACCCGCCTGAACATGCCTTATGTTACCGAGCGCTGGCTCGGCGGCATGCTGACCAATTTTGCCACGATCCGCAAGTCGCTCAAGAAGCTCGCGCAGATCGAAAAAATGATGAAGGATGAAGCCTTCAACAACATGGCCAAACGCGAGCGCCTCATGATTGCCCGCGAGAAAGGCAAGCTGGAAAAACTTTTGGGTGGAATCACTGAATTGAACCGCCTGCCCGCCGCGCTGTTTGTGATCGATGTGAAGCGCGAACACATTGCAGTGGCAGAAGCCCAGAAACTGAACATCCCGGTGTTTGCCATGGTAGACACCAACTCAGATCCATCTGACATTGATTTCCCGATCCCGGCAAACGATGACGCGTTCAAGTCGATTTCTATCATCACCAGGTTCATCGGCCGTGCCATTGAGGAAGCATTGATGGAGCGCAAGAAGGACAAGGAAGAGTCAGGTTTGAAGAAAGAGGAAGATGAGAAGCGCGCGGTTGACGAGGCCGTGCAGGAAGCCTGAACCAATTAGCCGATTGGCCAATTGGCCGATTAGCCAATGAACTTGAGTATCGGTCCAAAGCCGGTGCTCTTTTTGTTTACACCCTTACTTTGCTAAAGATAAAAACGAACAGCGAATAACGAACAACGAACAGCGAATAACGAACAACAAACAGCGAATAACGAACAACGAATAACGAATAACGAACAACGAACAGCGAATAACGAACAACGAACAGCGAATAACGAACAACGAACAGCGAATAACGAACAACGAATAACGAACAACGAACAGGTATGTCTACAATTTCAGCACAGGACGTAAACAAGCTCCGCACCATGACCGGTGCCGGCATGATGGACTGCAAGAAAGCCCTCACGGAGGCGAATGGCGCTTTTG
>Ga0187893_10004174_pt1 | contig 27956 bp, 19 predicted proteins | sample MA1701074metaG_FD_139574 | JGI IMG/M metagenome (GOLD analysis project Ga0187893, IMG submission 139574) | White microbial mat communities from a basaltic lava cave in the Kipuka Kanohina Cave System on the Island of Hawaii, USA - MA170107-4 metaG ... | reverse complement strand
TCTCCTCTGGTCTCCTCTGATCTCCTCTGGCTTCTCCGTCTTACGATGGGCGAAACGTATGTTTTTAGCACAAGGGTGGATCGAGATCAAAACCTTCCCGACTTGAACCGGGCTTTCTTTCGAGATTCAATCCCCCTGTGCCCCGGACAATCCGAGAACCGCGGCCGGCGCGGGCGCCGCACCGGCCCTCGAAAGGCATGGGGACGCGCGTTCGGCGCGGCTCGGCCCAGCCCGAGGTCCCGAAAGAATCCACACCCATCCGTGATTTCGCGTGGGCCGCCCTGTTCTACGCCGTCGCGACCGTGGTGTTGAGCTACCCGCTCGCCCTCAACCCGAGGAGTCTCTCGAGGCTCGACAACGGCGACGCGCGGCTGAATGCCTGGGCCATGTCCTGGGTCGCCCACCAGGTGGTTCAGGACCCCCTCCGCCTCTTCGAGGCGAACACGTTTCATCCGCTCCCCCACTCGCTCGCCTACTCGGAGCACCTCGCGCTTCTCGGAATCCTCGCGCTTCCGCTTCTCCGCCTCACCGACGATCTGGTGCTCACCGGGAATCTCCTCCTCCTCGGCTCGATGTGGGCAACGGCGCTCGCGATGTACGTCCTCGCGCGCCGCCTGACCGGAAACCACCTCGCCTCTCTCCTCGCCGGGCTCTTCTTCTCCTTCGCCCCTTTCCGCTTCAACCGGCTCCCGCACATCCAGATGCAGCTCTACGCGTTCCTTCCGCTCTTCCTCGCCTTCTGGCACCGCTACCTGGAGCATCGGAGAACGAGGGACCTCGCTCTCGCGGGCGCGTTCTTCGTTCTCCAGGCCCTTTCGGGAACGTACCTCGGGGCGATGGCGGCCGTTGCTCTCGCCGCGGCCCTCTTCACTCTCACGCCCTTCTCCGGCTTCTCGACAAAGGAGCTCCTGCGGCTCGCGCTCGTCCTGACAATCTCCGCCGCCGTTCTCGCGCCGTTCGCGGCGCCGTACCTGTGGGTCCACCGCGAGCTCGGAATCGAGTGGGACCTCCCCGGAGTTGGCTCGCTCTCGGCGACTCCTTCCTCTTATCTCGCGTCGTCCTCTCGTTTCTATAGAGCTCTGAGCGAGCGTCTTTTCCGGGACCCGCCGCCGACGGACTTCCTCTTCCCCGGGCTCAGCATCACTCTCCTCGCCCTCGTGGGGATCGTCGCCCTCGTCCGGACGCCCGGCGGACGCCGGGTTCTTTGCTGCTACGGCCTGATCCTCATCCTCGGCGTTCTGATTTCGCTCGGCTCGAGGACCCCGTTCTTTCCATTCCTCTACGAGCACGTCGTGTTCTTCCGCGGCCTCAGGGCGCTCACTCGATTCGGTCTTCTGCCCCTTCTCTCCATGTCGGTCTTCGCGGGAGCCGCGCTCTCGTGGCTCCTCTCGGGGCTCCGCCGTCCGAAGATCGCGGCCGCGGCCATCGCGCTCTGCTTCGCCGCCGAGTCGACCGCCCTTCCGTACCGGCTCGAGCCCTGGAAGGACGAGCCGCCCGAGGTCTACCGCTGGCTCGCGGAAGCGAAGCCCGGTCCGATGGTGGAGCTCCCGTTCAAGGTGATCGACACCCAGTACATGTTCTGGGCAAGGCACCACGGCTTTCGCCCCACCCTCAACGGCGACAGCGGCTTCGTCCCGATGTCGCACCAGTGGATGAAGAACGCGTTCGCGCGTTTTCCCTCGCCCGACGCCATCGCGCTCCTGCGGCGTCTCAAGGTGCGTTACGTCGTGCTCCACCTCGGGGCGTTTCGCGAGGGACAGCTCCTCCGCATCCTCGGCGGAATGGACGAGCACCGCTCCGCCCTCGTGCCCGTGCGAGACTTCGGGCGCGACCTCGTGTTCGAGGTCGTCCCCGCCCCCGCGGAGCCCGTTTACTCCAAGATGACCACCGCGTTCAGAGTTTCGAATCCGGACTCCCTGGTCGAGCTCGACGTGCCTCCCGGCATCTCGGTCGGGGGCCTTCGCTTCCACTATGGAGCGGCGCCCAGAGTGCCGGTCGAGCGGGTACAGATTCAGCGAGTGACCGACCAGGGTATCGAGACGCTCTGGAGCTCCCCGCCCGACTGGCCCGCGTTGACGGAGCTCGTCTCCGGACTTCTCGAGACACCGCGCGACGGCACGCAGACGATCTACGTGGAGGATCCCGAAGCCGCCGCGCTCACGGGCCGAATTCGAATTCGGCTCGAAGGCGTCGACGCGGAGGCCCCGGAGCTCACCGAGATCGAATTGCTCAGTCAGTCGCGGCTGAACACGGGAAACGCGAGAGCGAGCTCGAACCCCATCGATCGATAGAGGTCGAGGGCGCGGTGGTTCTCCCGGCTGACCATGAGCGAGAGCCCTTCGTACCCCATTTCCGCGAGCCGCTCCATGACGCGGGAGAGAATCCGCCGGCCGAGACCGCGTCCCTGGTAGTCCGGAGCCACCGCGAGCTGCGCGAGGTGCGCCCTTCGAGGCGAGGTCTCGGTCACGACCGCGAAGCCGGCGGCGCGATCGGTCCGTGGATCGCGGGCGACGGACGACGCGTCGAGGATGGCGGCGCCGCACCCTCGATGGCGCAGAACGCTCGTCAGAAGAGACCGGCACCCCTCACTCGAACGGTAGAGCTCGTTCATCCGGGCGTCGATGCCCGCGGTATGGGCGCTCTGCATGATCGAGGACGCCTCCGTCAAATTCCACGACTTCCAGGATCGGTGAACGAAACCGTCTGGCTCGGGCGCTGCGCCCGCGTGGAATCGGCCGGCGGTCAGGGAACGGCGGCGGAACTCCCGGACGAACGTCTCGAACCCCTCCCGCTCGAAACAGGAGACGAGCCAGGGCGCGTCGAACGAAACGAACTGGCTTTCGATGCGCGACACCCCGCGGAGCCTGAGCTCACAGAGCATCGATCGCACCAGGAGCGGACCCACGTCCCGTCCGCGCCATTCGGGAGCGATCGCGAGCCCGGTCAATACGCCCCGGCCCGACTCCACCAGGAAGTAGCCATAGGCTGCCGTCGACGTTCCGCAGCGCACGGCCTTTCCGAGGACGCCGCCCTGATCGAGGGCGCGCCGAAACGCGGTGACCGCCGAGCTCACGTCCCAGCTCAGCCGCTCCCGCCAGAGCGCGAGCTCGCGGCGGAAGAACCGCTCGAGTTCCGAGGGCTGGACGCACTCCAGCTCCACGATCCGAAGCTCCGGCTCCCGGACCGAAACGGGAAGCGTGCTCATTCTTGGGGGTTAGTGTACTCCCGATCTGAGGCTTTTGCTTCTGTCGGCCGTGCTACCATCGACGTCCATGCAGGCGGTCATCATGGCCGCGGGGAAATCGACCCGCACGCATCCCCTGACCACGACGCGACCGAAGCCTCTCGTTCCCCTCTGGGATCGTCCCCTCCTCGAGCACCAGCTCCTTCAGCTCGATGGGCTCGTGGACGAAGCGCTTCTGGTCGTGGGTTTTCTGCGGGAGCAGATCGAGGAGCGGTTCGGAGACCGCTTCGGGGGAATCCGCTTGCGATACGTGGTCCAGGAGCAGCAGCGCGGCACGGCGGATGCGCTTCTCGCCGCGCGCCCGCACATAACCGCGAGATGCCTCGTTCTGAACGGCGACGACTTCTATCACGGAGACGATCTGAGAGGACTGGCGGCGAGAGGGCGCGGGCTTCTCGTCAACCGGGCGAAAGACCCCGAGAACCGTGCGGTGGTTCGAATGGAGGGGGACGCCATCCGGGGAATCGAGGAGAAGCCGAAGAATCCGCCGAGAGATGCGTGGTGCAGCGTCGGCGGCTACTGCGTCGAAAAAGACGATCTCCGATTCCTCGATGAGATCACACCGAGCCCACGCGGCGAGCTCGAGCTTCCCGACTTCATTCTCCGGCTCGTCGAGATGAGCGACGTGCGCGCGAAGAGGATCGAGCGATTCTGGCTTCCCATCACCTACTCCTGGGACGTGCTCCAGACGGCGCTCTTCCTGTGGCAGAACCCCGAGCGCGCGAGAGAGCTCGGGCTCGCCGCGGAGCCCTTCCGAGGAGCCCAGGGACCCGTCCACCGCGGCTCGAACGTCCAGATCGAAGAGGGCGCGCGCCTCGAAGGACCCATCGCCATCGGCTCCGGCGTCCGCATCGCGGCGGGTGCCACCGTCGAGCGATCGATCCTGTTCGACGACGTTCTCGTGGGCGAGCGCGCTCATGTTTCCGATTCCGTCCTGGGAAAGGGCGTCTCCATCGGCGCCTCCGCCCGGATCGAGAGTCGCCCGGGTGCGGAGCTCGTCATCGACGTCAAGGGGAAGAAAGTCATCCCCGACATCGCGCGCCTGGGCGCGGTCCTCGGCGACGGGGTTTCGATCGAGGCGAGGGCCGTCGTGCCGGCCGGTACCCTGATTTAGCGGAGCCAGCCGGGGGGGATGCCCGACTTGCGCGCGTCTTCCTGAATCTTCTTCCAGTTGTGCTCCGCGGCCGCGAGATCCGCCTTCGCCTCCCGCGTCATGCGCTGGAGCTGCTCCGCCGACTCGACGACGGTGTTCCCGTTCGCGTCGACGTAGTATTCGTTCGGGCCCAAGTAGAGCTCCTCGAAGTACTTGACCCTCTCCCGTGCCGCGGCGATGCGCGCCCGGGCGTCGGCCGCCCTCGAGCGCCATTCGGCCTCGCTCCGTTTGCGCTCGCGACTCTCCTTCTCGAACTTCTCCTGGCCGTCGTCGCGCGTCGGACCGACGCCCGGGATCGGGGCATCAGTCGCCTCTGCGGAAGGCGCTTCGCTCGACTCGCCCTCCTCGCCCGTCTCGTCCTCGGAGGACTTCTCCTCCTCCTTCTCGCCGAATACCTCCTCCTCACTGAACTCCCGGGAGGCAACGCCCTCTTTCTTGTTCTTGTCTCGGCGCTCGCGCTCCTTCTTGGCGACGTTTCCGAGGCTCTGGGCTTCGGACGGGAGCGCGAGAGACAGGCCAACCAGGAGCAGGGAAGCGATTCTGACAACTCTCATATCGACCCCCGGGGAATGGACTCTTTCGTACGAGGGTAGCACATTTCGTGCAAAGGCCAGAGGCTAGAACCCGATGCGATTCTTCTTCCCTTCCGTTTGGACCATCAATCGACGGATCAGGTCGAACACCACCCGAAACTGATGATCGTACTTCCTCTCCATGTCGGTAAGCTTTCTCCCAAGAGCTTCATTCGACGCGATTAGACGCCGCAGACGTACGAAAGCACGCATGATTTCCACGTTGACCAGGACTGCGCTTGAGCTTCGGAGGACGCTGGACAGCATCGCGACACCCTCCTCCGTGAATGCGTAAGGCGGATATCGGCGGCCGCCCCGTCCTTTTGAGATCACAGTCTGTGATCTCAAATGGACCCATTCTTTCGCCGTTAGTTGGAACATGAAATGGGGAGGGAATCGCTCCATGTTTCTCTTGACCGCCTGAACGAGCGCTCGACTCTCTACACGGTATAGCTCCGCCAAGTCGTGGTCGAGAATTACCTTCTGCCCACGAACGAAAAGAATTGCCCGTTCGATTCGCTCCGTCTGGACGAGGGGTCCCAGTTCTGACATCGCTCCGCTCCTCGGCTCTCGTCTTGTGTAAGACGAGAAATCGAGGCTAGAACCGCCCTGCCAGAGTCCGAACGAGAACGATTCGATTTGCGTTGGTGGAACGAGTCCCGTTGCAGAACCGTATTGGGTGCGCGGCGTACCTTATCGACCCGTCCTCAGGTCACTGCCGTCAGTTCTTGCTTCGCGAGAGCGACCGGAAGTACTCCTCCACCAGCTTCTGGTAGTCCGCCGGGACCTGGTCCGAGCCCGCGAGGAAAAGCTGCTCTTCCCCGATTCCCTCGAGCTCGCGCCTGAGCCAGTACTCGAACTGCTTCAGGTCGGCGAGGACTTCCTCCTCGAGCTTCTCGAGGCCGAGGGGATTCAGGAAGATCTGCTTTCTCTCGAACTCCTCCATGCGGCGGATGATCTCGGAGAGATCGGGCACGTCGAGGTTCTGGCGGGCGAGCTCGCGCCTCAGGTTCTGCGCATCCCGCACCCGCTCGCGGAACTCCCGGCGGAGCTGCCGGATCTCCTCCGTCGAGAACGACCCAGGCTGATAGTTGGGGCCATCGGGAGAGCCCGAGCCCACGAACGCCTGGCCGCCTCCGGAGTCGTCGGAGCCCGTCGGCTGCGAGGCCCCTTCCTCGGATCCAGGCTCTCCTGACTCCGAGCTCCCACGCTCTCCCTCGGCGACCTGTCCGCGAGAAGGCTCGCCCTCGGAGGAGCGCTCCCCTTGGCCGCGCTGACCGCCTGGCTTCAGCCCGCGCCGCTGGCTCCGCTCGCCCTCTTTGCCCTGTTCTCCCTCTTCTCCCTGCTGCTCTCCCCGCTCCCGGATGCGCTCGGAGAGCGACTCGAGATTTCGCACGAGGTCCCGGGTCTGATCGATCGCTTCCGTGACTTTCGTCTCCTCGGATTTCCCGATGGAGCCCGCGGCCTCCTCGATCCTCTGCCCGAGGTTCTCGACGTCCTCGCCGATGAGGTTCTCGAAATTCTGCGCGTACTCGGGCGAACGGCCTTGAACCACACCCTTCGAGTAGCGGATCTTCTCCTTCAGCTTGTTGTCTCGGATGGAGTTCGCGGCGTCCTGGAGCTTTCGCGAGGCTTCCTTCTGCTCGCTCCGGCCTTCGCGCGCCATCCGGTCGAGCTGCGATTCGAGGTTCGCCACCTCTTCGGCCAGCTCGTCCTTGCGCTCGAAGATCCTCTGCATGCGCTCGCCGGACGCGCCGCCGCCTTCCGCACCTTCTTCGGCGAGCTTCTTCACTTCGGACGCCACCCGCTCCTGCTGCGAGCGGATTCTCTCCATCTGCTCCTGCGCGTCCTCCATGTCCCGCTCGAGGCGCACGGACCGGTTCTTGTCGAGGAGCCGCCGCGCATCCTTGAGCTTGTCGAGGGCCGAGAGTCCTTCGGCGAGGGCTCCCGAATCTCCCCTTGCACCCGCGCGCCTCATGGAGTCGGCGGCCTGCTGCAGCCTTCGCGCCGTGTCCTCGAGGTTCGGGATCGACTGCTCCCGCGCGAGCCGCTCGAGCTTGCGCGCGAGCTCCTCCGTCTCGTCCGCGAGGTCGCTCTGTCCCCCGCCTCCGCCGCCGCCCTGATTCTGGAGACGGCTCGCCTGGCGCTTCAGCCGTTCGTTTTCCTGCTGCTGCCGGCGCGCGAGCTCCTGGAGCCGCTGGAGCGCCTCGTCCACTTCGTTGTCCGTGGACTGCTGCGCCCCGCGCTCCACCGTTTCGTACTGGTTGCGGAGCTTGTCGAGCTCGAGCTCGAAGAGGTCCGCCAGATCCTCGGCGCTCGCCGCCTGTCCGCCGCCGCCTCCTCCCTGCTGGAACGACACCTGGACGTCGCGGAAGATCGCGTCCGCGCGCTGGAGGTGCTGGAGCGCGCGCTGCTCGGGAGGGAGCGCCTGATTGGGATCCTTGGCGACGAGCTTCTCCTCGGCCGGACCCATCTCTTCGAGCGCCTTTTTCAGCGACTCGCTGATCGTCGCGAACTCCCCGTCCATCTCCGTGATTCCGCGCGTGGTCATTCGCCGCAGAAGGTTCTCCACCTGCTCGCGGAGCCGCCCCTGCATGAGAGCGATGGTCGTGAGGTTCTCTTCCCAGTCGCGCTTCGCGTACTCTGCTTTGTCGCGAATGAGCTTGAAGGTCGCGGCCACGATCTGGCGCTGGCGGACGGAGAGCGTCCCCTCCATTCCTCCGCCGCCTCCGCCTCCGGGCATTCCGCCCTCCGCCTGGCTGTAGCGGCGGTCGAAGGGTCTCGCCTCGATGAAGTAGATGTCCGTCGTCGCGATGCGCGATCCGCCGACGTCCGTCGCGCGCGCGAAGTACGAGACGAAGTCTCCGGGCTCGAGGTTGAAGTCCTCGAGGAAGAACGTGTGCCCGGCGACCATGTCCTTCTTCTTCCCCCCTCGGTACAAGCTGACCGTCTTCTCCTCCGTGCCGTTCACGGAGTAGACCAGCTCGACTTTGGAGAGACCGTAGTCGTCCTCGGCCTTCACCTCGGCGAACACTTCCTCGATCGGGCTCACCTTCGAGTCGCGGCCGGGCTTGGTGATCGAAACCGAGGGCGGCTGATCGGAGAGCACTTCGATGGCGTAGTCGGGAGAGGCGGGACGCGAGGTCCCGTCGAAACCCTGGAGCTCGATGCGATAGAACCCATCCGTCTCGACGCTCAACATCGCGGTAAGGCTCCCGCCCTCCGCGGGCTCGAGTGAAATCGGTTCGGCTCCCTCGATGCGAAGCGCACCTCCAGGAACCTGGACCGTGGGATGGACGAGGACCTTGACTTTCGTGCCCCGGAGCGCGGCGACGTCGCCTCCGTCCTCCACGGTCTGAGGTGACAGCCCGGTGTACTCGGGAAAGAGGTACTCGAGGTCGATCTGGCGCACGTAGGGAAGGTCCGAAACCCCGATCTTGAAGACCTCGGAGCGAACGCCGTTCGCCTCGACAAAGTATTCCGTCGACGACTCGAGGTCGAACATCATGAACGCGTGGCGTCCCTCGGTTTCGTCGTAAGTCATGGGCCAACGCTTCCACTCGCCCACGGCCCCGTCTTCACCTTCGGCCCTTGTCGCGATCTCGATCTCGTCGCTATCGAACCCCGAGAGCGCCGCGGTCACGAGCTGGTCCGCGCCGCGGGCCACGTCGACGGTCCCCGGCTGGACCTCGATGGCGTAGGGGCTCGCGGCCTGGGCGCTGCGGAGCGGGTTGAGAAGGAGGGACGCGCCGTAGCGCACGAACGCCGGGCTCACCAGCATCGCGATCATGCCCGCGACCGCGACTCCCACGAGCACCGCCGAGCTGCGCTTGAGCGCGTCCGTCTCGATGGCGTGGCCGTAGTCGATACGCTCGCAGCGCTCGACCGTCTGCTGCACGAGCTTCCGGATGAGCGCGGGCGAAAGGAACCTGCGCGCGTCCTCCTCTCCCTCGATCGGCCGTCCCATCTCGACCGCGCTCGAGATGGCTTCCTTGAGCGATGGATCGTGCTCCTCCATGTAGCGGGCGACCTGCTCGTCGGCCACCCGCCGGGAGAGCGGGCGATACACGAACCGCAGGAAGAGCCCCAGGAGAGCGAGGTAGGTGAAGATTCGGAAGAGACGAACCGACCACACGGTGTAGCGGAAGTGCTCCATTCCGTAGGCGGAAACGGCGAAGGCCACGAGCCCGAACAGGATCAGGAGCGCGACTCCCTTGAGCACGTTTCGGAGCCGCCAGCGGCCGCGGACGTAGCGGATGACGCGGATGAGCTGCGGGTAGCCCTCGGTTCCCAGGATGCTGTGCATGGCCTTCACTCCACCGGGGTCGTTGTTTTCAGTATAGCCTTTCCGCCCGCCGCTATCGAGAGACGGTTGGACAAGAGGGTCTCGCTCGCGAAGAGAAGGAGCGCCCCAAGAAGGAGATACCACCAGTAGGCCTGCCGGCCTTCCTGCGCTTCGCGGCTCTCGTCCGCCTCGGCGCCGGCGGCGGCAGCCGTGGCCGTCTCTCGAAACGTGACCGCGGCCACGAGCTCCTCGGGGTCGAGGGGCGAGAGGTCCGACTCCGCCGTGTCGAGATTGACGGCGGCGCTCGCGGACGAAGCGCCTCCGCCCGTGCGCGCGCGCCGGACCTCGTAGAACCCCTGCTCCTCGAGAGGAAGGAGGGCCTTCTCCTCCGTCCTCGGGAGAACGATCTTCCGGGACGAAGGCGCGGTGACGACGATGTCGAACGAACGCTTCGCCGCATCGTCTTCCGCGGCCTCTCCCTCGAGCGCCATCTGAAGATAGCGGTCGGCGTCCAGGACCTCGCCCACCCGGTGCCACGAGGCGGCCTCCGCGTACGAGGCGCCGTGTTTCACGAGCTGGTGCACGAACGGAAGGAAGACCGGCTGCCGCGCGAGATCGTTCCAGAACGTGTCCAGAGTGGAGGTCCAGACCAGCACGCGGCCTTCGCCGACGCGGCGCTCGACGAGAGCGGGGACCCCGTCGTCGTAGCGAGCGAGGACTCCCTCGTTCGGAGGCGAAGCGAACGCCCGGTACCGGAAGAACTTCGCCCCGGAAAAATCTCCGCTGTGAGGGGCGTTGAAGACCTCGAACACGGGGCTTCCGTAGTCGAGATACGAAAGCGTTCCGCCCCAGTCGCGGGCGCGGTCGACGATCCCGCCGAGGGCCGCGGGCAGGAGTTCGGAGGCTTCGGTGAAAGAGCTTCTGGAGCTTCCCTCCCCCAGAACCACCACGAGACCCCCGCCCTTCTCGACGAACTCGGAGAGGAGCGCCGCCGGGGCCGCGGGGAGCGCCGGCACGTCGTTCAAGATCACGACGTCCCGTCCGTCGAGGTCGGCGGCACGGAGCTGCGAGAGCGCCTTCGACTCGGTGCGGAACGAGGGCCGGTCGCCAATCTCGAGGGCCCGCTCGACGTAGAAGCTCCGCCGCGCGCGCCTCGCTCCCTCCTCGAGGCTCAGGACGGAGAGCGCCTGCCCGGAAGACAGCACGAAGTAGTAGGCGTTGTCCTTCGGGAGAGCGTCATCCGAGATCCGGACGGCGCCCCGGGCTTCACCCGCGGGCACGGTCACCGGGTCGAACGAGAGCGTGACGGAAGAGTTGGGCGCGAGCTCGAAGGGCTTCGTCTGGAGAGAGCGCCCGTCGATCTCCAGAGAGATCCGGCTCCCGAGAGGACCGCTCTCGGGAGGCGCCTTCCGCGTCACCCGGGCCGAGGCGGTGAGCCGCTCCCGGCCCGATACTTCGTCTCGCTCGAGGGTTAACCCCGTGACGGCGAGGTTCTCGGTCACCTTGGAGCTGAGGTCGACGGGGGTGAGAACCGTTCCCGCCGGGAGCCACACGTCGTCGTCCTCGTCCTCGAAGCCGAGCCTCTGGAAGTCGGTGACGAGCACGACCTCCTTTCTCGAGAGCTTGGAGTCGTCCAGAATGCGCTTCGCGAGCTTGAGCCCCGGGCCGAATCCCGTGGCGCGCGCGGAGAGCTCGACGCCGGAGACGGCCGCCCGCAGGACTTCCTTTTCCGACGTCGGCTGATTCAGCGCCTCCGCGCGGTCGGAGAAGACGACGACCGAGGCCAGGTCCTCGCCGCCCAGGGACTGGATGCGGCCTTCGACCTCCGCCTTCGCCCGCGAAAGCCGGTCTTCGTAGCCCATGCTGTAGGAGTGGTCGACGAGGAACACGACTTCGCGCGGCCCGAGGGTCGAAGCGGCGGAGGCGCGGGAGGATTCGAAGAACGGCCTGGCGAAAGCGAGGGCGATGAGAACGAGTGCGGCGCATCGAAGGGCGAACAGGAACAGGTGCCGGAGCTTCTGCCTTCTTACCGATCGATACGGGATCTTGCGCAGGAACATGAGCGAGGGGAAGGCGACGACGTCTTTCTTCTCGCGGTGCGTGAGGTGAATGATGACGGGAACGGCGAGCGCGAGGGCGCCGAGGAGGAACAAGGGAGCCAACAGACTCATCTCGTCCTCGTCATCCTCTCGCGGGTCGCGAGGTAGTGGAAGAGCGCGTAGTCCAGGGGCGTCGAGGTGTCGAGAAGCGAGTAATCGATCTGGTTGTCCCCGAGAGTGCGGGTGAGCTTCCGCACGTGCTCCTGGACCAGGTTCCGGTACTCCTCCCGCAGATACTCGGGGATGACGGGCACCGCCTCCCCCGTCTCGAGATCCTGGTAGCTCGCCGCCTCGGCGTAGGGGAACCGGAGCTCGGCGGGATCGAGAACGTGGAACACGATGAGATCGTTTCCCTTGTAGCGCAGCCCCTTGACGGCGTCGAGGATTGCCTCGGGCTCGTCGTAGAGGTCGGAGATCAGGACCACGATCCCCCGGCGATGGATCGCCTCCGCCACTTTCAGGAGGGGTCTTCGGTAATCGCTCGGCTTCTGCGCGGAAGCCCGATCGATGGTGTGGAGGACGATCTCCAGGTGCTTCGCCGAGGGCGGGACGAACTCCACGATGTCCTCGTCGAAGGTGACGATGCCGATGCGGTCGCGCTGCTTCTGGGAGAACACGGCGAGCGAGGCCGCGAGAAACCGCGCGTAGTCGAGCTTGGTCAAGCCCTCGCTTCCGAAGCTCATCGAGCGCGAGACGTCGAGGACGAGAGTGAAGCTCGTGTTGGTGTCGGCCTCGAACTCCTTCACGTAGAACCGGTCGGTGCGGGCGAAGAGCCGCCAGTCGATGCGGCGGATGTCGTCTCCCGGCATGTAGGCCCGGTGCTCCGCGAAGTCGACGGATCTCCCCAGATACGTCGAGCGATGGAGGCCGCTGATGAACCCCTCGACCACCGACCGGGCGAGGAGGTTCAAGTTCGCAATCCGCGCGAGGACCTTGGGGTCGACGAAGCGGAAATGGCTCTCGACGCCGCTCGCGGAGTCTCGTTCGGACCGCCGGGCCAATGCGCTCCTCCCTACATCCTCGACTTCGGCGCCGAGACGCTCTCGAGGAGCTCGGCCACGATGCGCTCGGAGGTGACCCTCTCCGACTGAGCGTGGAAGTTCGTGAGGATGCGGTGGCGAAACACGGGCCGGGCGAGCGCCTGGATGTCCTCGTAGCCGACGTGGTAGCGGCCCCGCATGAGCGCTCGCGCCTTGGCGCCGAGCACGATGTACTGGGCCGCGCGTACGCTCGCGCCGTACTCCACCCACTTGTTCACGAAGTCGGGGGCCCCCTCGCTTCCCGGCCGCGTGGTGCGGGCGAGGCTCACCGCGTACCGCATCATCGCGTCCGACACCGGGACCCGCCTCACCAGGGTCTGGAACTTGATGATGTCCTCGCCCTTGACCACGTTCTGGAAGTGGTAGTCCTGGACGGACGTGGTGCTCCTCACCACCTGGAGCTCGTCCTCCTCGGGGAGGTAGTCAATAATAATGTTGAACATGAACCGGTCGAGCTGGGCCTCCGGGAGAGGATAGGTCCCCTCGAGCTCGATGGGGTTCTGGGTGGCGAAGACGAAAAACGGCTCTTCCAGAGTGTAGGTGCGCCCCTGGATGGTGACCCGGTGCTCCTGCATCGCCTCGAGAAGCGCCGACTGGGTCTTGGGAGGGGTGCGGTTGATCTCGTCCGCGAGCACGATGTTGTTGAAGATGGGCCCGGGCATGAACACGAGCTCGCGGCGCCCCGTCTGCGGGTCCTCCTGCACCAGGTCGGTGCCCGTGATGTCGGAGGGCATGAGGTCGGGGGTGAACTGGATGCGCGCGAACTTGAGATCGAGCACCTGGGCGACGCAGTGCACGATGAGAGTCTTCGCGAGACCGGGGACGCCGGTGATGATGCTGTTGCCGCCCACGAAGAGCGAGAGCATCACCTGCTCGAGGGCGTCCTCCTGGCCGACGATGAGCTTCCGGAGCTCGCGGGTGATGTTCCCGTACGCCTCTTTCAGCCGATCGGCGAGGGCGATGTCGTCTTCGGACTCGAGCGCGACTTTTCTTTCTTCAGCCACCGGATGCTTCCTTTCTCAGTGCGTCATGCCGTAGATGACGTAATTCACTCCAAGCTTGAAGGCCTCGTTCGAGATGTCGATGGGGACCCACCCCGTCCCCGACCACTCCCAGTAATCGCCGATGTCGTGATTGTAGTTGGCGATGACCATCAAGCGTTTGTTCGGGTCATTGTCCTCGAAGACGCCGTAGTAGACGGGCTTCGCTTCGGGGAACGTGGGGTGGGTGAAGTCGAGGGTCTCGATGTAGAAGAACGAGTCGAAGATGGGGTGCGTGACGTCGAGCTGCACCAGGTCGTAACCCGGAAGGACACGCGCCATCTGCTCGCGGAAGTTCTCCCACTGCCAGTCCATGATGAAGTCGTCGACCACCAGGAACCCGCCCTTGAAGAGGTAGGTGCGCAGGCTCTCCGCCTCCTCGTCCGTCGGGTTCCAGAACCCGACTTCGCAGAGATACGCCCAGGGGTACTTGAAGAGCTCGGGATCGTCGAGGGCGTAGATGTTCCCCTTTCCCATGTTGGAGGCGAGAGTGGTGTGGTGCTGGAGGATGGTCATCAGGTTCCGCTCCGCCGTGGGGTAGTCGTGGTTCCACTTGAGGTCGAGTCCCCAGGCGTAGGGGCCCCGTCCCCAGCGCGTGGGCTCGAACTTGATGCGAATGAACGTGAAAAGGCCGTTGTAGGGGAAGTTCTCGTAGGGAACGTCGAACCCCTGAGAACGGCTCGCGGCGAGCGGAAGCGCCGAGAGAGCCAGCAGCAGGAGAACGCCGAGGAAGCGCGTCATCCCTCGCCCTCGCTCTTTGCGGACAGCTTCCTCAGAAGGGCGAGGCCTTCCTTGAAGGTGGGCGCGAGCTCGAGCGCCTTGAGGAGCTCGCGCTTGGCGCCCGCGGCGTCGCCCGCCTCGTCGTAGGCGAGGGCGAGATCGTAGAGTCCCTGCGCGCGATCGGTCGTGAGCGCGAGAAGGGCCTTCCTCTCGACGATGACGTCCTTCTTCCGCCCGAGCTCCTGATAGAGGACGGCGAGCTGAAGGTGCGCTTCGGCGTCGAAGGGATAGATGGCGATGGCCCGCTCGAGGATCGCGGCCGCCTCCTCTTTCCTCCCGAGCTTCTCGTCGATCTCGAAGAGCTTCAGGTGCGCGTCGTAGTGGTTCTCGTTGAGGTCCACGAACTTCCGGAGCTCGCGCGCGGCGCCCTCGAGGTCACCCCGCTCCTCGTCGATCCGGGCGAGGAGGAGGTATGGGCATCCCGCTTCGTGGTACTCGGGGAAGAGCGACTTCGCCCGCTCGAGGTGAGTCTCGGCGCGCTCTTTCTCCCCGGCCTCGAGAGCGCGGCGCCCGGTCTCGAGGTGGGCGATGAAGTCGAACTCGTCCTCTTTCGCCCGGGCCTCGAGCTCCTCTGCGGTGACCGCGGGCGCGGGGACGCCCTCGCGCGGCTCCTCGGGAGGAAGCCGTAGCGAGGCGGCCTGGGCCCCGAACCGCTCCTTCAGATAGCGGTCGAACGCCGCATCGAACTCGGAGAGCTCCATCTTCAGAACCTGCTGAAAAACCTCGGCCGTGGGAAGACCGCGCCGGTATGAAGACAGCATGTCGCGGATCGCGGAGAATCCGAAATCGCGCTCGATGAGCTCGGAGACGAGAGATGCCTGGTAGTAGCTGATTCCAATCTGCTGCGGGTACGTCGGGCGCATGAAGCCGTTGTTGAGCTCCGCGATCTTCAAGAGCTTCCCCCGCTGGTAGGCGGCGAGAAACGCGAGGCTCACGTCGTCGCCCCAGCCCGGCCGCGCGCGCCGCTCCTCGAGGACGGAGAGGCCCTCCGAGAACCAGCGCGGGACCTTGTGGTCGGTCGCGCCGAGGGTGACGGTATGCGCGAGCTCGTGCCAGAGCGTCGAGGCCCAGTTGAACTGCCCGCGGGGCCGCGCCGACGGAGAGTCGACGGCGACGACGGGCCCGAAGCAAACCCCGAGCGCCCCGAGCCCGGGAAGGCCCAGAGTCCGGACGGAGAAGTCCCCGTGCGAGGGATAGACCTCGATCCGGATCGGCGTCTCGGGCCGGAACTCGTACCGCGCGGCGAGGGACTCGTAGGCTTCCTCCGCCATCCTCTCGACGTAGCCCGCGAGAAGATTCGACTCCTTCCCCTCGATCACGATCTCGAACCTCGCCGACCGCGTCGTGACGTAGTTCGGGTAGGTGTCCATGAGATCGAGGGTGTTCTTGATCCAGACGTTGTAGGGGTCGCCCTCGAAGGAGCGCTCGAGGTTCTTCCTTCCCTCCTCGATGTCGCCCAGGCGGAGCTGGTTCAGTCCGAGAAAGCCATAGCCTTCGAAGGAGCGCGGATCGAGCTCCACCGCCTTGGCCGCGAAGTCCCTCGCTTCCTTATAGAGGCGGTTGTTGACGCTGATGTCGGAGAGCTTGTTGTAGAAGGCGGCGTTTTTCGGATTGCGCGCGAGCGCGCGCACGGAGGCGGAGCGGAACGCGGCCTCGTTTCCGCTCAGGAGCTCCGCCGCCGCGAGGATGGGAAGAGCGTCGAGAGAGACCGGATTCACGGCGAGAGCGGCTTCGGCCTCGCGCCGCGCCCCCTGGTAGTCCTCGATCCCGAGGAGCTGCTCGGCGAAGAACGCCTGGGCGGGGACGAACCGCGGATTCACCTCGAGCGCTTTCTTCGTGAGCTCCATCGCCTCGGGGGAGCCGTCGAAGCTCATGACCCGCGCGAGCCCGAGGAGCGCTTCCGGGTGGTTGGGGTTCACGGCGAGGACTTCCTGGAAGCTCTGATTGGCGTCGGGGCTGTTGTACTTCTCGAGGAAGAGCTCGCCCGCGCGGATTCCGGGAACGAGGCTCGACGGGTCCTTCGCTTTCGCCTCGTCGAACGCACGAAGGGCGTCTCTATAGAGCTGGTGGTCGGTGACTCCGAGGTACCGGCACGCGACCGCGACCGCCGTCAAGTCCTCGGCCGAGAGATTCGAGCTTCGGTTGTAGACGTCGATGAAGCGGTCGAAGCGGGCGAGCGCTTCGTCGACGGATCCCTCTTCATAGAGAAGGATGGCGAGGTTCAGCTCGGCTTGGAGAGCGTCGGACGCCCTCCCCGAGATCGCCTTCTCGAACGCCTCACGCGCGTCCGCGATGCGTCCCATCTCGTAGAGGACTTCCCCGCGCGCGTTTTTGAGCGCCGCGGAAGCGGGCTCGCGGCTCTGGAACTTCTCGGCGACCTCGAGAGCCTGGTCGTAGCCGCCGGTGAGTCGCAGCGCCTCGATCCAGCTGCGGTAGAGCCGGGGCGTCGGGTTTGCCGTCGATTCCTTCTCGAAGAGATCGATCGCCTCCTTGTACCGCCCCGCGCGGAGGGCCGCATCCGCGTCGCCAACGGAAGCCGCGGCCGGACCTCGAACGGTCCCGAGGTAGGCGAGCGCGCCGACGCCGGCGACGGTGAGAATCAATCGGAGGCTCACGACTTCGACCGCTCCTCGATCTTCTGGGCGACGGAGGCGAGGTCGAGAAGGAGACGCTCGAGCTCCTGGAGGTACGTCTCTTCGGGCATCGACTCCTTCTGGAGCTTCAACGCTTCCACCCTTCCCTCGAGCTCCCGGCGGCTTTCGACGAGCTTCGCGAGCTCCGGATCGGAGGCGATCTCCTCGGCCGATACATCCCCGGCCACGGTGGTCGGTCCCATGAGGTATGCCGCTCCCGCCCTTCCGTCCGCGCCTCCCTCGAGCTGCGCGTGCTCGGTCATGAGGAGGTTCTCTTCCTCGTAGAACGCCGCGACGCGCTTGCGCGCGTGCTCGAACGCCTCCAGGACCGAGACCCTTTGGTTCTTGTCGGTGTCGGCGGCGTCGCCGGAATAGGCCTCGACGAAATACCCTCCGAACTGCGCTTCATTCCGCTCGAAGCCGCTCTTGGTGGCAGTGACGAGGATGCGATTCGGCTTCGAGAGCGTCGCGAGAAAGGCCCCGCTCGCGCTCGCGGTGTTCACGAGCACGACCTGCTGCTCTCGGAACGGCGCGAGGAGCGCCTCGAAATCGGAGGCGCTGAGGTCCCGCCCCGGGAGGTTGAACCGGGCGTCCTCGTTGTCGTAGCTCCCGTGCCCGATGAGAAGGAGATAGATCTGATCGCCCGGGGCAACGGAGGTCGCGAGCTTCGAAAAAAGTGCTTCGATGTTCTCTTTCGTCGACTTCCCGTGGGTCGCCTCGGGATTCTCACCCAGGTAGAACACCCGGGAGGCGTCGAGCCCGTGCCGGTTGATGGCGACCTCGCGCATCGCGATCGACCACTGGTGAAAGCGCTCCCGATGGGCGTCGTCGCCGCCGATCCCGGCGATGATGACGAGGTGCGTCTCCTTGGCCTGCGCCACCGCGGCTGAAGCCAGCGCGATCGCGACGAGAAGAACTCCCCGCCGGGTCATGCCAGCCCCCGGTATTTGCGGTAGCTCCACTCCGCGCTTGCGAGCCCGATCAGGAGCAGGAACACCGCGGGCAGGTCCCAGAGGTCGCGCCTCTCCCGCACCGTCGCCCCGCCCTCCGTGTAGCTCATATCCTCGGGGAGCCGCGAGACCGTCTCCGGCCGGTAGAACCGACCGCCCGTCTCCTTGGCGATGCGATCCAGGAGGGGCGCCCTCATCTCCGCCTGGAAGTACTCGTCGTCGAGGTCTTCCGTCTCGAAATAGCCCTTCGCCGTCCCGAGGACGACGCCTTCCCTCACGGCCTCGACGGTAACCTCGTAGATCCCCTTTTCCCCGGGAAGGAAGCTCGCCCGGTACTCGCCGTCCTTGTCGACGGTCCACTCGAGAGGAATCTCGACGGGGTCGCCCGCGGGCGAGCGCACCGTCGCCTGGACCCGCGCGTTATTCACCTTCAGGAAGCGATCGTCGTCGACTTCCGCGGTCAGGACGACGCTCTCCCCCGGCGCGTAGCGGCTCTTGTCCGTCGAGATCGCGACCTGATCGGGCACGTAGCTCACGAGCCACCGCAAAAGCCTCCGCCAGAAGAGCTCGTGGGTGAGGTCCTCGAGAGGAATGTCGTGGTGCATCTGCCATTGCCAGGAGTCGTTCACCGTGAGAGCGATGGCCTTTCCCCGCCCGTAGCGCTGGAACGTGAGAACCGGCTGATCCACGACACCGTCTCCCGACCCCTCGAGAAGCGTCGTCGCCCCCGGCTTCACCGCGCGGACGTCGTTCAATGTCGAAAGCGGCGGGAGGGTCTCGAAGCGCCGGGCGCTCGCCTCGAGGTCGGTGCCGAACTGTGTGACAGGGTGAGTGGTCCCGAAGGGCGTGGGCTCGACGGCGAGGGACGCGAAGAAGCCCGGCGCCGAGACTTCCTCGGTCTCGGGCGAGATCTCGACGGGCTCGAGCACCACCGGAAGCACCTCATCGACGGGCGTTCCGGCGTAGCCTCCTTCGGAGAACGAAAGCCTTCCGCCGAGGGCGAGAAGGCCGCCCCCGCGCTGGCTCACGAAGTCCGCGATCATGCGGAGCTGGTCGTGGGTGAAGTGGCTCGCCTCGATGCTCCCGAGCACGATGCCGCGATACTTGAAAAGCTCCTCGCGCGTCTTGGGAAATCCGCTCGCGAGCTCCTCGGCATCGTCCACGTCGAGCCGCAAGTACTTCCCCTCCGCCGTCCGCTGGAGACAGACGAGCTGCAGGTTCTCGTCCTCCGCAATCGCCCGCCGGATGAACTTGAGCTCGAACCGCGGCTCGCCCTCGAAGTAGAGGATCTTCTCGCGGCGGTCCTCGACTTCGATGAGCTGCTCGCGCGCGTTGTTCTGGCCGACCATCTCCCCTTCTTCGACCGCGACCTTGAAGCGGAACACGCGGGCGCCGGGCTCGGCCACGGTGAAGTGAACGCGGGCGGTCGTGGCGTCGGCCTCCCCCGAGAGGGTGACTTCCTTCGAGCTCACGATCCGGCCGTCGTCCTCGACGTCGAGACGAACGTTCTCCCCGTCGAAGCCGCGCTGCGAGAGCGTCACGTCCACGACGAGGGACGAGCCCTCGAGGACCGTTCGCGGCGCCTCGACGCGGGAGACCTCGATGTCGCGGGTGAATCGCTCGCGGCCGAGGCCCACGGTGTAAACGGGGACCTTCCGCGCCTGGAGATCCAGAAGGGTGTCGCTGATGGCGTCCGTCGAGTTATCCGCGCCATCGCTCACCAGAACCATGCCCGCGAGAGGCACGTTCGAAAGCTCCGCGAGGCTTCGCTCGAGCGCCCGGCCGAGCTCGGTGCTCGTGCCGGCAAAGGCGAGGCTCGCGGGGTCGGAGAGGCGATCCGCCGAATGGGAGAACCGGAAGAACCGCAGCATGAACTTGTCGGAGAGCGCTTTCGCGAGCGCGCTCCCTTCGGGGCCGAACGTCTCCTGGATGAAGGCGCCGCGGGACGTTCCGACGACATCGGCGATCTGCATGCTCCGCGAGTCGTCGAGAAGGATGCCGACGAAGCTCCTCTGCGGCACCACCGTCGAGAGCACGAGAGAGGGCCGGAAGAGACAGAAGAGCACGAGAAGCAGAATGGCGACGCGAAGCCCGGTCAGAATCACCCGGTCCCGCGCCGTCGCCTTGCCCTCGACCGTCCGGTAGCGAAGAAGCGTTGGAACCGTGACGGCGACGAGGGCGACGGCGGCGACCACCACCGGCCACGAAACGGCGAGGCTCAGCTCTCCGCGCTCGTAGAGCAGCGGCCGATACTTGAAGAGAAACTCGAACAGATTCTCGAACATGAGAGCGTTAATGACTCATCGCGTAGATGATGAAGTTCACGCCCATCTGGTAGGCGTAGGTCGAGAATCGAAGCGGGTAATACGGGTTCTCCGCCCACTCCCAGGCGTCGCCGAGATCCGTGTTCCAGTTGACGACGACCATGAGGCGTCCGCGCTCGTCGAAGATCCCTTTGACCTGCGGGTAGTAGCCGTCGGACTCCCACGTGGGACCGCCCTGCATTCCCTGTCCCACGTTCGGCACCTGCACGATCTCCTTGACGTCGTAGAAGCAGTTGAAGATGGGATGCGTGAGGGGAACGTCGACGATGGGGTAGCCCGGGAGGATTCGCTGGATCTGGGACTCGAAGTTCTCCCACTCCAGGCTTCCCCAGAAATCGTCGACGACGAGGAATCCCCCCGCCTGAAGGTAGCGCCTCAGCCCCTCGACCTCCGCTTCCGTCAACGCCATGTAGCCCACCTCGACGGTGTAGAGGAACGGGAACCGGCCGAGGTCGGGGTCGGTGAGACGGACGGGATTCTCGAGCTCGTACGCATCGAGATTGGTGAGCCGCCTCAAGCCGATGAGGAACTGCCGATCGGCTTTCGGAAAATCGACGCTCCAACTCCGGAAATCGCGGAAACGGTAGTAGCCGGTGTAGGCGCCCCGGGTGAAGTAGAACTGCCGCGGCCCGGCGGACCGCAGTGGAATGTACTCGCTCTCATCGTCGTGGCCGGGTCGGAACGCGTCGGGGAGGGAGAAGATCGGCGACTGGGGCTCGGTGGGCGCGTGAGAGTGCATCGAGCTTCCAGAGAGTGCAATGAGACCGAGGGTCAGCGCGAAAAGCGCGACCCGAAGGATCCCCAAGTTGTGCGCTCTGGCCAGCACTCTGCCCCCTTCAGCAACGACCCCGCGGGGACAAGGCCTCCCGCATCGAGCGGGAATCGCGGCTGCTTCGAGCCCTTATTTTCTAACTCTACCTCAATAATATGCCATGGATCGGGCGATCCGTGGGGTTTCCCCCAAGGCCGTGCTTGGTTTCGCGGCCGCTTTCCCCTAGAATCTCCGGCTTGCGAGAGGCAGGAGGACCCAATCCATGAATCAATCCAGAGTGGCGAAAACAATCTTTGTCGCGAGTGCCTTCATCGGCGGGTGCGCTCCCGCGTCCAAGGAGACGACGGAGCCTGCCGCCGAGGCGACTCCCGCGGCCTCGTCGGAGATTCCGACCCCGCCGGTCGCGTTCGGCGTCGTTCCGATTCCGGCCGACAACCCGGCGACTCCCGAGAAGGTCGCGCTCGGCCGTCAGCTCTATTACGACACCCGGCTTTCCGCGGACGGAAGCCGCGCGTGCTACACGTGCCACGTTTGCGAGAACGGACTCACCGACGGGAAGGCCATCGGGGAAGGGGCGCTCTCAAAGCCTCTCACCCGCAGCAGCCCGAGCCTCTGGAACATCGCCTATCACACGGAGCTCTACTGGGATGGCAGGAGCCCGTCTCTCGAAAAGCAGGCCTTGGCGGCGTGGAACGGGGCCAACATGGGCGCGAGCGCGGAAGAGGTCGCGCCGAAGATCGTGGCGAGCATCAACGCCATCGAGGGCTACCGCTCGCAGTTCCAAAAGGTGTTCGGAGCCGATGCCACTCCCGAGAACATGATGCAGGCGATCGCGTCGTACGAACGGACCTACCTCTTCTGCTCCGACACGGCGTACGACCGCTGGCAGGCGGGAGACCAGAGTGCTACGAGCGACGCCGCGAAACGGGGAGCGGAGCTCTTCGTGACCAAAGCCGGGTGCGGCAACTGCCACTCGGGCTCGCTCTTCACCGACCTCAAGTATCACAACGTCGGCATTGGCCTCGACAAGCCCGAGCCCGACCTCGGTCGCCATCGCGTGACCAAGGCCGACGCGGACAAGGGGGCGTTCAAGACCCCGAGCTTGCGCGACATCAGCAGGAGCGCGCCCTACTTCCACAACGGAAGCGTCGCGACGCTGAAGGAGGCGGTGGACCTCATGGTCTCGGGCGGGATCGACAACCCCAACATCGACCGCGAGAACCTGAAGCCCACGAATCTCAACGAGGAAGAGAAGGCGGACCTGATCGAGTTCCTGAAGGCCCTCGAGTGCCCGTGCCCGCTCGAGGCACCGCCGCTTCCTCAATAGGCTCAATAGGCCCAGTAGGCGCAGTAAGGCTTCTAGCCGACCCAGCGGTGGTCGACGATGAAGGAGAAGTCCGCCTTCAGCTTGCGGATCAGGACCTCGGAGGCGAGCGACTTCGCTCCGCCCGACGCCAGGAGATCTTCGGCGGAAGCGCCTTTCTCCGAAGCCCGCTTCTGGGCCGCCTCGATCGCACCGGGCGTGAACTGAAGGGTCCCGCGCACGGGACCTCCGTTCTCACCGGACACGGTAGCGGTGTAAGGATGGTTCTTCTCGCCCTCGGCCGGCTCGCGCTTTTCGAGAACCAGATCGTATTTCCTGTTCCTGACGGTGAACGTCGTTCTCATGGCGGCGGAATTTATAGCACAGGTGCGGCCGGTCCGTAGTAGCCGCGGCGCGCGCGGACCTTTACGTCCTTGCGCGCGACCTCGACCTTGATCTTCCGGTACTTCCCGTCCTCTTTGGTGTTGGTCGAAACGTAGCCGAGCGTGTACTGGCTGAAGAGCTCCTCGAGGAGCTTGTCGTAGAGCGCGTCGAGCTGCTCGAGGTTGTCGCCGAACGCGTAGGAGCCGCCCGTCTCGCCCGAGAGCTGCCTCAGGAAGCGGCCCTCCTCGAAGGTCCGGGAGTTCCGAGACGGGGAAGCCCCGAAGTGGATGGAGTGGATGGTGACGTCGGACGCCTTCACCATATCGAGGACGTCGCCCACGGAGAGTGTCGAGCGGGAATCGACGCCGTCGCTGAACACGACGAGCGTCTTCCTTCCGTCGAGGGCGTAGAGCCGCTCGAGGAAGGTGCCCACGGCATCGTAGAGCGAAGTCCACCCCTCCGCCCGGACGTCCGCGATCCGGTCGCTCAAAAGACGCTGGTCGTCGCTCGAGTACTGCGAAAGACGGATGTTCTCGTCGAAGTCCATCACGAAGAGGTTCTCGGTCTTGGGGAGGTTCATCAGGAACTTGAGGGCGGCGTCGCGGACCAGCCGCATGTCCTCCTCCATGCTCCCGCTCGCATCGAGCATGATGCCCACCACCTGACGGCCCGAGACTTCGTCCTTCATCTCGGGAGGAAGGGCCACCCACGACTCCTTCAGACCGGCGGCGAAGAGACGGATCTCCTGACGGACGCCGTCCTCGGTGACGGTGAAATCCTTCGCCTCGAGGTCCGTCACGAAGTTTCCTTCCTCGTCCGTCACCGCGACCGGCACCGAGACCATGTCGACGCGCGACTCGAAGACGTAGGGAACGCGCTGCTCCGGATCCTGCGCCGCGAGGGGCACGGCGCCGACGAGCGCCAGGGCGAGGATAAAGCCCTTCGACATCAGATGATCCCCTCGACCACCGAGACTGCGAGCTCGAAGCGGTTGAAGGGTGGCATGAGGTAGGCGCCCTCCGTGAGATCGCGCGCCGCCCGGAGCGAGTCCCGGGCGATGTCGATCCCGACCTTCTGCGCCCGTTCTTTGGAGGGGGCGTTCTTCAGGAGCTCGCGCACCTCCGCCGGCACGGACATCCCCGGCACCTCGTTGTGGAGGAACTCCGCGTTGCGATAGCTCGTGAGCGGCAGGATCCCGACGAGAACCGGGATGCGCGACCCCGAGATCGCGGAGAGAAACCGCTCGAGGTACTTCAGCTCGTACACCGGCTGGGTGAGGCAGAACTCCGCGCCCCCCTCGACCTTTCTTTCGAACTTTCGGATCTCGGCCTCGAAGTCGCTCGCCCCCGGGTTCGCTCCCACGCCGACGTGAAGGGGCATGGGAGGCCCGAGAGGGTTTCCCGCGAGGTCGAGCCCTCGATTGAGATGGGAGAGGATCTTCACCAGACCCACGGAGTCGACGTCGAAGACGGCGGTCGCGTTCGGATAGTCCCCGAGCTTCGGAGGGTCGCCCGTCACCGCCAGGATGTTCCGGAGGCCGAGAGCGTACGCCCCCAGGAGGTCCGACTGGATCCCGATGAGGTTCCGATCGCGGCATTGATAATGAAGGATGGTCTCGACTCCGACTTTCTGCTCGAGGAGCACGGCGAAGCTCAGGGCGCTCATGCGCGCGCTCGCCCGCGGCCCATCGGCGACGTTGAGGAAATCGACTTCGTTCTCCTTCAGCCACTGCGCGCGATCGAGGAGCGGCCCGGGATCGGCCCCTTTGGGGGGATCCATCTCGACGGAGACCACGAACTTCCGCCCCAGGCTTCGCGCGAGGTGCGACTTCTCCTCGCGCGGGACGGCCTTCTGCTCGGGGTGGGACTCCGTCTCCTTCGCGACCTCGATGACCGTCCTCGAGGGACCGAGCGCCCTCACGACACCGACGATGGCGCCGATGTGCGCGGGCGTCGTCCCGCAGCAGCCGCCGATGATGGCGACTCCGGACGCGAGGAAGCGCTTGGCGTAGTGCGCCATGTACTCCGGCGAGCAGAGGTAGAGGACCCGACCCTCCACCACCTCGGGAAGTCCCGCGTTCGGCTGCACGGAGAGCGGAAGCGCAGTCGCGGCCCTCATCCTCTCCATCACCTGGAGCATGAGCTCCGGTCCGACGCTGCAGTTCGCCCCGACCACGTCCACGTCGAGGCCGCTCAGGGTCCGGGCCACGTGCTCCGGCTTCGCTCCGAGGGGAGTCGCGCCGTCGTCGCCGAACGTCATCTGCGCGATGACGGGAATCTCCTTCGATACCGAACGCACCGCGCGGACCGCGAGCGAGAGCTCTCTCAGGTCGGAGAACGTCTCGAGGAGGAGGAGATCGCTTCCGCCCTCGACCAGGCCTTCCGCCTGCTCGCGGAACGCTTCGAGGGCGCGCTCCTCGGAGACGGTCCCGATGGGGGCGATGGGCCGTCCGAGAGGACCCATCGATCCCGCGACGAGGAGGGAGCGTGACGCCGCATCCGCGCACTCGCGGGCGACCTCGGCACCGCGGCGGTTGATCTCGCGGACCACGTCCCCGAATCCGTGCGGCTGGAGCTTGACGCGGTTCGCTCCGTAGGTGTTGGTCTCGATCATGTCCGCGCCCACCTGGATGTACTCGCGGTGCACGGACTGGACGAGCTTCGGGTTCGAGAGGTTGAGCTCGTCGAAGCACCGGTTCAGCATGACGCCCTTGGCGTAGAGGCTCGTGCCCATCGCCCCGTCGCACACGAGGGGCGCCCGCGCGAGGCGCTCTTTCAGCTCTTCGCGCTTCACACCTGCTCCTGGGCCGGTGCTTCTGTCTCGCTCAGATCGAGGATGTTCTTCCCCACGGTGAGCGAGCGGTCCTCGATGTGCCCCGCGAGGATCCGCCGCGCCTGTCCGTAGAGCTCGCCGGGCACCAGGAGCCGGGCGTAGCCGCTCGTCGGGAACGCCCCTTCCGTCCTCACGACCAGAATCAAATCGGGTTTCTCGATCCAGTTCAGCGCGCGCACCTGGGCATAGGGAACGAAGCCGCCCTCGGACCAGATCCCGCCCGCGTAGAGACCGCGGCGAATCTGGAACGAGAGAGGAAAGAGGACGGTGTAGTAGAGCGCCATGAGCGCCTGCGACACCACCGTCGTCGTGGGGCGATTCAGGAGAAAGAGGGAGATGAACGTGAGGCTCACCATGAAGAACCCGATGCCGAGGCACAGGTTGTAGAACCAGGGTTTCGCGGGAGGCCAGGTGAGCTCGGCTTCGGATGCGATGCGGCGGTAGGTGACGTACCGATAGAGGTAGGAGGTGTTCCACACCGCGAAGAGCGCCGCGAGCGCGATGAAGGAGAGCCCGAGCAGGTCGTCCATATCCTATTCTATCGTTCAAAGCTCCTTCGGACCGGACTGCCAGCCGCGGTCGATGGGAACCGTCGTCTCCGGGGGAATCGGCGCGAGCTCTTCTCCGAGGACCGGGCGAACGAAGAGCCGCTCGACGTCGCGCGCCCCCTGGTCGACGAGTGCCGAAGGCGAAAGCCGTCCCCCTCCGAGCTGCGGGCGGCCTTCGAGCTCGTAGGGAGAGAGGCGCTCGACCTCGGGCCGGATCACGAAGACGGGGACCTCGGACGCTTCGGACGCAAAGAGGAGATCGCGATCGAGGCTCGTCCGGAGTCCGCCGACCGCGATGCGCTCCCAGAGCGTTCCCGAGACGCGGCTTCCGGCGGCAGCGGCCGTGACGTAGAAGACCTGCTCGGCGCCGGCGGCGACGGCGTCCGCGAGCGCGCCTCCGCCCGTCGCGAGACTCGAGGCGAACCGATGGACTTCTCCCCCGAGATTCGCCCTCCGGGGAAGGCGAATCCCGACCTCGCGCGCGAGACCGAGAGGTGTCGCGGCGGCGAGGAGAACGTCGTAGAGAACGGAGGCGCCCTCGCCCACGAGATCGATGGGCTCCTTTCGGCCCGCACCGAGATCGGTGGCCAACTTCTTCGCGAACCGATCCTTGAGCGCGACGAACGGAACTTCCTCGCCCGTGTCGGTGTCGAGGGCGTAGAGGACGATCTCCCGGAAACCCTGCTGTCCGAATCCCGAGCTCAGGAGCTGGACGTAGGCCTCGGAGAGCGCGCGACGGCTGCGCGGCCGCTCCTCGGTCGCGGTGCCCCGCGCGAGCTGCCACAGGCGCGTCGCGAGGAGACGATCGAGAGGGTCGAGGTCGAATGGAGGCGGGAACAGATGGGAGAATCCGGGGCGGCGACCTCTCCCCTTCCAGAGAAGGCGAAGACCGCGCGCGGAGAAGAAGACGAAGAGCACGATCAGAGGAAGTGCCACCGCGGGGAGGTAGTAGGGCTCTACGCCGGAGACGAGTCTCGAAAGCCAATCGGGGCTTCCCCAAGCCGCCGAGGCGAAGAGCGCACGCACGAGAGCCTGCACGGGGAGAACCACGACGGAGACGAGGCCCAGGAGCGCCGGGGCGGCGAAGAACGCGAAGGACGTCGCCAGGCAGAGGAAGGCGAAGCGATAGAGAGGGGTTACCCGGTATGGGCGCGCGCGAGCGGCCGCGTCGAGGAGTCCTCCCTCCCCGTCGATCTTGTCCTCGCCGGAGAGTCCGGCGAACGCGGCCACGAGAGCGCCCGCACCCCGCCCGAGGACGAGGTCGACGCGGACACCGGCCGCATCGAGGGCCCTCAGGGCGCCGACGAGATAGGCGGCTCCGGTTCCCTCGCCCGCGAGCACGACGGCGGTGCGCCGCCTCGGACTGAAATGCGAGCCGCGCGCCATACGCCGTATCTTACGCCACCCCTGTGTATAATCGCGCGGATGGCAACGGGTTTTCGCGCGCGAGTAGAAACCGCGCTCCGGGATGCGGTGCGCTCTCAATTCGGAATCGAGCTTTCGTCCGTCGTGAGCGAGAGGCCGCCCGCTACGGAGCTGGGGGATCTCGCCTTTCCCGCCGCCTTCGAGCTCGCGCGCACTCTCAAGAAGGCCCCGCGCAAGATCGCGGAGGCGCTCGAGGAAGCCCTCGCCCGCGTCGACGGAGTTTCGCGGGTGGACGTCGCGGGCGCCGGCTACCTCAACGTGTTCTTCGATCGCGCGCGCTACCTCGAAAGCTTCCTCGCGCCCTCGGAGAAGAAGGCCGCTCGCGGCAAGGTCATCGTCGAGCACACGAACATCAACCCCAACAAAGCCGCTCACATCGGCCACCTTCGCAACGCCGCTCTCGGCGACAGCTTCGTCCGCACGTTGCGCTTCTGCGGAGACGAGGTCGAAGTCCAGAACTACATCGACGACACGGGAGTCCAGGTCGCCGACGTGGTCGCGGGGTTCCTGCACCTCGAGAAGAAGACCCAGGCCGACGTCGAGAGAATCGCCGCGACGGAGAGATTCGACTA
>Ga0187893_10004172_pt1 | contig 27969 bp, 21 predicted proteins | sample MA1701074metaG_FD_139574 | JGI IMG/M metagenome (GOLD analysis project Ga0187893, IMG submission 139574) | White microbial mat communities from a basaltic lava cave in the Kipuka Kanohina Cave System on the Island of Hawaii, USA - MA170107-4 metaG ... | reverse complement strand
CCGCGGCGCGCGAGGCCGGCCGTATCGGCGACGCGGTCAAGGACGCCGGCCTCACGCAGATCGACCATCACATCACGACGCATTGGCACGGCGATCACTTCGGCGCGCTCGAGGAACTGGCGAAGCAAGTGCCGATCCGTGCCTATTATGACCATGGCGACACGATACAGCCCCAGCCGGCCTCGACCGAGTTCCTACAGAAGGTCTATCCGCAGCTCGTCGCCAAGGCGCGTCGGGTGATCGTAAAGCCCGGCGACCGGATCCCGGTTCGGGGGCTCGACTGGCGGATCTTCAGCTCGGGCGGCCAGGTGATGACGACGAACGTGCCGGGCGGCGGCGCACGGAATCCGTACTGCGCCACGTTCAAGCCGCAGGATCCCGATCCGACCGAGAACGCGCAGTCGGTGGGGAGTTGGATTCGGTTCGGCGAGTTCCGTGTCGTCCACCCGGGCGACTTGACATGGAACAAGGAAGGCGAGCTGATGTGCCCGACCAACCGTCTCGGGACCGCCGATCTGCTGATCGTCGGACATCACGGCCAGCCGGTCTCCAACTCCGAGGTCATCGTGCACGCGCTCGCGCCGCGCGTCTCCATCATCAACAACGGAACGCGCAAGGGCGGCCAGCCACCGGCGATGCAGGTCATCCTGAACTCGCCCGGCCTCGAGGACGTGTGGCAGTCGCACTTCTCGCTGCTGAGCGGCACCGAGTACACGGTGCCGGGCATGTTCATCGGCAACCACTACGACGAGGAGCCCGCGGCGCTCCCGAAAGCCGCGTGGACGCCGCCGCCGCAGGGGCAGCAGGCGCCGCCCGCCCCCGTCCACAACGGCAAGGCGTACTGGTTCAAGGTGAGCGCGCAGCAGGACGGCACCTTCACCGTCACGAACCAGCGCAACAATTTTACGAAGACGTATCGCGCGGACGACTAGTTTTGCGAGAAGGAGAACATATGCGCAGGATGTACGGGGTTCTATTCGCAGTTGCACTGGTGGCCGTCGCCGCGGCCTCCGTCGTGGCGCAGCAGAACGCTCCTGCGCCGACCGGCCCGATTCCGCCGGGCCTGCCCGAATGGGCGTACACACCGCCCGTGCCGGGCGCGCCGCCGCCGCCCTCGGCCCTCCCGACCGATGACAATGTGAACGTGTCGATAACCGGCACGACGAAGACCTTCACACGCGGCCAGCTCCGCGCCGCGAAGGAGACGATGGACTGGTATCCGGAGGATCGACGCGGGAACATCCCAGACATCGCGCGGTTCGGGAAACAGGGCGTGCGGCAGTGCACCCTCTGCCACCTGCCCGACGGCTCCGGCCGGCCCGAGAACGCCCCGATCAGCTCCTACTCGCCAACCTACTTCGTGCAGCAGATGGCAGACTTCCGGGCGGGGCTGCGGAAGAGCGCCGATCCGCGCAAGGCGAACACGAACGTGATGATCGGCTTCGCCAAGGCGACGACGCCCGAAGAGGACCTCCAGGCCGCCGAGTACTTCGCGCAGCAGCCGTATCCCCGCCGCATCAAGGTCGTCGAGTCGAAGCAGGCGCCGAAGGTGCGCATGCAGGGCGGCATGCACATGGCGATTCCCGCGAACGAAGGCGGCGGCATGGAGCCGATCCACGCCGATGAGATCGTCGAAGTGCCTGATGACAACCTGCGCGCCGAGGCCCGCGACACCCGCATGGCCTGGACGGCCTATGTCCCGCCGGGCACGCTCAACCGCGGCAAGGCGCTCGCCGCCAAGGCGCAGTGCGCGACCTGCCACGGCGCGAGCCTCGAGGGGATCGGGCCGGTGCCGGCGCTGGCGGGCCGTTCACCGAGTTACACGATGCGGCAGCTCTTCGACTTCAAGACGGGCACGCGCCGCGGCCCGTGGGGCGAGCTGATGCGTCCGGTCGTCGCCAACATGTCGGTGCAGGATATGATGGCGCTGTCGGCGTACGCGGCGTCGATCCAGCCGCCGACCACGGCCCAGCCGATCACGACGAGCGCCGCGCGGTAAATCAACTCGGGCTTTGGGCTTTGGGCTGTTGCGGCCTGAAGCCCAAAGCCTGAAGCCCGTAGCTCTCACCGAACGGTTCGTCCGCCCCGCCGATCGTCCGGCACGAACATCTTCCGCGCCGGCATGACGACCTTCGGCAGCGTCTCGCCATTCATCAGGGCGTCATCACCGATGACCCCGTTCTGCTGCAGCAGCCAGGCGACGACGGCGTAGGTGTCGTTGGCCGAGAGGGTGCCTGGTGCCGACGGCGGCATCGCGCGCCGGACGTAATCGAACACCGTCGTCGCGAACGGCCAGTAGTTACCGATGGTGAAGGCGACGTCGGGGCGGCCGCCGCGCCACTGCTCGTACGCGGGACCGAACGGCGGTGTACCGGTCGGGTCGGGTCCGACGAGACGATCGGCAGCGCCGCCTTCTCCCTTCGCGCCGTGGCAGGCCGCGCACTGCGTGGCGTAGACGGCCGCGCCATCCTGCGCCGTACCTTGCCCCGGTGGCAGCCCCGTGCCGTCGGGCCGCACGTCGGTGTCGAGCGCCACAATGACCTCGCGCGGCACCGGTTCGCCAAAGCCGAAGCGGTCGGGTGTCTGCGCGCCAACGAGCGCGCTGAGAGCCATCACAGCAAGTACGTAGCGTCCGGCATTCGCAAGGGTCATGCCTTCACCCGCTCGATGCCGAAGAGCACCTGTCCGTCCGCACCGATCATCCACCCCGTGACTGGATTCAGGTGGTACCGGGTCCGGCGGCCGCGCGCGGCGAGGAGCGCCGGCCACTCGGGCTGTACATAGCCCGTCTCGTCGATCGCGCGGCTGAGGATCTCGGTCGGCTGGCCGTCCCATTGCCACACCAGCCGGAAGCGCGTGTGCGCCTTCGGCAGTACCGGCGCCTGCAGCTCCGCCGCCCGCCAGCGTGCCCCGCGATCGGTGCTCACCTCGACGCGCTCAATCCGGCCGCGGCCGCTCCAGGCGAGGCCGCGGATCTCGATCCACCCCGGCCGCACGCGCTGCGGATACGACGGCGACGTGACGATCGACCGCGCGTCCATGGCGAAGCTGAACTGGCGCGACGTGCCGTCAGCGAGCGGGTCGGTATAACGCGACGTCTCCTCGCGCGTCATGAATGGCTGATCCGCGAGCTCGAGCCGTCGCAGCCACTTCACGCTGGCGTTCCCCTCGAGACCGGGCAGCAGCAGTCGGACGGGATAGCCCTGCTCCGGCCGCAGCGCCTCGCCGTTCTGGCCATACGCGACGATCGCTTCGTCCAGGACCTCTTTGAGCGGAATGCTCCGCGTCATCTGGGCCGCATCCTGTCCTTCGGCGAGGAACCATGTCGCCTGCGGCCGTGCGCCAACCTCGCGCAGCAGCGTGGCGAGGCGCACGCCGGCCCATTCGCTCTGGCTGGTCAGTCCCAGGAGCGCCTGCGCCGTGGTCTTCTCACCGGCTGTGCGCGTGAAGTTGCCCGAGCACTCGAGGAAGCAGAGGCGGCTGACCTGCGGGAACCGTTTCAGGTCTTCCAGTGTGAACATCATCGGCCGCTCGACCAGGCCGTGCACGACGAGCCGGTACGACGCGGGATCGATCACGGCCAGGCCCGAATGGTGACGCTCGAAGTGCAGATCCGCCGGCGTCACCGTGCCGTGCAGATCCTGCAGCGGCGTCCGCGAGCTCGTGGGAATCGGGACGCGCCTGGGCTGCTCCTGCGGCGCGCGCCCGCCGAGCTCGTTCGGCAGCCGCCCCTGCGGGCTCGGCGCCCCAACCGTCGTTTGCGCGGTCGCGCGACTCACCGACACCGCAGCCGCGCCGAGCGCACCCGTCAGCACCGAGCGACGCGTCACGCCGCTCCTGTGTGTCTTCCCTTTCCTCATGCGGCCGATCTTACTCCCCTCACGGGCGTGTGCACGGAGCCGCCGGCGGCCGTGCGACCGCTGGCCGGTGCAACGCGCGCTCGCCGAGGCCAACGCCCTGGGTCTCAACGATCGGTTCCGGCCGTGGGTGATGAACTACCTCCGCACCCACGCGTGAACAGCTCGTGCGTGGGGTCTGGCGTCAGCCGGACCGTGATCGGCTAGAAGGTCGCCAGCGCGGTGAACGGCGACGCGGTGCCGCCCGGAATCCGCATCAGCGTCCACGACAGCATGAACTCCCAGCGCTTGAGCCGAGCGGCTTCACGCGCCAGATCCTCGAAGTAGCCGTTGTCAACGAGCGGCGTCCCCATGATCGGAATCAGGATGTCGTGAACCGGGCGCGGCCAGCCCTCGACGCCCGACGGCTGCGCGTCGGCGACCCCTTCCGCGCCGAGCAGCGCGATGTCGCGTTGTTTCAGCCACGGCAGCACCGACGCGTGGAGGCCGGGCGTTTCGCGAGCGGCGTTCCACGGCCCGGTCTTCGCGCGGCGCGCCCACCGGCCCGTCCGCAGGAAGACGGCGTCTCCGCTGCCGATCCGGACGCCCGCAAGCTTCTCCCACGCCTCGAGGTCCGCCGCGTAGATCGGCGTGCGCGCCTCGAGCCACTCGACCCCCTTCAGCCGCGGCATATCGATCAGGATGCCGCGCGTGACGTAGCCCGATCCCATCCGATCGATTGCCAGGTCCTTGCATCCGCGCTCGTCGAGATTCTGCGGATAACCGTTGTAGATGACCGCCTTTTCCGGCAGCAGGCTCTGGACTGCGTAGTGGCACAGCGCGTCCATGTGCGTATTGGTGCCGTCGTGCGTGGCGAAGCTGACGGCGTCGAGGGCGCTCCGCACCCGGCCCGTCTGCGGATCGAGGTGCGTCATCCAGTGCTTCGTCTCCGCGTTCATGTTGCCGGCGTCGATCGCCTTCTCGGCATCGGGATACCGGTGGAGCGAGACCGAGACGCCCTCGCGAACCAGCCGCAGCGCCGCTTTCGTCTTCTCCGGCGTGATCAGGTTCAGCGTGCCGCGCTGATCGGTCGGACCCCAGCGCCCCCAGTTCGAGAGCTCCTTCTCCCAGCGCACCATCTGCTCCGGAGTGACCTGATACGTCGTCGTGGTCGACCTCGCGCCCTGGGCGGCAACGGCCGGCGAAGGCAGCTGGCCCAACGAAGCGGACGGTGCCGGCGAAGAGGGCTGGGGCAATGCGAAGACCAGAATGGCGTTGCCGCCGCCAGGCCGTTTGACGTCCGGCGTCAGCTCCACCGGCAGGAGCGACGTCCAGCTGCCGCCGCCGCTGCCCGACGGCACCGCAATGTACTGCCGGCCGTTCACCGCATACGTGATCGGAAAACCTTGAACCGAGGTCGGCGTGCGCGCCTGCCAGAGCCGCGCGCCGGTCTGTACGTCGTACGCGTAGACATTGCGGTCCCAGTCGCCGACGAACGCCAGCCCACCGGCCGTCGTCAGCGCCGCCGTGTTGTATGGCGTCCGCGCGCGCTGGCGCCAGAGCACGCGGCCGTCCCGCGCCATGGCAACGAACTCGCCGAGCTGCCCGGGCGACTGCGGGTGGAACTGGTTGATGCGCTTCACCGGTCCCGTACCCCCGCGCCCCTCCACGAACTCCACCGGGCGGAAGGTGCCACGCTCGCAGTGCATACTGAGCGGGATGTAGAACGCCTGCGTCTGGGGGTGATATGCCATCGCGCGCCAGCTCTTGAAGCCGGCGGTACTCGGACACCATTGGAGCTCGACGTCCATCTGCGGGATCATCCCGGGACGGTAAGCGACCCGTCCCGTGCGGCGATCGACGTCCAGGAGCGTCTGATACCCGAGATCGGACGCGCTGAGGAACTTGCCAGTCCGCCGATCGAGCTCCCAGAGCACGCCGATCTTTCCCATCTTGAAGAGCGACTGCCTGCCACCGGCGTCGATGAGGATGTTCTCGAACACCTCGTCCATGTCGTGCGACTCGCCCGGGATGTGCTGGTAGTACCAAACGATCTTGCCGGTGTCGGGATTGAGGGCGAGCGTCGCGTTCGTGTAGAGCGCGTCGCCGTCGGTGCCGCGGACCACGCGCGCCCACGGCTTGGCCTGCGCCGTCCCGAAATAGATCAGATTCGCCGCCGGGTCGTAGCTGCCGGTGATCCAGGCGTCGCCGCCGGCGCGGAACATGAGCGGCAGGTCGCCCCATGTCTCGCCGCCGGGATCCCCGGGACGGGCGATGGTCGACGTCCGCCACAGCTCCTTCCCCGTCCGTCCATCGTGCGCGCTGATGAAGCAGACGTCGTCCTTGTAGCGCGAGCAGCCGGTCATCCCCGCCACAATCTTGCCGTTCACGACAAGAGCGCCGCTCGTGTACGTATAGCCCTTGCGGTTGTCCGCGACGGTCACGTCCCATGCGACCTTTCCAGTGCGCGCATCGAGCGCGACGATGTGGGCGTCGGCCGTCGTCACGTAGATCTTGTCGTCCCAGATCGCGAGGCCGCGCATCGGTCGATCCCCGGCGCCCTGCGTTCCCGGGTACTCGCGCTCGTATTCCCAGATCAGATCGCCCGTGGCCGCGTCCAGCGCCTGCACGCTGCTGCCCGGGTTCGCCAGATACATCACGCCGTTATAGACGAGCGGCGTCGCCTGGTTGGACCCTGGGCGCATCGCCCATGACCACACCAGCTGCAAATGGCCGACGTTGGTGCGGTTGATCTGGTCGAGCGGACTGTAGCCCCAGCCGTCCTGCGTGCGCCGCCAATGGAGCCAGTCGTTCGGGCTCGGGCTGCGGAGCATCGCGTCGGTGACCGGCGTAAACGACCTGACGGGCGGAGCCTGAGCCGCGGCCGGCCCGAGCACCACTGCGGCCACGACGAGCATCCCCAGCGCTCCGACGACGAGGCGAGCCTGCGCGATCATTGGCACATCCTCCTGCACATGCGTGCGTCAGCGGCCGTAGTTCTCCTTGGCGGCCGCCTCCATCAGGGCGGCTGTTTCCGTGCCGGTACACATCGCCTCCATCACCTGGTCGAACGGGGCAAGACGGTACAGCTTCTTGTCGACCCACGGCCGGATCAGGACTTTCGGATCGTCGTACGTCTTCTCCACCTCGAGCGCGTTCGCGGCCACGCGGCGATATCGTTCGATCACATGCAGGGCGTCCGAGTGAAACGACACGATGCCCTGCGGCGAGATCCAGTTGCGGTCGTTGAAGTTGACGACGTCCACGACGAGGGTATCGCCGTCCCAGCGGCCGATCGAATCGCCCCAGTACGCCGGCGGCTGCGTGTCGCTGTGCGCGCGCCCGGGCTCGGTCGGGATGACACGGAAGCCATGGTAGGTCTCCTGGAGCAGCACCACGAGCCTCGGCGTCTGCACGAGCTGAAAGATGTTCGTCTGCGGCGGACCGCCCACGCTCGGCATGCAGCGCAGCGCCGGGTCGTCTTTGTCGCTGAGCGTCTTCGCCCTCTCCGCGGCCCACGGCTGGTAGAGGCTGGCGAACGTCGAGCCGGGCGCGGGGGTGGGCGCTTCGCCACGGCGGGGCGCGCCGACGCGCCCTTCGACCAGTGCGGGCTCGCGACCGAGCCACCAGACACCGGTGAGATCCGGCTTACCGTCGGCGGCGCGCGGCGCCGGTCCTTCGGGCTTCCATGCCTCCTGCGCCGCCGCCGGCGCGGCCAGGAGCATCGTCCACAGCAGCGCTGCTGCGCGTCTCATGGCTCTGCTCCTCAATTGGCGTCGGCCGCGCCGCGCGGGCCGACGATGAAGGACCGGCCGTCCTCCAGCATGATTTCCCGGGCCGCGCCCATGTTGGCCGTCAGGTCGCGTGCGCGCGACCCTCTGATGGTGACCTTGTCGCCCACCTTGACCGCGTCGCGCTTGTAGCCGGCCCGGATGAGGGACGTCGGCGTGTTCCCCTCGAAGCCCCACCGCGTGACCTTGCCGCTGGCGTCGGTGACATCGACGTAGAACCACGAGTGCGGGTTCTCGAGCCTGACTTCGGTGATGATGCCGGTCACGCTGACCGGCTTGGTTTCATCGAACACGGCGGCAAACGAATGATGCGCGCCGACAGGCACTGCCACGAGTAGCGCGCCGACCGCGGTGAGCACGACGTGGAAGGGGGTGCCCCTCATAGGTCCTCCAGGGAAAGGCCCGCGGGCCCGGTCGGATTATACGGGCGATCGAAGGTCAGTTCGTGGGGACGAGGCGCTTCAACTCCTGATCCCAGTTCTGCACGACGACGAGTCGTGGGATCGTGGAGGCGTCATCCGGCGCACCGGCGTCCTTGAGCATCAGGAAACGCCGTCCGTCCGGGGAAATGTCGTAGGTCCGGCCTGGCGAGCCGCCGAGGACATCCGAGCCGACGAAGTTCCGGCCCTGAAACAGCATCGCCGGCGCCCCGAATACGGGGGGCGTGCCACTTTCGACCGTCACGCGCATCATGGCAGCCTCTTGCGTCAGGTAGAACAACTCGCGCCCGGTACGGGCCCAGAGCGGCCGCGTGCCACCGCCGCTCGACACCTGCCAGCGGCCGGCGTTCACGTCCGGAAACGGACGCACGAAGACCTCGAATTGCCCCGACTCGTCCGACTGGTAGGCGAGCCATCTCCCGTCCGGCGACAGTTCCGCGTTCATCTCGTTGGACCGGCCCTGAATGAGCGGCGTCGCCCGTCGCTCGCCGTCGAGCCGCAGCAGCGCGACATCGTTCGCCGTCCCCACCCCCTCCACCTCGTAGAGCACCAGGCGCGTGCCATCCGGCGTGAACGACATCGGATACTGGGACTGAGCGCTTTCGATCAATCGCTCAGCCGGGCCGGTGCCATCGGCGGGCAGCCAGTACAGGTTGTAGGGGCCTCCGGCCGACGTGGATGAGAAGACGATCCGCCGGCTATCGGGCGTCCACACGGAATAGCGGTCGAGGGCCGCGCCGAAGGTCAGTCGCGTCAGCGTCGCGCGCGCGAGATCCCACACCCAGACATCGTTCTCTTGATCGAAGATCGATAGCCCAACGCGCGTCCCGTCGGGCGAGATCCGAGGATAGAGGTACGGTCGCGGCGGCAACGGCAGCGGTTCTTCACGTCCGGTCCGATCGACCCACGCGAGACTCCGAGGCGCGACAAGATCTCCGCGTCCAGGCAGGTACACCATCGTGCCGTCGGCTGCCACCGCAACGTTGACCCCGCCCTGAAGGGTCATCTGAACCCCCTCGACAACGGGAACGGGCGACCCGACGACTTCGAGCCGATCGGGATCGAACGCGACGGCCCGCAGCGTGCCGGTCGCCGCGTAGACGAGATATCCCGGCGGGACGAAGCGCGCATGCGAACCCCCGCGCAAGACCACTTTGTACGTGCCGCTCTGAAGGTCGAGGACCGCGATCTGTGTGTTGCCGGAGCCGATGGCCTGAGGCGTGATCGTAAAGAGCACCGCCTGGCCGCCGGGCAGGAATTCGGGCCAGAGGTGGTCCGATTCGCCGCGCGCGCGATCAGGCTTCGTGAGCACCCGCGGCTCGCCTCCACCCGCCGGAACCGCGTGCAGGCCGACGTCGGGAGTTGCGTCGGCAAATACGATGGTATCCGCCGCCCACGTTGCGCCGCGCGTTCCCCTCGCGTTCGGCGCGACCGTAATTGGCGGTCCTCCGGTAATCGCGACTCTCTTGAGACCCAAGTCCCAGTACCCGACCCATTGACCGTCCGGCGACACGAACACGTCCCGCGCCGCACCGACGCCGTTCACGACGGTTGGCTGGGCCTGATCGAGCGACCGAATGACGAGCCGGTTGTTTCCTCGGTAGATGAGGCGCGACCCATCAGGGGTGATCGCGATGTTCCGGTCGAGCGGGCCGAACGACAGCGGCTCCTCCGTCGTCGTGACCTCGGTGCGTACAACGCGCGGCGGCGCCGGCCGCGCCATCCACCATGTGACGGGCACCGCAATCGAGGCCACGACGACGCTGGTTGCGGCGGCGACCAGCGCGACGCGCGACGGATGTACGTAGCGGTCGGCTTCAGCCGAACCGGGAGGCGAAACGAGGCCAGGCGCCTCTTCGATGAGCACCAACGCCGTCGAGATATCCGCCATGCGCTTGCGTCGATCCTTCTCCAGCGAGCGGCGGAGGAGCGTCCGGATCACTGGAGGCACGTCGCTCGGCAATCGGCTCCAGTCCGGCTCGCGCAGGACGACGGCGGCGAGCGTCTCGGTCACGTCGTCGCCCTCGAACGCGCGCCTCCCCGTCAGCGTTTCGTAGAGCACGCAGCCGAACGCCCAGATGTCGGCGCGCCTGTCGGCCGGCTTTCCTTTCGCCTGCTCCGGGCTCATGTACGCGGCCGTGCCCAGGATGACACCCGCCTGCGTCGCCATCACCGACAACGTCGGCGACGCCGTCAAGGCGTTCGGATCGTTCGGGACGTTCGGACCGTTCGCGCTCGGGTCGTTCAACTTGGCGAGCCCGAAGTCGAGCACCTTTACGGCGCCGTCGTCGCGCAGCTTGATGTTGGCGGGCTTCAGGTCGCGGTGGACGATCCCGTGCTCGTGCGCCGCGCCGACGGCCTCAGCGATCTGGCGTGCGATCGGCAGCGCTTCGCCGACAGGAATGGGACCCTCTGCGATACGGTCGGCCAGCGTCGGCCCCTCCACCAGCTCCAGGACGAGCGCTGCGCTCGTCTGGCTGAAGCCTGACACGACGGTTGTGTATTCCTCGAACCCGTGGATACCGCCGATATTTGCGTGATTGAGCGCCGCCAGCGTTTTCGCTTCACGCTGGAACCGGGCAACGCGCTCGACATCGTGCGCGAACGCCTCGGGCAGGATTTTGATCGCCACGTCGCGATCGAGCTTCGTATCGCGCGCGCGGTACACCTCGCCCATCCCGCCCTGGCCGATGGCGGCGATCACTTCGTAGACGCCGAGACGTGTGCCAGGCGTCAGCGACATGGCAAGAATGCGCGGCGATTATACCGCCGGGCTATAATCGACTCGAAGGGAGCCATCGCGGCGTGACTGCCCAGCGGAGTTCCACGATCATCACCGCCGAGGAACTGCTCCGTCGGCCTGACGATGGCTTTCGGTACGAGCTGGTCCACGGAGAGTTGCGCCAGATGACGCCCTCGGGCTATCCCCACGGCGTGATCGTCGTGAATGTGACAGCCCCACTCCACCACCACGTGCGCACGCATCGCCTCGGGCAGATCTGCGCGGCTGAGACCGGCTTCCGCATCGGCCGCGATCCCGACACCGTCCGCGCACCCGACGTCGCCTTTGTCCGCCATGCGAGGCAGGGGGAACCATCGGAAGGTTTCTACGAGGGCGCGCCGGATCTGGCGGTCGAGGTGCTGTCGCCGAGCGACACCGTGTTCGAGGTCGAAGAGAAGGTGGCGCAGTGGCTTCGGAGCGGCTGCTCGATCGTCTGGGTCGTCAATCCCAGGCAGCGCTCGGTGGCCGTGCACACTGCCGAGGGCGTGCGCGTGCTGACGGAGGCCGGCACCCTCGACGGCGGCGACCTGCTCCCCGGATTCGTGCTTCCGGTTGGCGAGATCTTCCGCTGGTAACCGGCCGCGCTGAACGGTCCGAACGATCCGAACGACCCAAACGATCCCGAGCAAGTGGGGCCGGGCTCACACCCGGCCCCATCGCAGCTAGTTCGTCGCGGTCCCGACGATCTTCATGAACTGCTCGCCCGGTCCGGGCTGGCCATGGATCGGGACGTGCTGCCCGACATCGAGCCGCAGCCGCTGTATGTTCGCCCGTAACGCGCGCATGCTGGCGTTCGGCATCGGCGGCTGCGCGCCCTGCGCCGGCGGCGAGTACAGGTCGGCGTTCACGAGGATCCGTTCTCTCGGAAAGTACGCGATAAGCATCCCCTCCGCGTGATTGAGTCCCTGTACCGGGTGCAGCTCGAGCACGCGGGCGCCGTCGCTGATGACGTACTTCTGGTTGACCGCCTCGATCGGCAGCGGCCGCCGGCCGCCACTGAAGTACGGATAGAACGTCGAGAACCGGTCTGGCATCATCGTGCGCACGCCGGGGCTGAAGTGCACGTTTTCAAAGAACTCCTTGTTCCCCTGGTGTGTGACGACGGTGACTCCTTGCGCCATGTAGGTACGGAGGCCGCCCGAGTGGTCGAAGTGGTGATGCGTGTTCACGACGTAGCGGATCGGCTTGTTCGGAATGAGCCGGCCCACTTCGGCCAGCACCGCCAGCGAGCGCTCCTCGTTGAGCGGCGCCTCGATCACGGTGACGAAGTCGCGGAAATCGACGGCAAGGCTGTTGTGCGTCCCGCCGGCGATGAGCCAGACGCCGTCCGCGAGCTTCTGCGATTCGGCGCGCACCGGCGGAGCCATGGCTTTCTGCACCTCTGCCGGCACGGGCATCGCCGGAACAGCGACGTTGGGCTGCACGTTCGACAGAGTGATCTCCATCGAGTTGTGCGCCACCGCGAGCCGCGGATCGCCCTGATGGATGTGCAGCGTCGTCGGATGCTTCACGCCGCCGAAGTCCTTGTAGTTCGTGTAACGCAGCTCGTAGAGCATGTCGCCGTAGACGGGGTTCGGCACCCAGGTGTGGACCATCGCGAGCAGATTCTGATCGTCGAACGTGCCCACGACCTTGTACTTGCCCATCATCGTGAACGACACGAGCGTCTGCTTCCCGTTGGGCGTCACGGCGCCGGTCGGCGAACCGAGAGTCAACGAGATGGCCGTCGGGTTCGTGACCTTTGCCGCTTCCCTGAGGAACCCGTGCGGCGTCAACAGGATGTCGAGGCGCCGCCACTCCGCCAGGGGCAGGCCCGCGAGATACAGACCCGGCTGCGGCTGAGGCTTGCCGTCAACGAGGTTCCACGCCGAGTTGCCGCTGACGATGAAGACCTGCTGCTGCTCGCCCTGGATCGGCGTGCCGCCGCCGCCGCGCGGCGGATTGTTGCCCTGCCGGCGGGTGAACTCCTCACGCGACGTGCCGGCTTCGAAGTCGATCGTGCGGACGTAGCGCGTCACCTCGAACCGCGGCCAGTCGTCTTCGGGACTGGCGCTCTGGCCGACCCCGGCGTTCCACCCGGTGCCGGTGATCTGCACCGACTTCACACTGCCCATCGCCTTCGTCGCCGCCTGGATGACGGCTCTGGCATCCTGGGCCGATGCCGTACCCGCCGTCAGGGCCCAAGCGACCGCGACGGCAATAACGAGAACACCAAGCTTTCGCATAACACCTCCTCCACCCCGGCATTGCGCGCCCGCTGAAGCGTGCGCTCTCCACTCACCCGTGGCGCGCAGGCTTCAGCCTGCGCGATCGTCAGTTCTCCTGTGCCCGCGCGCCGCTGAGCACGCCGCGGAGCCCGTAGTTATCCTCGTGGCACGCGTACTCGTACATCGGCCCCACCGCCCTTTGCATCGGAATAGCGGCCGTCCAGGGCCTCGTCCACGTCGTCGGATCGGTGACGGTGAATTCGTACAGGAGCGTATCGGCGTCGACGCGCGTGAACCGCTCGATGAGATGCATGTTCGCCGACGACCCGCGCACGTTCGTCTGACCGCGGAAGTTCCTCGTCTCGATCACGAGCGTGCGCCCTTCCCACCGCCCGCGCGAGCTGCCCCGCCACTGCGGCAGCGTCCCGGAGAGATGCGGCCGACCGTCGAGCGGCACGACGCGGGCGCTGTGGATCATTTCCGTCATGAGCACCACGTTCCCGCGCGTCTGGAGGATCTGGACGTGATTGTTGTAGGCGCCCGGCGTCATCGGCGGGCCTTCGTTGAGCCCGACGATGCAGCGTTCTTGGAGCGGGCGGTCTTCCCAGGAATCCGCGTCGACGCGCCCGAGTTGCGTATCGCGGGCGGCCGCATCCTGGGCGTCGATCCGCGTCTGCGCCTCCGGCGTAAACGCCGGCAGCCGGCCGTCAGGCGGGTCGATAATCAGCGAGGTGCGTCGCGTTTCGACGACGGCATTGCCGCGTTCGTACCAGAACTCGTTGTACGGAACGACCCCGCCGGGCGGGTACTGCACGCCTCCCTTCGCGGGATCGATCAGATCGCGATTCTGGCGCCGGTTCTCCGCTTCCTCGAACGCCCGGGCCTCGGCCTCGCTCAGGATCGGCTTGTCGGCGAGCGCGGCCGGCCGCTCGAGCGGCGTGATCGTGCTGAAGTCCCAGAGGCCCTGCAGATCGTACTGACCGTCGGCGGTCCGCGGCGGCGTCCACGTCTGCGCGCCGAGCGGGAATGGCGAGGCGATTGCGACCGCGATTGCCAAGACGCCTGTGACAACGAGTCCTCGAACACGCATGTGAGGCCTCCGTTCGTCGACCTCCGCAGAACGCGGCGGCGCGATTATAGCCCCGTCAGGGTAACGCAAGCGCGACGAGCTCCGGCAGCGCATCCGCGCCCGGGGGCCGCACGGTGAGCGCGATGTACTGTTTGCCGTCAACGAGATACGTCATCGGCGTGCCGACGGCGATGCCGGGCAGATCGGCCGAGGCCACCTCGGTGCCAGTCTTCTTGTCGTAGGCCACGAGTCGCGGGCCGTCGCCCGTGCCGCCGGCGGTCAGCGCATAGATCAGCAGCGCCCTCGTCAGCAGCGGTCCGCTCCGCGTGCTGTCGCCGCCCACGGGTGGCAGATTGAGGGCCCTGAGCTGGGGGTGACGGCGCACGCCATTGCCATCGCCGGTCGGGACCATCCACGCGTGGGCGCCGGTGTTCATGTCGATCGCCGTCATTCGCGAGTACGGCGGCTTGAAGAGCGGCAGCCCGCCCGTCAGGGGCGGGACCGGCCGCGGCCGCTGCACGTAGCGCAGATTGCTCTTCAACTCCGGCTCGGGTGGCGTCACGCGCACGACGCTCCAGCCCTGCTCGGACGGCACGTACAACATTCCCGTTTCGGGGTCGATGGCCGCACCCGACCAGTTGCCGCCCCCGCCGGTGCCCGGCCGCTGAATCGTCCCTTCGGTGGTCGGCGGCGTGAACAGCGGACCGAGCCGGTACCCCTGCACGGCCTTCACCGCCATGGCGCGAATCTCGGGCGTGAAGTCGACGAGGTCGTCGATCGTGGCGCCCTGGTACTCGAAGGGCGCCGGCAGCGTCGGGAACGGCTGCGTCGGCGACGCGCGCTCGCCCGGCACATCCGACGGCAGCACCTTGCGCTCTTCGATCGGCCAGATGGGAGCACCCGTCGCGCGGTCGAACGAGTAGACGAAGCCCTGTTTCGTGATCTGCGCGAGCGCCTTGATGCGCCGCCCCCCGACGGTAATGTCCAGGAGGTTCGGCGCGGCCGGATTGTCGTAGTCCCAGAGGCCGTGATGCACCATCTGGAAGTGCCAGACGCGTCGGCCGGTCTTTACATCCAGAGCGAGCACGCTCTCCGCGAAGAGGTTGTGTCCCGGCCGATGGCCGCCGTAGTAGTCCGGCGCGACAGTATTGGTCGGCGCGTAGAGCAGCCCCAACTCCTCGTCCGCGCTGAACATCGACCAGGTGGTCACCTTGCCGGAGTACGCCCAGGAGTCCTCGTCCCACGTCTCGATGCCGAAGTCGCCGGGCTCGGGAATCGTCCGGAACGTCCACCGCACCTGCCCGGTGCGCACGTCGTACGCGCGGATCCAGCCGGGAATCTGCTCCTTCTTGCTGACGAGCGACGAGATCGACGCGGGAGTCACCACGATGTCGCCGACGACGAACGGCGGCGACTGCACGGAGTACGTGAGCGCGTTCAGGTAGTCGCGTTCGCCCCGCGTGGCGCGCGGCAGTCCTTCCATCAGATCGATGCGCCCGTTTCTGCCGAAGCCCGGGATCGGCCGCCCGGTGTTGGCGTCCACCGCGATGAGATATCCGTCGCCGGTGCCGAAGAAGATTCGCTGCTCCTTCCCGTCCGTCCAGTACGCCACGCCCCGCTGGTTCCACCGCGCGGTCATCGTCGTCGTCCCGGCTTCGTAGCTCTTCGGGTTATGGACCCACCGCACCGCGCCGGTCTTTGCGTCGTACGCCGCGGCCACGGAGGAGGGCGAGTTCAGATAGAGCGTCCCGCCCACCATCAGCGGCGTCGCCTTGAAGTTGCTGATGAAGGGCGGCTGGCCGTCGCGCCAGCGTTTCGGGTTGAGGCGGTTCAGCTCCGCGAAGATCTCACGGGAGCTGGCGGTCCACTCCGCGCCGTTCGCCAGCGTCAGGCTCAGCACGGCGTCAGGCGTCCTCACGCGCCACGCGACCCGGAGCTGCGCGAAATTCCCGGCGGTGATCTGATCGAGCGGCGAGTACTTCGAGCTCGCGAGGTCACCGCCGTAGGTCGGCCACTCGCCGCGCGCGGTCGACGGGCGTCCAGCGGGCTGCGCCGACCCATTCGCCGCGCCGACCGCCAGCGCGAAGACCACGATCCACTTGGATGCGCCGCGCCGCGACTCGTGCAACATGAGGTGTCCTCAGATCTGAAGGAGCGCCTGCTCGAAGGCCGACGGTACTTCCTCGGGCCTCGTCACCGTGCGCAGCAGCTCGCGCAGCAGCCCGTCCCGCAGATCGTAGATCCAGCCGTGCACGGAGAGCGGCTGCTTCCGCCCCCACGCGTCGCTGACGATCGTCGTCTGGCACACATGTCGCACTTGCGCGACGACGTTCAGCTCGCACAGGCGGTTGATCCGCGCCTCCTCGTCCCCTGCTGCCGCGACCATAGACGCATGCTGATCGGCCACGTCCTGGACGTGCCGCAGCCAGTTGTCGATGAGGCCGAGCGACGACCGCAGGTGGGCGGCGCGGACGCCTCCGCACCCGTAGTGGCCACAGACGATCACGTGCTCGACCTTGAGGACATCGATCGCGTACTGCAGTACGGACAGGCAATTCAGATCCGTGTGGACGACGACGTTGGCGACGTTGCGGTGGACGAACAGCTCGCCGGGCAGCAGACCGACGATCTCGTTGGCGGGCACGCGGCTGTCGGAGCAGCCGATCCACAGGTACCGAGGCAGCTGCTGCGCCGACAGCGTGCGGAAGAAGGCGGGGTCCCGCTCGGTCATCCGCCGCGCCCACGCGCGGTTCTTCTCGAACAGTTCAGGGAGCGTGCGCATCGGCGCCCCATGATAGCCCGTTCCACCATGTGACGGCCGGCAGCCGGGCAAGACACCAGGAACGGCCGTTGCATCTATGCCACACTAGCTACTGAAGAGCAGGCCTGGAGCGTTGCGTGGAGGAACAGCGATGAAGGATCGCGCGACGATCACCGAGTACGGCGTGCCGATCGACCCGAAGGTGATGGTCGAACCGCCCGATCCCGACTCACTGGAGCTGGAGGCGGGCCATCCCGGCCTCGGTGACGCTGCGTACGTCCAGCGGCGCCACGAGCTGTTCGGCCTCTGTCGCCGCCATCGCCTCGAGCATCTCGGCCCTCCCCTGATCGACTACACACCGGAAGAAACGCGCATCTGGCGTGACGTCACGCCGAAGCTTGACGCCCTGCACCGCCAGCACGCGTGCGCGCTGTACCTGCAGGCGAAGGACGCTCTCGGCATCAGCACGACGGAGATCCCGCAGTTGCGGCTCCTCAGCGAGCGCCTGCGGCAGGAAACGCAGATGCACCTCGTCCCAGCCGAGGGCCCGCTCGCCTATCGCACCTTCTACGGCTACATTGCGCAGCGCGGCTTCCCCGTCACGCAGTTCATCCGCCACGGCTCGCATCCGGAGTTCACCCCGGAGCCCGACATGGTGCACGATTGCCTCGGGCACGTCCCTTCGTTGATGAACCGCGACTATGCGGAGGCGCTCGCGCTGATCGGCCGCGCGGCGATCACGACGCCCGATCCACTCAAGGTGCTCGCGCTCAAGCGATTCAGCTGGTATTCGATCGAGTTCGGCCTGCTTGAGGAGGCCGGCGCACTCAAGGTCTTCGGCGCTGGCATCCTGTCCTCCACTGGCGAGATCCCGTTCTCACTCTCTTCGAAGGACGTCCGCCGCAGGCCGTTCGTCACCGACGAAGTGATCGAAACAGACTACGACCCCTCACGCATGCAGGATCACCTGTTCGTCATTCCGTCGTTCGGCTGGCTGCGGGCGGAAATCGAGGGGCTGGTGCGGCGGCTGGGAATCCCGGTCGTATAACTGCCAACTCCCAAAACACCAACTCCCAACCCCACAGGACTTGGGAGTTGGGAGTTGGAAGGTTGGGAGTTTCGGCTTACTGCAGCAGCCGCGCGGTCGAGTTCCGCTTTGGCACCTGGCCGACCGGGATGCGCGTGGTCTCCTTCATCGTGGCGATGTCGATCGCCGACGTGTAGTTCGACCCCGACATCGCGACGTACGCTGTCTTGCCGTCGGGCGTCAGCGTCACCCAGTTCGGATCGATGCCCCCGGTCATCTCCACCTGGCCGATGACCTTCAGATCCGGCAGCGAGTACTTGTAGACGACGTTGTTCAGCCGGCTGTTGACGATGAGGATCTTCGAATCCGGCGTCACGGCCATCCCGTGCGACACGTTGCCGCCCACCTTGACCTGCTTGGTGGCCGGCACGTCCGGGTGCGCGATCCGGCGCACTTCCTTGTGCGTCGCGAAGTCGACCACCGCGAAGCCATTGAAGTCGCTGAGCTGCGCGAAGATGTGCCGCGTCGAGCCGTCTGGATTCTGGTCGAACGTCATCGGCCGTATCCCGAGCCCCAAGTCCACCGTCCAGGCGATCGTGTCGGTCGCGGTATCAATCACCGTGATGTCGTTGGCCGGGATGGAGCCCGCCACCGCGTATTTTCCGTCTGGCGTCACGTAGGTGTTGTGAATGCCGCCCTTGGTCTTCACGGTCAGGGCGCGCGTCCGTCCAACGGTGTCGATCACATCCACGCCGCCGCCAGGATTGTCGCGGATGGACACGTACACCTTGCGGCCATCCTTGCTGATGCCAAGATTGTTCGGATGGCCGCTCAGCGGGACCTTGACCATCACGCGCAGCGTCCGGACGTCGACGAAGTCGAGCGTGCTGTCCGCTTCGTTGCTGACGTAGATCCAGCGGCCGTTAGGGTCGCCCACTGCGCCATGGCCTACCTCGATCCCCTCGATGACGCCGACTACCTTGTTGGTGGCGGGATCGATGACGTGGACGTTGTCACCTGCGCTGTTCGTCTGGAGGATGCGGACCTTGGCCGCCGCGGACACACCGTTCGTCGCGGCCGCCTGCGTCGTCGTCCGTCCCTGCACCCACGCGGCGAGTGTCTGCCACTCGGGATCGGCCTTCGATGTCCAGTGTTTGCCGCCGCTGTGATACAAGTCGCCGCCACCTTCGTTCGCGAGCGGATGGATCAGCAGACGGCTGATGTCCGGGTTGCCAGGCACGACGCGCGTCCGCACCAGCTCGAAATTCTTGCGCGACTGCTCGTCGTTCCACGTCGTGGCGCCGGGCGAGAGCGCCTGCAGCCGCATCGGCGTCCCCTCGATGTGGCACGATACGCAACGGGCGTTGTCGGCTCTCTTGGCCAGGAAGATCGGCTGGACGTTGTTCTTGAAGAACTCGTAGTCGAGCACGCCCTTGGAGCCGGCCTCCTGCGCCCGAGGGGCGGGCACCGTCCACAGCAGCACGAGCACGGCGGCGCCGCATGCAGCCGCCCATCGACGGTTCAAGGACGATGTGTTCGGTCGCGTCATGATGATCCTCACTCCGGTATCGGGGTCATAGGCGCTATCTGCGCGGTGGGGCCACCCCGTGGTAAATCTTCATCCCGATGCTCTCACTGCTTTCGATGCTGCGATTCCCCTCGTGGCACGCCTGCTCGAAGAACTGGAAGTCCGGCTGCTTGTTCCGCACGAGCGCCGAAACCATCGTCCACGGGCGGGTGTAGACCTGCGGATCCTCGATTCGGGCCTCGTAGTGAATATTGTCGGCGTCCATCATCGTGAACCGCTCCACGACGTGGAGGCGATCGCTGTAGAAATTCCCGGCGTTGTCGATCCAGGCCCGGCCGTTGGAATTCGTCACGGTGACGACGAGCGTGTTCCCCTCCCAGCGCCCGCGCGAATCGCCGTTGAACAGCCGGATCCCGTTCCCGACGTGCGGTCTGGCCGTCGTCGGGATGACGCGGTATGAATGCGCGAACTCGAGGAGGTAGAAGATCTGGCCGGGCGTCTGCACGATCTGGTGCGGTCCCGGCGCGATGACCCAGCGCGGCACGCCCGGCGAGAAGCATGAGGCCAGCGGCGAGATGTAGCTCGCAACCATCTTCTTCTTGAGCTCCATCGCCCACGGCTGGTACGGCACCCGGCGGTCTGGCGTGTCGACGACGATGCTCGGCCCCGCTTGGGTATTGAACGCGTCGCGGTCGTGCTCCTCGATGTCCTGCGACAGGTAGAGGCGGTCCCAGTAGCCGGAGAAGTTCGGCACGCCGTCGGGCGTCTTGGGCGGATTGAATGCCTTCGCCTTCTCCACCGCGCACGCGTGAAACTTGACGGGATCTGCAGTGGGACATCCCGCGACCATGCGCGGCGCCTGCTGCGCAGCCGCGGCAGCCGCCGACGCCACGACGATCACGGTGCCCGCGGCGAAACGACCAAGGAGTGTTGTCATTTCAGTTCGAACTCCACCAAGATGAGCGCAGCGGTCGGCATCAGCCTCATCGGCCTCCCCCGAGTTGCCAGATGATACCGCGCCGGCCCCTCGGCGGACCAGCGCCGAGCTTAGTGAGCCGGTCCGTACAGGCCGGTTCGTTTCCGACCGGCCACGAGGTGTAGAGTAGGAATATGGCGGGAATCGTTGCGGCTGCCATCGTGGCCTGCCTGCTGCCGATCGCGGCGGCTGCGCAGGGGACCCTGTCGAGCGCGGCGCTCCAAACGGGGTTGTCGAGCGCGTCGCTGCAGATGCGCATGCCGAGTATCTTCGACCGGCGCGACATCTTTGCCGCACCGCCGGCAACCTACGCACCTTCATTTGAGGAACCGCCCGCCATTGACCCTCGGTTCTTTCCGTGCTGCGGCGGCGCGTTTGTCGGAGCGCCCTTCTTCGTCCCCGGTTTCTTTCCCGGCGTCGTCCACGTTCCAGGCTACTTCCCCGGGTTCGCCAACGCGGTCGGTTCCGTCCAGCCGTCGTGGGCCAGACGCTCGTCATCCCGCAGCGCATCGTCGGCCGAGTGGCTTGGTTATTTGCGGCTCCTGGTCGAGCCCGACACCGCTCAGGTCTACGTCGATGGGTTCTATGTCGGTACCGTCGCCGGTGTGGGACGGCTCGTTACGCTGGAGCCCGGGCCGCATCGAGTGGAGTTACGCGCGCCGGACTACGACACAGTGGCGGTCGACGTCCACATCGTGCCCACCGAAACGATCACGTACCGCGCCGCCCTCCAACCGAGCGGATCCGCCGGAACGCCTGTCGCGCCCGCGCCCGGCACGCCAAAGACCTTCTATGTGATTCCCAGTTGCTATGCCGGTGATCGACGGCCGGAGCCGAGCGCGTTACCCTCCGGCTGCGATATCAGCAGGCTCCGAACGATTCCGCCCGTCGTCAGGTAGCCACCCCGCACCGCTCCTTCTTACGGAATCAGCAGCGACGACCCTACGGTCTTGCCCGCTTCCAAATCCGCATGAGCGCGCCCAGCGTCGGCCAGCGGATACCGCGCCCCGATGTGCACGCGAAGCACGCCCCGTTTCAACAGGTCGAACACCGCGGCCGCCGAGGCGACGAGCTCCTCGCGTGTGGCGATATAGGTGAACAGTGTCGGACGGGTGAAGTACAGCGAGCCGTTCTTTTGAAGCGTCGCCGCCTCTACCGGGGGCGGCGCGCCGGTGGTGGTGCCGAACGAGACGAAGAATCCTCGCGGCCGCAGCGATGTGAGCGATGCGTCGAACGACGCCTTCCCCACCGAGTCGTAGACAACGGGCACGCCTTTCCCCGCGGTGATTGCTTTGACGCGCTCGGCGACGTCCTCGCGCGTCCGATCGATGACCTCGTCGTAGCCATGGTCGCGCGCAAGGCGGCATTTCTCCGCTCCGCCTGCCACGCCAATCATCGTGGCGCCAAGGTGCTTCCCCCAGTGGCCGGCGAGGAGTCCCACGCCTCCTGCCGCCGCCCAGAACAGGACGGCGTCACCTCGCGTCACCTGATAAGTACGGTTCAGCAGGTACTCGACCGTCATCCCTTTCAGCATCACTGCGGCGGCGGTCTCGTCCGAGACGTGGTCCGGTAGCTTGACAAGTCGCGCGGCTGGCATGAGGCGGTGGCTCGCGTACGCGCCTGGCACGTTGTGCACATACGCAACCCGATCGCCCACCTCCACGTCCGTCACACCTGGTCCGATGCGTTCGACGACGCCGGCGGCCTCGCTGCCAATGCCGGTCGGAACCGGGAGCGGATAGACGCCCGAACGGTGATACACGTCGAGAAAATTGACGCCGATCGCGGTCTGCCTCACGAGCGCTTCCCCTGGCGCCGGATCCAGCAGCGAGACGGGCTCGAGCTTCATGACGTCGGGAGCACCCTGGGCGGCGATGCGGATGGCGTGCGCGTTCATGTCTCTGGTCTCTCGTCTTTGGGCTTTGGGCTTTGGGCTTTGGGCTTTGAATTCTGATTCGCTACCAGCTGCCGGCTACCACCTACCAGCTAGGGCGCCGGCACGAGGCGCTTCAGTTCTTCAATCCAGTTTTGCACCAGGATCAAGTTGGCTGGCGCAGTGTTGGCCGCGTCCGCCTGGCCACTCCGGATGATGACGAACCGTCCATCCGGAGCGAGATCCCAGGTTCGAAAGCCCCCGAGACTCGGGGCGATCGCGAATTCGAACAGCATCTGCGGACGGCCCGCGACCAGCGTCGTCCCGAACTGCACCGGGACCGCATGCATCTGCCGACTGTCCAGACTGCTGAAGACAAGCTCCCGGCCGTTAGGCGACCAGACGGGGCGGCGCCCACCGGCCGTCGAGATTTGTTGACGGCTTCCAAGTTCCGGATACCGCTCGACATAGATTTCGTTGCGGCCGGACACGTTTGAGTCGTACGCCATCCAGCGTCCATCGGGGGAAACGGCGGCGAACCCGTTGCAGAACTCGTTTTTCACCAGTACCTTCACGTCGGCCGGCCGCTCGATCGCCATCTGTTCGATTGCGCATTGAACGCCAGACGGGCCCGTCGAGATCTCTGACACCAGGAGCTGTCTACCGTCGGCCGACCAGCCGTTGGGGTTGAGATCGACCAGGTCCCTGGCGCGGGTCAGGAGCCGCTCGTCACTGCCAGTGCCATCCGCCGGCCGCCACAACAGCTCCGGGTAGCCGGCACGCAGCGACCGGAAGACGATGCGCTGCCCGTCGGGCGTCCAGAGCGGCTGATTGTCCGACGCCGGGTCGGTGGTCAGGCGGCTCAGCGTGGCGCGCCGGAAATCGTACGTCCATACGTCGTCCGGCGTGGCCAGGGCGAGCCGCGCCCCGTCGGGCGACACTCGGACGTCTCGATACGCATCGAGCGGCAGGCCAGGTAGTGGCGACGCGCGTCCCTGGCGATCCACGGACACAATGCTCAGTTGCCCACCGCCGCCACCCGCGCCTGCGACGTAGACGAGTGAGCCATTGGCGGCGAGCGCGATGTCGGCGCCCCCTTGGGGGGTCGTCAGTACGCCCTCGAGTACTGGCGCCGGCGTCCCCACCACCTCCAGCCGTTCCAGGTCGAAGGCCACCGCACGCACTGCCCCCGAGACCCCGTAGACCAGATGCCCCGTCGGCACGTAGTGCGCGTGGCTCCCGCCACGGACGAGCACCTTTGACGCGCCGCTCTGCAGATCCCAGACGGCAATCTGTGCGTTGTCGAGCCCACCGCTGACTGCGGACACGGTGAAGAGGACAGCCCGGCCGCCGGGCAGGAACTCGGGCCAGAAATGATCGGCCTCCCCCTGCTCCCGATTCGGCTTCGTGAGCACGGTGGGCTCACCGCCCGCGGCCGACACACGCTGCAAGCCGGTCGCCGCTGAACTGGTCGCAAAGACGATCGTCCCATCCGGCCCCCACGTGGCGCCGCGCGGGTTCGGGCCGTCCACCGAGGTAATCGTGACCGGAGGCCCGCCCGTGATCGCCACCCTCTTCAGCGTCGTCGGGCCGTCGAAGAACCCAACCCACTGGCCGTCCGGCGAGATGAACACGCCGCGTGGTGCACCGAGACCACTCAACATGTCCGGCTCGAGTTGATCGAGGGCGCGCACGAGCAACTGGTTCGCGCCGCGATAGACGATGCGGGAGCCGTCTGGCGTGATCGCGATGTCGCGATCGGTGCCCTGGGTGCTCAATGCCGCCGCGCCACCGGTGACGATCTCTGTGCGGACGGCGCCGGGTGGTGTCGGACGCATGGCCCGCCACACCGCCGCCCCGACGATGGTGCCGGCCACGCAGGCGGCCACCGCGCCGACGAGCAGCATGCGCCAGCGATCTCCGCGTACGTGGCGTCCGGCTTCAGCCGGACCTTTCGACCCTGGCACCGCAACCCCGAGACTCGCCACGTTGTCGAGGGCGAAGAGCGCCGTCGTCGCCTCGACTCTTCGCTTCCGCCGGTCCTTGGTCAGGCAGGTTTGCAGCAGCGAGCGGACGGCAGCGGGCACGTCGGCCGGTAGCGCAGTCCAGTCCGGCTCGAGCCGCACAACTGCGCCGAGAATCTCCGTCAGGTCCTCTCCGTCGAACGCGCGCTGCCCCGTCAGCATCTCGTAGAGCACGCACCCGAACGCCCACAGGTCGCTTCGTGTGTCCGCCGGTCTTCCCTTCGCCTGCTCCGGCGCCATGTACGCGGCCGTCCCGAGAATGACGCCAAGACCCGTCATCATCGCGGGCGACGTCATCGTCGGCGAGGCGGTCAGGTCCGGCTGAAGCCGGACGCCACGATCGCCGACGTAGTGTCCAGTTTCAGCGGCATCCGGACCTGTGAGCTTGGCCAGCCCGAAGTCGAGCACCTTTACCGTGCCGTCGTCCCGCACCTTGATGTTGGCCGGCTTCAGGTCGCGATGGACGATCCCGAGCTCGTGCGCCGCCTCCAGCGCCTCGGCGATCTGTCGCGCAATCGCCAGCGCCTCATCGACGGGAATCCGTCCCTGCGTGATGCGGTCGGCGAGGGTCGGTCCTTCCACCAGTTCCAGGATGAGCGCGCGCCCGGTCCGGGTGCCCTCGACGCTGCTCGGGCCGAGGAAGCCGGCCGCCACGTCCGCGTAGTCCTCGATTCCATAGATGGCCCCGATGTTCGGATGATTGAGCGCGGCCAGCGTCTTCGCCTCCCGCTCGAAGCGCGCCACCCGCTCCGGATCGCGCGCGAACGCCTCGGGCAGGATCTTGATGGCGACACCGCGATCCAGCTTCGTGTCGCGCGCGCGATAGACCTCCCCCATCCCTCCCGCGCCAAGGGCGGACTGAATCTCATACGCGCCGAGACGCGTGCCGGGCGTCAGGCTCATCGTCAGATGCGGGAATTATAGGTTGACGTTCTTGCTACATAAACAGCCGTGCGGTATTGCAGGAATGGCCATCCGATTCGGGCGCGCCCTCCGACTTGCGCGGGAATTCGCACGGCACGCCCGTCGCATCGTCAGACCGGGTATGGAGGTCCGACGATGGTAGACTGCCGACGTGAGCGTCATGGTCACTGAGCTCTACGATGCCCTCCGCAAGGCAGGTGTCGACGAGCAACTGGCCAGGGATGCCGCACGGGCCGTGGTCGGCTTCGACGCGAGAACCGACCTCGCGACGAAGGCCGACCTCGCACGGCTGGAGGCTGCAATCGCAGAGTTCAGGTTTGCGACAAAGGCCGACAACGCGGAGCTGAAAGCAGAACTGCTCAAGTGGAATATCGGCGCGATGGCCGTGTTCACCGCCATCTTCGCCGCCATTTCGCGATTCGGCTGAAGCGGCCGGTTGCGACGGAGAAAGCCGTGCTCTGATCGAGCGCTTCTGCTGATCCCTCGGCGGAAGGCGCGACGCGCACCTCGCGAGCGCGCAGCGACGACCAGACGTGCCAGCCAACGACCGCCGCGGTCAGCGCGAAGAACGTCATCGCAAACGGGCTCTCCAGAAAGATCGTGTGGCTCCCCTCGCTCAGAATCAGCGCCGTGCGGTACTGTTGCTCTAGAGTCGGCCCCAGCACGAGTCCCAACACGACCGGCGCCACCGGGATCCGCGCCCGCTGCAGCAAGTAGCCGCCTAGCCCGAACACCGCCATCGCGTACACGTCGAAGGTGGAATTGCGCACGGCGTACGCGCCGATGACGCACAACCCGAGGATGCAGACCGCGAGCAGGTGTGGGGGTACGCGCAGGACGCGGACGAAGATTCGAATCCCGATCACCTGCGCGAGCAGGATGACGATCCACGACACCATCACCGTGACGTACAGCGCGTAGATCACGTCCAGATTCGTCTGGAAGAGCAGCGGACCCGGCTGCAGGCCGTGAATCAGCAGCCCGCCCAAGATGATCGCGGTCGCGGCATCGACAGGAATACCGAGGCTCAGCATCGGAATCAACGCGCCGCCCATCACTGCGTTGTTGGCCGCCTCGGGTGCGACAACACCGCCAATCTCGCCCTTGCCGTACTCCTCGGGACGTTTACTGAACCGTCGCGCGTGGTCGTACGCGAGGAACGACGCGATCGGTCCGCCGGTTCCTGGGACCGCTCCGACGAGCGTGCCGATGATCGACGCCCGCGTCATGAGCCCCCAATAGCCGCGCAGGCGCGACCACGGCAGGAGCCCCCGGACGTCCTCGGTAACCGTCTCCAGGCTGACGCGCCCATGGCCCGCGAACGTCTCGATCACTTTCGGGACGGCGAACAGGCCGATCATCGCGACCAGCATGTGGACGCCTTGCTGCAGCTGCACGGTGCCGAACGTCAGGCGTCCGACGCCGTCGATCTCATCGAGACCGACCGTCATGATCATCAGCCCCAGCACGCCGGCGATGAGTCCCCGTACGAGCGACCGTTCGGCGAGTCCGCAGATCGTGGAGAGGCCGAACAGCACGAGCGCGAAGATCTCGGCGGGCCCGAACCTGATGGCCACCGCGGCGACCTGCTCGAGCAGCAGCGCCATGACGACGAGGCTGAACAGCCCGCCAAAGGCGGAAGCGATGACGGAGGCGCCGAGCGCCACGCTGGCCTCGCCCTTCCGGGCCATCGCGTAGCCATCGAACACGGTCGCCGCCGCGGACGGCGTCCCCGGAATCCCGATCAAGACCGCCGACACCGCCCCCCCGGTCATCCCGCCCGAGTAGACGCCGAAGAGCATCGCGATCGCCGGCAGGGCATCCATCCCGAAGGTGAACGGCATGACCAGAATGAGCGCCATGGAAAACGTCAGTCCGGGGACGGCGCTGACGACCAGTCCGGCAATCGCGCCGGCGGTCGTCGCGGCGAGCACTCCGGGTTGCGTCGCCGCCGCAATCGCCTGGAGGACCGCTTCCATTCAGCGCGGCCCCGCTACCATGCCATCCACGACCCGCGCGGCAGTGGGATCCCAAGGAGTGCGCTGAAGACCACCCAGCAGCCGAGCGGAAATATCGCGGCGAAACAGGCGATGAAGAGCCAGCGCCGCATCCGCAGCACGCCCCCCATGGCGAGGACAATGACGAGCGGCGTGGCGATGAGAAACCCGGCGCGATCGAGGAGGAAGGCGCAGAGGACCAGCAGGGCAAAGACCCGGCCCGCAACGGCGAGATCACGCCGGAAGTCGGGATCCGGGATCGGGGGTACGGGCCCAGGGGTTCGTGGTTCGTGGGTTCGTGGTTCGGAGGCTTGCGGTTCGGGTAGCGCGATCAGCCATGAACCAAGGAGCGCCAGGACAATGCCGAGAAGTACTGGAAAACCGCGCGGTCCCGGCCACTCGGTACCGGCGTCCGGGATGTCCGTATAGACCAACCAGAGCCACGCCAGCGCCATCAGGACGAGCGTGGCTCCGAGCCAGCGATCGGCGCGTGACATGGGCCGGACGGATTATCGCTTTTTGAGGCCGAGCTGTGTCATCAGCGTCGCAATCGCCGCGTCGTCGCGCGCAACGAGCGAGCCAAAGTCGGCGGCGGGCATGAACGCCGGCTCGAACCCAAGCTTCGCGCTCAGCTCCTTGAAGCGCGGACTGGAGACGACCCGGCGGACCGCGCCCTCGAGGCGGACGATCACATCTCTTGGCGTGCCTTTGGGCGCCGCGAGGCCCCGCCACAT
>Ga0187893_10004171_pt1 | contig 27980 bp, 17 predicted proteins | sample MA1701074metaG_FD_139574 | JGI IMG/M metagenome (GOLD analysis project Ga0187893, IMG submission 139574) | White microbial mat communities from a basaltic lava cave in the Kipuka Kanohina Cave System on the Island of Hawaii, USA - MA170107-4 metaG ... | reverse complement strand
TTTGCGCAAGAACCACTCTCCGCTTAACAGACCGACGATTAAGAGAAAATTAATCGGCATATCCCAAAGTTCCTTGGTGGCCAGTTCTGAATAAGGCGTTCGCCGGTAGGTCAAGTCGTCAACTAGAGATTGAATTTCATTAAGCTGGTAGTACTTGCCGCCGGTCTCGGCCGCAATCCGCTTTAACAGTTCGACATTTTGTGCCGCCCGGTAAAACTCCCGGTTCAATTCCGTTACCAGCACCGTTGATTGCGCTTTGCCAGGGCCAATGCCTGTCGCATTGGTTACCAAATCTATTCGGTGTTGGCCCAGCTCATCGGCCTTGAATTCGCCTGCAAAACTGTTTAGGTCATTTAGCGCGGTAAATTTTAGAGGCACATCCAGCGTCGAGCCCGACGGCTTAGTTACCCGAGCCAGAGCTTGCACGTCGCTCAGGGCCTTGAATTGCTTATCTCTAACTTCGGCAACAATCCGCACGGTATCGTGGAGGGCAAAAACCTCATTCGCAGCAGCAATCTCGGTTTGCATTGGTGCTGAGCTCACCAGGTAGCGCAGCAGTTGGCGCCAGAAAGTCTCGTGGGCATTACTCTTCGAGTCCATCTTCATCCGCCAGCGCCAGGTGTCGGCGGCCGTGAAGGCCAGCGTTTGCCCTTTGCCGTAGCGTTGATGAACCAGTAGTGGCACAGTTGGAGCCGAGTTATTTCCCGTGCGCCGAGCTTCAAGCAGAACGCTGGCGCCCGGCTTAACGCCACTCAATACTTCGGAGATTGAAATCGTTGGGAGTTCGGACCAGATCTTTTGACTTACACCGCGATCTTCACTTAAGCGCAAAATTGGGTGAGTCTGACCAGCCTGGGTAAGTAAGGGTTTGAACACAGGCGCAAAACTATCGGCAACGTCTGTCGACCGGCCTTCGAGCACCAGAGGAAGTACATCGGCTACCGGGGTGCCCCGGTAATTTCCACCGTCAAACGCCAGTCGTCCGCCCATAGCTAAGAATCCGCCGCCCCGCCTGGAGACAAAGGCTTCGATGTTCCGCATCTGATCAGCAGAAAAGAAGCTTGCCTCGACACTGCCCAGAATCAATCCCTGATAGGCAAAAAGCTCCTCCTCGCCACGGGGAAACCCTTCGAGGAGTTCCGCCTGATCGCCAATCCCCTGGCGATAGAACTTGTTTTCTCCAGTTCGCTGCAAGGAGACCAGAATTAGATTCTTCTCATTTCGCTGCAGCGACTCTCGAATTTTTCCGAGTTCCCAGCGAGGCTCGCCTTCGACATAGAGCACTTTTAGCGGTCCGTCGATAACTTCCACCATTGATTCTTGCTTGTTGTTCTCGATGGTCAATTCTCCATCAAGAGGTGTTATTTCGACCGCATAGCGGTGCCAACCAGGTGTCGATGGAACAAACTCAAGATTGACAGTCTCAGTTTCGTTGCCGCGCAGCGTAAACTCTTCGGTCTTGCTGGCGCGTCCATCTTCGCGGACACTCATGAGTACTCTGGTCTGACCGAAGCCGCTAAGACTAACAAGGGCCTCGAGATTAACGCGGGAGCCTGTCAGCACACGGCGGGGAAGATTTAGTCGCACCAACTCAGCATCCCTCGCCCGCGCCGGACTGCCGACCCCGAGTGTAAACACTGGAATGTCGCGGGCCCTCAGGTCGCGCAGAATCGGGTTAAGGTCTCGCGCTACATTCGCGGCCCCATCGGTGGCGATAACAACTGCCGAAAGCGGAATTCCTGCAGAGCGTTTGACGGCTTCTTCGAGCGAACCGCCCAGGTCGCTGCCAGTTCCCTCGCCAAAAAGATCTTCGGCCCCTTTGAGTGCGAACAATTCCTGAGAGAAGGCGAAAAGATCGGTCTTAAACTTCTCTTCGAGACGGGTGAGCAATGAGTTCTGCCCGGAAAAGACTGATTCTTTTAGCGAGTTGAGGCGACTGCTATTGGCTGGCATGTCCTGGAGTTTCATGCTCAGCGAGTCGTCGATCAACAAGGCCACATGACTGCTGCGAGGAATTACGGACGAAACGACCACGACCGGCCTCAGCAGTAAAAACGCTATGAAGACAATCAAGGTGGCCCGCAGCAGTACCAGGGTAGCTTTAATGGGTTGGCTGATACGGAGCTTCGGTTGGATGTAAACGAAGTAAATAAAAGCAGTCAGCAGCAGGACCAGAGGAATCAGGATGACTGCACGCGGTCGCACATCGAAGCCAAACTGGCCATTAGTGAAAACGGCTGGCTCATGCCCGAACAAAAAGCGTGCGAGGCTTTCCATAACCTTAATATTTGAACATACACCTCGCCGCGGTGCGAGGTTTTCCGGTTAGATCAGGTCATGCGAATTTTTGGAGACCGCCGGACTTTGGTGGTGTCAAAAACTCGGTAATCCCCGCCAACTCTCAAATCTGTATGGGTGTCCCTCCGACGCTGTGAAAAATTAGGCGCTCTGAAAAGATCACTGAACTGAGCAAATTTTCAGGTTGGGAAGGGTGGCTTGCCCCCGCTGTTCGGCAAGGCTCAATCTTGAGGAAAAACTGTCTTAACCAATGAACCTGAACTCTGGCGGAACAGCGGGGGCAAGCCACCCTTCCCGACCTGAAAATTTGCTGACTTCAGTGATTTCTACCGAGACTCAATTTCTTCACAGCTCTCCCAAGAAACCCCCACGGCTAAATGGGGCGGGCGGCAAAACCGTCACGACTAAAACCTAGATGCTTGTTCCCCGGTAAATAGAGGCCTGAAAGTCTTCGAACTGCCTCTCAGAAAATCCTGGTTTGTAATGCTAACCCATCATCGACCTCCTGAGTTCTCGTCTGAAAGGAAGTCCACCGGTCATTTTGTACTCAGGCTATCGCCGGCCAGATTGCCGGCATCTTAGAACCCGTCAGATGTTCTCGCGAAGTCTCCCCGCCCTTAAGTAGTTTTACCTGAGACCAACCTCGGTCTCGATTAGTAACAGAGCGAAAACCACAACGCCTTGGCGGCTAAGCCTTCTGGACTAACGCCGTCGCAGACGGAAGTGTGCCTAACCTCACGGTCGGGAATACCGCTCGCATAAATGAATTCAGGAGACACCACATGGAACTTCCACAGTTATCACCAGATTCACTCCCACAACTCAGGCTTTTGACGAGACTATCTCCGTCACGGAGAAAGTTGATGGCTGCGCTAAGACTGAGGCTGTCAGCAGCCAGAGTCTTAACCAGCTTGATTCTTTTTGTGTTTGCCAGCGCAGCAACACCAGGCCAAACCGCAACTCCAGCAGCCGAAGGGTGGGTTGTTCTTGCCATGGATGATTACAGGGCCCTGAGGCGTGCGGCCTTTCCCGCCGAAGCCGAGCCCAAAACGCCTCCGGTGGAGGCCACTCTTACGCGCCTTGAATACGAGCTGAAAGTCGACGGCGACTTTGCAGCTGGGGAAGCACGATTGTTCGTCGATGTAATTAAGGACGGCTGGGTGCGTTTGGCAATACCCGAGGGCCTGATGATTCAAGCAGCCGTGCTCGATGGTCGTCAGATCAATCTGGTAACTCGTTCAGGAGACAAGGAAGGCCGGGGCTACGATTTGCTTCTGTCAAAACCTGGGCGCACCACCTTGACTTTAAAGATTGTGGCTCCGATTTCCTCGGTTGCGGGAACAGAAGTTCTCAAGCTCCCGGTGAATTCGGCGGTGTCACGCGCCACTATTGAGTTGCCCCGTCGAGATGTCGATGTGCGCGTTACGGGTGGTCTGCTGCTTGAGCAGTCGGACATAACCTCGGGAAGCCGATGGGTCGCGAACGGAAGTGGGGTTGAACCATTGGCATTCTCCTGGCGTCGCCGAGTGGACGATCAGCGCTCGACTCAAATGCTGAGATTGCGAGGGTCCATCGTTGAATTAGTTGGCTTAGGAGAGGACCTGACGCAAATAAGTGCCGAGGTGCAGCTGCAGGTCTTGCAAGGCCAGGCTCGGAACATCAAAGTTGGGTTACCCGAGCAATTTACCGTGAATCAAGTATCCGGAGCCACCGTTGCTGACTGGGATGCTGCCCCACGCGAGTTAACGGTTACATTCATCGACCCGGTCCAGACCACTGCCCGGTTTACTTTGAGTGGTGAGATTCGCTTACCAAGAGATGGCCGGCTTGAAGTACCGTTGCTCCGGCTGCCGACCGCCGAACGCGAATCAGGGGGCGTTGCCGTAGAGGTTCTGGGAGCCGGTGAGATCAAGGAGCGGCAATCCACGGGTTTAGACGAAGCGGACGCTGGGGCCTTGGACCAGTTAATTGCCAGCCGGCAATCTCCGTCGCTGGTTGCTTTTCGGTTTAAACCAGCTGAAGGAAAGTCTGATCGAGATCTTTCCGTAAATGTTGCTCGCTACACGCCCCAGGCAGTTCTAACGGCGAACGTGGACGAAGCTGAGTACAAGGTTTTGCTTGCCGCGGACGGTAAGATGCTGGTTCAGTCAAGGTTCTCGGTCCGTAACAATCAGCGAAACTTTCTGAAGCTGAATTTACCTTCAACTGCAGTTTTATGGAGTGCTTCGGTGGCCGGGCGGCCACTAAGACCAGGGCGAGCTCCGGACGGTTCCCTGCTGCTTCCGCTCGAGAAGATGAAAAGCGGGGAAGAATCCTCCGCTTTTGTGGTGGAAATCTCGTATCTCGACCGTACCCAGGCCATGAGTAACAAAGGTCGAATGCGACTTTCTTTATTGACTGTTGATTTAGCCATTTCCAAATCGAAACTGCTCCTGCACCATCCGCCTCTCTTTCGAATCACACCTGTTTCCGGCCCGACTGCAACCTTTCGGCCGGCACCCTATCAGGAACCTGTTTGGGCCGTCACGCGGGGCGCTGCCATCTCCGCTGATGCAGAACCAAAGCCTGACGCAGCGCCTATGGCTGACGGCAACGACCCCACGCAGCAGCTCGTAGCGCGGCTTCGCGATGTCAAACACCTGTCCACTCCGGCACGCAATCGGCCGCTGCGAGTTGTTTTTCCGCACTTCGGCCCCTCGATCTTTCTGGTTTCTGAGTTAACCAGCGAGAACCAAACCCCAGCCTTCGAGCTCGACTTTCGACAAGAAAAAAAGTGAGGTGCAAGATGAAACGATTAATACTTCTACTGCTTATCGCCGCCACCCCGGTTTACAGCCAACAGAGAAATGTCAGAACCGACATGAGCCTCCCGACGCCGGCTACCACTGGCGCGGTTACTCTATCACTGGCGGAATTTAACCGTCTTGTCGAGCTGGCGTCTCAGAAACCCAAGTTAGCAGATTTACCGCCGCTTCCCTTCGTCTTGTCGCGGGCGTCCTTTAAGTTGCAGATCCAAAACCAGTCAGTGGTGGGAACTGTCGATATTGAAGGCTCCGTTTTGGAAAAGGGAGCAACCAAGGTACCCCTGACAACTGGGCTCACGCTTATTGAAGCGCGCCAATCAAATAATCCCCTACCTTTACTGCGTGAAGGATCAACTCAAGCAGCAATCTTAAATGGGCCGGGTCCGTTTTCTGTCAGCCTTTCAATGGCTTCACCGCTGACTATCGACGCAGGCCGCGCCTCGTTTGTCATTCCTGCACCCTCGGCCAGCAGTACGCTCTTAAACTTAGACATTCCAGGGAACCACGCGAATGTTCGAGTTGAACCGGGACTCGTCACCAGCCGCTCAACTCAGAATGGTCACACCCTGATTGAAGCGACTCTGGAGCCTGGTAAACCTGCGCGCGTCTGGTGGACAACCAGGGAGATTGCCGCGCCTCTGGCACAGCGCGAAGTCCGATTTCTGTCAGACATCAAAAGCGTGATTTCGGTTGGAGAGTCAGAACTTAGTATGGCCGCTCTGTGCGATCTAACAATTATTCAAGGAGAGGCCGTTGAGTTCCGTGTGCCCCTACCGGCTGGGTTCGAATTGACTGAGGTTACGGGGACCACGCTGGATTCCAGTGAGACTGAGTCGGGTGTTCTGATTCTGAAGGTCCGAGAACCCGGGCGACGTAACCACCAATTCCTGATAGCCATCGAACGAAGCACCCGCGACACAAAGGCGGAGCTACCTTTGCTAACCTTCGCTGGTGCGCAACGAGAGACAGGTGAAGTTCTGGTTGAAGGTATTGGCGCTATGGAGCTAACCCCAACCGAAAGTGGCGGACTGCGGCGAATGGATCCCCGTGAGGCAGGCGCCCTCGCTCGATCGCTAGCTCGTTTTCCGCTGCAATCGGCATTTCGTTACAACCGTCGGGTCGGTGACACACCAAAATTGCAGCTCGAATGGACTCGATTTCCAGACAGTCGCGTGCTTTCAGCGGTGGCCGAACGCGCCACGATCACTACTTTGACTAATGTGGAAGGGAAGTCACTGACTGAAGTGACACTGCGTGTGAGGAACCACGCCCAGCCGTTCGTCAAGGTGGAGTTGCCCACTGGCGCAACATTGCTGACGGCCGAGGTCGAAGGTGAACGAGTGAAGCCAGTTGTAGGTTCTGATGGCACTCGAATTCCACTGTTACGGACAGGTTTCACCCCTGCCGGCGCTTACAGTGTTTCTTTCGTGTACTTGAGTGAAGGGGAACGATTTGCAAAAAAAGGCAATTACGCCATGTCTGCACCAAAGCTGGATATTCCAGTAAACCTTCTGACTTGGGAAGTCTCACTTCCAGACTGGCTCAAGCTCAAGAAATTTGGGGGTAACGCTCTGGCTGCCGAATTTTTTCCAGCTGCAGCACAGAACGTCTTGCTTGAGGGTATCGACTTTGCCGAATCAAGTGACTGGGCCTCGGTTGATCTGGGGAAGCTTGAGGCCGGACAAATTGGCGGGATCGTTGTAGATCCCAACGGTGCAGTGATTCCAAATGTCACAATCACCGTTGTGAATACGCAAACCGGTTTGAGTATGACCACCACGTCTGATGACGAGGGTCGCTGGATGATCTCCGGGATGCCACCGGGCCCGGTCCGGGTTACGGTTGCGGCTGTTGGTTTCAGGAATGTGCAGCAGGAACTTAATCTGCTAGCCACCAAACCCGCGCGCATGGGTACGACTCTTGACGCCGCCTCGGTTACTGAGACGGTAACAGTTACCAGCGGAGACAGAGCGGGAAATGAACATCGGCGGCTTGAAGAGCAGGTGCGGAGGGCTCAGATTGCGCAGCAAACCGCGCCTTCGGTAAATGTTTTCAATCTGCAGCGCCGTGTGGCTGGGATTCTGCCGGTCCGCGTCGAAGTTCCGAGGGTTGGTAAGTCCTATCGGTTTGTGCGTCCCCTGGTCCTGGAAGAGGAAACCAGCATCTCTTTCCAGTACAAGGCGAAATAGGAACGAAGCCTCAGATTCGGCTGCGGAGCCGTTCATCTGCGGCCAATTAGCCGAGGGTCTGAAAAGTAAGCCGTTACCGTTGCGAGCTGAAAGAATGTGAAGGTGCTGGGCCGCAGATTAACGCCGATGGACACAGATCAGCGCAGATCAGAAAGATTAAAGAGATAAATAGTCAAGGAATAAAGTAAAAGACTCAAATTTAGTTGTCTATATTAGTTGTCTATATCTGATCTGCGTTAATCCGTTTTCTATCTGCGTTTATCTGCGGCTCAGCCTCTTCACCAAATTTTGCGTAGTTGAGTGATTTCTGGGAGACTCAATTTTTTCACAGCTCTTCCAAGAAGCCAATACGGCTAATGGGGGAAATTTAATGTAGTTTCGTGAAATTTCGTGTGATGCGCGTGGATCGTACTGTTGCCGCTTGAAAGAACGATCCACGAAACACACGAAACTACATGACTTGGCCTACTTTCCCTAACTTCATTCCGAGTTCTGCCAGGTAGGTTTCAAACTCCCGGAAGAGCTCTCGGGCTCTTGAGTCCTCGGCTCCGCCAGAGACGGCCCAGGTGAAGACTGTGCCCTCGGGGAATTGTCGCAGCTTTTGCTTGAGTGATTCCAGTGAATCAAACGAGTAATGTGCAACGTTTATGGAATACGGGCGATCGTCGAAGGGGCTGAGGGCGATGTGAATGGTTTGATTCCACCCGTCAATCAGGCGGCCGAGTTCCTTTCGGCCCTCGTTGGAAACGCAAAGGGCTTGCAAGCGCTTTAACTTTTCAGGAGGCGCCAGCCAGGCCTGGCCGTTAATCAAAGCATTTCGCAATGCCTGCTCGATCTGGGTCTGATCCTTTTTCTTTGCCTCCTCTGCCTCCTGATACATTCTTTCCAACCGTTGCCAGAGCCTCTGCTCTGCAGCTGCTGGGCCATACCGCCCGAGAACGGTTGCCGCATCCAACACCATCTCGCCATCATCCTCTTCAAGCATTGTGTTTGCAGCTTCTTCAATCAGTGATGACATTTGCAGCCGCGCAACACCAGAAAGAGTTGAAGGATAGCACCGGGTGAAGCCCTGGCCTCTAGCAGCCAGAGCTTTGTTAAGCAGTTCACCGCCAGTCATAGGATCTATCCGCAGAAAGTATGCCAACAGTGATTCTTGAATGTTACAGGCCCATCTTCCTGCCCCGGAACTTTCGAAAACCTTTTGTACCCGGGCCATGACGCCAGGGCTTGCGTACCTTTGGATGAGCCGGCTAATCGATTCGACATCACCTCTGCCTTCCTCCACGCTCTTTTCCAGGTTAGAAGCCAATATTTCGTCCAGCTCTGGAAGCGTCGCTTCAGGCAAAAGGCCCAGGACTTCGGGTTTAACTCGCGGTTTTCGCACTCGAATCTCTTCCAGGATGAGTTGTCGTCCGTCTTCCGGTGACAGCTCATACAGTCTCCGGAGGGCGATGCTTCGCAAGTCGCGTTGTTGATAGCTTTCGTTCTCTTTTTGCGGCTGCTCGAAAATCTGACGCAAGACTCGCAACATCGCCGTATGTTTCAGGGCATTCCATTTGTAAGAGAGTAATTCTAACTGAGCCTCGACTGGCAAAAGTCCAAAGACCTCTGGCATGGTTACAAGCAGTTCCTGAATTTGCGAACGCTCGTTTGCTTTGAAGCTAAAGTAGGAATTAATGACTGTCTGCAGGCTGGCAGCTTTTGCTGCTTTTTGCTTGTGGGGAATGGCTATCAGGAGTTTCTGCAAATAATTTAGAACCATCTGGTCATAGGATTTTTGATGCTGTTTCAGTTGCTCATACCATTTTTCGATCAGTTCGTCATTGCCAAGTGGGTACGGAGGCAGGGGGGGTGACGAGTTTGAAAATGAAAGTAGCGCCAAAGTTCTGACAAAACTAGAAACTACTGGATGCTCCGCTGAAATCAGAGCACGTTCCATCGTGCGGCTAACGAACTCGCGGTGGGGAGATCCAATCAGACCGAAATCATATTGAAAATCACAGTATTGGTCTTGGCCACGGGACCGCTGGACCATTTCGCTTACAGCCGCTGGTGTGCCCAAAAAACGTAAGCTTCGGCAGGCCTCTGTCCGCACACTCTCCGAAGCGCTTTTCAAGTCCAGCACTGCTAGAATCTCTGTAAGCTTTTGGCGGGACCATTTTTCATCTGCAGGCAGAATCTCAAACTCGATGACATTGGAGATCACCTGGGGAGATCTCATTTCACCATCACTGGACGGCGCGGGCTTTCCCCCAACCCTTCCGGACGTGACATACAAACGAAATCGCCCGGGCGTATCAAATCGAATCCATTCGTTCAGGTCGGCTTTAACCACCTCGGCTTTTTCTGAAAGCTCAGGCATGCTACTGAGGCCGCCGCCAAAAAAATTGAACAAGCCTGAACCGAAATAGTCTTCCAGGGGATCTGCAGTACCCTCAAGGCGATCTAAAACGAAATGATCTATTGCCAGACGACCGCTGCGATCATAGGCAGCAGCATTGAGAATGTAAGTTTTCGCGCGCGTGCTGGAAAAGCTTAGTTCGAGGCGAATCAGCTCGCCAGGATAGAATTGCCGCTGATTTTCTTTGGTGCGTAATTGGAAGTTCAGGCCCGGCGGATTTTCTAAGCGGAGCCGAGTGTTTTCCAGAAGGAAAGAATCATCTTGGTTTGCTGGGACTGATCGGTTTTGTGGTTGGTCGTCGTGTCCCGGTTTTCTTCGTTGTTTCGATTGCTCATCTGATTTGACCGATTTTCCTTGGGGGGAGGCCAAAGCCGTCACACGAAGCGATCCACCGACGCTCAAGATCACAAGCATTAAGATCAGCTTCACTTTTTTTACTCCCGGCGCGGCGGCGCGGATTAAATTGCGGTAGCTTCAACCTTGGAACCGCCGCCTACCTTATCTGAACAAGCACCCTGTTGCTTGACTGACCTCGCACATTAATACTCACCAGAACGTTTCCGGCATTGCCTAATTCGTCTGGTAACTTAACAGTAATTTGTGCCAGCCAGGGGAATTCCGGTACTCGCTCCAAAGCCTCTACAGGTAAGTTATGAATGTTACCCAAAGGGTCTTGCGCCTGAGCACTGACCACCGCGAGACTTTCGCCGGCCTTCAGCGTCGCGTTAACCGCAAACAGGAGAATGCGTGTTCGCCGGTCGGCGCTAAGGCTATTGGCATTGAAGAGTGCGAACGGGTCTCGTAAGAACGCCACCGAATCGAGGGCCACGGCTCGGTTGCCAACCAGCTCGGCAGCCAGCAGCGGGCCGTCCGGTGAAGATGTCACAGTAAAGTGGCCAACCTGGTTTTGGCGCAGATCACTAAATGTAAGTGTCTCAGGTGTAAAGGAGTGGCCGGGTTTTGAGGGCCTGAGGGAATAGCTTGATTCGGGCGACAGATTGTTGAAAGCGTAATTGCCGTTACTGTCAGTTTCCGTTGTCCTTGATTGAGGGCCGCTTAGGTCTATCCTTACGCCACTGATTGGTTGACCATTAAGATTTGTTACCTGGCCACTAATTACACCTGGCGCAACCGCCTCCAGGCAATTACCTGCCAGTGTTACGTATTGCGTGATCTCAGAACGCGAATATTCACAAAAACTGAGTCCGCTGGTGGTCGTGGGCCTCATGATTGACCCGACACATTCCGGGATACCATCTGCATGAGTCGCGCCAAGGTTGTGCCCTATTTCGTGGGCTGGGGTGTTGTATTTAAGCGGCACGCGGTCATCAACTCTTGAGAGCCCATAGGAAAGTGACGGAAATATGCAGGCCACACTTTGATGGGCTCGGCCTAACACTCCGCCCATGTTCTTGCCAGTCCACAAGTGGGTTAGGTCGCGCGACACATTCATAAAGTTCGAGTTCCAGTGATTTGCAAACTCATTGAGAAGCTGAATGGAATCACTCGTCGAAGAATATGGATCGGCAGCTGTATCCCAGACGTTTTGAAAGGTAATCTCGAAAGATATACCCAACTCCATCTCATACACGCCTTCAACCTGATTTAGGATGCTTAAAATTTCATTGATCGCGTTGGCGGGACCGCCCAGGGCATTGACGTATTCATTGTCGGCCTCGGTGGCTAGTTCAACCACGCGTTGTGGCGAGAACGCTTCGGAAGTGTCAGTGCGTGGAATCTTGGCCGCTTGGTTTTGCGTGACGCTGCAAACATGGCTCTCTTGCTCGATGACATTAGAGGTTTCATAAAAGACGAAATCCGACGGCGTTGCTGACCTTGCGAATTTGCGCGCCGGATCGAGCCGATACCGCTTTCCGTCTCTCAGAATCAATCCTTCCACAAGACCCTCGTCGATGGTGAATCGGGCCTGCGAATCTACGCTATTTATCAAAATCCCCTTAAAGGTTCTAAATGGTTTTACGACCACGGTCTCACCGGCCCGGCTAGATCCCACTTTGACGGCTCGATAGTTCGGCGCTCGCATGTCGTGGACGGCCAGCACCACTTCCAGTGTCTCCTTTCGAGTAGTAATGGAGAAGCGCCCTGATTTTCGAACCTCACTCGAGACCTGATGCGGATCGATCTTAATTAATTCGTAAGTGGTAAGTTTTCCTTCGAGTTCGTCTTGGATCTGAGCAAACTGACCTGAAGAAAAAGGCTGTGTAGGCTGGTACGAACTGGGTACCGGACTAAGGGTCAAGGCACAGATGACCATGAATGTGGGAGCTTCTCGAAACATGGCTGGTACTGATGATTGCCTTGGGTGCTAGATGCGTTCAGGAGACGGGAGCCGGTCCCCCCGGGTTTCCGATGAAGCTTTGAGACTTTTCTGACTATAAGTGTTGCCCGGACTTCCGCAGGTTTTTTGGGGGTACGCCTACTCCGATGGTTCGAAGTTGATCATTATAGTGGTTTGCTGGTAACTAAGGTTTTGGCTGCTTGTGGCTATTCTATTAGGGTCTAAACTAAAACCAGACTTAGATCAAACGGTTCCTATTTACGACGGTGTCAGAGGTTTAATTTCCCGTAACGTTGACAACCAAACCGTCTATTCAGATTAATAAAATCCGTTCTCCCGAAGCGGAGCCGGATCTTCATTTGGCCGTAGCTGCCGGAAGTGGTATTGGTATTAAAAGAGTATGACCATCTATAGAGCTCTCAAGTGGACCGCTCTTCCAAACGAGCTGAATTGACTTGTCGCTTAGATTCGCTACCTCATAGAAGATAACGACATCTTGCCCTAACCTCACCCTTTGCAGTTTTGTCCATGCACTGATGCGGATCCCATCACGCGTTTCTGCCGTGATCCTTTTGACCGAGGCGTATTGGCCATCTGCTTTCCCGAAAGAACCTAATGGCAGCAACAATGCCGTAAGAACAACAAAACTCCAACGGCGGCGAGCTTCTTTACCTATTTTGTTGCACATTGGCGCGAAGAACTCCTCCCACGAAACCGCCAGTTATTCTCCCTAAAACTTCCGTTAACCTTTGAGGCAGCGTGGTTGTCGGAATTCTCAATCGTTTATTCACACTCAAGATCTGGGGTGTCAACCGTCGCATATATTCCGTATTTCCTGTAATTTTTTACTCGATTAAGAATTGCTTCTTTATCTTTATGTTCTTTTAGCTTGTCTTTCAAGTAGCCTATTACGTCTTCTAAGCTATCACCTCTACCTTTGCAATTTATTGAGTTAAAAACCTTCAAATTTCCGTTCTCAAGAACAACTATATGACTGAATGAGTAACGCTTTAGTATCGGAGAAAAATGATAGATGTGGTTGTCTCGGAAATTTATACATTTACTCAAAGATGTTCCTTTGTTTGGCGGCTCGCTTAAATCGTAAATCGTAAACCTAGATGGTCTTTCGTTCTTAACATCAAATACAAAATCATCTTTCTTCATTCCAAAAACCGAAATATCTAGTATTTCGGCCAGTTGCTCAAGAACCTTTTGCCTATTGTATAAAGAATCAGGATTCTCAGAACACGTTCCAGTTTCATATGGCTCATAAAGACCACTCACATCATTCGTCGTAGGTTTCCTTTTATTCTTATTTGGTCCACCCTTTTGACAAATTCCTGTAGTTGAAACAGAAACTATAATGACCATAACCCAGAGGAGATTCTTCATACCAATACCTCACAAGTCTTATAAGGGCTGTAAGTGTTGCTCGGACATCCGCAGCTTTTTGGTGCGCGCCTATTCGGATTGTTCGCAGTTGACCATCCAGGGGATGCCAAAACGATCGACGCACATCCCGAACCCGGCCGCCCAGAACGTTGGCTGAAAAGGCATTTGAATCTGGCCACTTTCCGAGAGAGCCTTAAAAACGCGTTCGCCCTGAGCCACGTCTTTGAAATGCAGGGATACATGAATGCCCTGAGGTTGTTCAAAGCGATCTGGAGGCGCGTCGGAACCCATCAGGCAGCCGTCCCCAATGTTAAGGGTGGCGTGCATCACCAGATTCTGATATTCAGACGGCATTTCCGCGGCGACTGGAGACTCACCAAAAGTCGTGATGAAACTAATCTTGCCCTCGAGAACTTTTTCATAGAATTCAAACGCCTCGCGGCACTTTCCATCGAAAGTCAGGTAAGGATTGATCTGCATGGAATCTTCTCCTTCGGTTATGGTTGAGTCCTGTGATCGTAACACACGTGCCCGAATGTAAGAGTCCCAGTAAAGTGATTTTGTGTTTGTTCTGCGTGTGTCCGGAGGAATCTGCTTAAATCTGCGGCATCAGGTTTCGGGAGAGATAGGGCCGCAGATAAACACAGATAAAAAGCGAAGAGACGCAGATTATAATAAAGATTTAGTTTTGATCACTCCTGACTCTTTCTCACCGCCTCGGCTTTCTGTTGCAACTCGTCTGCCACCGAGTGCAGCCTTCCTGCTCTGCTAGCCGCCTCATTCATTCTTATGGTAATGGAGTCAGATGGCGGATTGTTCAGCATGAGTTCGGCGCGTTCTCGCAAGGCTTCTAAAGTTTCGGCACGCTTTTGTTCTACTTGACTAAGAAGTGAAAAATACTGCTGATAATTGCCTGCCAGGTTTAACTTGGCTGTTTGCTCGGATTTGACAGCGGCTTCCTTAAACGCTTTTATCCCCTCACTGAGCAAGCTGATTTGTTCACGCAGGACACGGTCAACAACATCCCTCTCGTTGAGTTTATCCTTTGCCTTCAACTCCGCTTCTTTCGCATAGAAAAACTGCATCGACTCGTTGGCTTTGAGCCTGAGGGCGTTGATCTCTTTGACAGCGGCGTTGATGTCTCCCGACTTTTCGGAAGGGCTGTATGCTATGAATTGTGGCTCGCCATTAAGCTCATGACGTTTGAGGAACTCCCAAACATTTCGGTTGATTTCTGGTGCTCGGTCGTAATACCAATGGTCGTGTCCTTTTATAACGGTAAGTTCTACATTTACGCCTCGCTCTTTAAGGGCGACAACGGTTGCCTCGACAGAACTTAAAGGAAAAAACGCATCTTTGTCCCCCACAAAAATCAGCAGCGGCAGTTTGCGTTTCAGGTGCTCCAATACTGAGAGTTCACGCTTATCACGCCACGACCCGGCATGCACCGCTGTAGCGGCAAAGTATTCCGACTCCATCATCGACAGGTTAAGCGCAAAAACCGCTCCCGCCGAATGTCCAAAGAGGTATACGCGGCGGGGATTGATTGAGTACTTCGCTTTGAGCGTTTCGACTAAGTCGTGAATGAAGTCAGGACCATCAGCAGGAATGTTCCAGCCTTTGGAGTTAAAAGAATCTGGCCCCACAATGATCAGTCCTTCTTTGTCAGCAACGTCTTTCCATTTCTCCACCAGGGAAAGTCCGTTCCGAGACGAGCCGTGTAGCAGGACAATCAGTGGCGCTGGGTCCTTAACCGATTTGGGTACAAAGAGGTAATAGGTCGTTTCTTTCCCTGAGAATTAAGGGTCTCCTTTGAAACTTCACCTGCTACTGCTGCCTGCATCGGTATCAGCACGAGAAAGCAGATTGAAATGAGGGTATTGCGGATCATCGGAGGATGTTTTGACTTGGTCGTGGGAGACCGTTTCCGCCCATCACACCGCGAGGCTTGCTGCCCGGCAGCAACATCGGAACTGATGGTTAGATTAAGCCTTCGAGTCGGGCTTGGACGTCCAGGTTAATTCCGAGCCACGCCAAGCCGCCGTTTCACCAGGCGTTCAACTTCGAGCGGCACGCCTTCCGCTTTCGCCTGGCGAATAAACTCAGCATCAATCTTGAAGATGCGTAGCTTCACAACATCTTCAACGGACGTTAGGGTCAACCCCTCGTTTCGGACCTCGGTAACGAATTCGGGCGACACTTTAAAAATTCGCAGCTTCACGAGGCTTTCAAACGACTCCTTGTCGAAACCCAGTTGCGCTACTTGTCTAACAAAGTCTGGATCAATCTTGAAGATTCGGGCCTTAACCAGCTCTTCCATCCCCAGGTTTGGGAAGCCAGTGGCTTTCATTTCGCGCATAAACTGCGAGTCGATCTTGAAAATGGCTGCTTTAAAAAGGTCGTCAACCTGTAGCTGGCCGAAGCCTGAGGCGGCCAGGTCATCCGCCAGGGCAGTTGTGATGTTCAAGGTTGCGGCCGCGAAAAGTCTGTCGCCAGTGTGGCGTTCGTCACCTGACTCTCGGGTAAAATCAAAGCCGCGGGTTTTCATTGCCGCCACAAAAGCCTGATTCACCTGAAAGCGAAAGGTGCCCGAGCCTTTACCGTCCTTAAAACTGCCTTCGCATTCAATCGTTCCCGCTTCGCGCACCAGGCTGAATTTGACGGCACCACCGCGCAATACTTGTTCATGGCTCAAACCTTGCAATTCAGCCAAGGCAAAGGTGTGATCCATTTGATGATCGTCACCTTTACTGCCGCGGCGCTCGAATTTGAGATGGATCTGGCCGGCCTCTTTCCCAGGCGAGGAGGACCAGGTTCCCGTAACGACGTCCTGGGCAGATACGTTAAAACCCGCGAGAAAAACCACGAATCCAAGCAAAAAGGTGATGCCAGCCAATATCTTCAACATGAGCGGGAGTCTCCTCGAATGATCATCTTGCAGTTTCAAATGATTAACACCGCCCGGCCCGATTTGTGGCAAAGAACTCGAATTTCAGGTTGGTTGCTGTTTATTTTCGCGTCGGAAACTGCAATAAACCAAAAGCATCGTTCGTGTAACTTCGTGGATCGTACTTTTTGCCACTCAAACGAACGATCCACGAAACCACACGAAAACAACACTAACGAGTGCTCAACAAATACGGAAATCAAGAACCAGCCTTCAGCTCAGCTCCAGCGCCGCGCGTATCTCTTCAATCGATTGGCCCTGCCAGAAACGGCCCAAATTTTCGGTCGTTGCGAAGGACCGCGTCGCCATCCGATCGATGTAGAGCGTTCCGTTCAAATGATCTATTTCGTGCTGCAGGATGCGTGCATACCAACCCTCAGCCTGAATGGTGGTTGGTTCGGCATTTTCGTTCAGGCATTCTACGGTGAGCCTCAGGCTACGCCGCACCAGGCCAGCAAATCCGGCCAAACTTAGACAGCCTTCGAAGAACTCAGCAGCTGAGTCGGTCGAAAGGGAAATCCGAGGATTGATGATGACGTGAAAGTCGATTGCCGCGCGCTTGCGTTCGGCAACTTCATCCTTTGCCAGTCCCTGAATGTATTCCGCCCGGTCTTCGATCACCGCGAGCTGTAAAGACTCACCTATTTGCGGCGCTGCCAGGCCAACTCCTGGTGCATCGCGCATAGTGTCACGCATCAGCTCAATCAGCTGTCGCAAAGACGCACTTCTGATCTCATCTGCCGACAGAGGACGGCAGGTCCTTCTTAAGATGGGATCGCCCGCTTGAACGATTTTTAGTTTCATCTAACGAGTCAGAACGCCGAGGGAATCCCCCCTTCTAATCTGGTGAGAGCTCCAGCACCACATCAAGTGCCTTGATTTTGTCTTTACCAATGAACTTCAGCTTTTTAATCTCAGCTCTGGCGCGTTCTGGATCATCGAGCGTAATCTTGCCGTGCCCTTTCCACATACCGGGTTCAATCCCGATGCGAAAATAGTACTTGTGCCCCGGTCCCATATCTAACGCATAACCCTTATCGTCGCTGGTCATGTGGACGATATGTTTACCGGGCTTAACTTTAAGGGCAAAGTAGCGGCCGTTGTCCATGCGTGCCAACTCCACACCGTCGACAAATACAGAAGGTTCCAGACCGCGTCCCATCCATTTCTTAGGCCGGTAGATGAAGACCATTGCCTCCTCCGCACTACCCGTATCAAGCGTAATCTCATTTGCAACCGCAACAAGGTTGGACCCCTCTACTCGAAACCGGCGTTCCTCTGCGACGTAGACCGTTATGGGCATACCGGCCTCAATCTTTGCTTCGCCACCCTTCTTGAAAAGAAAAAATGGACTAATCATTGATAGGGCGGCCGTACTGTACGTTTTATCGTCGCCCTCACGGCCTTTAGCTGCGCGCAATTTCACACTTTGGCCGTCTGCGGTTTGCGTCGATTCAACTTGAATCGCGAGTTTTCCTGACTTGCCCAGGTAGCCGCGCTTTTCCGCGTTTATCACACTCCCAATCGCAACTGTCCCTTTCCGGACAAGTATTTGCGCGTTAATGACTACATCTTCGCTAACGGTAAACCTTACCGGATCGTTTGGCTTCGCTTCCTTACTGGAAATCTCTTCAGCCGTGACGACGTTAATAGCCGTGCCTTCAGCGAGGACAATTTCTTCCTGTTGCGTTGCCGCGGCCACGAAAGACGGGCTTATGGGGCAGAGTAACAGAGTGAGAACCAGGGAGAGAACCAGAGTTTTAAGCTGACGTAAGTTCATGGGAGTGCTCCTGGGGTGCGAAAAACTTTGTCGCAGATGTTATCACAGGCCCACGGATCAGTCTGTCGGGAAAATATTTGACTGCCGTTTCCTCTGTGCAACCTTAGTGTCCTCAGTGTCTCGGCGATAAAATTATTTACCAAAACACTCACCACCGAGACACAGCGCAGCAGAGCCGCAACCAAAACGAACGATCCACGAAACAACACGAAACTTCACGAACGGCATTTCGTGTTGTTTCGTGGATCGGTTTCCTTTGTTGCTTCAAGAATCTTGCTGAAAAAAACAAGAAGTTGGCAACTTGTATAGCAGAGGACACCGAGGATGCACAGAGAAAAACTCGAAACACTTCTCCCGTCAGGCTCCGTATCGGGCTAAAGGACCAAGGACCAGTCTTAGACCATCTCGAGCGGGATCTTCCGTTTCGGAGCGGGAAAGGCTTCCTCCAGATTCTCGATATCCTGCTCCGTAAGTTTAATCTCGAGCGCGGCCCGGTTCTCTCGAATGTGCTCAGGCCGGCTGGCCTTGGGTATGACTACAATCTCGGGCTGGCGAAGCAACCAGGCCAGAGCCACCTGGGCCGGAGTGGCGTCGTGTCGAGAGGCAACCAATTTCATCCTGGGATGGCTGAACATCCGTTTCTGCTCGGCGGGCTCGTAGCCAATCGGAGAATAGGCCATGATCGGAATGTGTCGCTTGCGGCACCATGGTAACAGATCCCACTCAATGCCTCGATGCTCCAGATTGTAGAGCACTTGATTCGTAGCGATCGCAATGCCTCCAGGAACGTCGAGCGCTTTCTCCATGTCCGTTACGTCAAAGTTGCTTACACCGTAGTCTCGGATTTTTCCTGATGACTTCAATTCCTGGAATGCTTCAAACGTTTCTGAAAGGGGTACAGCTCCACGCCAGTGCAGTAGGTAGAGATCAATGTAATCAGTCTTTAATCGCCGTAGACTTCGAACACAAGCGTCCACCGCTCCGCGTCGTGTGGCATTGTGCGGATAGACTTTAGTAACTAGAAAGACTTGTTCGCGGCAACCTGCTACTGCCTCAGCAACAAGTTCTTCAGCTGTGCCTTCGCCGTACATCTCAGCCGTGTCGATGAGCGTCATGCCCAGATCTAAACCCAGGCGTAGGGCAGCGATTTCCGACTGACGCCGCGATCGATCTTCACCCATTCTCCACGTCCCCTGACCGAGAACCGGCATTGGCCGTTGGGACGGGAGGAGCGTAGTTCTTACTTTTGAAGAAGGTTGTGTTATCACTTGCTGGATGACCTGAACTTGACTCGTTGGATTACGGCAATCTACGAGGAATTGGGCGGGCTGTCAAAGGTTTCCAATCCCGCGCCTTTCCTCTGAGAAGATGGCTTCCAACACCCAAAAAGGCGTAGAATATTTGGCACCGGCCTATGGATGATTTGGATAAAACACGCTCGTTCAAAAGATCCTCTGAGACGGATTCTGTGCGCGTTGCAGGGTCTGCCGCAACGACTGCCAGGTTGCCACGCCTGGGAGGCGACCCCGACGCTGCCCTGGCAAGCAAAAAGGAGGAAGACTTTCGAGTCGGACAGAGTGAAATCTTGCAGATGATTGCCGGCAATGCTCCGCTCAGTGAGACTCTTAACCGGCTTATGCTTCTAATTGAAGCTCAATCGCCAGGGATGCTCTGTTCTGTATTGCTCCTTACCGAGGACGGCGACCACCTAAGGCACGGAGCCGCACCGAGTCTGCCAGACGATTACGTTAAAGCTGTCGATGGTCTGCCAATTGGACCAAAGCAGGGGTCGTGTGGTACTTCAATGTACCGGGGCGAGCCCGTGGTGGTTACGGATATTTTTCTAGATCCGCTCTGGGAGGATTACCGGCATCTAGCAGCGGCGAGTGGTCTTCGAGCCTGCTGGTCAACACCAATCATGTCGGGTCGGGGAAAAGTTCTTGGTTCGTTTGCAATGTATTACAGTGAGCCCAGAACCCCAACCGGTGACGAGGCCTGTCTTACTGAAGTGGCGACACGCATTGCCGGCCTGGCTATTGAGCACCAGGCCGCCAGGGAAGTGCTGGCTCGAACCCAAGCCGAACTGGCCCTGGCCACTCACGCGGCCGCAACCGGCAAGGCCGCCGTTCATGTTGCTGACGAAGTCAACGACCACCTCGAGGCGATTATTAGCAATGCGGAAAAGTGCCTCGACTTACTCCATGAGGATAAGCCTGACATTTCAGAGTTTCGCGAACCACTAAAAACCGTAGCGAGCGAAGGACGCCAGGCCGCCGACGTCATCGCCCGCCTTCGTCCTCACTCTCAAAAACGTTAACCCTGCGGCTTTCCCGAGGCGTGAAAAAATTAGGCGCTTTGAACAGATCACTCAACTGAGCAAATTTTCAGGTTGGGAAGGGTGGCTTGCCCCCGCGGTGCCGCTAGAGTTCTCGTTCATTGGTTAAGACAGTTTTCCTCAAGATAGAGCCTGGCGGAACAGCGGGGGCAAGCCACCCTTCGCAACCTGAAATTTGCTCGGTTGAGTGATTTCTATTGAGACTCGACTCACAGCTTCTCTGTGGCCGCCTTTCGCCTCGCATTACATCCAATAGGCTTGCGAAAGAGCCTCCTCCACTGCCGTACCAATCGCCAGGATCTTGCGGTCACTGTTTTGTGTGCCAGCGATCATTAACCCGACCGGCGCACTGCCGGGCTCATGACACGGAACCGAAAGGGCACAGCCATCGAACAAATTAACGATTGACGGATTTCGCAGCATTCGGTTGTTGAAGCGAAAATAACTTGCATCGTTCTGGGTAACCTCAGCGATTGTGGGAGCGGTATCGGGAGTCGTCGGCATCAGCAGCGCATCGAAGCTGCTGGCTGCGATGTTGATAGAGCGAATAAAATGCTCGCGTAATCGCAATAGGTCGCGGTGCTGCTCCGCGCTGACCAACTCGCCGGGACGAATGCGCGCAAGTACACGTGGGTCATATTTCTCGACTCCGTCTTTGATCCATTTCTGGTGCCACCAGAAGGCTTCAGCACTGACCAGCGCGCCCTGAGGGTTTACATCGGATGCCTGGGCAAACTCTGCCATCGGCAACTCGACAAGATTTGCACCGGCGACCGACAAGCGATGAAGCGCTGCGGTGAAGGCATTCCCCACAGCCACAGTTAAGTCGTCCTGAAAAATTGTCTTTGGCACTGCGAAGCGCAAGCCGCTTAGCTTTGGGGGTGCCGGAACACCTTCGGTCCCGGCTGCCAACACCTGGTCGAGCAAAGCGCAATCAGCGACTGTCTTAGCGATGGACCCTACCGAATCGAGAGTGAACGACAGCGGCAGCAGACCATCTTGCGGTATACGTCGGGCAGTGGGTTTAAAGCCTACCAGCCCATTAAGAGCTGCCGGTATGCGAATGGACCCGCCGGTATCCGTTCCGATGGCGCCGGCTGCCATGCCATCTGTAACCGAGATAGCTCCGCCCGCTGTCGAGCCACCGGGAATACGGCCTGTGACCCTGTCAAAGGCATTCTTTGGTGTCCCATAGTGGGGATTAATGCCAAGACCGGAGTAGGCGAACTCGGAAAGGTTTGTCCGGCCAATAATAATGGCACCAGCTTCGCTCAATCGTTTGATGACCGTCGAGTCACGAATGGCCGGAAGCGTACCAACCAGCACTTTGGAGCCGCCGAGCGTAACCACATTGGCTTCGTCGAACAAGTCCTTGATCGAAATCGGAACCCCAGCGAGCGGCGGCAGCTTTGCTCCCTGGCGTCGCTGCTTATCTACCAGCTCGGCGGTCGCCAGCGCTTCTGCCTCGTGTACGACGAGGAACGTACGCGCACCTTCTCCTTCCGGGTCCTTGATTGCAGCGAGTGCCTGCTCGACGAGTTCGCGGCTGGTTATTTCTCGCTCTGCAAGCCGCCGGACAAGCTCGACGATGGTAGGTGACGGATACATGGTTTATCTAAGGATGCCACAGGTTGATAGAAGTTCGTGGTTCACGTCTCTGATGAGCGATTACTATTATCGCGTGCTCGTCAGTTGCGTCCTACAGCGAAGCAGTTGCGGCCTCCCTCGCAACTACGGCGCAACCGTAAGTGCTCAAGCTGAGGCTTGCCGAAGTAGCGGCCCCGGAGTTCACCAGCAGGCTGCCGCCTGCAGATGCCTCTAAAGAAACCACCCTGATACTTTTCCACAAGCCTTGGCGCTCATTCGCGTAGTTTCATGTGATTTTGCGGATCGTGCTTTCGCGACTAAACGGACGGTCCACGAAATTACACGAACCACACTAAATGTACCCACAATTAGCCGCGGTGGTTTCTTGAAAAGGCCGCCCCTACAGAATTGACGCCTCGGCTCTCTTGGCTTTTGAGCTGAGAGTGATGATTAGCAGGACCACGCCGTATCCGGCGCCGATAATCAAGGCTGGGAGACGGACGTTGCGGTGTGGGGGCAATGCCGCATAGATATGAAATAAGATGGAAAAGGTCGCCGTTACTATGGCCAGTGAGCGAGAGCTGGGGGACTTCTGCCACAGCGCAGCGCCTGAAGTTATGAACAACAGGCTTGCGAATAAGCCAAAAAAACCAACGAAGAATGGTTGTGTTTCTCCACCGAGAATGCCTCGCATGACAAGCTCCTGCCCCGCGCCGAAGCCGGTAAGTAAACCGGCTAATATGTTGAGAATCGCAAGCGCCATACGAACCTCCTCAATGTTTCTCTAAGGAACGTTGTTCAGCTTTTTATTCCACTCGAACACTACCAACATAACCAATCCGTATCCCGCCCCAACAATCAAGGCGATAAAACCCATGGTCCGGTGTGGAGGTAGAGTCCCATAGACGTGCAGCAGAATCGACAAAGTACCCGTCAAGATGATGAGACTGCGCACTGTAGACCAATCGCGTAACAAGGCGACCGCTGAAGTGAGGAACAAGATGCTTACCATTATCCCAATCAGGCTGATGAGAAATGGCTGCAGCTTCCATTCAAACATCGCGCGCATAATTAATTCCTGCAGGGCGCCGAAGCCGGTGAGCAATGCAACGAGTGTATTAAGGGCCACCAGCACTAACCGGCTTCGCCGTTGTTGGAACCACAAGACGTCGAAACACGCGCCTCGCACTTTCTTGAATAAATCAAGTTTGGTGTGCGCGTTTAGTTTCTCCCATTCCGTTAAGACAAACCAACGATTTATGATTTCAGCTTCCCACTCTCGCCGCCATTCCAGACGGGATTGTTTGGGCATCCAAAGGCTAAGTGCCCTGATGATCCAAAGATAAATCTCTGGTGTTTTAATACTAATGGTCATGACTCGTCTCCGGGCCTTACACCTGTGACGGCTTTGGACGCTTCGGAGCTTTCTTGATGCTGCGGTCCAGGGCTCGGTATCTATTCAAAGCTTCTGCAAGCGCTTCGCGACCCTCACTCGTCAACTGGTAATACTTGCGAGCCGGTCGCTGATCTTTCCTGGCGTTATCTTCGTCTTCCCAATTTGAAACCACCAGCCCAGCCTGTTCCAACCTTCTCAAAGCTGGATAGACAGTACCGCTGGGCAACCCGGTGACATCCATAATATCGAAGCCGTAGCGGTAGTTATGCGCCAGCGCCTGCAAAATCGCCGCCCCCGAAAACGAAAGACTCATTTTCCAAATCCCTAAATAAGTTAGATGCTATATAGCATACTACATAGCCTAATGGCAATCAGAAAAAAGATCGACCAAAACGACAACCACGAACTGCGGGAGGATGGAGTCACCTATAGCCCTGCACTTTTCGTAGAAAAGATCTAAGAAACCCAAGACAACTTGTTTGCATCTCAGGAGTTACTTTTCGAAATAGGATTGATTCGCTTCATAGTTAGTCAATCGGGAAACTAACGCGCCGAGTACACTCCCCAGGCTCGCAATCCAACAATTCTTCAGCAATCGTCTAGGTTGAAATGAGAGCAATCTAGAAATGTAGAAGTGTAACCACATTTAGGAGGCAGCTTATGAGCCGTCGATGGCTTCTCTCCCTTTTGTGCCTTTCTTGTCCAGTACTGTTGGCCCAACTCACGAGCGCTCACAGTGAACTCAAAGTGAATGAGGCAGGTACAAGACTTCTTCTTCAGAGAGATCAAGTTGAAGTCTTTCTGGTCGTTGAAAACCATTCGAGCGTCAAAAACGCGAGAGTACACCTTGAGCTTCTAGATCCTAAAAGTCGTGTTGCCGCTAATACCATAAGGGTTAAGTCGATCGACCGTGGTACTCAAACCCTTTCGTTTTCCCTGCCAATGGATTTGTCAAAAATGGCAGAGAATGATCGGCGTCAACTGCCATGGTATCGGCTTTCCTACAACATAGAGCACATTGACTCCTTGAATACCATCACAGCGGGCTTCATCTCCCTGTCAGAAATCACGCCTGACTTGTTTGACCTACGTATCGCAACCTCCTGGGTTGCTCGTGAGGGTGGGCAGTACCGAGTGCGAGTCCAGACCGCTCATCCAATAAACCGGCATCCCGTTGCCCAGGTGCGAGTTGATGGTATCGTCGGACTTGAAGCTGACAATGATCAGTATTTGAAACTGGCGGCTTACGGCAGCACGGATTCACATGGTGATCTTGTGTTGGAATTTCAGCTACCCACCCACCTACCAGAGTTAAGTGACAGCTCCCTCAAAGGTGAAATCCAAGTAATCGGCCAGCGTGGTGGGCTGACAGCAGAAGCTAAGGGCGAGGTTCTATTTGACTATTTTCCGCGGATTCTTATTAGCACCGATAAGCCAATCTATCAGCCCGGCCAGCTGATGCACACAAGAGCTGTAGTGCTTACTGCCACAAAGCGAGCATTCGCCAATCAAAACATCCTTTTTAGAGTTTCTGATCCCGAGGGAACTGATGTCTACCGCACTGTGACCAAAAGCTCCAGATTTGGGATCGCCACTGCGGATTGGCCGATTCCCAAAAACGTTCGTCTTGGAGACTACCGGATCTGGGTTGGCATAGATGGCCGCGAAGAAGCTGAACAGGTGAACTATCAAGTACGAGTCAGTCGATATGACCTGCCTAATTTTTCAGTCACCGTCGAACCAGATCGGAAGTACTATCTGCCAGGTCAAAACGCATCAGTCAAGGTTCGCGCCGATTATCTATTTGGCCGACCCGTCACGCACGGTCGAGTGCGCGTCGTCCGAGAATTGGATCAAGAATGGAACTATCAGGAACAGAAGTGGGACGTCGAAGAGGGGGAAAGTTATGAAGGCACGACGGACGCGAGTGGAATTTTCGTGGCTAACATTGAGTTGGTTGCCGCTCACAGAGCTCTGGTCGAACAGGACTACTCACACTTCAAGGACATCACCTTCTCGGCATTTTTTACAGATCCAACTACGAATCGAACTGAACAACGACGTTTCGACCTGCGCGCAACCAGAGAGGCCATACATGTTTATCTAATCGAGGAAAGCTCGCCGCGGTCCGGCAAACTACCAGTCGCGCTCTACCTCTCCACTCTTTATGCCGACGGCTCACCAGCGAGGGCTAATGTAACCGTAAGCCTGAACAGCACAATTTCAAATAGCGGCCAGCAAAGTGCCCATCACCTGGCGACGGTCCGAACTAACCGCTACGGCTTAGCGAAAGTGAATGGTTACAGTTTACTAAAGAAACTCGGAGATAAAACGGACTATGATCTGGTTCTCACTGCCAATGCCAACGACCGGCACGGCCTCAAAGGGACTCTTAAGAAGGGTATCTGGACTGAGAATACAGATGCGCTCTTAATTGAAACTGACAAAACTCTCTACCGTACCGGCGAGGCGTTGACGGCTTACGTCGCCTCGACCTTACCTGACGGCGCGGTTGTGGTGGACCTTGTGCGCGACTCAACTGTTATTCGATCTGGCCGAGTGCAGCTGCACAATGGTCGCGCGTCGGTCAATTTTCCCTACGACCATGACTTTAAAGATCGATTGACGATTGCTGTGTACCCGGACTTTGCCAACTCGGGAAGTTTGGCTGCAATGCGCACGGTCCTTTATCCACCTGATGCTGATCTGGAAATAAACACCCGAACATCCAAGTCCACTTACAAACCGGGTGAGGAGGTCCAGGTGAGCTTTAAAGTGGAGGCATCCGGGGGGCGCTCAGAGGAGAGTGCGCTGGGTGTGGTCTTGTTTGATAAAGCCGTTGCTGATCGTGCCCGGACAGACCGCGAATATGGATCTCAATCTCTTAATCTTAATGAATCTCTACAACACTTCCTTGGCCTTGACCAGCAGCTAGCTGGCGTGTCGCTAAGAGACCTGCAACGGTTAGACAGATCGAAGAAGATTTCCGCGGAACTGGATCTGCTTGCCGAAATCTTATTGAGCGGGAGCTCAGCATACTTCCCGACCTTTTATGGTAGTGAGCGATACGATACTGATCCGCCCCAAGTTTTTGGAGATTTGATTAGGGAGAGACTTTCACCAATTAAGAAGGCTCTGGAAAATCGGTATCTTCGCACTGGTGAGTATCCAAAAAACGACGAAGCGTTGCGAACTCAACTGTTTCAGTCAGAAATCGGTTTCAATACACTGCTGGATCCCTGGGGCACGAAATACCGCACCACTTTCAGCGTTGATAAGCAGTTCGACGTTCTCACCCTGGTTAGCGCGGGAGCTGATAAACGCTTTGACAACGATGACGACTTCTCAGCAGAGCGATTTGCCTGGGCATATTTTCGCCCGATGGGCGAAACTATCGATCGAGCCGTTCGTAGACATCACGAGCGCACGGGGAGTTTCATCCGCGATTTAGCTACTCTGCGCAAGGAATTATCTCTAGAGGGTCTCGCGCTAGACCAAATGTTGGACCGGTGGGGTCAGCCATACCACTTCTCCTTTGAAATAGACCGCTCAAATTATTTGATCCTGGTCAAGAGTTTGGGGCCAGACAGGGAATCATCAAAAACTAGCCAATTTCCGCGCGAGGATTTTGTTATCTGGACCTCGAAGATCGATTATTTCGCGGGCCATCGGGCTCGAATCGAGGCGTGTCTATCCGAAAAGCCTGGGGTGTCCGGCTCTCCCAACAACGATGAGGAGTTCCGGGAGGTTTTGAGAAACTCGGGGATAAGTTTTGAAAGTCTTCGCGATCCATGGAACCGGCCTTATTACACAACTTTTCATAGCCATTCCTTTAAGACAGACGTTCGAATTGAGAATCGGGCAAACTTCGGGGAAACCCCAACGCCAAAGCTCACTCCGATCACCCGAACCGTGACTTTGATTACCTTGAACAGCCTGGGACCTGACGGAAAGCTCAGGTCTGCAGATGATTTTGGTTTAGCAACTCTCTCCACGCCTGTCGACGAATATTCAAGCGGAGACTTCCGGTCACAAACTCTTGTCACTGGTGTCGTGTCCAGAGGTAAGGGGGAGATTTCCGGCGTGGTCACGGATACCGCGGGAGCAATAATCACCGGAGCTACAATTACAGCGAAGCAATCACCTGGCAGCAGTCAAATCTATACAAGCTCGAGTAGTGCCGACGACGGCAAGTTCATCCTGGCCCACCTGCTACCAGGCCTCTATGAGGTTCGTGTAGCTGCACGGGGTTTCATGGAGACAGTGTTCACGAATGTATTAGTCCGCGCGTTTAACGCTACGCCTCTGGATGTCGTTCTTCGACCTGGCGCAATTACGCAGGTGGTTGAGGTTTCTGCTGGTCCAAGCGTCCTTCAAACTATGTCCTCCTACTCAATAGCGGGCAGAGCGCGGAATTATGGAGTTGTCGACCTGGTCACAAGAGCTGGTGGCTCACTGCCGCGATTAACTCCCAGGCTACGCGAGTATTTTCCTGAAACCCTTGTCTGGCAGCCCTCAATCGAAACCGATACGCAGGGCCGAGCGGAGCTGA
>Ga0187893_10004170_pt1 | contig 27986 bp, 29 predicted proteins | sample MA1701074metaG_FD_139574 | JGI IMG/M metagenome (GOLD analysis project Ga0187893, IMG submission 139574) | White microbial mat communities from a basaltic lava cave in the Kipuka Kanohina Cave System on the Island of Hawaii, USA - MA170107-4 metaG ... | reverse complement strand
CACATCTCCACAGCCCCCGCAACAGCAGGCTTTGATCGCATAATGGATTCAGGAGAACGGAACGGCCGGGCTTCCAACTAACAAACCAGTCCCAGTGGTCCTACCGATGGGGTCCAGTTCACTTCAAATAGTCCGCTATGTATGTCCTAGCGCCATCCTCGTAACGTCGGTTGGTCAGTTCTTCAACGATAGCTCCTGCTACCGCTGTCGGCGATACGCCTAGGTATGTGGCCACATTTCTGATATCTGACGCCATGCGGAAGACATAATCCAAGTCATCTGGGTGATAGCGATACAGCTCTTCCGACATTTTGATCTCCGATCGGTTAAACTCTACCAATCATCCTAAAAGTTCAAAGGTCCAAACAAAAGTTATCGCGATACAAAGGACAACCAAAATGAAATGTACCGCGCCACTGAGCATTCGTGCCGATCGCCCAAAAATAACGCACCAGGCAACAATGTAAATTAGAAGTAGAAATTGAGGGAAAACAAAAAGCATAGGAGCGATGATATCCGGAAAGGGATGTCGATTTACAGCCTTGAAAAATGCGACAGCACAAAATCCTACGATCCCAAACAACATAAGTAGAGAAATTAAACCAGTGCAGGCGACGAGCCACGGCCAACCTGCCAGCCTTTTGCTTGCGTAGAAGCTCATACCAAATCCTATCGTACTGATGGTGGCCAAAGAAGGGCGTTCTGGAAGCTGCATCGCCGGTTAGGTTCATTGACAAGGACTCTAAGCGCCGGTTCCGCGCGTGGCGCAACCCACGCCTGCGCCCTATGCTCGCCGCGGCTTTCCGAATGGAGTGAGAGATTTGAGCCTCGATCACGACAATCTCGAGGAGTTCAACGAGCCCGAACTCTACGACCTCGAATTCGGCGGCTGGGAGCCGCAGGGACCGTTCTTCGAGCGGGTCGCCGGCCAGCAGGGAGGGCCGGTGCTCGACCTCGCCTGCGGCACCGGATGGCTTGCGATTCCGCTCGCGCGTGCCGGTCTCGCGGTGACGGGTGTCGATATCGTGCCGGCGATGCTCGATCGCGCGCGGACGAAAGCGGGCAACCTTCCGATCCGCTGGCTCGACGCCGATTGCCGCACGCTCGATCTCGGCGAGACGTTCGCACTCGCGACCATGACCGGCCATGCGTTCCAGTCGTTCGTCACCGCGGACGACCAGGCGGCCTTGATTGCGTCGGTCCATCGGCATCTGCGACCGGGCAGCCTGTTCGTCTTCGACACGCGAAACAAGCGGCCGGCCGACATCGACGTCGATGGCAGCGAAGGCTTCTGGCACAGTTTCAGGGATGCCGAGGGGCGCGACGTCGACGTGTCGCTGATCGAACGCTGGGAGCCGGCGACGCAGCTCCTGCATTGCACGACGATCCGCCGCTGGCGTGATGGCAGCCGGCCCGATCAGACGAAACGCATCAGCATCCGTTATGTCGACGCGCCCGGTTTGAACCGCACGCTCGCGGCGGCCGGGTTCGCGGTCGAGGCGCAGTATGGCAACTGGGACCGCTCGCCTTTGACAGAGATCAGCCCGGAGATCATCACCCTGGCGCGACGCTAGCGTCGGTCAGAAATGTGTCCAGCCAGCACGGTCGAACGCCATCGGCCGCCCCGACGCGTCGAGCACGCGTACGCCCTGCCCCGCCGCCATTGTGCCGACCTCGCCGATCGGCAGGTTGAGCTCGCGCGCCAGCGCCTGCACGGCACCGCGTTTGTCGGGCGCGATTGTGAACACCAGCTCGTAATCGTCGCCGCCGGTCAACAAAGTGGCGAGACGTTTCGAATCGGCATCGACAGCGCGGCGCGCCGCATCGGAGAGTGGCACGCGCGCGGCCTCGATCGTCGCCGAGAGTTTCGACTGCTTGCAGATATGACCGAGATCGGCAACCAGCCCGTCCGAGACGTCGAGCGCGGCGGTGGCAAGATCGCGTTCGAGCAAGGCCTTGCCGAGTTTCAGCCGTGGCTGCGGCAGGCGATAGCGCATCGCCAGTGCGTTGCGGTCCCGATCGACGAGAGAGTTAAGTTCGCCGCGCAGCGCCATCAGGCCGAGGATCCCGTCGCCGATCGTGCCCGAGACCATAACGAGATCGCCGGCATGCGCGCCGTTGCGCCGCAGCGCCCTGCCCGCCGGCACCTCGCCGAACGCGGTCACCGTGAGCGACAAAAGACCCGGCGTCGAGGTCGTATCGCCGCCCAGCAGCCCGATGCCGAATTCGCGCTGGTCCGCCGCCAGGCCGGCCGTAAAGGCCGCGATCCACGCCTCGTCGGTCCGCTCCGTCAGCGCCGTCGTCATGACATAGCCGATCGGCCGCGCGCCCATCGCCGCGAGATCGGAAAGATTGCAGCGCAGCATCTTGCGCGCGATGTCGCCGGGCGGATCGTCCGGCAGGAAATGCACACCCTCGGTCAGCGCATCGGCCGTCGTCACGAGTTCATGGCCGGGCGCTGGCGCGACCACGGCCGCGTCGTCGCCAAGCCCGAACGCGCCGGGCATACCCGCCGCGAGCGGTGCGAAATATTTCGCGATCAGATCGAACTCGCCCGGGCGTTTCATGCCGCTATAGTAGCGCGCGTCCGGGCCAGCCGTCAGTCGGAGGAATGCATGGCGATCGATGCGGTGATCTTCGATTTCGGCGGCGTGCTGATGGACTGGAACCCGGACTATCTCTACCGGAAGTTAATTCCTGATCCTGCCGAGCGCCGGCAGTTTCTGACCGAGATCTGCGGGCCGGAATGGGTTGAAAAGCAGGATCGTGGCCGGTCGTGGGACGAGGCGGTTGCCGAACTTGCGGCGATCCATCCCGACAAGGCGCCCCTGATCGAAGCCTTTCGCGATCGCTGGATCGAGATGCTGGCCGGTCCGATTGCGCCGGGCGTGGCGCTCGTGCGGCGACTGCATATCGCTAACGTCCCGCTCTATGGACTCACGAATTGGTGTTCGGAGACCTTCAAGATCGCCCGCCCGCAAATGCCCTATCTCGACTGGTTGCGCGACACGGTCGTGTCCGGCGAGGTGAGACTGGCGAAACCGGATCCGCGCATCTTCCGCCTGCTGTTCGAGCGCAACGGAATGGTTCCCGAACGGACGGCTTTCATCGACGATCATACGCCGAACATCGAGGCCGCGAAGGCGCTCGGGCTGCATGCGATCCTTTACAAGGAAGCCGACAGCACCGAAGCTGCGCTTAGGCAACTCGGCCTGCGGTTCTAGGTCAGTGCGAGGCAAACCGTTCCGGCCGGCAGGCCGCGAGATCGGGCGACACTGTGCCATCGAGAATTTCCGCCGCCGCGAGCTGTGCGACGACCGGCGCCAGCACGATGCCGGCATGCATGGTCGCGATGTAAAGATTCTCGAACCCCGCGACGAACCCGACGATCGGGCTGCCATCGTGCGGCATTGGCCGCAGACCCGGCGCGATTTCGTCAAGCGCCACCGCATCGCCGCCGCGCCAGCCATTTCGGATCGCAGCCAGCGTGCGCTGTCCGATGGCGGCCGGTCCGTTCGCCACGCTCTCGTCGATGTAGTCCTCGGCGGCGAGCATGCCGCCCGCCGATGGCTGCCGGAGCTCAAACTGCGGCGAGCAAACGATCCGGTTCACGAGCCCGCTCGGTCCGCGGAGTTTCAGCAACAGCGCCAGCGAGACATCGACCGGTATCGTGAGCCCGAGCGGTTTGCAGAGCGCCGGCGTGCCGGTGCCGGTCGCAAGCACCACGATATCCGCTGCGAGATCGTCGTTGACAGTCGCAACGCCGGTCAGTCGGTTGCCGACGGCGTTCAAAGCCCTGACGGGCGTCGTGAGACGCAGCGTGGCACCCAGGGCTTGCGCGGCCCGGATCAACGCATCCGTTGTCGCGACAGGATCGAGAGCGCCTTCATCCATAGCGAAGGCCGCGCATGGGGGCGGCGCCACGAGGTTCGGTTCCAGCGTCTCGATCTCGTGCCTTTCAACGAGCCGGATAGCGAAGCCGCGCGCCGCATGCTCGCGTACCAGCGTTTCGGAAGTACGTGGATCGTTGCTCCAAGTCAGCGCCCCGTTCCAGTCGATGCGCAGCGCGCCGACCAACTCGCCTTGCAGCCGGCGATACTCGTCGAGCGCGCGCGAGCGCAGCGCCACATTCTCGGGCGCCACGCCGTAGGCGACATTGATCCAGGCGAAGGACTTCGCCGTCACGCCGCTCGCCGGGCAGTTCTGCTCCACGATCGTCACGTCGGCGCCGCGCCGCGCGAGCCGGTAGGCGATCGCAGCCCCGACGATGCCGGCGCCGATCACCAGGATTTTCGGTTTCCGCCCGTTCATGGAGTGAGGCCAGGTGCAACCGGCGGCGACGATTGCCGGCGTTCAGCTCTCGGCATCGGACCGGGCGCCCGCACCGTCGTCGGCATTGCCGGAAGCCGGTTTCGCGAGTTCCTCCGGCCGCAATTCGGCGGCAATGCTGTTGAGCATGCCGTTCACCAGCGAGGTCTCGCGCTCGCCGGCAAAGGCCCCGGCGACGTCGGTATATTCGCTGATGGTCGCGCGCACCGGAATGTCGGTGCGGTTGGCGAGCTCCCAGGCACCGGCGCGCAAGACCGCGAGCAAGGTCGCCTCGAGCCGCTCGACCGTCCAGCCTTCCTTGATCACAGCCGAGATCATCGCATCGAGATCGGTCGTCTCGGCGGCGACGCCGCGCACCAGGTCGCCGAAGAACTTTGCATCGGCCGCGGGAAGCTCCGTCCCCTCGATCGTCTCGTCGAGCCGGTGCTTGACGAACTCGGCGATCGCCAGCTCGGGCGTCTGTCCGGTCATCGCGATCTGGTAGAGCGCCTGCACCGCCTTGAGCCGGGCGGTGCGGCGCGCGAACCGCCGGTCGGGGCGTCGGCCCATGACGCCGCTCAGCGCCCGCCGCCCGCGGTCGGCGTCGCGAGGCGGTGTTTCAGTTCGATCATGGCGAGGCACGCCCGCGCGACATCGCCGCCCTTGTTCTTGCGGTCGACCCGCGCGCGTTCCCAGGCCTGCTCGCCGTTCTCGACCGTCAGGATGCCGTAGCCGAGCGGCACCTGGTGCGCGACCGCAATTTCCTGCAGCGCGCGGGCGCTTTCGCCGCAGACATAATCGTAGTGCGTGGTCTCGCCGCGGATGACGCAGCCGAGTGCGAGATAGCCGTCGAAGCCGCCGCGCGCGATGCCCATGCGGATCGCCACCGGGATCTCGAACGCGCCCGGCACCGCGAAACGTTCGTGGGTCGCGCCGGCTTCTTCGAGTGCCGCCAGCGCGCCGCGCGCGAGTTCGTCGGCGATGTCTTCGTAGAACCGCGCCTCGACGATCATGATGTGCGGCTTTCGGGCCATGACGGGCGCCCGCTGCTATTCGGTCTCGATCGGGCGCTGGCCGACGACGCGCAGCCCGTAACCGTCGAGCCCGACGATCGTGCGGCCCTTGGTATTCGACAGCAGCACCATGTCGCGGATGCCGAGATCGACCAGGATCTGCGCGCCGACGCCGTAGTCGCGCAGCACGCCGGCGCCGGCCTGCCCGCCCTCGCGCGCGCGCACCACGTCGCTGACCAGCGTCGCAACCGGCTCGCGGATCAGCACGATCACGCCGCGCCCCTCCTCCGCGATCATGCGCATCGCGGCCTGCAACTGGCCGGCGCGGCCGTCCTTCTGATCGCCCAGCACGTCGTCCAGCACGTTGAGCGCATGCATCCGCACCAGGACGGGACCGGGCTTGCTGAGGTCGCCCTTCACCAGCGCGATATGCTCGGCGTAGGCGATCTTGTTGGAATAGACCAAGAGTCGGAAATCGCCGCCGTGGCGCGACTGCAGCACCGATTCCGCGCGCCGTTCGACGATCTTCTCCTTGCGGCGGCGATACTGGATCAGGTCGGCGATGGTCGCGATCTTGAGGCCGTGGCGCTGCGCAAACGCGATCAGATCGTCGCGTCGCGCCATCGTGCCGTCGTCGTTCATGATCTCGCAGATCACGCCCGACGGGTTGAGGCCCGCCATGCGCGCGATGTCGACCGCCGCCTCGGTATGGCCGGCGCGCACCAGCACGCCGCCCTCGCGCGCCACCAGCGGGAACACGTGGCCCGGCGTGACGATGTCGCGCTCGGTCGAGCCGGGATCGATCGCGACCGCGATCGTGCGGGCGCGGTCCGGCGCCGAGATGCCGGTCGTCACGCCCTCGCGCGCCTCGATCGAAACGGTGAACGCCGTCTCGTGCCGCGTCTCATTCTTGCGCGACATCAGCGGCAGGCCGAGCCGGTCGACGCGCTCGCGCGTCAGCGCGAGGCAGATCAGACCGCGCCCGTGCTTGGCCATGAAATTGATCGCATCCGGCCCCGCCATCTGCGCCGGGATCACGAGGTCGCCCTCGTCCTCGCGGCTCTCGTCGTCGACCAGCACGAACATGCGGCCGTTGCGTGCGTCCTCGACGATGTCGTCCATCGGCGACACCAGTTCGTGGAACGTCGTGCGACGCAGATTGTCCAGCGCCCGGCTCATCGTGCCCGCGGGGCCTCCTCGTTGAGGCGCGCAACGTAGCGCGCGAGCAGGTCGATTTCCAGATTGACGCGGTCGCCCGCGGAAAGCGCGCCGAAATTGGTCAGGCGCAGCGTGATCGGGATGATGTTGACGCCGAACCGGCGGCCCGCGACCTCGTTGACCGTCAGCGAGACGCCGTCGAGCGCGACCGAGCCCTTGGACGCGATGAAGCGCGCCAAGGCAGCCGGCGCCTCGAACTCGAAGCGCACGCTGTCGCCATCGTCGCGCCGGCCGGTTGCCAAAGCGACACCGTCGACATGGCCCGCGACGAGATGGCCGCCGAGCTCGTCGCCCATGCGCAGCGCACGTTCGAGGTTGATGCGATGGCCGACCGTCCAGGCGCCGAGCGTCGTCACCGACAGCGTCTCGGCCGAGGCCTCGATCGCGAACCAGTTCCGGCCCCCGTCGCTACCCTTGGCGACGACCGAAAGGCAGCAGCCGTTGCAGGCGATCGACGCGCCGTCGTCGATCGAGGCCGCTTCGTAGGCGGTTTCGATCTCGAAGCGGGTGACGCCGCCGGGCCGGATCGCGCGCACGCGCCCGAGGTCGCTGATGATGCCGGTGAACATGGCGGAGAAACTAGGCGCGCTTGCGATAGGTTTCCAGCAGGTCGTCGCCGAGCGTTTCGACGCCGGTACGCTCGAAACCCGGGGCCTCGGCCAGTTTCGCGAGCTCCAGGCCGGCAACCGCGGGCACGCCGTCGTTGCCGAGCAGGATCGGCGCGCGGAACCAGGCGATGCGGTCGACCAGGCCGCGCCGCAGCAGCGCCGTGCCCATGCCGCCGCCGCCTTCGACCATGACCCGCGTCAGGCCCCTGTCGCCCAGCGCGCGCAGCATCGCGGCCAGATCGACATGGCCGGGCGTGTCTTCCGGCAGTTCCATGATCTCGACGCCGGCGGCGGCGAGAGCAGCGAGCGATTTCTTGCCGGCAGCATCGGGCGCACGCGTCGCGAGGATCGTCTTCCGCTCGCGCGCCGTCCTGAACAGTTTGGCGCTCTCGGGCACGCGCCGGCCGCCATCGACCACGACCGGGATCGGCGAGCGATGTTCCATGCCGGGCAGCCGGCAGGTCAGCAGCGGATCGTCGGCGATCGCGGTGCCGGCGCCGATCAGGATCGCATCCTGCTCGGCGCGCATCAGATGCGCGCGTGCACGCGAGCGTTCGCCGGTGATCCACCGGCTTTCGCCGCTGGCGGTCGCGATGCGCCCGTCGAGCGATGTCGCCAGCTTGAGCGTCACCAGCGGCCGGCCCTGCGCGAGCCGCATGAAAAAGCCGGCGTTCAGTTCTTCCGCCTCGCGCGCCAGCACGTTTTCGATCACATCGATTTTCGCCGCGCGCAACGCCGCAACGCCCCTACCCGCCGTGCGCGGATTGCGATCCGCAACGCCGACCACCACGCGCGCAACGCCGGCGGCAATCAGGGCATCCGCGCAGGGCGGCGTCCGGCCGTGATGCGCGCAGGGCTCAAGCGTGACATAGGCGGTGGCGGCCTTCGCCGACGTCCCTGCCCGCGCCAGCGCTTCGGTCTCGGCATGCGGGCGTCCGCCCGCCTGCGTCCAGCCGCGCCCGAGGACGCGGGCATCGCGCTCGGCGCCGGCCACGATCACGCAGCCGACCGCCGGGTTCGGCCAGACGCGGCCGAGCCCGCGCCGCGCCAGCGCGAGCGCCGATCGCATGTAGGCGGTGTCGGAGGGCGGCCGGTCGGGCCGGTATGCGCTACTCGGTGTCACCGCCGAGCTGGCCGACGAAATCCTCGAAATCCTTCGCTTCCCGGAAGTTCCGGTAGACCGAGGCGAAGCGCACGAACGCGACCTGGTCGAGCGTCGAAAGCGCGTCCATCACCATCTCGCCGATCAGCTTCGAGGGGATCTCGCTTTCGCCGAGGCTCTCGAGCCGGCGCACGATGCCGTTCACCACGCGCTCGACGCGATCCGGCTCGACCGGCCGCTTGCGCAGCGAGATCGAGATCGAGCGCATCAGCTTGTCGCGGTCGAACGGCTCGCGGCGACCGTTGCTCTTCACAACCGTCAGTTCGCGCAATTGGATGCGCTCGAACGTCGTGAAGCGCGCACCGCAATTGAGACACTGGCGACGACGCCGGATCGCAGAATTGTCGTCGGTCGGACGCGAATCCTTGACCTGGGTATCCTCGTTTCCGCAGAACGGACAGCGCATGCCTTTCCCCCAAAAGGCGCCGGCCGGAAGCCGGCGTCGGCGTCAGCGAAGCCCCGGATAGACCGGGAACTTGTGGCAGAGCTCGATCACCTCGGCCGCGATCTTCTTCTCGGTTTTCGAATTGTCGTCGGGCGAAGCCGCCAGCCCGTCGAGCGCCTGCAGGATCAGCTCGCCCACCCGCTTGAATTCGCCGCGGCCGAAGCCGCGCGTCGTTCCCGCCGGCGTCCCCAACCGGATGCCCGACGTGATCGTCGGCTTCTCCGGATCGAACGGAATGCCGTTCTTGTTGCAGGTGATGCGGGAGTGATCGAGGCTCGCCTCGGCGGCCTTGCCCGTGAGCTTCTTCGGTCGCAGGTCGACCAGCATCAGGTGATTGTCGGTGCCGCCCGTCGTAATGGCGAGCCCGCCGCCGACCAGGGTTTTCGCCAGTTCCTGCGCGTTGTCGACCACGGCCTTCGCATAGGTCTTGAACTCGGGCCGCAGCGCCTCGCCGAACGCCACCGCTTTGGCGGCGATCACATGCATCAGCGGCCCGCCCTGCAGGCCCGGGAACACGGCCGAATTGATCTTCTTTCCGATCGCCTCGTCGTTCGAGAGGATCATGCCGCCGCGCGGACCGCGCAGCGTCTTGTGCGTCGTGGTCGAGACGACATGCGCATGCGGCAGCGGACTCGGATGCACGCCCGCCGCGACCAGTCCGGCAAAATGCGCCATGTCGACGAAGAAATAGGCGCCGATCGCGTCGGCAATCTTGCGGAAACGCGCAAAATCCCAGAAACGCGGATAGGCCGAACCGCCGGCAAGGATCAGCTTCGGTCGGTGCTGGTGCGCGAGCGTCTCGACCTCATCCATGTCGATGCGCTGGTCGTCCTTGCGCACCGTGTAGGGTGCGGTCTTGAACCATTTGCCCGACTGGTTGGCGGGCGAACCGTGCGTCAGGTGACCGCCGGCCGCGAGATCGAGGCCCATGAACGTGTCGCCCGGCTGCAACAGCGCGAAGAACACCGCCTGGTTCGCCTGCGCGCCGGAATGCGGCTGCACGTTGGCGAAGCTGCAGTTGAACAGTTTCTTGGCGCGCTCGATCGCGAGTTCTTCCGCGATGTCGACGAACTCGCAGCCGCCGTAGTAGCGCCGGCCGGGATAGCCCTCGGCGTACTTGTTGGTCAGCACCGAGCCCTGCGCCTGCAGCACGGCGAGCGAGACGATGTTCTCGGACGCGATCAGCTCGATCTGGTCCTGCTGGCGACGCAGCTCGTCGCCGACCGACACATAGACCTCCGGATCGCGCTCGGCGAGCGGGGTCGTGAAGAAGCCGGGAATGACGTGGGACGTATCGGCGGCCATGTCGCAGGGATCCTTTCGGGCGGCGCGCTCAGCGCGCGTCTTCGGTGGCGAGCGAGGGCGTCAGCTTCGCGACGCGCGCGCGATGGCGACCGCCCTCGAATTCGGTGGCAAGAAAAACCTTGAGACAGGCTTTCGCCGTTTCGGGTCCGATCAGCCGCGCGCCAAGCGCGAGCACGTTCGCATCGTTGTGCTGGCGCGCCAGCCGCGCGCTGGTCTCGTCGTGACAGACGGCCGCGCGCACGTGGCGGTGGCGATTGGCGGCGATTGCAATGCCGATGCCGGTGCCGCAGACGATTACGCCGCGCCTGGCCTTGCCGGCGGCGAGCGTCGAGGCGAGACGGTCGGCGAAATCCGGATAGTCGACGCTTTCGGGCCCGTCGGTGCCGAGATCGAGCACGCCATAGCCTGCCGCCGCGAGTTCCGCCTTCAGCGTCTCTTTCAGCGGAAATCCGGCGTGATCGGCGGCGATGGCGACCGGGTCGCGCGGCATCGGCCGGCTCCTTCTGGCCCTGGGGTCATCCGATGGAAACCATATATCGCGAACGACCGCCGGAGCGCCACAAGTTCTACCCCGCCGGACGGGTTTCCGCGGCCCGGAGAGCTCCGTGCCGGCCCGACCCCGGCCAGCCTCCGGTTTGCCGGGCATACCGTGGCGGCAAACGGGAACGGCCCGGTGCGGGTCTCGCACCGGGCCGTCCCAGGGTCGCAGCACCCGGGCCAAAGCCCGCGGGAAATTACATCTCCGAGTAGGTGCCGCCCTTGAAGACGTACCAGACGTAGGACGACACCTTGAGGTCGCCCTTCTCGTCGAACCCGATCGTGCCGATGACCGTATCCCAGTCATGGCTGCGGAGGGTTTCGGCAACCGCTTCCGCATCGGTGGTGCCGGCTTCGTTCGCCGCCGCCGCCCAGACCTGGACCGCCGCATAGGTGGTCAGCGTGTAGCCTTCCGGCTCGAAGCCGCCGGCGCGGATCGCCTCGACGACCGCGGCCGCCGACGGAAGATTGCGCGCTTCGGCCGCGTTCGAGAACATCACGCCCTCGGCCGCATCGCCGGCGATCGACACGAACTCGGCCGTGTTGAGCGAGTCCGGACCGATGAGCTGGGCGTTGAGACCCTGCTCGCGCGCCTGACGGATGATCAGGGCGCCTTCGGTGTGATAGCCACCGAGATAGATGACGTCGATGTTCGCCGCCTTCATCTTGGTGATGAGTGCGGTGTAGTCCTGCTCGCCGGCGGTGTACGCCTCGTACATCGCTTCCTGCAGGCCGGCCGCGTTCATCTCCGCCTTGGTCAGGTCGGCGATGCCTTTGCCGTAGGTCGACTTGTCGTGGATGATCGCGACGTTCTTGCCGGCGAAGTGTTCGGCAATCCACGGACCCGCAAACTGGCCCTGCTGGTCGTCGCGACCGCAGGTGCGGAAGATCGTGTTGACGCCTTCGGCCGCCGGACCTTCGGTGAAGGCCGGGTTGGTCGAAGCGGGCGTCATCTGAAGGATGCCTTCCTCGATATACACGTCGGAAGCCGGGATCGACGAGCCGGAGCAGAAGTGGCCGGCCACGAAGATCACGCCCTTCGACACGAAATCGTTGGCGACGGCAGTCGCCTGCTTCGGATCGCAGGCATCGTCGCCGATTTCGAGCACGAGGTTCTCGCCGAGCACGCCGCCGGCCGCATTGATGTCCGCAACGGCCGCCTCAGCGCCGCGCTGCATCTGCGCACCGAACGCCGCATAGTCGCCGGTCATGGGGCCGGCGGTTGCGATGGTCATCTCGGCCGTCGCGCTGCCGGCCCCGATGGCAGTGGCGGCAACGACAGCCGCTACCAGGGTCAGACCGTATTTTCGCATCTCTGGTACTCCCTGTGGATGGTGATGGTGTGACGGAAATCGCCGCTTCGGACGGCGGCGACGGATCTGAGCAACTTCCGGGCGCGAAGCCCGGTCGTCGTCCCTTGATCGGACCCTCAATCTATCATGGCGTCAATAGCGGCGAAAGCACGCCAAACGGACGAATGCCCGAAAATTCCTTTCCGATCAAGCAATTGGTCAGCCGCGGGAACGCCAGTTGAAAAGCCCTGCGCGCTCGTAGAGCCACGGATACTGCACCACCATCTTTCGCACCAGCGTAATCCGATAGGCGAAGAGCGCGGCGATGACGAGAACCAGCGTTGTCGCGAGGTAACCCACGATCGCGGTGCCGAACGGCGGCGCCTGGCTCGATACCAGGCTCGCAACGAAGAATGCGCCGTCGAACAGCGCATAGCTCAGGAACTGCACCGCCACCGCGAGCAGCGCGGCGTAAACGACATTGTGCCACCACGGGCTCCAGGCCTGCGCGATCGCCTGTCCCATCAAGAACGCCGTGCCGCCGCCGAGTGCGACGACGACGCCGATGAAGACGGAGACTGTGGTGCCGAGGACCCATTCCATGATCGTATCCCCGCCGCCCTAGTGGCCGCCCTCGAGATAGGCCGCGCGCACCTTCGGATCTGCCAGGAGCTCACGCCCGGTGCCGGTGAGTTCGATCAGGCCGTTCACCATCACGTAGCCGCGATGCGCCAGCTTCAGCGCATGAAAGGCGTTCTGCTCGACGAGGAACACCGTCACGCCTTCGCGCTCGTTGATGTCGCGGATCACCTGGAAGATCTGTTTCACGATCATCGGCGCGAGGCCGAGCGACGGCTCGTCCAGCAGCAGCAACCGCGGCCGGCTCATCAAGGCACGCGCAATCGCGAGCATCTGCTGCTCGCCGCCCGACAATGTTCCGCCGCGCTGCTTCTGACGCTTCTCGAGGATCGGGAACAACTTGTAGACCCGATCGAGATCGGCGGCGAAATGCTGCTCCTCGGTCGTGATCGCACCCATCTGGAGATTCTCGAGAACGGTCATGCGCGGAAAGATGCGCCGTCCCTCGGGAGCTTGGGCGATTCCTCGCTTCATAATCTGGAACGTCGGCAAACCGGTGACGTCTTCGCCTTCGACAAAAATCTGGCCGTGGCGCGGACGCGGGTTGCCGCAGATCGTCATCAGGAGGGTTGACTTGCCGGCGCCGTTGGCACCGATCAGCGTCACGATCTCGCCGGTCTTGACCTCGACATCGACGCCCTTCAGAGCCTCGATATGGCCGTAGAACGTGTGAACGCCGCGCGCCGCGAGCATGACGCCGTTATTCACGGGTCACCTCCGGCAGATCGCGCTTCACGACATCCGGCAACTGCTTGTCCTCTTCCTCGCCGAGATAGGCGCGAATGACGTTCGGATCGGTACGCACCGTCTCGGGGCTGCCGTCCGCAATCTTGCGACCGTAGTCGAGCACGACGATGTGGTCGGAAATTCTCATGACGACGCTCATGTCGTGCTCGATCAGCAGCACGCCGATATTCTGCTCGTCGCGGATCGAAATCAGGAGCTGATTGAGCTCGTGCGATTCCGTCGGATTCAGGCCCGCGGCCGGCTCGTCGAGGCAGAGCAGCCTCGGGTCGATGCACATGGCGCGCGCGATTTCGAGCCGTCGCTGCGCACCGTAGGGCAGGCTGCCCGCCGGCACGTCGGCCTGCGCAACCAGTCCGATCTTGTCGAGCCAGTAGCGCGCCTTGCCGATTGCGGCCCGCTCGGCCGTTCGATAGCGCCGGAGGCCGAGAATGCCGAACACCGAGTAGCCCGAAGCGCGCATCAGATGGTTGTGCTGCGCCACGATCAGGTTCTCGAGCACCGACATCGCCGGAAACAATCTGATGTTCTGGAAGGTACGGGCGATACGCGCATCCTTGGCGATGCGGAAACCCTCCATCCGCTCCAGAAACTGGCGGCTGTCGCCATGATGCACCGTGAGCCGGCCGGCCGTCGGCTTGTAGAAGCCGGTCAGACAATTGAAGACGGTCGTCTTGCCGGCGCCGTTCGGACCGATGATGCCGGTGATCTGCCGGTCGTAGGCTTCGAACGACACGTCGTCGATCGCCAGCAGGCCGCCGAAACGCATTGTAAGGTGCTCGACCGTCAGCAGCTTGCGGCCAGCCGGTTGCGCGGCCGGCTCCGACCGCTCTGCGGCTTGGGCTGCGGCAGGAACGGCCGCGCTCATCCGGCGCCTTCGCTTGCCATCGCGCGGGGGCCGGCTCGTTGCGCCTTCTTGCCGTGCAGCAGCACGGTCGGGTCGCGATGTGCGAGAAAACCGCGCGGTCGCCAGATCATAATCAGCACCATGCCGGCCCCGAAGGCGAGCATGCGGAAGTCGGCAAGCTCGCGGAAGATTTCCGGCAGGCCGATCAGGATCGCGGCCGCCAGGACGACGCCGAGCTGGCTGCCGAGTCCGCCCAACACGACGATCGCGAGGATCACCGCGGACTCGATGAAAGTGAAGCTTTCCGGGCTGATGAAGCCCTGACGGGTCGCGAAGAAAGCACCGCCGAAACCGCCGATCATCGCGCCGATCGCGAACGCCGTCAGCTTGGTGTTGCGCGGATTGATCCCGAGCGCGCGACAGGCGGTCTCATCCTCGCGCAGCGCTTCCCAGGCGCGACCGATCGGCAGACGCCGAAGCCGAAGCGTGAAGGCGCAGACGATCATCGAAAGCAACAGGATGATGTAATAGAGATAGATGATGCGATGCAGCGGCTCGAACTCGATGTCGAGGATCGGACCGAAAACGCTGTGAAAGGTTGCAACGCCTTCGGCCGCGGTCTTCTCGAAAGCGAGGCCGAAGAAGGTGGGGCGCGGAATGTCGCGGATGCCGTCGGGTCCACCGGTGAACCACCACCAGTTGATCAGGATCACGCGTATCATCTCGCCGAACCCGAGCGTGACGATCGCGAGATAGTCGCCTCGCAGTCGCAGCACCGGGAATCCGAGGATCAGCCCGAAGAATGCCGCCATCGCGCCGGCGAGCGGCAGGCAAGCCCAGAAGCTCCAGTCGAAATAATGCGCAAACAGCGCGTACGAATAGGCTCCGACCGCGTAGAACGCGACGTAACCGAGATCGAGCAGGCCCGCGAGGCCGACGACGACATTGAGGCCCCAGCCGAGCATGCAATAGGTCAGCACCAGGATGCCCATATCGACGACCCGGCGCTCCGGAAAGAGAACCGGCAGCAGCAGCGCAAAGCCGATCATCGCGAGCGCGGCGTAAGGGCTGAAGCGCTGCGTCTGCGCCGAAATCATGTCCATCGTGGAGGTCGGCTTGCCCGCCGGCGCCCGGCCCCGGATCAGCACCACGACCGACCGGATCGCGAGAAACACGCCGGCCATCGCGAAAATCCAGTCGACGATCGGATTCGAGAACGGCAGCAGTTGCCAGCCCTCGTTGAAGGTGGAGCCGATCGCGATCGCGCTGAACACGACCGATCCGATCAGCACCGGCCAGGCGATAGCCGCGCGCAGCAGGTGCAGGCCGGCGCGGCCGCCCGCCACGATGAGAACCGCGGCAAGCACGTCGAGGTAGCGGGTTTCGAAGCGCAGACCCTGCGGATCGTCGATCGTTTCGATGCCAACGAGCTGACTGCCGAGGATGAAAACGATGATGCCGGTGATGATCGCGTCCTTCGCGATGCGGCCGACGAGCGATTTGGGTTCGCGCGCGATGGTGTCGACAAATCCTGTCACCGCTCAGACCTTCTCGATTTCTGGTTTACCGAGCAGGCCGGTCGGCCGGAAGATCAGCACCAGGATAAGCAGCGCGAATGCTGCGACGTCCTTGTATTCGACCGAGAAATAGCCCGACCAGAAGGCCTCGATCAGGCCGATCGCAATGCCACCCAGCATCGCACCCGGGATCGAGCCGATGCCGCCAAGCACCGCGGCGGTGAAGGCCTTGATGCCGGCGAGGAAGCCGATGAAGAAGTCGACGACACCGTAGTAGAGCGACACCATCAGGCCCGCGACGGCTGCGAGCGAGGCGCCGATTACGAAGGTGATCGAGATCGTGCGATCGACGTTGACGCCGAGCAGCGCCGCCATTTTCTGGTCCTGCTCGCAGGCGCGCTGCGCGCGGCCCAGCGCCGTCCGGGTGATGACCAGCGTGAACACGATCATCAGGACGATCGTAACCGCGACGATGAAGATCTGCAGGTAACCGAGCTGCAACGTGAAATAAGCGGTTTCGTCCGAGAGCACGAACCCGCCCTTGATCATCGGCTGCAGCGGCTTGTTGCGGGCGCCCTGCAGCAGCTGCACGTAGTTTTGCAGGAAGATCGACATGCCGATGGCGGAGATCAGCGGCGCGAGGCGGAACGATCCGCGCAACGGCCGGTAGGCGATGCGCTCGACCGTCCAGCCGTACATCGCCGTCAGGATTACGCTGAAGATCAGCATGGTGAGCAGCGCCAGCGGCACCCAGCTGATGCCGAGCACGCCCAGGATGAGGAAGGTGATGATCGCGTGGAACGCCCCGATCATGTAAATGTCGCCGTGGGCGAAATTGATCATCCCGATGATGCCGTAGACCATCGTGTAGCCGATCGCGATGAGGCCGTAGATGGCGCCCAGCGTCAGGCCATTGATGAGAAGCTGAAGGAAAAGTTCCATTGAGCTTGTGCGCACCGCTGCACGAAACCGCACGATGCGACCGCTTCACCGCACCGCCTGCCGACGTTCATGGTGAACGTCCGCACCCGCACCGGTTTCGAGCTTCTGCTCCCTTTAAGCCAACCCCGTTCCTTCGGTCCGGCTGAGCGCCCGTGACGGCGGCCCCGGAACTTGTTGCGCCGAACGTAGACCAGCGCGCCGCGCGGCGGCAAGCCTGATGGGTCTGCTAGGGCCGGTCGCCGGCCATGCCGCTCGGCCGAAGGACCAGCATACCGGCCAGCAGGCCGAACACGACCACGTCGCGCCAGGCGCTGCCGATCGCGGCACCCGCAACGGTTTCGACCGCGGCGACCGCGATCCCGCCGAGGAACGCGCCCGGAATCGAGCCGAGCCCGCCGACCACCGCCGCCGTCAGTGCCTTGAAGCCGAGCGGCGTGCCCATGCGGAAATCGACCGGGCCGTAGTGCCAGGCCGCGAACGCGCCGGCGAGCCCGGCGAGCATGCCGCCGATCAGGAATGCATAGGCGATGAGGCGTCCGCCATCGACGCCGAGCAGCGCTACCATGTCGCAATCCTGCACGCTGGCGCGAAACGCGCGACCCCAGCGCGTTCGCCGACCTGCAACGTAAAGGGCGATTGCCAGCAGGCCGGCTGCGACGCCGATGAACATGTGTCGCACGCTGGCGACGACCGTGAACCCGTCGACCGTGCCGAGATGGAGCATCGCATTGGGCTGGAACGGCAGCCATTGCGTCGACGGTCCATGCAGCAGCCACACCGCTTCGCGCAGCGCGATCGCAAGCCCGATCGCCGCAATCATTGCCGCCAGCGGCCGCTGCGCGAGGTGGCGGAAGATCGCGGCATACATCGTCCAGCCGTAGACTGCCGAGGGAATCGCAACCACCGCCATCGCCAGCACGAAGGTCGCAACCGGACCGAGATCGGTGCGGCCGACCACACCGCCGGTAGTCAGCAGCATGAACGCGCCCATCGTTATCAGCGGGCCGAAGGCGAAATTGATGAACCGTCCGGCGGCATAGATCAGCGAGAACGCGACCGCGATCAGCGCGTAAAGGCAGCCGAGCGCCAGCGCATTGATAGCCTGCTGCACCAAATAGCCGAGATTGAATTCGCCGCCCTCGATTGGGATGGCGCCGCGATCCGGGTCCATGCGCAGCAGCTTGTAGAGCTGCTGCACGTCGTAGCGGGACATGACGCCGTACTTGCTGGTCTCGAGCTTCTCGATCTGCCAGAGCCCGCCGGTGTACTTCATCGGCAGGAACCAGCAGGCGAGCCATCCGGCATCGTCGTCGTGGCCCAGACGGTCGCCGGTCCACTGGTAGACGATCACCGTGCGCCCGTCGCTAAGCCAGCGCGTCGGCTCGCGCACCAGGTTGATCGGTTGCGCGGCGAAGGCCGGCAGCAGCGTGCGGCAGATGCGCCGCGCGTCGATGAACGGATCGAGCTCCGCGCGCGCGGCACCCGGCCAGATCGCCAGCAGAATCAGCAGCAGGCCGGACAACGCAAAGGCGCCGGCAACCGGGCCCTGGCACCGCTTGCCTGCCACGCGCCGATCTGATGCTATGGGAATTATGTTGCGGTGCAGCAGCGCGAGGCTGCGCCCGCCGCCCCCAAGGAGACCGTCGATGGCCCAGGCCGCCGCCAAGAAAAGCCCCGCCCCGAGCAAGGCGAGCTTCGCGTGGGAAGATCCGCTGCTGCTCGAGGACCTGCTCACCGAAGACGAGCGGATGGTGCGCGATACCGCGCGGCAGTACGCGCTGGACCGGCTGATGCCGCGGGTCCGCGATGCGTTCCGCCACGAGAAGTTCGACCGCGCGATCATGAAGGAGCTCGGCGAGTTGGGTCTGCTGGGTTCCACGATCGAAGGCTATGGCTGCGCCGGGGTCAACTATGTCTGTTACGGCCTCGTGGCGCGCGAGATCGAGCGTGTCGATTCCGGCTACCGATCGGCGATGAGCGTGCAGTCGAGCCTCGTCATGCATCCGATCCACGCCTACGGCTCCGAGGCGCAGCGCGAGAAGTACCTGCCGCGGCTGGCGACCGGCGAGATCGTCGGCTGTTTCGGCCTGACCGAGCCCGATCACGGCTCCGATCCGGGCGGCATGACGACCCGCGCGAAGAAGACGAGCGGCGGCTACCGCATCTCCGGCGCCAAGATGTGGATTACCAATTCGCCGATCGCCGACATCTGCATCGTCTGGGCCAAGGACGACAACGACCAGATCCGCGGCTTCATTCTCGAACGCGGCATGAAGGGCCTCTCGACGCCCACCATCGAGGGCAAATTCTCGCTGCGCGCCTCGATCACCGGCGAGATCGTGATGGAAGACGTGCTCGTGCCGGAAGAGAACCTGCTGCCGAACGTCAGCGGCCTCAAGGGCCCGTTCGGCTGCCTCAACAATGCGCGCTACGGCATTTCATGGGGCGCACTCGGCGCTGCCGAGTTCTGCTGGCACGCCGCCCGCACGTACACGCTGGAGCGCAAGCAGTTCGGGCGACCGCTTGCCGCCAACCAGCTGATCCAGAAAAAGCTCGCCGACATGCAGACCGAGATCACCATCGGGCTGCATTCCTGCCTGCGGCTCGGCCGGCTCAAGGACGAGGGCCGCGCCGCGCCCGAGATGATCTCGCTGCTCAAGCGCAATTCCTGCGGCAAGGCGCTCGCCATCGCGCGCGACGCCCGCGACATGCATGGCGGCAACGGCGTATCGGACGAATTCCACGTCATCCGTCATGTCATGAACCTCGAGGCGGTCAACACCTACGAGGGCACGCACGACATCCACGCCCTCATCCTCGGCCGCGCGCAGACGGGCATTCAGGCATTCACCGGTCAGTAGTCGCGGCGGCGCCCGTCCTTCGACGGTCCGCGGTTCGATACGTCATCGCGAGGAGCGCACCATGAGCCTGCGCGACCACCGGATCGCGTCGTTCGACGTCATGGGGACGCTGATCGACTACGAAACCGGGATGCTGAACTACCTGCGGCCGCTCGCGGAGAAGGCTGGTGTGCGCACGGATGAAGAAACGATCTTCTCCGCTTTCGGGAAATCGGAAACCGCGCAGATCGGGATAGCGCCCGGCGTGCCCTTCACCCGGATTTTGCCCGATGTCTATCGCCGTATGGCGGCGGATCTCGGTTTGCCGAACGACAAGGCACACGCCGAGGAGTTGCGGCAGTCGATCGAACACTGGCCTGCATTCCCCGACGCGGTGGCGGGACTAAAGCAACTTCGGAAGCGCTTTCGGCTCGTCGCGATGACCAACGCGGACAACGACGCGCTGGCGCATTTCGTCCGCACGCTCGACAACCCGTTCGACGACACGGTGACGGCCGAAGATGTCGGCGTCTGCAAACCCGATCCGCAGGTCTTAGCATATACGCGCGGCCGCAGCAGCGTGCACGGCTACGGTCTGAAAGACTGGCTGCATGTCGCACAGAGCCAGTTCCACGATATCGGTGTTGCGAAACGGCTCGGTTTCACCGTGTGCTGGATCGAGCGGCGGCACGGCAAGAAAGGCACCGGCGCGCAGCCCGCCGTCGCCGAGATCACAAAGCCCGACTATCATTTCACATCGCTCGCGCAGCTCGCCGACGCGGTCGAGCGTGGGGAGTAGTGGCCGAAGTATCGACGCTACACTGCATGCATCTGCGCGCTTGTAGCATGGCTCACTGGCATGCAGCAGCGATTCTATCTTTGTTTTCAATTTGATGGTCGATGACCGCACTAGATACCCTAAACTCATTCGCGATCGCAACAACGTCACGCCCGTCTCGTTGCATAGAAAGAATTTCATCAATTGGCGCCAAGAACTCTGCCGCAAACGCTCGACCGGCCGCCTGCCGATAAGCCTGCTGCAAACCATTAATTGGCGCAACTTCTACATTTGGAAAACAAACGGCGTCACCGACCGACCGAGCCATTGCAAACAAATGCAACACGCTCGCCTCTTCTGAGTCGCCGTGATTCCGCAGATGGATATGGGTTCCATTTGGCTGCTCTCGTCGCAGCGCATTTATACCATTAACAACTGGTGCAGGTTCATAACTTACTCCGGCCCCAAAGGTTCTAGCCAGATCAACAAAAGACGAAAAACGATGGTTGTGTTGAAGGTCGCGTTGTTGTCGCATTGCCCTTGCTCGACGATAGCCCAACTCCCAAGCGCGCTCATTTTGTTTCATCGGCGCAATCGCTTTGACACCGACCGCTAGGGATTGCAGATCAGCCAAGCGATATTTGTTCGTTTCCGGACGCATCATGCGCTGAACCCAGGCAATCAATTTTTCTCTGTTGGCGTTACCCGATCCGGACACGAACTCGACAAGCGAATCGTCATCCGTAAAAACTTCCCTCGAGACTTCGATGAAGTTCGCCGCAGATTCCGAAATTTGGTACGGATCCATCCTTAGACTGCCGGCTGCCTCACAGAACGACCTTTCGTCAATTGACTTGCTTGACGACTGAACCCGCCGCCATCGCATCGCTGCGCTGGTGTCTTTTACATTCATCGCAGCAAGACGCGCCAGAACATCGTCAATCAGGCGCGACAACCAATCTTCGCCTTCACGGCGAGACATCACCTCACGTGCGCCACCCCAAAAGCGCAAGTCTGGATTATCGTAGGCACATTCGTGGGCTGATATCTCAAAGGCCGCACCGTCAAAATGGAATCTTATGTCAGGCAATAGATAGCCTGTGCGATACTGTCGAAGTGAAAACTCACAGTCACGCGCACCAAAAATCGACCACCAATCGTGAGTCAAACCATGCACAAGGCCATACAATGCAACGGTGATATGATCGCTTACTCGGCCTTCAACCAAGTGGTGCGTGACGTTCTTTTCGTTTACGAAAAGGCGAAGGCCGCCAACGGTCGCCCGCTCTTCGGGCGCTTCATTCAAAGCATCGTCCAGCCAATCAATCGAATGCCGCACGCTTCTCATCCTCACTTATTGGCCAACCCTTGTATGTACCGGCTTCTTGGTTGATGGAGAATCCAAACCAGTATTGGCCTCGATTGTCTTTATACCAGATATGCTTTGGATACGTCTTGTCGCCTTCAAAGTACCGCAATTGGCCCCTCCGCAGTGCCACCTGGACCCATGTCGTCGCGGTTTTCCTATCGTCTCCAGTTACTAACGGACAAATAGTGGCCAGCTGTCGCTTGCGCCTCGCTGCCGCGGCGGGCAAGCCTCCCCACCATTGTTGGGATTTGTGCTCCCCGCTACCCTCGTAAGTCGCCACTGCGATCTGTTGGTGAAGTCAGAGCGCGGCGTGGGGAGACCTGTCTCGGACGCGCCATAGACATCACTCATGTTAGTGTTGCGCGATGCATCATACGGTCCTCAAATACCACTCGTACTCGAGCGCGGAGACGGTCGCGTTGAACTTGCGCCGCTCGGCCTTGCGGCCGAGGCCGAACACCCGGCAGAAATCGGCGCCGAGATAGTCCGGCAGCACTGTCGCCGCGTCGAAGGCGCGGATCGCGTCGTGCCAGTCGGTCGGCAGCGGCGCGCCCGGTTGATCGTAGGCATTGCCGTCGGTCGCCGCGCTCGCCGGCACGCTGTCGGCGATGCCCCAATGCGCGCCGGCCAGCATCGCAGCCGTCGCGAGATAGACATTCGCGTCGGCGCCGGCGAAACGATGCTCGATGCGACGCGCCTTGCCGCCGCCGCTCGGAATGCGCAGGCCGGTCGTGCGGTTGTTATAGCCCCACGCGGTCGAGATCGGCGCATAGGTGCCTTCGCGGAAGCGCCGATACGAGTTGGCATTCGGCGCCAGGATCGCCATCGCCTCTGCCGTCGTCGCCTGCAGCCCGCCGATCGCATGGCGCAGCGTCTCGCTGCCGCGCGCGGTGCCGTCGTCGAACAGGTTGCGACCGTCGCGGTCGAGCAGGCTCATGTGTATGTGCAACCCGTTGCCGCTTTCCTCGGCATAGGGCTTGGCCATGAAGGTGGCGCCGAACCCGCAGCCCGCCGCGACGCCCTTCACCAGGCGCTTCAGCAGCACGCCGTGATCGGCGGCCAACATCGCATCTTCGTTGTAGACGAGATTGATCTCGTACTGGCCCGGCCCCGCTTCGGCGATCGCCGCCTCGGCCGGGATTCCTTGCGCCTGCGTCGCGCGCTCGATGCCGGCGAAGAATGCTTCGAAATCGTCGAGCGCGGTCATGATCAGCGGCTGCACGCCGGTGTCGGGCCGCCTGGTATGCGGCGAACGCGGCGGCTGCGCGCGCCCCTGCCCGTCCAGCTCCGGATCGGTCAGGTAGAACTCAAGCTCGATCGCGATCACCGGCGTCAGCCTGTCGGCGCTGTAACGGTCCAGCACCCGCTTCAGCACGTGCCGCGGATCGAGGAAGAATGGCGTGCCGGCCTCGTCGTACATCGCGACCAGCACCTGCCCGAGCGAGCGCGAATGCCACGGCGCACGCTTGAGGGTCCCGGGCACCGGCCAGCAGACATAGTCCGCATCGCCGCGTTCCCAGACGAGGCCCGCTTCGACGATATCGTTGCCGGTGATGTCGAGCGCATGCAGCGAGCCGGGAAAGCGCACGCCGTCGCGAAACGCCTTTTCGATGCCTTCGCGCGGCATGCGCTTGCCGCGCATCACGCCGTTGCCGTCCGACAACAGCACGTCGATACCGACGATGTCCGGATTGTCGGCGAGAAACCGCACAACTTCGTCGTCGGCGCTGATCGTTTCGTTGCGGCTGTCCATGACGGCGCCCCTCCGGCGGGCGCTCCGAATTCGCGGCATACTGCCCGGCCCCGAAACCGGGTCAAGTCAAACGTCGCTTGACCCCATGCGGGGCCCCGCGAACCCCCGGAAATGCAGGGTTTTCGACGCCTTGCCTTGTTTCCGGGGGGCGTGCCATCTTGCCTTCATCGCTCCCATCAATCCGTGTGTCCCATGACGGCCAAGCTCGAAGAATGGCTGACCGAACGCAGAGTCGACGAAGTTGAATGCCTGGTGCCGGACATCTCCGGCATCGCGCGCGGCAAGATCCTGCCCGCGTCGAAGTTCCTCAAGAGTGCGCGCGAATATTCGCTGCGAATTCCCGAGAGCGTCTTCATTCAGACCGTGACCGGCGAGTTCTCCGAAGACGAGGAGGACTGGGTCGTCAGCGACGTCGATCCCGACGTCTATCTCCAGCCCGACCCGAACACGATCGCGATCGTGCCCTGGTATCCGGAGCCGACGGCGCAGGTCATCGCGGATGCGTTCTACAACGACGACAAGCCGGTCGACATCTCGTCGCGCTATGTGCTGCGCCACGTGCTCGAACTCTATGCCGAGCGAGGCTGGAAGCCGATCGTGGCGCCCGAGCTCGAATTCTTCCTGGTGCAGATCAACACCGATCCCGACATCCCGCTGGTACCGCCGGTCGGACGCAGCGGCCGCGCCGAGACCGGTCGCCAGTCCTACGGCATCGATGCGGTCAACGAGTTCGAGCCGCTGTTCGAGGACGTCTACGATTATTGCGATGCGCAGAACATCGACGTCGACACGCTGACGCACGAGGGCGGTTCGGCGCAGATGGAAATCAACTTCAACCATGGCGATCCGCTGGTGCTGGCCGACAGCGTCTTCATGTTCAAGCGCACCGTCCGGCACGCCGCGATGAAGCACAATGTCTATGCGACTTTCATGGCGAAGCCGCTCGAGAAGGAACCCGGCAGCGCCATGCACATCCACCAGTCTGTGGTGGACAAGCGCACCGGCCGCAACCTGTTCGCCACCAAGGACGGCACGGATTCGGCGCTGTTCCGCTCGCACGTTGCGGGCCTGCAGCGCTATCTGCCGCAGATCATGCCGCTGATCGCGCCGAACGTGAATTCCTACCGCCGGCTGCAGCCCTATCTCGATGCGCCGATCAACCTGCATTGGGCGGTCGACAACCGTACGGCAGGCCTGCGCGTGCCGATCTCCGATGCGGCCGGCCGCCGGATCGAGAACCGGCTGGCGGGCGCGGACGCGAATCCCTATCTCGCGATTGCGGCCTCGCTCGCCTGCGGCTATGTCGGCATGGTCGATCGCCTGAAGCCGACCAAGCAGATCGAGGGCAGCGCCTATCGCATGGCACACACGCTGCCGCGCACGCTCTACGATGCGCTCGGCCGCTTCCAGGCCTGCAAACGCATGCGCGAGATACTCGGCGACCGGTTCGTGCGCGCGATCATGACGGTGCGGCGCGGCGAGCTCGAAGCCTATCAGCGCGTCATCAGCTCCTGGGAGCGCGAGCATTTGCTGCTGAATGTGTGAGCGCACGTCACGATTTGCGCAACTGGGATCCGACAAACAGGCTCGCCATTCCAGCGAGCACAATCAGCACGCCAACAGAGCCAAACAGACCCTCCAAATAGTAGCCACTGCAGGACTGTAGCGTCACCGCCAACCCGAACACGATGAGAGCACACCCGATCGCCTGCAGTGCGATCGCCAGCACCCGCCGGACGGGCCCATGGCGCTTCTTGTGCCCAAGAAACGCCAGCCGCGGATCGTTTTCGTCGTCCATCATTACCTGATCGATCAAAAGCCCTTGTAGAACTTCTGATTTATCTTTCTGCCGTTCCGCCAAAGCACCGCACCGACGAGAACGAATGGTAGACCTGCCATTTGCCCGACCAATGAAACAGCGCTTTCCAATGACACGACGCCACCGGCGCCGAAGCTCCAGCTAAGAACGATGAATGCGACACCGGTCAGTATCAGGACCGCTCCAATTACCTTGGGGAATGTTCCCCACGCATTCCGCGCAAGACGAGATTCCATGGAGTCGGGCGCTGATTTTTTCGGCTTTCCTCTGTCCATTGCGCCGGATAGCTCCTCATACGCCCAGTAGACCATATCCATACCCTATGTTAGCGTGCCCTAATGATCGCGCGGATTGCCAGAGGAGACTGGGAGCGCGAGATGCTCCCGCCGCAGGCAGCCACGACGCTGCCCGCCGCCATTTCGGCCCGCTGCCGCCTGGCGGAACTGCTGATCCTCTGCGCGCGCATCGGCTTCAATCCCTGACATTCGTTCCTGATTGACCGGGCGCCCCGCGCGCCGTTCGCGCGTCCCGTGCGCCACCCGCCGGTCCTCCGTCCGTTCGGCCGGCGGCCCGAGCCATCGTTCGTTCGCGCTCATGCGATTCATCCGAGAGGAAACCGACCCATGAACGTCTCCACCCGCACCAACAGCACCGCGCGCTGGCAGGCCGAAGACCTCGCGCATCACATCCACCCGTTCACCGACCATTACACGCTGCCGAAGGACGGCGTGCGCGTGATCGCGCGGGCCGAGGGCACCTACTGCTACGATTCGGAAAACCAGCGGCTGCTGGATGCGTTTGCCGGTCTCTGGTGCGTCAATGTCGGCTACGGCCGCAAGGAACTCGCGAAGGCGGCCTACGACCAGTTGCTCGAGCTGCCCTACTACAACACGTTCTTCAAGACCACGACGCCGCCGGCGGCCGAGCTGTCGCAGATTCTCGCCGACATCACGCCCGGCTCGCTCAAGCACGTGTTCTACGGCTCGTCCGGCTCGGATGCGAACGACACGCTCGCGCGTCTCGCGCGTCATTACTGGGACATCGTCGGCAAGCCGAACAGGAACATCATCATCGGCCGCGTCAACGGTTATCACGGCAGTACCATGGCCGCCGCCTCGATGGGCGGCATGCACGGCATGCACGCGATCGCCGACCTGCCGCTGCCGGGCTTCGTGCACATCATGCAGCCCTATCATTTCGGGCTCGGCCGCGGCATGAGCGCGGCGGAATTCGGGCTGAAGGCGGCGCGCGCGCTCGAAGACCGCATCCTGGAACTCAATCCCGACCGCGTCGCGGCCTTCGTCGGCGAGCCGATCCAGGGCGCCGGCGGCGTGATCATCCCGCCCGAGACCTACTGGCCCGAGATCCAGCGCATCTGCAAGAAGTACGACATCCTGCTGATCGCCGATGAGGTCATCTGCGGCTTCGGGCGCACCGGTCACTGGTTCGGCAGCGACTATTTCAAGATCGAACCCGACTTCATGACGATGGCGAAAGGCATCACCTCCGGCTACCTGCCGCTTTCGGCGGCGATGATCGGCGGGCGCGTGTCGGAGGCGCTGGCGAGCGAGAAGGCCGCCGAATTCTCGCACGGCTACACCTATTCAGGTCACCCCGCCGCCTGCGCGGTCGCGATCGAGAACATTCGCATCCTCAAGGAGGAGAAGGTCGTCGAGCGGGTGAAGAACGAAACCGGCCCCTATCTCAACAAGCGGTTGCAGGAGCTGCTCGACCATCCGCTGGTCGGCGAAGTGCGCTCGCTCGGCCTGATCGGCGCGATCGAGCTGGTGAAGGACAAGAAGACCAACCAGCCGTTCGAGCCGCTGGGCGATGTCGGCCTGATCTGCCGCGAGCATTGCTTCAGGAACGGCCTGATCATGCGCGCCTCCCGCGACACGATGCTGCTGTCGCCGCCGCTGATCTGGACCAGGGACAATGTCGACGAGTTCATGCAACTCGCGCGCAAGGCGCTCGACCTCACGCTCGCGGACGTCCGCAAGCGGATGAACTGAGGCCGGGAGACAGGATCATGAACAGCAACCAGCAATCCAACCGGAAATACGACCGCCAGCAGATCTGGGAGTGGGACCGCAAGCACTGGGTTCATCCCTGGACCGACTTTTCGGTCTTCAAGGAAAAGGGCTCGACCGTCATCGCCGAGGGCGACGGGCCGTTCATCTACGATGCCGACGGCAAGCGCTATATCGACGGTATCGGCGGCCTGTGGTGCGTCAATATCGGGTACGGCCGTGAGGAGATGGCGCAGGCCATCGCCGACCAGTGCCGGCGCCTCTGCTACTACGCCACCTTCGTCGACACCACGACGCCGCCCGCGGCCGAGCTCGCCCACAAGCTCGCGCAGATCGCGCCGAAGGGCCTCGGTCACGTGTTCTATTCGACCGGCGGTTCCGAAGCGAACGACCAGGCCGTGCGGATCGTCCACTTCTACTTCAACCGCATCGGCAAGCCGAAAAAGAAGAAAATCATCTCGCGCCTGGACGCCTATCACGGCTCGACGCTGCTGACGGCGACCATCACGGGCGTGATGTTCGATCGGATCGGCTTCGACGTGATCGACGGGCTTGTCCATCACATATCGAATCCGAACCCCTATCGCCGTCCCGACGGGATGAGCGAGAGCCAATGGCTCGAGTTCCTGGTGAAGGAATTCGAAGACAAGATCCTCGAGCTCGGCCCGGACAATGTCGCGATGTTTTTCGCCGAGCCGGTCATGGGCGCGGGCGGCGTCATCGTGCCGCCGGCCGGCTATCACAAGCGCATGAAGGCGATCTGCGAGAAGTACGATCTGTTTTACATCTCGGACGAGGTCGTGACCGGCTTCGGCCGGCT
>Ga0187893_10004169_pt1 | contig 27987 bp, 27 predicted proteins | sample MA1701074metaG_FD_139574 | JGI IMG/M metagenome (GOLD analysis project Ga0187893, IMG submission 139574) | White microbial mat communities from a basaltic lava cave in the Kipuka Kanohina Cave System on the Island of Hawaii, USA - MA170107-4 metaG ... | reverse complement strand
TACGAAACCGCAGAGCCACTTCACGCTCATCGGCCACGAAAACATCTTAACCCCAAAATGTTTCTATTGCTACACTTATTTTCCTACAGATGCTAAGTTTAGTCTATCGTTCACAACCGCCGAAGCATCCAAAGAAAAAATGGGCCGCCTAATAGCGACGTGATCACACCTACTGGGATCTCCGAAGGAGCGAGCAGCGTGCGGGCGATGGTGTCGCACAATGCGAGGTATGCGGCGCCAGCTAGAAAGCTGCACGGAATCAGGACCCGATGGTCGGCGCCTACCCACAATCGCAGCGCGTGTGGGACCATCCATCCTATGAATCCGATGGGCCCAGTCAAACAAGTAGCCGCAGCCGTCAGGAGCGCCCCTGCGGCGAATCCCTTGCGCAGTAACGAAGCGGCGGCTACGCCGCGGGCTTCGGCCCAATCTTCTCCCATCGAAAGCAGATTCCAATCGCGGGCGTGGAAGATCAGGAACGCGGTGGCGGGAATCACAACGCCAGCCAGAAGCGCGAGGGTTTGATACGAGACAGATTCGATGCCGCCCATGAGCCACCGGACAATTTGAAAGGACTGGCTGAAGTCGGCCATGCTGTGGAAAAACAGCACCGCGGCGATGGAAAGGCTGTTCACAGTGACGCCCGCGAGGAGCAGTGTAAAGGCGGAGATACGGCGGCCGCGGGAAGCCAGCGTCATCACGACGGCAAGCACGCCGGCGGCCCCAACAAGGGCCGCGAGGCCGACCGCCGGGAGGCGAAAGCAGATCGCAATGACCGCGCCCAGAGCCGAGCCGCTCGATATGCCCAGAGTATACGGATCGGCTAGGGCATCGCGGAGGAGTGCTTGAAACAGGAGTCCAGCCACCGCCAATGCGCCACCAGCGGCGGCGGCCAGGAGCACGCGTGGGAAGCGGAGAGAGAACAGGATTTCGGCGTCTGGCGATTGACCAGCCCAGGCGCGCGCGAGACCGACTTTCGAGGATCCGATGAGCGGCAGCAGCACCAACGCGAGCGCGAACGCCACAAAACAAATGGTGACGCCGCGCAGCAGCGTTCGTTTAGACTCCATGAGAGGGCCCAAACTGGAGCCAAGGCACATTGGCTTCAAAGATCCGTCCGACCAGGCGATCGTTCAGAACCTCCCGTGCCAATCCTTCCTCCACCAGGACCCCGCCCGAGAGCACCGCAATGCGATCCGAATAGTGGCGGGCGAGATTGAGGTCGTGGGTAACGGTGAGAATCAGCAGGCCGCTTTGAGTGAGACGGCCCAAGAGCTCGTAGACCGCCACTTGATGTTTGAGGTCGAGGAACGACGTGGGCTCGTCCAGAAGCAGTATCTTCGGCTGTTGGGCCAGCGCCGCGGCCAACACAACGCGTTGTTTTTCGCCGCCGCTCAAGGTGCGGAAATCGCGATCGCGGAAGTCGACGGTGTCGGTCTGGCGCATGGCGTCCTCCGCCGCGGCGAGGTCTTCCGCGGACTCGAAGAATCCCCCGGCATGAGGAATGCGACCCATCAGGACGACCTGTGCCGCCGTGAAAGGAAAGGCCAGATCGAGCTGCTGCGGAAGATAAGTAACCGAGCGTGCGTACTGCTTGCGATTCCAGGACCGGATCTCCTCCCCGAGGTAGCGGCACGATCCTTGATAACCGCGCCGTAAACCCGCGAGCAGGGCGAGTAGAGTGGACTTCCCTGCCCCGTTGGGCCCAATTACGGTGACCAACTGACCCATCGCGAGCGACCATTGCGGAACTCGCACAGCAACTCGCTCCTGGTAACGCACGCTGGCGCCGGCCAGATCGAAGGCACTGTTCAAGGAATGCCTCACGGAATGCTCCCCGGATGCAACAGACGCGCGAAGGCGCGAGCTGCTTCCGCGACTCGTGGGCCAGGCACCACGAAGATGTTCTCAAAGATCGGGTGAACCTGCCGGTCGCGAAGGGCCTTCAGAACCGGAAACGTCGCCCATAGCGCAAGAATGGCCTCCCGCTTCCGTTTCGTTTCTTCCGGGGACCCCATCGTATCGCCCATATCAAGGATTACATCCGGATTCCGCGCAACCAGCGACTCAAGTGTAATCTGCGGGTAAGCGCCCGTGGCATCCTCGAAGACGTTTCGCCCGCCGGCGATCTGGATGAGGTCCCGCAGATAGGACGCGCTACCCACCGCGATCAGTCCTTCGATCTTGCCGGGCGTGCGGCCGACAATGAAAGTCATCGGACGGCGCGGGCGGCTCGCGGTCGCGCGTCGCACCTGATCGAGTTCCAGGCGCAGCTTCCGATTGAGGAGTTCGGCGCGATTGCTCACACCTGCCGCCTGTCCGATGCGTGCGATGGATTCAAAGACCTGGTCGACAGAGCCGTAGTCAACCTCTAGAGTTTCCAGGTTCAGACGCGCGAGCTTGGATTCGAGTTGGATGGGATTCTTCTGAATGATCACCAGATGAGGGCGCAGCGACGCGATGGTTTCGAGGTTGGGTTGGATGAAGCTGCCGACCTTGGGCTTTGATTTCGCTTCCGGCGGATGGTGGCAATACTCGGTGACGCCCGCGACTTGATTGCCCAGATCGAGCGCATAGAGAATCTCCGTGATGCTTGGCGAAGTGGAAATGATGCGCTGAGGTTGAGCCGGCAAAAGCGCCGATAGGAGCAGAATAGCGAAACAAGTCCGCTGCATGTTCTACGATACCAGCCGAATCATGCTGAGGTTCACCGTGAACCAGCGCTCATCGGGCGGCGACTGCCAGCGTGGGGACGCGCGGATTTCAATGATGTACTCGTGTGCGTCCGGAAGATGAGCTTCGAGCACGAAGAGGCCGTTGCGGCCCAGCGTCCACTGGCCCACGACGTGTCCGTTGGCCGAAATTTCAATTCGCGCCGGCTCTCCTTGCTTGAAGATGTTCTCGTGCGCATGTCCCCGCACCCTCAGCCGGAGAGGGCCAGGCCTCTGCCGGACCAGCCTGGCGCCCGCCGGCGCATCGCTAATCCAACGGAATTTGCCGCCAAAGACTCCGTCGAGATCGTACCAGCCGTCGAGGAGTCTGCCTTCATGGCCGGGCTGGGAGAAATCGATGAGGTCGGGTGAGTCGCCGGGGTAGAGTTCCTTGCGCTCGGCGGAACGGATCAGATTATAGACGCCCCCTTCGTTCGCCGCCTGATAACCGCACCCGGAGCACACCAAAGTATCCCCTGCGGTGCGCTCCAACGATCGCATACAATCCGGGCAGCGGATCAGCGATTCGAACCTGGACATGGAGACCGGGCTCTCGCTTGCGGATCCGGCTTTGCGGCAGAAGGCGGCGAGTGTGCCGCCGAGCAGCCGGGAGGGAACCCAGTCAGATCCGTGCTTGTCGATACGGCGGCCGATCGCCTTCACCTGCGATTCCAGCCAGCCTCGCTCTGGCACCAGAATCTCGTACTCTTGTGCGGCGAAGTGGCGCTGGACGAGGCGGTGCCACTTGTTGAGGTCCATCGAGTGGTTTTGGCGAATACCGAAGCTCTCTTCCTGATGCGCACCAATCACGTCCTTGACCAGGAATCCGAGCAGGCCTTTGTCGTAAAGAATACGCTCCCATGGCTTCAACGTGTCGTAGTAAGGGCAGCGGTAGAGACGCAAGGTGAGGAGACGACGGATCGGCTCCTCGGAAAAGAAGAAGACGCCGCCGGGCGAAAGGACCCGCTTGATCTCGGTAAACACCGCCTCCAGATCCAGGAACTGGCTGAGCGTCTGGTGGGTCATGATGAACCGCATCGAGCCGTCTCGAAAAGGAAGGTTGAGCGCGTCGCCGGCAACGCGAACGGGAGCTTTCGAGAGTCCCCAGTGGTCCATCAGGTAAGCTCCATGGCGGAGTGCATCGGCGGAGATGTCGAGGGCGAATCCCTCGGCGCCGAACTCGTTGGTAAGGAGGTAGCTGGTGTGGCCGGCGTTGGCGCCTATTTCGAGAAAGGGCGTCATGGGACCAATAAATGCGAGGTGATTACGGAGCAATGCGGCGCGGCGAACGTTCTCCGCCTCGTATGCGGCCAGAGCGCGGTCTGGCTGTCCGAGCGATGCGAAGCCGTGGAACTCGACCTGGGCGCGCTTGACGGCGATCGATTGCGCTTCCATGCCCGCTAGGTCCCCCAGGAGCCTTCGGTCATGATGCGCTCTACCTCATGAAGGCGGGCCGGATCTTCCAGCGGATTCCCGGAGAGTAGCCAGATATTGGCGAGAAATCCGGACTTCAGACGTCCGGACTCCTGCTCAGCTTGTGCGGCGAGCGCGGAGAAACTGGTGGAAGCCTGGATCACTTCCGAGGCGGTGAAGCCGGCGGCCAACAGCAGATTGCACTCCTGCTGCCAGCCTCGTCCCGCGCTGGCCGCGATCGGAATTCCGGCGCGTAGGAGCCTGAGCGCGTTGCGCTGGGCTACGGCTAGTTTTTTTGAGTCATCAATCCGGAACAGTTGTGGGACGAACACCATATTTCCGGCGCGAAGAGACTCCAGCAGGGCGGCTGGGAGTTTCTCCGTGTCCTGCACCATGCCCCCCACAATCCGCCACTTCACGTCAATCAAAGTTTGAAGCTGCTCCAGAGTGGTGATGCGGCGCATGCGCGCATTTTCGGGAATGTGGACGGGCGCGGGTAGAAGAAACTTGCCGGAAAGGTCCATTTTCGTGGAACCCGCGGGCACGGGGACCTCGGCCTGAAAGCCTGCGTGCACGATGCGCGACCCGCGGATGACCACGATCGCACGGCTCACAGGCTCTTCACCCGGGTTCAAGAGAGTAGCGCCGATGAGGACTATCTCGCGGCCGAGTCCGCCCATATTCCGGCAGGATGGCAAAATCAGGAAAGCTAGCAGAATGGCGGCGTGAATCGATTTCATGCGGGAAACAGCATTTCCGGATGGAAGTCGCGCAGATGGTCGAGAACCAGATCGGGCCGGCTGGCTTCGAGTTCGGAGCGGGAAACCAGACCTGTCGCCACGGCCAGGACCCGAATCCCGTTGGCATGCGCGGCGGCCACATCATTGGGATGATCGCCAATCAGCCAGATTCGCTTATGCTCCACGATCCACCCGTGCTGGCGGGCTTTTTCCATCGCGATACGTACCAGGCTCGATCGCTCTTCCGCCTGCTCGGCGAACGAGCCGAAGCGAAAGAATTGTTTCAATCCGGCCAGCTCCAATTTCTTCCAGCCAATCCGGGAGAAGTTCCCGGTCACGAGCCCCATCGGAATCCCCCTACGCCGCAGTTTTCGCACCGCTGCCCTGACTCCAGGACACACTGCCCGCCGCAAGCAAGAGGGATGGTGCCGCAAATACTCGCGCTGGGCCTGAATCACTAATTGTGGCATTACCCTGCGCATCAGCCGTGCCGATGCCCCCGCATTCCGAAGCATCTCCTCCAGAATCTTACGATCGAGCATGCCAGCAACGGGGACATTTTCAGTCGTTGTCTCGAGGCGCGTGACCCTTCGAACGGCCTCGACCAACGACTGGCGATGGTGGGGGCCAGAGCCACGCATCAATGTGCCGTCAATGTCGAACAGGGTAACAGCGGGCGCCATCTTTTCTACCATACCAGGATGAAGCTTCTTTGACCGGCTTGATTTTTTCCAATAGGTACAATAACAGGCAGATACATGCAGGTTATTCAGGCGGGTCTCCATAAGATGCTTTACCTCGAGCTGGAGCCAGCCGTTCTCACCGAAATCTGTAAACAACTAGGACTTGATTGCCAGATCAGTGATTCCCGCCGGGCAATGTTGGTCGAAGCAACCGCACCCGGCCGTCAAAGCCCCTTGCTTCTGTTCGACGCCCGCGATCCCGGGAATCTCGGATGGTTCGGACGGTGCCAGTTCTATGTCGACGGCCAAACCGCAGGTGTCCTGCAAACTCCCATTTCGATCGCCAATCAAAAGGACCCCGGCGGTTATGTTCTTCCCAATGCCATCCGGCTTCAAATCACCAAGGAACTGCCAGCCAGCTTCCGCCTTCCGGGTCGCCAGCAAGTAACCGAGCAGGTGGTTTATGGCGTGTTCTTCAATTTCCTGAATGCGCTGTTGAACACGGGAGTAGCGGTTTGTGGGGGCGGGCTGGTGCGTCCGCTGGCCGGGCGAGGGGAAACCAACAGTCCAAAGCCGTAATCAGGCCAGCCGGGAGCTCTCCGGGCATTAATGTGTTATGACTCTCGAAGCATCAGTTATGCGGAGTCCCCGATCAGTCCTCACGATGCTCCTTGGAGTTGCAGTTTTTGCGGCTCTGGTGAGCACCGCGGTTTTCAGTCAACCCGCGACCTCCCAGAACGGGTATTTAGCCCTCGTGGGAGGGACGATCTATCTTGGTCCTACAGAAGAGCCCATGCGGGACGCGGTCGTGCTTATTCAGGGCGGAAAGATAGCTGCGGTGGGTACAAGGACCGCGGTGAAGGTTTCTCAGAACGTCCAATCGGTCGATTGTACGGGCCTAACGATCACGGCTGGGTTTTGGAACAGCCACGTGCACTTCTTTGCTCTGGTCGCTCCGGGCGCAATTCCTCCGGACACAATCATCAGAATGCTGGGCTATATGACATCCCCAAGTCCCGAGATCATGGACACCGGTCAGGCAACGGCGGCTTCAAAAAAGCTCCTCGATGCAGGTGTGGACGGAATCAAGGTGCATCTCCAACCTCCTCCACCGCCTAACTCGCCGTTACCGGAGAGCGGCATGCAAGCCGCGGTGAGTGAAGCTCACCGCGTGGGGAAACCAGTCTTCGTTCACCCCAATAGCGGCGCGGACGTGCTTGCGCCGTCCGAGCTGGCGTTGATGTGATCGCACACACCACTCCCCGTTCCAGACTCTGGGATGAAACGATCCTTATGGCCATGAAGGAACGGCGGGTGGCCCTCATCCCAACCCTTACGGTATGGAAGTACTTGTTGCGTCACGACCGCATATCGGCGCAGGAGCAATCGGCCAATTCCATCGGCCAGTTGGGGCCTGGGTTGCCTCCGGAGGGACGGTTCTTTTCGGAAACGATCTCGGTGCTGTCGAATACAATCCCAGTGAAGAGTACACCTTGATGGCTGCGGCGGGAATGAGCTTTCGCCAGGTTCTCGCTTCCCTGACCACTGCGCCCGCCGAGCGATTTGGAGAATCAAAACAACAGGGACGAATCGCTCCAGGTCTCCACGCGGATCTCGTGGTCTTGAAGGACGACCCTTCCAAGGATATCCGGGCGCTAGCTGCCGTACAGTACACTCTGCGTGCCGGGAAGATTATCTATCGCGCAAGCGAGTGACATATCCGCGTTCGATACTTGCAGCATCGCCGGCCCCACCAGCTTGGACGCCTCTCTAGATGGGAAGCGAGTTCTTGCGGACGTAGTCCTCCACTTCACTCTCCGGTGGACCGATGTGGTGGAACTGCTCGGCCCACTGAAGGCCATACTTGCGCCCAATCTCACGGTCGCGGCGGAGCGTGAATTCGCGGACATAGTTGCGATTGGCGGTGAGATCGTCATTGCCCAGCAAAGCAAGACGCTTGTTTTCCCGGGCGAGGCGCTGGCGAAGGCGAGCCCCGAGCTCGCCGCCCGGTCCCTGGGCTTTGTTCTCAATGTTGAGATCGATCTTTCGATCGATCGTTGTAGAAATGTCCACGATGCGGTTGACCCGTTGCTGAAAGCGGGCAAAGTAGTACTTCTCTCTCACCGAATGCGGTTTTAGTCCGGCGGCGAAGTGTTCCGGGTAGTCCTTGTCTCCGCCCGCCATCCAACAGGCGGCCTCGACGCAGGCGCTGGTGACATAGTGGTCCGGATTCTCTTCATAATGACCGTGGGGGTCATAGGTGATGACTGTGTCGATTTTCAGGAGCCGGAACAGGAAGATGAAACGCTGGCGAAGCTCTGCCCGGCTGATGTTGTCCATCATATGGTTGTTGTAGTTGAGATCATAGACAGCCTTGACACCCATGGCTTTCGCGACGGCATCGTTGTCGCGCTGGTTGGCGGTGACCGTTTCGGCGTAGCGGCCGGGTCCAGCCATATCGTCGTTGGTGACACGTATGAGGTAGCCGGTATAACCCTCATCCATCAGTTTGTAGACGGTCCCCGCGGCGAAAATCGGGACATCGTCCGAATGCGGCTGGATAGCGGCGAGCACTTTGCCCGCGTGCGGTTTGCCGGCGATGCGGCGCTCGATGACGAGGTCGCCGTGTCCTTCGAAGGTCTCGACGGGGCGAGTAGATTGTGGCGTGGCGGCGGGAAGGAATGCTCCTGCTCCCAGGATATGCTTGAGAAAGCCTCTGCGTTGCATGGAGCAATTCTAGCCCGCACTGGGGGAGCTGAAGTGGCTACTCCTCTCTCAGAGTTCTTGCGGGATTTAGGTGGACTAATCGAAGCGCAGGAATCAGGCTCGCTAACGCACTGACCAGAAGGATCAGGGCCGCTACAGAAGCAAACGTCGCAGTGTCGACCGGCTTGACGCCATAGAGAGCACTCTTGAGAATATGAGACGTCGAAACAGCCAGACCCGAACCGATCACAACACCGATCGCAGACAGGATCAGTCCCGGTTTCACCGCTGCCCAAATCACCTGCTGGATCGTTGCCCCTAGCGTCATGCGAATACCAAGCTCCCGTGTTCGTTCCACGACAGAGTTAGCGACCAAACCATAGACACCAACCGCGGCCAGGGCCAGAGCCAGGACAGCGAGAGATCCCAGAAACATCGCGTTCGTTCGCTGCGAGCCCAGTGCCCGATTTCTCTCTCCATCGAGCGTTCGAAAGCTAGCAATGGGCAGAAGCGGGTCGACCGACTCTACCGCTCGTTGGATGGGCTGCGTCACGTCTTGTCCAGAGCCGTTGCCGCGGACAATCCATTTCGGGGAGAACCACGTGTGGGCAAGCTGGAAATTCTGATCGGGCAATTGTGTGACAGGAACATAAACGGCTGGAACGTAATCCAGCGGCCCAGAGGCACCGGCGAAGCCGGGCCGCTGGCGAACGTTCCCGACGACTCCGACCACCTCACGCTCAACCCCGTCCATTCGAATTCGGACACGCGAGCCCAGCGCCGGCTGTCCATTCAACCGCTGCCTCATGAATGCCTCGTTCACGACGGCGACGGCCACCGACCGCTCGGTGTCTCGCTCGTCGATCTCTCGGCCTTCACGCAGGGGTATCCGAAGCACTTGAAAATAGCCAGGAGTGACGTAGTTCATCGCAACCATACCACCAGGGTTTCCAGGAATGTCCGCCATTGCTTGCAACCAACGTTCGAAGGGCACGTGCAGACCGATTGCAGCAGCTTCGACACCCTGGGTGGTTCGCAGTTGTTCCAATGTTCGACGGTAGAGTAAATTCACGCGGGCGGCGGAGCCGTATCGAGCATCCTGCAAAGAGACGCTCGCTGCCAGCACGTTCGAGCCGTCAAAGCCCGGACTCAGAGTTTGCAGGCGCCATAGCGTGCGCAGGAGCAGACCCGCGGCGATCACAAGGACCAGTCCCAAAGCTACCTCGGTAACGACCAGCGCTCTCCGCAACCAGTGGGACCGGCCGCCCGCGACGCCACGCGATCCACCGCTTGCGAGCGCCGTTCGAACATCCACACGGGTGGCCTGGAAAGCTGGAGCGAGGCCGAATACGATACCGGTCAACAGCGAAAGGCACACTGTACTCATCAGAACGCGCGAATCGAGCCGCAATTCCTGCCACACGCCGAACTGCTCGGCGACCATCTGAAAGCCCTGAATGACAACGTACCCGATGGCGAGGCCGGCAGCGCCGCCTAAGAGACCCAGGAGCACAGTTTCCGCAAACAATTGCCGGATCAGTGATCCTGTACCACCACCCAGAGCAACTCGTGTACTGAGCTCCCGGCCCCGCCTCATCCCACGGGCGAGCATCAGCGCGGCGATGTTCACACACCCGATGAGCAAAACAACACCGACCGCAGCCCACACAATCATGAGCCGATCCCGCAAGCCACGAGACTCAATTTGCTGAAGTGGAAGTATGTTCATCCGGGCTGAAACATCGAGCGGAATTTTCAACTGCTGCAAGGCTGGAACTCCAAGAATCTGAGTTTCTCCCTGGGCCTGCGGCCAAGTCGCGGTTGCTTTCAGTCTGGCGATCAACGTGTAGTTCTGGCCGCCCCCTTCCCCCCTAGTCGATGGGCGAAGCGGGGTCCAGAGATCAGCAGCTCTCATCGTCCGAAACGACTCGCCGGCCACTCCGACGACAACGTGTGGCTCGCCTCGAAGAAGAATAGGACGGCCGATGAGGCCATGATCACCGTGAAACATGCGCCGCAATAACCCGTGACTCAGGATGACGACCGGAGCGCCTCCCGGACGATCCTCTTCATCCGTAAACTCTCTGCCAGCAGCCAATGGCATCCCCAAGACGCGGAAGTATCCCGCGCTGACCCGTTGTTGCTGGACGTAAGTCGCGCGATGATCGAGTCCAAGATTGACGCCTACAAAGCCACCACTGGCAGCCACAAGATCGAAGCTCTGTGCTTGCTTTAGTGCTTCCCACGCCCAACCGTCCTGCGCCTGGCCCGTCTGAGTTTCACTCCCACGCGACAACTGGAGAACAACAGTGCCGAGACGTTCCGGTTCGGGATAGGGAAGCGGACGGAACAGGACCGCATCCACGACGCTGAAGATTGCAGTATTAGCCCCAATACACAGCCCCAGCGTCAAGATGATCGTGGCGGCAAACCCAGGCGATCTTCTGAGCAAGCGCAAGGCGAAGCGAACATTCCGAACCATTTCATCCAATAAAGACAGGCCCCTCGCTTCACGGCACTCTTCCTTCTTGGTCTCGACGCTGCCGAACTCGATTACGGCCCGGCGACGTGCTTCGGCGGGAGAAACACCGCTCTGCACAAGGTCCTTCTCGAAGGTCTCCAGATGAAACCGCATCTCATCGTCCATTTCGGCTTCGAAACGCTTGCGAGCCGTCCCGGACTTGAGTAGATGGAGAAGTTGTGCCAGCACGAATACCTTTGTCCTAGTTCATTTAGGAGAGTATCCCATCTCTCCTAGATTGTCAAGGAGACGACGGGCTCGTTTCAACGCACTGCATCAGGGTTATCATCAAAGACATCCGTCAAGGAACCGGGTAGGCAAATGAACCACATGCAACGGTTGGGAATATACACCGTCCTGGGCGCGCTAACGCCAGTTACTTACGCCCAGACTACCGCCGAGATCACCGGCCGCCTGACGGACGCGACCAACGCAGCAGCGCCCGGCGCCAAGGTCACAGCGGTGAACGTCCACAAAGGGACGAGGCGCACGACCACCTCCAACGATAAGGGCTATTACACACTCACTTCCATCGATACCGGCTCTTACGACGTAACGGTGGACCTCTCCGGATTCCAGACAATCACCCGCACCGGGATCAAGCTGGATGTTAACGAATCGAGGCGGCTGGATTTCACGCTGACCGTGGGGACGATCAACGAGAAGATCGAAGTGATCGGCGAGGCCTCGGTTGTCGAGACCAACAGCGGACAACTCGGCACGGTGATGACAGAGGAAAAGATTGCCGACCTTCCGCTCAATGCGCGCAACTTCTCTCAACTACTCTCGCTCACGCCCGGCGCCGCCCCGGTCAGCGTCGCTCAGAACAATCAAGGTGGCCAGACCACGCAACGGATCGGCATGCTCGTTTTCCCCGCCGTGAACGGCCAGACTAACCGCAGCAATTCGTTCACACTTGAGGTGTATACAACAACGGCCACTTTACCGGGACATACGCGATCGCACCGAATATCGACGCGTTGAACCAGTTCAAAGTACAGTCGCACGGCGACCTGGCCGAGTTTGGAGGAGTCACGGGCGGAGTCATCAACATCGCCACCAAGAGCGGCACGAACGAGTTTCACGGATCGCTCTACGAATTCCTGCGCAACGACAAGCCGGCCGCGCGCGACTACTTTGTGCCCGGAAAGACGCCGCTGCGGCAGAACCAGTTTGGCGGCACTGCCGGCGGCCCGGTCGTGAGGAACAAGACATTCTTCTTCTTCTCCTACGAGGGCTACCGGCAGGTCAACGGATCCGCAGACTGCTAACCGGTTTCTGCGCGACCCGTTGCCGAACAATCAAGTACCCGCGGCGCGCCTCAGCCCGTCGATCAAGGCGTTCGCAGCGGCGATCATTCCTCCCCCGGTCAGCACAGGCTTCGCCGCCTTCAACTCGATCAACACGGATTCGCAAAAGTTCCCGGCGAACAACTACAGCGTTCGGGCGGACCATTATATCTCCACTCGTGACTGGATCTGGTTCCGGTACAACTGGAGCGAGGGAAACCAGGCTCAGGCTCTGGCGCTTCCGCGCACGGTTAATGTCACCAGGATTCCGGCAAAGAACCTGGGCGCGGGCTACACACACACTTTCGGTCCGGATACCGTGTTGAACGCTTTGTTCGGGTTCAGCAGCACGACGTATAACGATGCACCGACTTTCACTAGCGAGAAGCTCATCGAGCAAGGTTTCTTCAAGGGGTTTCCCGTGGATTCCCGTACGCTCGTGCCCGGTGTCAGCATCCCCGGCTTCTTCAGCTTGAGCATGCGCAACCGCAAGCTTGGCCCGCAGCGCGGCTGGCAGGGGCGCGCTGACGTTTCCCACACGGCGGGACGGCACAGGCTTAAGGTCGGCGGTGAAATCGTGCGCCAGCCGTGGAGCAACGCGCAGATCACGCTCTCGTTTAGCCCGCGTCCCACCGCGGATCTGAACAATCTGGGCGGCACCGGCTACGCTCTGGCGTCGTTCGTCATGGGCCTGATGGATCAGAGCCAACTGGTTCTCAGCGACATTACGCTGGAGTCGCAGCTCTTCAATTTCTACGCTCAGGATTCCTGGAAAGCCACCGACAGGCTCACGGTCAACTACGGTGTTCGATGGGACATGGCCAGGCCGCCTTCGTACTCGAAGGGCTTCCCGACCACTTGGGATTTCAATACCGGCAAATTCCTGGTGGGATCCGCGCAGCCGCCTGCCTGCAGCCAGTCGGGTAACCAGCCGCCCTGCCTGCCGGATCCAAACAATGCATACGTGAAGCAGTGGGTGGTGTTTACCGGAAAAGGAAAAATCCGCTCGGATGAAATGCGGCTGGCCGGCCCGCATCTCGGGCGGCTTACCGGCTCGGCAATCGCACCGTAGTGCGAGGCTCGTTCGGCATTCTTTATGATCTGATGTCCGGGCTAAGCCAACAGGGGCAGACGGTCAAGGCGCATGGCCCGGGGTGTCAGGAGGGACGTTAAATACGAATGCAACCTTTGTGACCGCCACCGCGGACGCGCCGTTCGGAGCCGGGAATACCAGCGCAAACGTCTTCGTGTCTGCGCCCTCGCCCGCGGCCGCCAGCAATTTCTTCTACGATCCCCTATACCAGGACCCTTACTCGCTGCAATGGAACCTTGAAGTGCAGCGGGAGCTGGCCCGTAATCTCACGCTGAGCGCCGGTTATGTCGGCTCACACACATTGCGGCTTTCTGTTTCCGGCGACTATAACACTGCGCTCACTCCCGGACCCGGTCCGATTACTCCGCGAGCGCTCTGGCCACACGCACCAGTTACCAGCTATGACCGCTCGATCGGCCAAAGCAAGTACAACGCGCTCCAGGTTAAAGCGGAGCGACGATTGTCGAAGGCTTCTCGTTCCTGCTTGCCTATACGTGGAGCAAGTCGATTGATACGGCCTCCTCCGGCCAATTCAACGAAAGTCTCTCCATACAGAACGCATACGATCCAAACTCCTCGCGCTCGGTCTCCGGTTTCGATATCCCGCACATATTCTCGCTGGCGGCTGTTTATGCGTTGCCGTTCGGTCACGGCAAGGCTTGGCTGAACCAGGGCGCCGCGTCGCGACTGTTCGGAAACTGGCAAATGAACGGGATCATCCTCGCCCGGAGCGGGCAGCCCTTTACGCCCGTGACGAACCTCGACATCGCCAACGTCGGCGCCCTTACCGCCAACTCGCGGGTCCGGCCCGACCTGATCGGCAATCCGCATCTGGACAATCCTGCTCCTGCGCGGTGGTTCAACACCAACGCCTTCCGGGCACCGGCGCAGTATACATTCGGTTCCGCCGGACGCAACGTCCTACGGTCGGATTCGTTCCAGGACTTTGCTCTCTCACTGTTCCGCGAAGACAGGCTGACCGAGCGCATCAGGTTACAGTTCCGCGCAGAGTCGTTCAATCTCATCAATCACCCCTCGTTCGGTGTTCCGCAGACGACCATCACGAGCTCGCTGTTCGCAGCGGTCGGCGGTACGGCGAGTAATGCACGGCAGATCCAACTGGGGCTCAAGTTGCTGTTTTGAGATTCTGTCAAAAATCACCAAGATCTCTGTCATAATGACACTATCGCGTGATCGACCATGACAGAATAGTGTTCGACCAACTCGAATCCACGCTCCACGAACAAGGTCTTGGCGCCGCACTCGACCTGCTGATCGACAGCTACCGGCGCGAGAAGCAATATCCTCATCTGTTCGACGCGCTTTCGATGCAGGCCCGGCATCGCCTTGGACTCTCCCTTTCTACGGCCGACCCCGTCCCGGAAGATAAGCGCCGCGCTTACGACGACGCCCTCGTTGGCGCCGCGCGGCAGACCGGTCAGCTCTTCCTGGACGACGGCCATCTCGCCCGCGCCTGGCCTTATTTCCGAGCTATCGGTGAGCCTGCCGTGATCGAGAAGGCGATTGAATCCTACAACCCTGCGGAAGACGCCGATGCGGTCATCGAAATCGCGCTCGGTGAGCGCGTCCATCCTCGAAAAGGTTTCGAGCTAGTCCTCTCCCAGCACGGCACCTGCCGTGCAATCACTTGTTTCGAACAGGTGCCTGAAGGCGAGCCTCGACGTTATGCCCTCGCCCTGCTCGTTGATACCCTGTACCGCGAACTCTCCGAGAATCTCAAACGAACTATTGAACGCCGGGAAAACGCTTCTCCGTCCGCGACTTCAGTCCGTGAACTCATTCACAATCGCGACTGGCTCTTCGGCGAATACGACTACTACGTCGACACATCCCACCTGATTTCCGTTCTACGCTATTCCACCGAAACAAACGACTCCGCCGTCCTCGCCAAAGCGGTGGAACTGGCTGAGTACGGCCAGCATCTCGCGGCCATGTTCAACAACCCCGGCGAGCCCCCATTCGACGATATCTACCGCGACCATGAGATCTACCTCCATGCCCTGTTGGGCGAAAACGTGGAGGCGGCTGCCCAGCACTTCCTCCGCAAAATCGATCAACTCGACTTCGAAGTCACCGGATCCTATCCGGTCCAGGTCGTCGTCCGCATGCTCTGCCGCTTCGGCAGGTTCTCCCAAGCCGCTGACTTGTTCGAAAAGCATCTCACGGACGTCGATCCGATGTATCTTACCTGTCCCAGCCTGACGGATCTTGTGCGCCTGGCAAAAGACTGGGATCGGCTCCAATCACTCGCCCGCCGCCGTAATGATTTGCTCACATGGCTCAGCGCGAGATCAGAACTTCAGAGTTAGATTCTGGCATGGCGGCTTCGCTTGGCCCCTTTCACCCTTGGTATTAAAGTGCACTATCAGATCGTCAGCTTGACACAGTAAAGCTGCTTCACCGACAATAGTTAAGGAGCAGGCTCCTGCGTGCTCTGCGGATCATCCGAGCTAAGTTGGTTAGTCCGCCCCCCCTCTTAGCAAACAGGACAACCGAGGAGGTTGACATGTTTGATTCCAGCGAGATCACCAACAGGACGCGAGAGGGAAATGGATAAGCTGCCAGTTTGAACCGGATCATGGAACGTATTACTGTCAAACTCACGGCCAAAGAACTCGAGGTGCTGATCGCTCTGGCATCGGATCAGCTATTCCGCAGAGAGTTCATCGATCCCAAGATTCCCGGCTACAAATCCAACTCCGGCGACCTGAGCCTGGGTAAGGCGCTAGTTGCACGCTTGCGACTAATGGTGGACTCTGGACACGCGAAGAGAACACAACCTACGAGGATAGCTGGATGATGCCGGCTTTCGAATACGAGAGCCCATTTCTGTAAGGAGGCAAGATGCAGTTCATTCTTGTGGGGTTCAGTCAAGGCAACGGATTCCGCATATTCTCATTCGAAGGGATTGCGGCGGATCGGACGCGGACCGGGTTCACAGTCCAGGCCGATCTTGGCCTGATTGGGAGATACGGCATCCGGCTGCAGGATCTGCCGCTATTGTGCCGGGAACTGCTGGATCGGCGCGACGAGAGCGAGGAGAAACACACGTTGACCTTCACCGAGGAGGAGATGCGGCTTCATGCAGACAGTCGCGCGGCAGCTCGAGAAGCGGCAGCGGCAAAGAGGAAACCGCCGGCCCGACCTCATCGCCAAGACACCGCAGCGGGGGGCGAATTGACCAGTGGCCGGTCGCTCACCGCTTTGGATCATTCGTAGCGCAACGCTACCATGGGATCGATTCGGGCGGCGCGGCGCGCAGGCAACAGTGTCGCGAGCAGAGCCACCAGTGACATGACGCCTACCGCGCCGGCAAAGGCGGCAGCATCCCGAGGCGTGATACCAAACAGAAGCGTGCTCACGAGACGCGTGGAGGCGAGCGCACCAAGAATGCCGATCGCGACACCGGCCACGACCAGCCAAAGACCCTCCCGCAGCATCATGAACAACACCGAGGGGCGTGGCGCACCTAGAGCCATACGGATGCCGATCTCGGTGGTCCGGCGCGTGACCGAGTAGGCCATCACGCCGTACAGGCCAATCGCGGCCAGCAGCAGCGAGAGCGTGCCGAGGAAGCCGGACAGTAGAGCGAGCAGGCGCTCACGCGTGATCGAACCATCCACATGACTCTGGAGCGACTCGGCTTCGGCCAGGACGCTCTTGTCGAGCTGCGTTACCACGTCGCGGACCTGTTTTGCGAGCGATGCGGGAGGCACGAGGCTACGCACTTCCAGAATCATGTTCTCACCCTGGAGAAAATCGGATCCTTGGGAATAGGGTAAGTACAATACGCGGCGTGGATCTTCCTTGAGGCTAAAATGCGTGGCATCCCGAACGATACCGATGATTTCGCAGTCGTGGTTGACATCTCTGCCGCTACCTCCCCAGGGAGCGATTCTTCGGCCGATCGGGCTCTCGTCTCCAAAGAAGTAGCGCGCCATAGTTTGATTGATGATCGTCACCCGCGGCGCTCCCTGCCTGTCGCGCGCGGTGAAATCGCGTCCGGCCAGCAGTCTCTGTCCGATGGTTTCGAAATAACGCGGGGAAACGAAGTTGCTCCAGACAACTCGATCTGCTCCAGGATTTGGCGCACGGCCCTCAATGGAAATGGTTCCGTTATTTCCAAAGCCGCCGCTCACCGGTGGCGCCCAGGACATCGCGCTGGACTGAACTCCGGGCAAGGAATTCACACGGTCGAGAAGCTCAGTAAAAAACTGATTTGCCCGGGGACCACGATGGCCGGCGCCGATGGCGTCCGGGCGAACCAGCAGGACGTCGCGTCCTTCCAATCCGGTGTCGACCGAGAGAAGGCGCCGAAAGCTATTCAGGAAAAGCCCGGCTCCGACGGCGAGCAGCAGGGAAAGAGCAACTTGCGAAACAACCAGCGCCTTTCGAAGCCGTCCCTCCCCGCCGCTGAGCGCCCGGCCGTTCTCTTTCAGGGTGGAAGCCAGATCGATCCGTGTAGCACGGAGCGCCGGAGCAAGTCCGAAGGCAAACGCAGTCAAAACCGTGACGCCGATTGTGAAGGCCAGTACGGTCGCGTCGGGCCGTAGATCGAGGGACACGGGGTTGGTGCTCGATGAAATGAAGTTCACGAGGGCCCGCGTGCCCCAGAGCGCAAGTAGCACGCCGCCGAGCCCCGCGATTCCAGACAGGAGCACGCTCTCGGCCAAGAGTTGGCGTACCAGCCGTCCGCGACCGGCGCCGGTTGCGAGCCGAACCGCAAGCTCGCGCCGGCGAGCCGCTCCCCTGACCAGCAGGAGATTGGCGACGTTCGCGCATGCCACGAGCAAGACCATACCAACGAGACCCATGAGCACGTACAGTGGCGAGGCATATGTCGCGCGGAGTGGGGAGAACCCATTGCCGGCGGGCACCAGTTCAGTGGTATGGCGAAAGTAACGTGCGGTCGCCGGCGTGCCGGGATCGGCCGCTGCCGCCAGCACCTGGGGCCAGACCACTTGGAGACGCGAATTCGCGTGCTCGAGCGACTGCCCAGGCGTCAGCCTCCCCATTAGACTGAGCCAGTGCGCGGACCTTCGTGTCAGAATATCGGACCGCTCCGGACGAAGCCGGGGCATGGTGGTTACCGGCATGGTTAAGTCCATCCTTGTTCCGACAAGAACACCTTTGAACTCGGGAGGTGTCACTCCAATGATGGTGACCGGCAACCCACTGACGCGGAAACTCCTTCCAAGAACACCGTGATCCGCAGAGAAGGTGCGCGTCCAGAAACCATGGGAGAGCACGGCAACCGCAGCGTGCATCCGATCGTCATGAGGAGTAATCGTCCGGCCCAGCATGGCACGAACTCCCAATTCACCGAAGTAATCTCCGCTCACGAGCATCACTTGAGCTGACTGCATGGTTCCATCCACGTTAGCCGGCAAGCGATCGTGAGTAAACGCAACAGTCTTGGCGAAGATCTGTTGGGCTTTGAGGGCCTCGAACTTGGCGTAGCTGAAACCCCCGTTAGTGAGCCGGACAAGACGTTCCGGCTCCGTGACACCGGGGAGGGGCCGCATAAGCACGGCATTGATCAGGGTGAAGATCGCCGCATTGGCGCCGATACCCAGAGCGAGCGACGCCAGCGTCACGGCGGCAAAGCCCGGGCTCTTGGCAAGAGAACGGCAGGCATAGCGGATGTCCTGGATGAACTGATCGATAAATTGTGTGCGTCTCATGTCGCGGCACTCCTCTTTGCGCTGTTCGATTCCATCCATTGCCCGGATAGCGACGTAATAGGCTTCCTCGGGCCCAAGTCCTTTAGCAATTTCCTCTTGGATTCGCCGCTCGATGTGGAACTGCATCTCCTCGTCGAGCTCGCGCTCGACATCGCGGCGGCGGAACAAGGAGCGCAATCGAAGAGGCGTGGTGTATAGACAGTGGAAGAGTTGCATCGTTAGTACCCTCCGGCAGGCCACAGGCTTGCCCTCACTCTGCACAGATCATAGTCTCGGTTACCGAGTCTATAATACACAGATTATTCCCGGTAATCAAGGGACGCTAGACTGGTCTCGAACACTTCGATGACAGTGGTGGCGATTCTGTTTAGCGCGCTGGTCACCGTGCTCGTTTGCGTGGTAATCGGAGTTCGTGCCGTTCGTCCGTACGTTGAGCCGACGGATTCGAGCACTTATCTTCTCGGCTTCCTCATTGGAGCCGCATGCCTGAGCACGCTGGTGTTTTGGGTTTGCGTTCTGCGGGTTGCCTTTTGGCAAACGTTCGCGGGGATAGCGCTCGCGTCGCTGTTTCTGGGATTCCGAGGCAAACCGCTTGCTTATGCGCGCGGCTCGGTAACGTCCGTCGTATATGCCTGCGTGTTCGGTGCATTTGGGCTGTTTTACTTCTTGCATGCGCTGAAGCCCGAGGCCAGTCCGGATGGCGCCACATATCATCTGGGACTGGTCGCGAGATACCTGCGCGAGCACGGGTTTGGGAGCACACCGGAGAATCTATATGCCGGTTTTCCGAAGGGAATGGAAATGTTATTTCTGTTCGCGTTCGCATTCGGAAAGCACTCCGCGGCTGCGCTAGTGCATTACGCATTCCTAATCGTGTTGGGGATGAGCCTGTTTGTGTTCGCACGCCGCGCCGGTTTCCGCGCGGCCGGCATATGCGCAAGCTTGCTGGTGTTTCTCAGTCCGGCAATGGGGATGAACGGTACGACGGCATACGTCGACGCAGGTCTTGCGGCGACAGCATTCGGTACATTCTGGCTGATCGAGATGTGGCGGGGATCTCGATTGCCGAAGTTGCTGCTCCTGATTGGATCTCTAGCCGGCTTCAGCTTCGCCATCAAGTACACGGGCATGGTTGTTGTGGCCTACGCCGCATTCGCGGTTGCGCTCCAGGCGAAAAAGAATCAGCAATCCAGCGCAAGGGCCGTTGCGATCGTGCTGGCCTCCGCGGCGGTGATCTCGGCTCCGTACCTGGTGTACAACTGGATGATCCGTGGGAATCCGGTGTTTCCTTTTTTGAATGCCATCTTTCCGAATCCGTTCGTACACATCTCGTTTGAGCGGATGGCTTCCGCCATGATGCATAAATACCCGGGCTTAGCGAGCTACTGGCATTTGCCTTGGGAAGCGACGGTGCGAGGCGGCATCTTGCAAGGCTTCCTGGGACCAGTATTTCTGCTGCTGCCGATCTCGGTTCTGGCGTTGCGCGATTCCCTAAGCAGACGGATCGTGGTAGCAGCACTCGTTTTCAGTATTCCTTTCGCGGCCAACGTGGGGACACGGTTCCTGTTGCCCGCGCTGCCACTTTGGGCCTTGGCAATGGGTCTGGCACTATCGCGATGGCCGCGAGCGATGTTGGCTGTGCTGGCAATTCACCTTTTAACAGCGCTGCCGCCGGTCGCGATCCTGTACGCAACGCCCGGCGTAGCGATGCTCGACTCCATACCGATTCGCGCGGCGCTTCGAATGGTTCCGGAGCAGGAGACTCTACAGCGGCTCAGCCCTGCCTATGACGTGGCCAGGATAGTGGAAGAGCACGTGCCGCCGGTCGCGAATGTGCTTGCGATGGCGTGGGTGATGGAGGCCTATACCTCCTCGAATATCCGGACGCACCACCTCTCCGCGGCAAACGAGCGGCTGGCTCAAACGCTTTGGACTCCGGTCACTCCGGGCCTCGAAGCAGGCAGACGGCTTACATTCCATTTCCCACCGCAATCGCTGCGCGCTCTGCGGATTGTTCTTACAGCCAGCGCGGAAGCAGAACGGATCGCGTTGCGAACCGAACCGGGATTCATTCTCGACCGTCCGCGGGTTGCCCGCGATGAATGGGGTATTGCCGAGCTGCGCTTGCTCATTGGAAACAAGGAACTCAAGAATAGGCCGGCGCAGAAGGTGACGGCCGAACCGAATGGCTGGGATGCAAACCTGATGACCGACAACAATCCTACGACGGCCTGGAAGACGTGGCAGACGGCTCGATCAGGCATGTGGGTCCAGCTCGAAATGGACGCTGCGGTGGTTGTCGATACGATTCGGATGGAGAGTCCGAATGCACAGGGGCGGCTGAGCTTCCGGCTGGAGAAGGAGGATGGTAGCGGGCGTTGGAGTCCCCTGCAAGCGACGAGCACGGAGAGCCTGCACACACTGGAGGCCGACTTGCGTCGTTGCGCGGTGGCTGCACTGCGGCGGGAGGGAATCAATTATCTGCTTGTAGACCCAACAGTGGCCGGCGCCCAAGATATTCGGGAGCGCGCTGAGGAATGGGATTTACGGTTTGTGGCACGGGCGCTCAATGGCGTATGTCTTTACCGTTTGTTGGAAACGCAAGGGCAAAGATAAGTCTCGACCTGCGGAGGCTTATAGTAGATCCTGGCTGTTTTCGGTTTGAAGGGAGATATCCACAGCCGTCGTGAATGCGGCGGCGCTGTCAATCGCAAATTGTGGAATTGCAGTGCTTGACGGACTACCTCAGATCACTGAGCACTGCGGTGAATTGACAGCGGTGGAGGCCGGGCTTATGATGGTCCCATCGACATCGATGGGAAAGATTAAGAAAGACCGCCTACTCGGCAAGCTGGACCTGCTGGTTCTGCGCATTCTTGCCTGCGGCGATAGCATGCACGGTTACGCGATAGCGGAGCGGATCGAGCTGCTTTCGGAGAATGTGTTCCAGGTGGGTGAGGGGTCGCTGTATCCAGCGCTGCATCGCATGGACGAGGCGGGCTGGATACGTTCGGAATGGGCGCCGTCGGACAATAACCGGCGGGCCCGGTACTACAGCATCACCGCCGCTGGACGCCGTCAACTCGAAGAGGAGCAGGCAGAGTGGGTCCGCGCGGTGGATGCGATGACCCGAGTGTTGAGGCCCGAATATTGAGCCGAGTATTCCGGATGCACGCGCACTGCGCTCGACGCAGGCACTAACGCCGCCATGCGGAAAGGTTGACAGCATGCAGAACGGGGCTTATGATTGTCCCATCGACATCGATGGGAAAGATTGGGAAAGTCCAGCCGCTCGGAACGGTCGCATCGGACAATAACCGGCACGCGGGTACTACGGAATCACCGCCGCTGGACGGCGTCAACTCAAAGAAGAGGAAGCAGAGTGGATGCGGGCGGACGTGATGAACCGAGTATCGAGGTTGACCTAATGGGATTCTTCCGGCGATTGGTGAACATATTGCGGCCCGGGCGCCTCGATCGCGACTTCGACGAGGAACTCGAGTTTCATCGGCAGATGCGCCTGCGCAAGGCGCGTGAACAAGGACTCGACACAACCGAGGCGGAACGGGAGAGCAATCAGCGTATGGGAAACCTGGCGTTGGCCCGGGAGCAGATGCGGGATGCGCGCATCATTGGTTGGGTTGCCTCTTCACTGCAGGATCTCCACCACGGTGTGGTTTTGCTGCGCCGCGACGCGGGCATCTCCGCCCTGATCGTGCTGGTGCTCGCACTGGGGATCGGAGGCAACACGGCAATCTTCACCTTACTGAAGGCCGCATTCCTGGACCCGTTGCCGTTTCGCGACGCAGGCCGCCTGGTCACAATTCTGGAGAGTACCGGCTGGATCCCGAGCGTCTCCGAATTTGTTGAGATTCGCGCGCGCACCCACACCCTGGAACAGATCGCGTTCGCCGAGCATCTCGACCTGCAACTCACCGGCACTGGCGAGCCGACGCTTGTTTTCGCGGCGCGCGTCACGGCTTCCTTCTTTCCACTCCTAGGAGTGAGTCCGTCGCTAGGCAGGACGTTTGTCGAGGAAGAAAATCAGCCGGGCCGGACTCCGGTGGTAATCCTCAGCGACGCATTCTGGCGATCCAGAATGGGAGCGGACCGTGGCGTTATGGGGCGCGTGCTTCGGTTAGATGGCCAACCTGCCGCAGTGGTTGGCGTACTCCCCCGCGGATTCCATTTCGACTATCCGACGCTGCGCATCGCGCAGCCAGTTGATCTTTACGTCTCGTACCCTCTGGAGCCCTCGCTTCCTCTTCATCCGAGCGCAAGCGGGCTAGGGGTGGCGGTTCGCGTGATCGGCAGATTACGGCAGGGCGTCACATTGCCGCAAGCGCAAGCCGACCTGAGGGGCATCGCGCGGGTCCTGACGCGCGACCATCCGTCGGCATTTCCCAACCCTGAAGGTGATCCAAGCCTGTTTTCTTTTGACGTCCTGCCGCTCCGCGATGCCATCGTGGGCGCCCAACGGTCACTGTTGTGGGTGCTGCTCGGAGGCGTCGGGGTATTACTGCTAATCGCGTGTGCAAATACTGCGCAACTTCTATTGGCGCGCTCGCTGCGACGTGCGCGGGAGGTTGCGATCCGCTCGGCGCTCGGCGCGACCCGCCTGCGGCTGATCCGCCAGTTTCTTACAGAAGGCGTCGTGCTCGCGGCCTGCGGCGGCGTGGCCGGGTTGCTCGCGGCTGGCTGGATCGCTCGCATTTTCGTTGGCCTGCTCCCGGTCCGCAGTTCACTTCTTGCTTCGGCTCAATTGGACACGCATGCCATTGGCTTCACGCTGGTGATCTCGATAGTCTCGGCGATCGTGTTCGCTATCATCCCGGCGGTGAAAGGTAGCCGCTGGACGCCGGGGCCGAGCCTCAGCGCGCGTGTCACCACGGGCGAGGGAAACCGTTGGCGTCACGCAATGATCGCCATCGAAGCGGCGCTCTCGGTGTTCCTGTTGTGTGGCGCGGGGCTGGTGGCACAGAATCTGTGGACGCTTCTCTCGACGCCCATGGGTTTCGATCCAAATGACGTGCTAGCGATGCGACTAAAGCTGCCGTCTCGGGAGCAAAATTTCCCCGACCCGAAAGCAGGCCTAGTTTTTCAGGATTATCTGGAGAAGATTGGCGCCATTCAAGGAGTGAATTCGGCCGCCACGGTGACGGGCCCACCGCTGCGACCAGCTAGAGGCGGGCCATTCGAACTAGCCGGAGTCGCGGACAGCGCTGGAGCACCGAGAAACGTGCCGGCGTGGGTGCATCAAGTCAGCCCAGACTATTTTCGTACCCTGCGCATACCGCTGCTCGCCGGACGTACCTTTCGCTTTAGCGATGCTGGAAAAAAGGTGGACGTTGCGATTGTGAATGAGGAGTTCGCGCGTCGCTTTGGCCTCGGAGCTGACGTGATTGGAAAACAGGTGCCCGATCCGGACGGGCCAATCACGATCGTCGGATTGGTCGGCAACGTCCGTACCCGCGGTCTCGAAACCGCACCGTTTCCGGAAGTCTATTATTCGTTCCGGCAGTTTTCCTGGCCGAATGTCTACCTCGTCGTGCGTTCGGCGATTCCGCCGGCACAACTGGTGAAGCTGGTAAAGGCGGCTATCCAATCCTCGAACTCGGAACAAGCTGTTTTTGGGATCTTGACCATGGACGAGTTGATCGCGGATTCGATGACCCAACCACGCTTCTACGTCTTTCTCATTGGCGCATTCGCACTGCTGGCGGTGGCAATGGCGGCTGCCGGGATGTACAGTGTGATCTCATGCCTGGTATCGCAGCGCACCAGCGAGATAGCGATCCGCATGGCGCTGGGCGCCAACCGAGGGGCCATCGTCCAGACTATCCTTGCAGCGACTACCGCCTGGGTCGTAGCGGGGTTGGCCTGTGGCCTGGGACTGGGACTCGCGGCCAGGAACACGGTCCGCTTGCTCTCGAGTACCACGGTGGAGGGCTCCCCGTGGATGTACATCTCGGTGCCGCTCTTCTTTTTCGTGGTTACGCTGATCGCAGTCTATGTGCCCGTTCGCCGGGCAGCCGGGCTCGATCCCAGCGCGGCTTTGCGATGCGAGTAGCGCAATGATGGGATTCTTCCGGCGATTCGTGAACATATTGCGGCCCGGGCGCCTCGATCGCGACTTCGACGAGGAACTCGAGTTTCATCGGCAGATGCGCCTGCGCAAGGCGCGTGAACAAGGACTCGACACAACCGAGGCGGAACGGGACAGCAATCAGCGTATGGGAAACCTGGCGCTGGCCAGGGAGCAGATGCGGGATGCGCGCATCGTTGGTTGGGTTGCCTCTTCACTCCAGGATCTCCACCACGGTGTAGTTTTGCTGCGCCGCGACGCGGGCATCTCTGCCCTGATCGTGCTCGTGCTTGCTCTCGGGATCGGTGGCAATGCGGCGATCTTCACGCTGCTGAAAGCCGCGTTTCTGGACCCGTTGCCCTATCACGATGCCAACCGCCTGGTCACCGTGATCGAGGAAGGCGGGTGGAGCGTTTCTGAGTATTTGGAGATTCGCGCGCGGAGCCGCACGCTCGAACCCGTTGCCTTTACCGAACACCGCGACATGCAACTCTCCGGAGGCGATGAGCCTGTACGTGTTTTTGCCGCGCGGGTCACGGCGTCATTCTTCCCGCTACTGCGAGTGAGTGCATCGATGGGCCGAACGTTCATAGAGGACGAGAATCACCCGGGGCGAGATCCCGCCGTCCTTCTAACGGACGCCTTCTGGCGTTCGAAAATGGGATCTGACCCTGGTGCTGTTGGACGGACGCTTCGGCTCGATGGCCAAGCTGCCGTGGTGGTGGGCGTGCTTCCGGCTGGATTTCATTTTGACTATCCGACGCTCCGTATTCCAGAGCGTGTGGAAATCTATGTCTCATTTCCGATCGAACGCTCGGCTCCTTTTCGCTCGACAGTCATTTCGTCGTTTCGCGTGCTCGCGCGGTTGCGGGAGGGCCGCACACAAGCAGAAGCCGAATCCGAATTGCGGAGCATCGGACAGGCTTTAATAGGCGAGCATCCCACGGCGTATCGCAATCGCGATGGCGGACCGAGGCCCTTGATTTTTGCAGTGCTCCCGCTGCGGGACGCCATCGTGGGGACGCAACGCTCTCTGCTTTGGTTGCTGCTCGGCGGCGCCGGCGTATTGTTGTTGATTGCGTGCGCGAATACGGCACAGCTTCTGTTGGCGCGCTCATTGCAGCGAGCGCGGGAGGTCGCCATTCGTGTTGCCCTGGGCGCCAGCCGGCTCCGCCTGATCCGGCAGTTCCTGTTGGAGGGACTAGTGCTGGCGATCTGCGGTGGCGGAGCCGGATTGCTGGCATCGGGTTGGATCGCGCGCCTCCTGGTCGCGTTGCTTCCGGTGCGCAGTCCATTACTCGAGTCCGCGCATTCCGACGCGCGCGCCATCTGGTTCACGATGGCATTGTCGGTGTTTTCGGCAATCGGGTTCGCAATCATCCCGGCGGTGAAGGGGAGCCGGTGGACACCGGGGCCGGCTCTCAGCGCACGCGCAAGCACCGGTGAGGGAAACCGGTGGCGCCATGCGATGATCGCGATCGAAGCGGCGCTCTCGGTGTTCCTGCTGTGTGGAGCGGGCTTGGTCGCTCAGAACCTGTGGACGTTGATTTCGACGCCTACGGTTTCGATCCGAACCATGTATTGGCGATGCGGCTCAAACTGCCGTCCCTACCGTCAGGCGGCAGGGACCCGAAAGTGAGCCGGCCATTTCAGGAGTATCTGAAAAGGATCGGAGCGATCCCGGGAGTGGATTCGGCCGCCACGGTGCAAGGCCCTCCGCTCCGACCTGCGGTATCGGGTCCTGCCGAACTGGTCGGGATTAGGGATGAGAACGGCGCACTCAAGAGCGTGATCGTAGATAACCATCTGGTCAGCCCGGATTACTTCCGCACGCTGCGGATTCCACTGCTCGCCGGGCGCACGTTCCGCGATGGCGAGGAGACAGAACCGTGGAGAGTCGCAATCGTGAATGAGGAGTTCGCGCGCCGCTTTGGACTTGGCCGGGACGTAGTCGGGAAACAGATCTCCGAGCCCGGCAAGCCGATGACAATTGTCGGGATGGTCGGTAACGTCCGGACACGTGGTCTCCAAGCTGCACCATTTCCGGAAGTCTATCTGTTGTCCCTACGGTTTTCCTGGGCAGGCAATTACTTGGTTGTGCGTTCAGCGATTCCGCCGACGCAGCTTGTGAAGCTGGTGAAAGCAGCGATCCACTCCTCGAACTCCGAACAGGTCGTATTTGGGGTAATGACGATGGAAGAAATGATCGCGAACTCGATGACTGCACCACGGTTCCACGTGTTTCTCATCGGCGCCTTTTGCCCTCCTCGCTGTCGCAATGGCGGCGGCCGGGATGTATAGCGTGATCTCGTGCCTGGTGTCGCAGCGCACCAGCGAGATTGCGATCCGCATGGCGCTGGGCGCGGGCCGAGGCGCCATCGTACGGACCGTTCTTGGTACGACCACGTTCTGGGTTGCAGCGGGCTTATCCGGTGGTTTGGGTCTGGGACTCGCAGCCAGAAACACTGTCCGTACTCTTTCCAATACTGCAGTCGAGGGCTCGCCATGGATGTATTTCTCAGTGGCGCTGTTCTTTTTAGCGGTGACTTCAGTGGCCGCCTATGTGCCCTTTCGGCGAGCAAGCAGGCTCGATCCCGGCGCGGCTCTGCGGTGCGAGTAGCACGATGCCGGGGAGTCAAGCTGCCGTCCCGCGGTGCAGTGGATCGATGACCCGAATATTGAGGTTCGTCTGACGGAATTTTTTCGGCGATTAATGCGAAAACGGTCCGGACGCGCGGTTGGCGCGAACGGACCGTTTTCGGAAGGTTTTGATTACCCGCAGATCTATCGCCGGGCTTGGACTACTTTCGGAGTCGACAGGTATCCGACGATCTTGTCCTTTTGGACCTCGTTCACCACCAGCTCGTAGGGTTGCCGCGAGCCGGATACGTAGAACTGCACAGGTTCGTTGATCGTCCTATCCCTCTTCTCCACTCGCTTGTCGTCGGCGACCAGATCGAGGCTGAACTTGTTGCGCTTCACATCGGCTTTCTTCAGCGCCATCATTACGCTGCCAACCTTGGCCATCTTGTCCGACTTCG
>Ga0187893_10004168_pt1 | contig 27991 bp, 28 predicted proteins | sample MA1701074metaG_FD_139574 | JGI IMG/M metagenome (GOLD analysis project Ga0187893, IMG submission 139574) | White microbial mat communities from a basaltic lava cave in the Kipuka Kanohina Cave System on the Island of Hawaii, USA - MA170107-4 metaG ... | reverse complement strand
GTACTTGCGGACGGTCCGCAGCGGCCGGAGCCTCACCGTGCTGGACCGCGACACCCCGATCGCAAGGATCTTGCCGTATGACGACAATGGGGCATCCTTGAAGGTGCGGTCGCCCCAGCCTGGCGCGCCCAAGCTCAGTCAGGTGAGTCTCCCGCCCCCGCTGCGGCTAGGCAGAGATATCGTGACGCTCCTGCTCGAAGAGCGGCAGGGCTTGAGGTGATCGCCTACATTGACTCCTCAGTGCTGTTGCGCGTTGTCCTTGGCCAGCCCGATGCCCTCCAGCAGTGGCCCACCATCGCGCGGGGCATCGGATCATCTCTGGTGGAAGTAGAATGCCTGCGAACGCTGGACCGGTTGCGTCTGGCCGACGGACTTGCCGACGATGAGATCGCGACGCGACGTGAAGCCGTCTTCCGACTGATGGAGGCGATGGAGATTGTGGAGGTGACCCGGCCGGTGCTCGCTCGAGCCGCTCAACCCCTCCCGACAACGCTAGGCACTCTGGATGCGATTCATCTCGCGAGTGCTCTGCTCTGGCAGGAGCGAACGGGAACAGATCTTGTGATGACCACCCACGACAGTTCATTGGCCACGGCCGCTAAGGCCAGCGGGCTGCGGGTGGTCGGCATTTAGGGAACGCCGCATGTCCGACCGGGTCGTCATCGAACACCTCGAATTCGAAGGGCATTGCGGGGTCACGGCGGAAGAGCGTCAGGCCCTCCAGCCGATCGCCTTGGACCTGGAGTTGGAGTACCCCCCCGGAGCCTTCGCCGCCGCTGCTGGTAGCCAGAACATCGCCCAGGCAGTGGACTATGCCCAGGTGGCTGACCGGGTCATCCAGGTCGGGACGGGCCAACACTTTTCCCTGGTGGAAACCATGGCCGAACGGCTGGCGACCCTGCTGCTGGCCGAATTCCCCGTCACCCGGGTCCGGCTGTGGGTGAGAAAAGTCGCCCCTCCCCTGAACGCCGTCAGCGGCTCGGTCGGGGTACGGTTGGATCGCGCTCGGCCTCTCGAGCCGTCGGGGACCCCACCGGCCGACTTCCTCGTAGAGCAGACCCACCGGCTGCCCAAAGGCACGGTCCTGGATGTCGCCTGCGGCTCCGGACGCAATGCGCTGTACCTGGCAGCCCAGGGCTTTACCGTGGAAGGCGTTGACCGGGACGAGCAAGCCCTGGCTGCCTTGGCGGCAGAGGCCGGACGACGCAAGCTCTCCAACCTGACAGTTCGTTGCATGGATCTGGAGGCCGGACCCGACCTGTCCAAGGAAGGCTACGAGGGCATCGTGGTGTTTTTCTTTCTCTACCGCCCGCTAATGCCCCTGCTGGTGGATGCGCTCAAGCCGGGCGGCGTCCTGGTGTACGAGACCTTTTTGATTGATAATCACGTCCACCACGGCCACCCGAAGCGCCGCGAGTTCTGTCTTGAGCGGAACGAGCTCCTCCACCTGGCTGCAGGCCTGCGCGTGATCCACTATGACGAGGGCGCGCACGAGGGAGGCCGCGGAGACGGGGGTACGTACACGGCCCGCCTCGTCGCGCAGAAGGAACCACTAGTGTCGTGAGTCTGAAATGGCGTTACACGCCGTTCGTGCTGAGCCTGTCGAAGCATGAACGGAAGTTATTGAAACCATGAGCCCTTCGACCCTTCGCCAAGCTCAGGGCTCAGGGCGAACGGAACATGTCACGAACTGTAAGACCCAGCACACTAGATGAGCCGCATAGACCTTCACCTTCATACCACCTACTCCGACGGCAGCCTGCCGCCGGCCGAGGTGATGGCCCTGGCGCAGAAGGCAAACGTCGGCACCTTGGCCATTACGGATCACGACACGGTGGATGGGATTCCGGATTCGCTCGAAGCCGCGGCGAGACTCGGCATTGAGGTCATCCCCGGCATCGAGATCAGTTCGCGCTATGGGGAAGGTGAACTGCACATCCTGGGCTACTTCCTGGATTGGAAAGATGAGGCCCTCCTCGTTGAGCTAGCCCGGCTCAAGGAAACCCGTCACGACCGCAACCCGCGCATCATCCAGAAGTTGAACGAACTCGGGTTGGAGATCAGCTACGAGGAGGTGCGCGCCCTGGCGGGCGACGTCTCGGTGGGCCGGCCCCACATTGCGCGGGTGCTGATGAATAAAGGCTATGTGACCTCGGCAAAGGAGGCGTTCGACCGCTATCTGGCGGACGGCGCCGCGGCCCATGTGCCGCGAGAGTTGCCCGCGCCGGCGGACGCCATCGCGATGATCCGCGCCGCCAAGGGAATCGCCGTGCTCGCTCATCCGGTCTGGGTGGATCGGTCTGGGGATCGGATCCATCGGCTCTGCGAGGAGCTGAAGGAAGCGGGGTTACAGGGGATTGAAGTCCACTACAGCACGCACAAGCCCGAGCAGACCAGGGAGTATCTCAACACCGCCCGCCGCCTCGATCTCCTCGTCACGGGCGGCAGCGACTTCCACGGGGTGACGAAACCAGACATTGAAGTCGGGCGCGGGCGGGGATCCCTGGTCGTTTCGCCCAAGCTCCTGGAGCCGCTCCGCAAAGCCGCCGCGGCGGGGTTGGGAGTGCTGGTGGCCATCCTGCTGGTCGCGGGAGCCGTCCGGGCTCAGGGGAACAGCAACGCCGCGACCAGTGGTGGCACCAGCGAAAGACCCGGTAGAGTACAGGAGGTAAACGGGAACTTTCAGCCCCTCAACCTCCATGCCCCGCAAGGTCAGAGCCCATCAGCTCCAGCTCCCGGCTCTCCCGCGCTGTCGGGATCGGCCGCGTCCCCACCGACCCCGCCATTGGCTCCTCTGCCGCCACTTATGCCACTGGGGTCGCATACTGTGGTGACTCCCCGTCCTGTGTCTCCTCCCTCCTTCGGCACGTTCGGGCACCGCTAGAATGCCGGCGCTCCCGCCATCCGGTCACGCCCTAGTGTGATGTCCCGGAAGTCCGCTCGTGGTGAGCTTGTCGAACCATGAGCAATACCCCGTGTCTTCGCGCGCCGTTCGACCCTTCGACAGGCTCAGGGCGAACGGCTTATAGCACGACCTTCCGAGACACCTCGCTAGCCCGTCACGTCATTCGAGTCGGCCAACTGCAAATTTTGCTTGATGTCGTTGATGTGCCAGTTGTCCGTCGTCAGGTCGTTGTCTAAATTTGCAGCCGCCGTGGCCGTGAACCCGGCCTGACTATTCAGCGCGGTCGGGGCGATCTCCGCCGTACTGCCGGTCACGCCGGCGATCAAGTCCTGTCCGGCTGTGTTGCTCGACGCACCGCCCGCCGCCCCGCCGGCTCCGCTCCTATAGGTATACCGATTGGACGAACCAGCCAGCGCGAAGCCGACCTCCTGGAAGTTGCCATATCGCGACTGCTCGCCGTAGTAAGAGGTTTCCGCGATGAACACGCCGCCCAGGTTGGTCTTCGCCTCGGCCTGACGTGATTGCGCCTGGTACCGGAGAAAGTTGGGAATGGCGATGGCCGCGAGAATTCCGATGATGGCCACCACGATCATCAACTCAATGAGGGTGAACCCCTTGTGGCTCTTGAGGGATTTGAGCATCGCTGCCTCCATAGGTTAGTGGGTTAACCGAAAACCCCGGCGCAGCGATGTGATGGTAGCAGTCGGCACAAGCCTTCCATGGCCACCGTCCTTGGCCTACCCGACAACCCGGGCGACCGCATCCCTGCGTCCGACGGGAACAATCATGCTTATTGTGTGCTTCCTGAACAGGCTTTTCAAGGGGGGATTCGCGCCCGGCCAGGCTGGGTCCGGCACGCTAGTGTAGTGCGTCACAAGTGGCTTTACACACCGTTCGTGCTGAGCCTGTCGAAGCATGAACGGAAGTGGCTGAAACCATGAACCCTTCGACAAGCTCAGGGCGAACGGAAAATGTAAACAAGCGTTAGACGCACTACACTAGAGGTATCGGATGGCGACCCCGGTGACGTGCCGTGGGGGCTTCAGCATGGAGTCAAGCCACTCGACCCCCGTGAGGTGGATGCGGTCATCCAGATCATCGGCCGGCTTCACGTTCACGATGGCGTCCGCACCCACCCTTGCGGCTTCCTCTCGGAGGGCGTGGCGGAGCGTATACCAACTGGTCCACATGGAGGTAGCCCTGGCCTCCACCTTGGCCACCTCCACATAGGTTTTCTCAGGGTACTTAGCCAGAATCTCGACGGACGCAACATCGGTTTTTCGAGTCGGCAGGTGGTGTTCATACGGAAGAGAATCAGCGAGGACGCTGCACCCAAGGTACACAGCGACGGACAGCATCAGTACGACGCCTTGCGCCAGCCGGTACCTGGTCCCGTCCTGATTCCTGACTCTAGTGTCGTGAGTCTGAGATCTCATGATGAACTCGATGATTGTGTACCACCGTAGGGCCTTCCTGCTCGTCTGTCAAGAGCACGTCACACCAGCAGCAGGCCCGCAGTGCGCACCTTGCGCCACGTAGCCGACTCGACCAGACGATCGAATCCTCGCACCGATCCGAACCGATACGCGACCCGCACAGCCTTGAGCGAGGGATAGGGCTTGCCCCTTTTCTCTCGCGTGGGAGTGGCCTGGTGGATTAAGTCCAGCAGCCACGGGATCTTCTCCTTGGGAAGACGTATTGCCATATCGGCTACACGATTCGGAAGGATCACGCGACTGTGGGTCTGCGAGGACTCTTCCACCACGGGCGTGCCCCCGATCCAGACGAAGTGACGCTCGGCGGTTGGGTCATCGCGACCGGCCTGATCGACCAGGGCACGGGCAACCCAGTCGCGCGGAACCTTCGGCCGAGGCACCGGCCGCGCAAACCAGCTCCGGACGTCGGCATGGAGGCCCGTCCCCTCGCGGTAATTGAACAGCGCCCTGCGCAGCCCCTCTCCCACCCACTCCTCGATCGCCGCCACCGGATCGTCATGGGCCAGATCGTTCTCCGCAAAGCCCCCGAACCCGGGTCCGCCGATCCGGATGCCGTACGCGGCAGGATCGAGGCCGATGGGGCTGTGAGCCGTCGCGACAAACCGGTGCCAGAAGGCCGACTGAACCAGGCCCTGGGCGAAGAGTTGCCGGACTCGTTCCAGGCTTTCCACGGTCTCCGCCAGCGTTTCCCCGGGATAGCCATACATCAGGTACGTATGCAGCAAAATCCCCGTCTGGTGAAAGGCCGCCGCCACCCTCGCAGCCTGGTCCACGGTGACGCCCTTTTTCATGGCGTCCAGGAGCCGATCGGTCGCCGCTTCCAGCCCGGCGGTCACTGCCACGCAGCCCGATGCCGCCAGCAAGCGACAGAGGTCCGGGGTGAAGGCCGCCTCGAAGCGGATGTTCCCCCACCAGGTGATCGTCACCCCCCGCTCCAGCAGGATCAGGGCGAGTCCCTTGAGCCCGGCCGGCGGCGCCGCCTCGTCAACGAAGTGAAACCCGTGCCGCCCGGTTTCGGCAATCAAAGCTTCGATACGGTCGGCCAGCAGTTCGCTCGGATTGGCTTCATAGCGGCCGATATAGTCGAGGCCGACGTCGCAGAAGGTGCACTGCTTCCAATAGCACCCGTGGGCGACCGTGAGCTTGTTCCAGTGACCTTCGGACCAGAGCCGATGCATAGGATTGAGGGTGTCAAGGACGGAGAGATACCGGTGGAGCGAAAGTCCCTGGTAGGTCGGCGTACCGACCTCGGCCTGGGAGAAGTCCGGTTCACGGGCGCCGTCACGGTACACAACCCGTCCGCCTCGTCGTAGAAACGTCCGTCGGAGCTCCGCTTCATCCCGCTTGCCGTCCAGGTACTCCAGCAAGCAGAGCAAGGGTCGCTCGCCATCGTCCAGGGTGACATAATCCAGGTAGTCGAACACGCGGGGATCATCAAGGCGACGCAACTCGGTATTGGCATAGCCTCCGCCGAGCACAATGGGGATCTCGGGGCACCGAGCCTTCAGGGCTCCGGCCATGCGCAAGCCGCCATAGAGGTTCCCGGGAAAAGGGACCGTGAACCCGACCACGTCAGGACTGATGGCCTCCACATGCCTCCAGAGCGCCTGGAGCATCAGCTCATCGGTGAGACTCGGTGGGTCCGTCAAGACTCGCGCAAGCCCGTCGAAACTGGTGGCGGACGTGCCCACTGATTCCGCATACCGGCTGAGGGCGAACTGGGGAGCGACAGTGGCCTGGATCAAGTCGGCCAGATCTTCCAGATACAGGGTGGCCAGGTGACGGGCCCGATCGCTGCCGTGAAGCGCGTGAGGTACAGCGGTGGAGTCAGGGGACCCAGCGGCCGCCGCAAACCGCGGGCCTCGAGGCAGAAACCCATTCTGGCAAATCCTCGGCGCCAGCGTAGAATCGCTCCCCTGCAGGAAGGAAACGACCGGCTCGACCGTCTCCAGATAGGCACGTTCCAACGCGAGCATCTGCCTGGCTTCGCCTGGAATCTCGCCGGTCTTGCTCCGAATCTGATCGAAGACTCGTGCCAGGCCGGCGCGAGAGAAGAGGGCCAGCACCATCTCGATCCCGACGTCCGCCTGAGCGACGTCATGGCCGCGAGCCTTGAGGAACCCCGTGAGGTACGCCGTGGAGGGATAGGGCGTGTTGAGCTGGGTCAAAGGCGGAATGATGAGGAGTGTCCGCATGTCATTAGAATTTGCACGCTTCGTCCGGAGACCTTGCCGGCCCTCCACTTCCCTGCTGTGCCTTGCGCAGCAGCTTCGGACACTCATACTCCGCCGCTTCCTTTGGTATACGACCTTGCGCGACCAATCGCTTGAGTTGGGCCAGTTGGTCGCCGACCGGATCATACTTACAGGGCTCCCCGGTCTCCGGCTTGTCCTGCAGGGCGAGGCATTGCTGGACAAAGATCTCAGGTGAAATCCCCCCCTTCTCCACGACCTTCACCAACTCATAGCGTTTGTCCGCAAAGGAACCAAACCGGCAGACCTCCGGCTGAAAGAGCGGGGGGGTCGTGTGTCCTCGGTCCTCCTTGTCGAGCATTCGGAGGCACTCTGCTTCCCCCGCCTGAGGGGGGATGAGACCTTTTTCTACATTCTGTTTGAGCGCAGAGCGTTTGTCGTCGAAATCATTTGTGATCATGAACGGGAGGGCGAAGCAACCGCTCATAAACAAAGCCAGCCCGCTCAGCACAACCGACTCCGCAAACCGGCGCGTCTTCCACACGTGTCCGTCCTCCTTCATGGGCTAATCCCATCCTGTCGGGTCATAGCCCTTGTCTCTCAGGCAGCGCGTGACATACCCCTTGTAGGCCTCGCTCGGTCCAGACGACCTGAAGAGACTGCCGAGGAGTCCCCAGACCACTCCGCTCGCCGCTCCAACGGCGGACCCGCTTCCCGCAGCCCCGACGATCGCCCCGCCGACGGCGCCGGCGGCAGCGCCAATGCCTCCGCTGATCGCCGTGTCCTTTGCCACCTGCGTTCCCTTGCCCGAGGCCGGTGTGGCCCCGGCCTTCTCCGCCTGCGCCCGGCAGTTCTCGATATCGGCCTCCACCGTCTCCTCCCCCACGGATTTGTAATGATCGTTCGGGTAGAGGATGGGTTTGGGCCCCGAACACCCCACCATAACGGCCAAAGCTAGCAGGAGAAAGACGCCCTGCCTTTCCCGCCCGTCGCGCTCGCCTCGCTCGTCTCGCATCTGCCTATTCATAACCCTCGTTCTTTCCGGCGGAGCGCTCCCATCAATGCGTGGTCGCTGAGCCCGACCTCGCTCAGCGCATCCATGATGTGCAGCCCACGACTGGCGGCCAATTCCCGGGCCTTTGCATATTGGGCCCGGTTAAAGCGGGCCACCGCCGGCTGGCCGTTGACGATCTGACAGGAGAGCACCTCCCCGTCCACCTCCAGGGTTCCCCCCTGTTCGAGCAGGGTACGAGCCTGAGCGGGCGGGATCCCGTGTAATGCGGCAAATTCCTGGATTCCGCTCGTGGGCACAAGCCGCCCGTCCGGCATGATGCACAGCCGCTTGAAATGCGGGGACCAGTCTTTCCGAAAATCAATGTACTTGATGTCGCCCGCGCGCGCGACCGCGCGTTCCAGCTTCGCGTAATCGAGCCCTAGGTTCTTCTCCTTCAGTCGGGTTTGAAGTTCAGGAGCCAACGTGCGGGTGAACACCCGTGCGGCGGCCTCCTCCAGCGAGAGACCATAGGACCGCATCAATTGCTCCGCTTCGGCATGCTGCATGACATCCAACACCCAGGTCTGTTTCGGTCGGCTGCCGGCCGGATCCATCCAGCACTGAAACAGCCCACGGGTCACCAGAAATCCGGTCTGCGGATACACATAGACCCCGCCCTCACTTAAAAGTTTCGTCATGACTTCGAGCGGAACATCATGGCTCTCCGCCAGCACCTCCGCGTGAGCAACCAGGTCTTCCGGTTCCGTCATCGCACACAGCGTCACATTCCCGGGTGGATCAAACTCCGTGTAGTCTTCGATGATGTTATAGAGCGCCGGGGCCTTGGGGACTTTCGGCGCCGGCTTCTTGATCTTGAACATAGCAATGATCAGCAATCAGCGTTCAGCGATCAGCCTGGTCACGCGTCACCGGTCACTTGTCCCGGGTCACATTCCCATACGCCGGCAATGTCGTCAAGCGGTGATCCTCGATCGGCCCTCCGATCGTAAAATGGTAGAGCGACTGAAAGGCCCGTTCCCTCAAGCCGAACGCCTGGTGCACGGGGTCATCGAAGAAACACCCGATCCCCGTCGCCCGGACCCCGGTCGCCTCCGCCTCCAGGTATAGGATCTGGCCGATCAGACCCGTTTCCCAGAAAAGCCGGCGGTAGAACCAGGGGCCATGCGTCTGCAAGGCTTCCTCGTAGTCCGCTACCATGCCTAACGAAAAGGCACTCTCACCGGCGATCGTCTGGTGGCAACTCACTTGCGCAGCCAGTTGGCGGGCATCACCTTCTTGAAGGAGAAAAAGCGGCAGGTCCGCCGGGCAACCGGGCGGAGGCGTCCACAGAAAATTCTCATGCATCGCCTGGCGGAGCGCAACGAACTTTGCTGGATCACGCACCAGCATGTAGAGACCGGGGGAGATGCCGTCAACCAGGTGCACGAACATCGCCAGGTGAATGCGCGGTTCCCATGGAATCCCGTCCCAGGGCATGGGACGCCGGCTGAGGGGCAAAGCAGCCTGAGGCATGACCCTCTGCAGCATGATGAAGAACGTGTCGGCGGTGATGAAGGTCTTCCCGTCAAAGGCCACCGCGCTGCGCCGCTGCCGGATGATCTGACCGGCAGTCTGGGAAGTGTCGTGATGAGTGACGGGTGACGAGTGACCGGTCAGAGACCAGTCCATGAACCGAGTTTCCGTTTGGGCTTTCCAGGTAGCGGCCCCTACCTCATCGATGATCTTCCAAGGCACGGGGGTGTCCCGGCTCAGCCGGTTAGCCCGCCCATACCACTGAGCTTCCCCGATCTTGTTTATGACAGTCGGATCGAGGAATAGAGGAATCCTTCCACCACCAACACCTGACACCTCACCCCCCAGCACCTGATTTTCAGGCCATACGACGGCCAGGCAATCGGGGTGTTCCGGCTCAACCTCGGGGAAATCTTCTGACCGGCTCACGCCCAACAGCCGCCCCACCGTTTCATCCGCCATCCCCGCGAGGAGCACCAGCCTCCATCCCAACGTTGCCGCGGCGATGCGCGCCGCTCCGATGGCGTGGCCGGCGTCGTGCTGACAGTAGCGAAATGCCCGCTCGCCGTACTTCCAGGCTTCACGCCAATGCACGGACGACAGGCCGAACAAGAAGGCTTGGGCTGGAAAACTCTTCATCACCAAGGTGAACAGATCCGAGGGGCAATCCATTCGCAGCTCGAGCGCATGCTCCTTCGGCGCGTAGTGGTAGAGGGCCGGAGTTGGCGCAAGGCCCGGCACTCCCGGCAGCAGCACGTACCCCTCCGTCGGATGGAGGTTGCCGCTCGACGGATTGCTTCGAAGCGCCCACCGCACGTCGCCGGCTTGCTTCCAGGCCGAAATCGCGAGCGCATATTCAAAGAACCGCGAGAGGGTCCTAAGGTTCACAGGCTGGGGCGCCACCGCTCCCGGCTGATACAGAGCCTCATATGGGGGCGAGATGGGCTCTTCCTGTACGGTGAGGAGCGGCAGAGGAAGGAGGGGCGCGCCGGCAAACCGGCGGAAGGGGTCAGGTTGGTTGGCCCAGTCCAGGTAGCCAAGCGCCCGCGCATAGCGAAAGAGGTGATGTTTCGTCTCCTCGTGGTAGTGAAGGACCTGCTCGAGCGTATCCATGCTCCGGAGAGTCTACCCGCCGTACTTTCGCAAAGTAAACCCTGAGCAATTGACCGTCACCACCCGCACGGGTATGCTCACAGCCCAACCCCGCGGCGAGGCAACCCGTGCAATTCGATGCAGCCATTGCGGCGCAACGGTCATTCCAGCGCGCACAAGAGACCGGAGAACTGGGGGACGACCACGAGGCCGTGATCGAGGCCGAGGCAACCTTCTCCGCCAGTGCCGGTAGTGAAGCAAGGGCCGCCTACCTGACGCTACAGGAGATCGGGGAACGCCATCCGGTTGCCGCCGCCTTCCAGGAATTTCTGATTTACAGCACCTGGCAACAGGTGGTGGAGGAAACGATCCCGGCCCATTTTCTCAAAGGCCTGGAACTGTGCGACCGTTATCTCCACCGCTGGGGACGAGAAGACCGCGCGCAGGTCGCCCAAATCAGGGAATTGCGGGTTTCATTCCGGGCCGGCCTTGGCCTGAAGGACGACGAGCCGGACGAGTACGAGCAGGATACGATCAAGGGCGGAGACTGACTCCTGATGGGGGAGAACGACAAGCACAAGGCGCGCATTTATCTTCACCGCGGCAACCTGGAACAGGCGCGCTTCTGGTACGAGCAGGCGCTCCGCGAGGACCGGGTAAGCGACGATCGACAGGCCCTCTCGGACACCCTCGGAAACCTCGGCAACGTCTGTGCGATGGCCGGCGAGTACGGGCAAGCCGAGACGTATTACCGCGAAGTCCTCGCCATCCAACGCGGGGAACGAGACCCTGCCGCAATCGGCCAGACCCTGGTCAACCTCGGGAACGTGGAGGCCGAGGCAGGGCGCCCGGAGCAGGCCCGGCCCTACTACCTGGAAGCACTGGACCTCCTGGAGCCGATCAAAGACTATCGAGCCTTAGGCATCCTCTACTCCAACCTGGCTCTCCAGGATGCCGCGGCCGGGCAATGGGACGCAGCCATAGCCAGGTTCCAAAAAGCCCTCGACTTTCACCGGATCGTCGGTGACGAGCAGGGGTTGGCCGTGACCTACAGTCAACTGGGGAGGACCTTTTTCCAGGCCGGCCGGTTACGACAGGCCGAAAAGTGTCTCAATAACGCGAGCGAACATTTCATCAAGTTGGGGCAGCCGGACGGGGAAGCAGCAACGTTGCGACTTCTGGCCGACGTCTACGAGCAAACCCGTGATCTTCAGAATGCGGTTCGGTGTCTGGAGCGTGTATTACTACAGGCAACGCGCTATGGGGTGGGTCGCGAGGATGGTGATGAGCAGCGCCTGGCGCGGCTGCGCGAGCAGCGGAATGACAAGAGGTGAGACCATGACCACGGACGAAGCGCGACAGAAGATCCAGTCTTCCATAGACCAGTACGGCAGCCATGCGGCCGCGGCGCTCGACCTTATCATCAGCGAGGTCCGCTCCAGTCTGGGGCACGAAACGGCCAACGACCTGATTGATGAGTTCGACCTCGAACTGGAGTACAACATTGTGCCCACGGAATCCGAGGGAGGAACTTCCTAGCTGCCCCTCATCTGGTGCTCGATCTCAGGCCATGGCTTCGGCCATGCCGCTCAAGTCGTGCCGGTTCTCAACGAGCTGGCCCGCAGGATTCCTGACCTCACCGCGATCCTGCGGACGGCCGTCCCGCCCTGGTTTTTCGACGGACGCCTCGAGTTGCCCTGGGAGCTAAGCCCGGCCGAGCAGGACATCGGCTGCGTGCAGCGCGGCCCTCTCGCCATCGACTACCAGGAAACCTGGGTCCGGCATTTTCGCTTTCAGGCGGAGTGGGACAGAAAGCTGTCCGAAGAGGAAACAATTCTGAAGGCAAGGAGGCCCGCCCTGGTGCTGTCGGATATCGCGTGGCTTCCCGTCGAGGCGGCGGCCAGGACGCAGGTGCCCGCCGTGGCGCTCTGCAACCTGTCCTGGGACCAAATCCTTGAGCCCCACCTTGAGACCGGCCGACCCGATCAGTTGACCCTGCTGCAGGAGATTCGCCGGGCTTACGGCCAGGCCCATCTGATGATCCGGCTCACTCCGGGGCTCCCCATGCCGGCTTTCCCGAAGATCGCAGACGTGGGTCCGGTCGCTCAGCCGGCACCCCCAGCCCCCCCGGACCTGAGAAGGTTGCTCGACATCGCAGACCGGGACCGCATCCTGTTGATCGGGTTCGGTGGGATTGCGCTCGAATCCCTCCCCTTCGAGCGCATGGAGCGAATGGCGGGCTATCAGTTTCTCGTCAGCGGGCCGGTCCCGCAAGGCGGCAGGCGCGCCCATTCGACCGACTCCATCCCCGTGCCCTTCAATACCTTACTGGCCACCGCGGACTTCGTGATGACCAAGCCCGGATACAGTACGATCGTCCAGGCCGTGGCTCGGAACCGGCCGGTGCTGTACGTGCGACGTTACAACTTTGCGGATGAGGCGTCACTCGTGCAGTACTTACACCGGCACGGAAGAGGGATCGAGCTGTCGGCCGATGACTTCCACAGCGGCAGGTGGGAGGCGGGACTGGAACGACTCGCCAACCTCTCTCTCCCGAGCGATGAACCACCCCCGCCCACCGGCGCAACCGACGCCGCGAGTATCCTGGCCGGCTTTTTCTGACCTACATGGCCGTCACGATGTCGGCCTTCATGGGCCCGAGGACGCCCAACAACTCCTTCTTTTCCGGCTCGCCCACCTTGAACTTGTTCAACGTCGCAACCAGATCGCCAACCAAGGCGTCGAACTGGGCCGACGTGATCCCCATGCCCGCGTGCGTGGTTTTCATATCGCGGCCGGTGTACTTGCACGGCCCACCACTGGCTTCGCAGATCTGATCTCCCAACATCATCTTCAGCCGAGGAATGTTGGCATGGGCGAAAAGCCCGTTGATCCGGCTGTCGGCCGCCACGCGCGCTACGAAATCATCCACCACCGCCGTGATCGCCTCTTTCTTGCCCAGCCTTTCGTACAGCGACGGACCGGGGGGCTTCTCCATCCCACCGCCGATCATCGCCGGTTCAGGCTCGCCCGCGCACCCTGTCGAGAAGACCAGTAACCCCGCTAACACCCATCCCGAAACAGGATTGACCATGATGGAGTCCCCCCGTGAATTGTGTGCTACCCAGCCTCTCCCGATGATTGTTATCACACTGGTCCACCCTTCGTACATCCTTTTGCGCGCCCCTTCCGTAGGATGGTATGATGCGCGACCAATCTCGGCCTCATGAAATTCTCTGGGCCACGCACATCGGGCATGGAGACATCGTCACCATACGCTGCGTCACGGATCGAACCCGACCTTGTCGCCCGAGCGGCCAAGGGCGACCAGACCGCCTTCGAAGCCTTGTACGATCAGTCCAGTTCGCTTCTGTTCGCCCTGGCGTCGCGGATCCTTGGCGATCGGGAGGACGCTACCGATCTCCTGCAGGAGGTCTATTTGGAAGTGTGGCGGAAGGGGGCTCGGTACGATTCCGCCCGCGGCACTCCCATTGCCTGGCTGGTCACGCTGACGCGGAGCCGCGCAATCGACCGCCTGCGGTCGCGTGGTTCCAAAGGCCACGGGCGCACCGACTCGCTCGACGAGACCGGTGCGGCCGAGCTGCCTGACGGCACACCTGGTCCCTACGAAGCCGCCGCCGACATGGAGCTTCGCATGGCCGTCACCAAGGCCCTGGGGGGATTACCCGAGGCCCAGCAGCAGGCTCTGGAACTGGCCTATTACGAGGGTCTCTCGCACACGGAAATTGCGGCACGGCTGAGCCAACCGGTGGGGACGATCAAGACACGCATCAAACTCGGAATGGCTAAGCTGAAGACGGCCCTGCAGGAGATGTAGTCGGGTGCCAGGTGTTGGGTATCAGGTGCTAGGTGTCAGGGGTTCCGCCCCAAGACCCAAAACCTAAGACCTAACACCTGAAACCTGACACCTGAGAGCTAGAAACAAATGTCCCACGAGCAATTCGAAGAGGCCATTCCACTCTACGTCGTCGGCGCTCTCGATCGGTCGGAACGCCAGGCGATCGAGGCCCACGTGCTCAGCGGCTGTACGGCCTGCCGCGCTGCGCTGGAAGAGTACCGTCCTGCGGTAGCCAAGCTGCCCTTTGCCTTGCCGCGTGTCCCGGTCCCGCCGGAATTAAAGAGCAGGCTGGTGGCCGCCGTTACCCAGACCGTCCCGTCCAGAGAACCCTCGCTGGTCCCAGGGAGTCCACCTCGTGAACCGGCCCCTGTTACGGAAGAAGCACCGTCCCGCTGGGCCGGCTTCCCGGCATGGTTGTGCCACCCCGGCTGGGCGGCGGCATCGGTGCTCCTCGTGGCCTTGGCCGCCTGGTACACACAGTCCATCAGGTCCCAAGTGGACGTCGCAATCGCGCAACGCCAACGAACGGAGACAGCTTTCCAGGAAAGCGCGGCGCGCCTGGCCACGATCCAGCGCCAGGTGGCTGAACAGGAACAAGCGCTGGCCGAGCTGCGCGAGGACATGGCCCATCGCAGCGGGGACATCGGCGAGATTCAAGCAGCCCTCGCAAGCCGCGAGGCTGAAGTGGACGAGTTGCGCTCTCAACTCACGCAACGTGAGCGCGAGCTGTCCGGCCTCCGGACCGCCCTCGCCCAGCGTGATGAAATGCTGACCTTCCTGCGGTCCCCCAGCATCAAGGTGGTCTCGTTGGCCGGGTTGGAGAAGGCCAAGACAGCCGGGGCGTTTCTTCTCTTCGATCCGGAAACGAAGAAGGCGTTCTTTTACGCCTTCAACATGCCGCCGCTGCCGGGCGGCAAGACCTATCAACTATGGGCCATCCTGGACAAGCCGGTGAGCGCCGGCACGTTCTCCACCGATGCCGGACAAAAAGCACGCATGGTTGTCCGCAGCGCTCCCGACCTGGCCCGCATCAAGAAGTTTGCCGTCAGTGTGGAGCCGGAAGGCGGCCAGCCGCAACCGACCGGCGACATCTACTTGATGGGGCAGCTCTAGGCAGAAGGCACGGGGTACTAGGCGCGAGGCTAGAGGCTTGACAGGTTTCCGTCTGAAGTCCCCCATCCCCTGCCATCCATTTCGTGTCTGTCTCGGCCTGATGCTGATGTTGGTGCTGGCCTGGACGGCGCCCGTTCACGCGCTCGAGAAGTACGGCCGGCCGTTGCCGGCGCTCGGCGAGATGGGCGAGGAGGGTGTCGCCGGATCTCAGCAGAAAGAAGAGCACTGGTTCCAAGGATACCTGCTGGCCGCAGTCTTCCCCTACAATCCCACCTTCGCCGCACGCCCGAATAACACCGGGCTTGTCGGCATGCGGTATATGCTGCATCTCGAAACGGATCTGTACAAGGAGTTCCTTCAGTTCTACACCGATCAGAACTTCTTCTCGGATCGAAAGACCGGCTGGATCGTGCTCAGCGAATGGGACGGAACTTACGCCTTCACCGGTTCGATAGGTAACTGGGGATGGCGCTTGCAATACGAACGGGATGCGCCGCTGGACAGCAGCGGGACCAAGCAGATCTATGGCGATACCCTTGTTACCTACCGGCCGACGGCCGCCAATCAGTACGACTGGTGGCGTACCCGGTTTCCGCAGCAGAACCTCAGTGTCTACGCCGGGGCCGGGTGGTTGTTTTACAATCAAAACTATTTTGCGCGACCGGACAATACAGGCCGCGCCCTCTTCCGGTACGTGGCCCACGCCGACCTGGATCTCTACCGCAACCTGGTCGTCTTGTTCGCGGACACGAACCTCTTCACGAACCGAAGCGAGGGAAATCCGATCCGCCCGACCGAGCTTGATTTGGTCTTGGGGCTGGCCTTTCGTCATAAGGACGCAGAACTCAGCGTCATCTACGAACAGGATATGCCCCTCGATCGCGGGGGGCTCATACAGAAGTACGTCGCGATCCAGGTGCGTTATGAGTTCGAGTGGGTGAAGAACCCGCTCAAGACGCGCTAGCGAATGCAGCCTCAGCCCTTCTTCCTACCAGCCAGCTATGGTAAGATGGCCGCCACTTTTGCCGCCTTGAGTTCCTGATTGCTGATCGCTGATGGATGACTGACATGAGCTTCCTGACCGACAAAGACCGCGAATACATGCAGATGGCTCTGGAGAAGGCCAGGCTGGCGCCGGCGCTGGGGGAAGTGCCGATCGGCGCCGTCCTGGTCATGGATGGGCAGGTCCTCTCGCAGGTCCATAACTTTCGCGAGGTCTGGCAGGACCCCACGGCCCATGCGGAGGTGGTGGCCATCCGGGAGGCCGCCACGCGTCTGGGTACCTGGCGCCTGACGGACACCACCTTGTACGTCACAGTAGAGCCCTGCTCCATGTGCGCCGGCGCAATCATCCAGTCACGGATCAGCCGGCTCGTCTTCGGTGCGCGGGACCCCAAGGCGGGCGCTTGCGGCTCCGTGTTCAATCTACCTGATGAGCGGCGGCTGAATCACCGCGTTCAGGTCGTGGGCGGACTGATGGAACAGGAGAGCCAGGATTTGATGCAGTCCTTCTTTCGTGGGCTGCGCGACAGCGTTGACGAGCGCGCGAGACTCTGAAGTTCTTGCAGAGCTTGTAGCTTCCTGACTTTCTAACTTTTAAACTTTCGAACTATTGGAGGAGAGGTGCGAGAGTGGCCGAATCGGGCGGTCTCGAAAACCGTTGTCCCGAAAGGGACCGTGGGTTCGAATCCCACCCTCTCCGCCAAAAGAGCGCGAGACGAGCGAGACTAGCAAGAGGGCGGGACGCGCGAGAAACGGAAGACAGGTGCATATCCATGGTGGGATTCGAACGGGGGTTGTGAAGGGGGTGTGCCCCCTTCATGGGGTGACCGGAGCGAAGCGGAGGCACGAGGGGGCTTGGCCCCCTAGTGGGAGCGCGTGCGAAACACCCAAGCGCGACTTCGAATGCCCACCCTCTCCGCCACCCCGAGCTTGCTTGGCGGGAGCGCTGACAATCTATGCGCGATCCGCGAATACCTTAGTGCAAATCTGCTTCTCCGGATGGGATTTTATTACGGCAGCACGCATCCCTGGCGTTCCCACCGGCGCAGGATGCCTTGCGGATCGAAGGTCAACACATACTCCCGACAGAATCCGACTCCCATATCGCGGCTGTACCCGGCCCCGCTCTCCCGGTAGGTCCAGACCTCCCGGCCATCCCGTAATCGCCCCGCGTAGAGAGGCGATCCGAAGCGGTCCAAAATCCGCTCCTGCGTGGCGTGATCCACCTCCTCTTCCAGGAGAAGCTGACGCTCGGGCGTGCAGGAGATGAGAAGGGTCATCCAAGCGAGCCGGACAACGCGGTTCACCTGACTCGCTCACCCTTCCAAGAAGCTGGCCTTGTCGAGCAGGACGTACCGCAATCGCAGCATCGCGAGGGTATCCCGCTCGCAATAGCGCAACAGCGCCTCGCGCAGGCGCAGCTTTTCCACCCAGTCGGTCTCTTCAAAAACCATTTGCGCATAGGTCTGTGCGGCCATGCCTCCCTCTTGGATCTCCAGATCATCGTAGCTCAGCTCCGGGAGCAGGGCCGGCAGGACGGCCTTGATCGAAAAGGACCCCAGGAACCCCGGGTGGTAGTATTGCTCCCGGACGATGGGCAACAGATCCCAGAGTCTTGCGATCACCCGACGCAGGTCCCTCGCCCACTTCGGGAACGCTTCCGCGAGCCCCTCCAAAATGGCCCGCTCGTAAGGCGAATACACGCAGATGCTTCCTTCTCCGCCGACCGAGTCTAAGAGGGCCTCGATGAAATCCGTGCGCGGATCGCGCGGATCGCTGCTCAGAAACTCGTGATGCAGAACCTGGCCATCCTCCATTTCGATGTGGTTGGACCACTGGGTGGGAATGGCCTGATAGGGCCGCGTCAACGGAATCTTCGGAATCGCCGGCATGAAGGTCTCGAAGTCCAGGTGATGAACCGGATAGCGCACCGTCCCGAGACTCGTTTTCAGCCGGGGGCCCACCCATTCCGCCCCGTCCCGCACACGCCGCTGGAGCACCGTCAACTTGAAGTCCGGCGGAATCTCGTCAATGGTCCCCACGCCGAGTCGAACCAGTTCCTGGAAGGTACGGTCCCCCCCGGGCAAGTAATAGATCCACCGCTCAGGCTTGTCCTTGGTGCAATGGGACCAGAACGGACATTCATAGGGCATGTGGCAATGGCCATCCGGCTCCACGGCCGGAGCAACCGGCAGGCTCAATGTGGCCTTCATCTGGTCGAGCCGCGAGCGGACATCTGATTGCCGGCCGGCAACCACTGCGCTCAGGTCCTGCAGCGCGAACAGTTGCTCCAGATCAGGCTCCCCGCCCTGGTAGACGTATTGCGTATTGATATGCATCAGCCAGGATCCGGCGAGCGCAAGTCCGGCGCCGCGCAGAACATGCGTCTGGACCGCCAGATCATCCACATGGATATCCTTGACCCTGGTGGAAGACTTGGCTTCGATCAGTCTCCATTGCGGAACACCCTCCGGTGACGACCCCACCCGATCGAGGACGTCCACGCGGATCAACACCCGATCCCACTCGAAGGCGCCCTCGAAGATGGCCGGCACGGAGGGATCGTCGAGTAGCTCCGCCGTGCGCCGCAGTGCTTCCGGGGCGTGTCGATGGCCCGCCTCCACCAGTACCCCACCGGGAAACCGCCGGCGAGCCAACTCCCCCACCTCGGTCCCCATATCCAGGATCGCCTGCTGGTGCTCGTCCGGCTCGGTGGCGAGCCCTGGCTGATGCACCTGCAAGTAAAGCCGCTTGAGGCACTGGAGTCCGGAGAGGAACTTGGATTTGGAGAGCCGGATAGCCGTGGAGCGAACCGAGGCCTGATCGAATTGGGGGTCAGGGTCCAAGCGCATGGCCTGAGACTGGGGTATCAAGCCGGCGTTTGTCAACAGACACTGTTCCTTCTCATCTCTGCTAGGATACCGCGCTGGTCCGCGCTCCACTTTATCGGGCGACGCAGTCCTATGAACCTCCGCACCAGTCAGATTCGCCGGGCGGTCTTGAGCCTGGCATTGCCGGTGACTGTAAGCAGTCTGCTCCAGCGTACGGAAGGGATTCTGGATATCTTTCTTGTCGGCGGCTTGGGGTCCGCGCCGATCGCCGCGGTGGGGCTGGGCCAATTGTTGGTATTCGCCGCGATGACTGTAGTGGCAGGTCTTTCGGTCAGTGCGACCGTCCTGATCGCGCAACTGTGGGGCGCCCGCCGTTTCGCCGAGGCCAGGGAAGCAGCGGCCCATGCCATCGGACTTTCTGCGCTGGCTTCGCTGCTCCTCATGGGTCTCGGCCTCACGCTGGGCCGTTCCGCCATGCTCCTCCTCGGCGCGGGGCCGGACGTCATCCCCCTGGCCGAGCCCTACGTCAACCTCATCTTTCTGGTCATTCCGTTCACCGTGCTGCTGCAAGTCCTATCCGCAATCCTCCACGGAACCGGCGACACCCGCACCCCGATGTATGCCCTGGTCGGAGTCAACATATTCCATGTCTGCATCGCCTACCCTCTGATTTACGGTCGCTGGGGCCTGCCGAACATGGGAGTCCGCGGAGCCGCCGTCGCAGTGGGCGTTGCCGAATTCGCCGGCATCTTTTTCCTCCTGGTTCGTTGCCGGCCGCTGCTCGCGCGGCCGGCGACCATCCGCCGGAAACTTCTTCGTACCTTTTGGGAACTGGGCGCGCCGGTTTCCGGGGAACGGATGGTCCAGCAGGCGGGCATTCTCGTCTACGCCAAGGTGGTCTTCCTCTACGGAACGGTTGCCTACGCGGCGCACCAGGTAGGCCTGTCGATAGAATCCTTCTCCTTCATGCCGGGCTATGGATTTGCGGTGGCCGCCGCCACGATGGTGGGTCAAAGTATCGGGGCAGGCCAGTATGCCAGAGCCAAACTGGAGAATTGGGAAGCCAACAGGCTGGCGGCCTTCGTGATGGCCGCGATGGGGGTGATCTTCTTTTTCTTTCCCTACGCGCTGCTCCGGGCTCTGACCGCCGACCAGGCCGTGATCGAGTTGGGCGGGCTTTTCCTCAAGATCGTGGCGGCGGCGCAGATTCCGCTGGCCATCACGATGGTGCTGGCCGGGTCGCTCCGTGGTGCCGGCGACACGGGCTACATCATGGGGGCGACGATCGCCGGAATGTGGGGGGTGCGCGTGCCGGCCGCCCTGCTCGGCGCGTTCTGGCTGCACGTCGGCATCGGCTATATCTGGTGCGCGATGGTGGGGGATTGGTTCCTGCGCATGGGGTTGCTTGTCCTGCGGTATCGATCGGAACGGTGGAGGGAAATTCGGGTGATCCGGTGATCTCGGGGACAGGCACCGGCTCCGGCGGAGCCAGTCCCCTCAGCAGGTCTTCGTGGACGGGCGGGTATCTTTGCGGGGGCCGATGGACAGTTCGATGCGATCGACGCCTTTCACGTGGGCGCAGAGATCTCCGAGGCCGGGCGTGACCAGACGGAACGGACCGCCCTTCTGTTCCGGCAGCGGCTGCCCGTCCACCTCGTAAACCAGGACGCCATGGTCCAACGCCTGCTGGAGAGTCAGGCAGGCGGAGAACTGGCCGCCTTGGGCATGGAACACGACGTGATCGACACCGATCGCCAACGCCGGCACGTCAAGCAGCCCTTTCACCCTGATCCCCTTCCCTTGCATGCCCGGTACGAGCGCGCTCACGTCCGGCACCTGGTGTTCCTCCGGCAACTTGGCGAGCGCTAGGCGGTCGAGCGCGACCGGCTGGATCACCGCCCCCTCTATCCGCACAATCCCTGGCCCGCTCCGGTCCCGCTCGGTGACCACCTTGATCATCACCGTCAGCGCCTCGTTTAGCGGCATCGGGATTCCCAATTCTCGGCCGCGCTGGACGATGTACCCATTCAGGTAGTCGATCTCGGTGGGCCGTCCCGCTTTCCAATCATCGTACATGGACGTATGGATGTCGCGGATCTCCTCCGTCCACCGCATGACCTTTTTCGTCATATCGGCCGAGAGCGGCACCTTGCAGCCGGCGGCAACAGCCGCCACCTCCTCCACGATCTGCCGGATGACGCCGAGCATGTCGGGATTATCCACTGCCTTAGCGACTCGGTCGTTGAGCAGCACCGTGATGGGATTGAACACGCAGTTCCAGCACATCTTTTCCCACTTGGCCCGGCGGACGTCTTCCAGGATCTGACAGGATAGCCCCGCTCCTTTGAACAGGTCCGCAATCTGTAGCACTCGCTCGCTCTGGTGGCCCATCAGCTCGCCGATGGCCACAGCGCCGCGTTTGTAATGGTCAATGACACCGGGCTCGACGATCTTGGAATAGATGTAGGCTACTCCACCGATCACGCAGTCCCGCTGAAGCCGGGTAAGAATCCGGTCTTCCGTATCCACTCCATTCTGAAGGGTGAGGAACACCGTTCTGTCGGTCAGCACCGGCTGCAGTTGCTCGAGGACTTCATCCAGATCGTAGGCTTTCACCGAAAGGATGACCAGGTCCGGCGCCGGGAGCTCGCGCGGATCGGATGCGGCCCGCGGGTGGACGGCGAAGGTCCCGCCGGCGCTACGAATGGTCAGGCCTCGCTCTTTGACGGCCTGCAAGGTCCGAGGTCGGAGCAGGAACGACACATCCGGATTCTGCCGGGCCAGATGAGCCCCAAAGAACCCGCCGACCGAGCCGGCGCCGACCATCATGACGTGCTGCATGACACCTCCTCAGGCCCGTCCAGAGTATAATCCACTCTCATGACCTCCGACAGCGCCTTTCAGGAAATCCGATCGCGTCTCGTTCGCGCCCGATCGGTCGCCGTCCTGACCGGCGCCGGCATTTCGGCCGACAGCGGCGTGCCCACCTTTCGTGGAGCAGATGGCCTGTGGCGGAATTTCCGGGCTGAGGACTTGGCGACGCCGGAGGCGTTCGCGCGAGACCCACGGCTCGTCTGGGAGTGGTACAACTGGCGTCGCGAGCTGATCGCAACCAAGAGTCCCAACGCGGCCCACCAGGCGCTCGTGGAGTTGGAGCGAAGGATCGAGCGATTCTGGCTCATCACGCAGAACGTGGACGGCCTTCATCGGGCGGCCGGGTCGACCAGGCTGTCGGAGATCCACGGGAACATCTGGAGGGTCCGCTGTACCGACTGCAGCCGGGTGGACGACAACCGGGAGGTACCGATTCCGCTCCTGCCTTCCTGCGGCACCTGCGGCGGGCTGCTGCGCCCCCACATCGTCTGGTTCGGCGAATCACTCGACGAGGAAGACCTGCGCCGGAGTTATGCCGCGTTGGAATCCTGCGAGGTATTGTTGATCATCGGCACTTCGGGAATCGTTTACCCTGCCGCCTCCTTCGCCCCTGTCGCAAAATCCGCCGGAGCAGTTGTCGTCGAGCTGAACCTGGATCCGACTCCTCACTCGGATATCGTGGATGTGTCCCTCCAGGGGCGGGCGAAGGATCTCGTCCCTGGGCTTCTCTAGCGAGCCCCACCCCATCAGCCATGCGTGAGCTGGAACAATGTCAGCCCGGCCTTGAGGCGGGCTTGCGGCAGGATCGTTCGGTGCATCCGCACCGTCGGCAAGGTCTCGACCGCCTCCGCCTCTACCACCCGAAGACCGGCCGCCTGCAGCGGAATGGCCAACCCTCTCGGACCGGTCACGAAGGCCATGCTTCCAGGCCTCAGCGCCGCGGCTACTTCTTGCCCGATCAGCGCAAGCGCCTGAGGCTGACTCCATCGAGTGAAGGGAGTCCATAGATAGATCAGGTCGTATTGCCGGGCGTAGGCCGCCGTATGCGCGGCCTCTCCTGAGCTGAACCGGATGCGGGGGACCCAGTCAAGGCGACGCCCCCGCGCCAACCGGTTCCAGAGCGCCTGGGCCTGTTTCTGGGCAAACGCCGGACGCGTGTAAATGACGGTGTAGCCCCTCGGACGGTCCTGGCTGATGCAGGCCCCGAGCACGGCCTCGAGCCCGTCAATGAGAACCTCCTCGCTCCGAGCCAGGCTCGCCGCAAGCTCGGGCGCCGCATCGCGTTTATCCTCCACATAGTCCGCGATGAACGGTTGCGTGGGCGCTTCTTCCATCTCGCTTGCATCCTCCGGGTACAGCAGCACCGCCGAATAGGCCTCACGCGGCGCGACGGAGGGCACCCCGCTCACAAAGACGGCGCGCCAGTCCGGCGAAAGACTTGGCTCAGGCACCGGCGGTGATTCTTTCGTCACGCCCCACGAGGGATTGATGGCCAGCCGAATGACCCGCTCTCCGTCATTGAGCTCGAGCTGACCCGCTTTCACCGCAAGGCCCCGCCGGCAGGGAGCAAAGCCGTTGCGACCGGGATTCACGAAGGAGAGGCCGGCCGGGTCATCCGCGACAGTCGCCTTTTGGACCGTCCCCGCCTGTACCGTGACGCAGAGCTGCCGGTCGTCGTCGAAATAACGGAGCGGCTGTTCGGGAACCGGAAGCCACAGCACTTCGTGCGAGTGCGCGACGTCCATGAAGACAGGGAACGGATCGCGACCCGCCGCCGCTTCGGGAGAAAAAAATCCTGAAAAAAGCCGGAAAGCGGCTTCTGACGGATAGGGAGGAATCCCACGATATCGCAGCGGGCGCGGGGCCCGCCCTTGGTTCTGATCGTCGTAGAGCCCGCGAATCAACTCGAAGGCGGCGCTTCCCGTGCCCGGCAGCAGTGACTGGAACAATTCCACGACAGGCAAGAAATCAATATCCGCCCAGTGCATCGCACCCATGCAGGCCATGAAGCGGACAGCGGCCGGATTGGCTTCAAAGGTCCCCTCGTCCAATACATAGAAGGCGTCCTTAGCGTGCCGGATGGTCGCCTGTCCCCGTCCATCGATCGCAAGGTCCTCATCGGTGTAAAAGAACCGAACTTCCTCATAGGGCACACCCATCGCGCGCCCAGCCATTTCGCGCAGATCATCCGCCCGCAACCCTTGCCATCCCGGCTTTTTGGAGAAATCGAGGACCGTCCGGTTCACCAGACCCTGCGGCTTCAGGCCGATCCATTGGCCCCAATCGAGCCGAACCCGCGCGCGCGCCAGCGTCATGACACCGCCCGGGCCGACGCTCCATTCACATTCGTGGAGCGGATTCCCCTCCGGATCGGTTGCCGCAATGCGCCGCCCGTGGGGACCATAGACCACGAGATGTCCGCTGGGCTGCCGGATGATCCGCACCCCGGCAGACTCCTCGCTGGTGAGCAGAACACGATGGGAGGGAAAGACAAGGTTGCCGGGACGAGACAGAATGGAATTCAGCGAGAGAGACACTCAGGTTCGAGGTTCGAGGTTGGTGGTCCGATCACTTGTCACTCGTCACTCGTCACTGGTCACTATTCACGCACCTGGCCCGAGCCCAGCACGATGAACTTCGTACAGGTCAGCTCCTCCAGCCCCATCGGACCCCGCGCATGGATGCGGGTGGTGCTGATTCCGATCTCGGCGCCGAGGCCGAGCTGGTAGCCGTCGTTGAGGCGCGTGGACGCGTTGACCATGACGGCACTGGCATCCACCTCGCGGAGAAAGCGCAAGGCCCGGCCATAGTCGCGCGTAACGATGGCCTCCGTGTGGCGCGAGCCATAGCGGGCGATGTGCTCCATGGCCTCCTCCATGCTCTTGACGATCTTGACGGCCAGGATCAGGTCCAGAAACTCCGTGCCGTAGTCTTCTTCGAACGCCGGCTTGGCTTCCGGCACCACCTGGCAGGTTTTCGGACAGCCGCGGACTTCCACCCCCGCCCCCTTCAGCTTGGGGACCAGTTCGACCAACAGGGCGCGAGCGCTATTCTGGTGGATCAAGAGGGTTTCCATGGCGTTGCAGGTGGCGGGACGCTGGACCTTGGCATTGACGCATATGGTTTGGGCCATACCCAGGTCCGCATCCGCATCCACGTATATATGACAGACGCCCTTGTCGTGCCTGATGACCGGAATGCGGGATTCCTCGGTGACCGTCTTCATCAGCGATTCGCCGCCGCGGGGGATGATCAGGTCGACGTACCGGTCTTGTTTGAGCAACTCCAGCACCGTTTCCCGCTCGGTCCGTTCAATGAAGGCGATCGCGCCCGCGGGGACACCGGCCTTCACCGCCGCGTCCGACAGGACGGCGGCCAAGGCGGTATTGGAATGGATGGCCTCGGACCCTCCGCGCAGGACACAGGCATTGCCGGATTTCAGGCAGAGCGCGGCTGAATCCGCCGTGACGTTCGGCCTGGACTCGTAAATGATCCCGATGACACCGATCGGGACGCGCGTCCGGCCCACCTGCAAGCCGTTCGGTCGCCGCCACATGGCCACCGTCTCCCCTACCGGATCGGGCAGTTTCGTCACCTCACGGATACCCTCCGCCATATCGGCGATCCGTTCCGGGGTCAGCCGCAGCCGGTCCGCCAGGGCCTTGTTGCCGGACCTCAAAGCCTCCACGTCCCGGTCATTGGCCGCCAGGATATCACCGGCCTGGGCGACCAGCGCCTCGGCCATGGCCAGCAGGGCTTGGTCCTTTACGGGTGTAGGGAGCGTCGCCAGTCGCGACGCGGCGACCCGCGCCTGCTTGACCAACCCCTCGATGTATTCCTTCGAAGAAACCTCCGTTGGTTCCTTCGTAATTTCCGAGCCATCCAATCGAGGAAGTGCTCCTGTCCGGCTGAACGCTGATCGCTGAAGGCTTGCTTACCGGTTTGAGAATACCCTGCCGTTCGGAAGGGCGTCAAGCTTGAGGCGGGACGAGCGCGAAAGGCGCGAATCGCGCGAAAGGACTAAGGCATGTGATGGCTAGTTGAGAGTGATGGGGAGGGTCAGCGTGGCTTCGTTGCCCTTGTCGTTGAACGTGAGATCCGGCACCAGGGTCTTGGCAAGGAAGATGCCACGGCCGGCGCCCCCGGGCTGTCGCTGCAGGGCCTCCTCACGGGCCAGTATGGTCCGCCAATTGAAACCCACCCCCTGATCGGCGATCCGATACCGAACATATCCCTCCGTCCGATCGTAGGTGACCCGCACGCTGAGGCGGCGGGCTGCGAACCGAGCCTCCCGGCTCCGGGCTTCTACCAGCCGGTCATAATCGCCGCGAGCCAACGCATCCATCTTGTCGTCGGCGGAAATCGCCAGATTCCCATGCTCGATGGCATTGGTCAAAAGCTCCTGGAGCGCAATCCGGAGGTGAAATCGGATGGGGCCCGTCATCAGAGACGCCACATCCCGCAGAAGCAGACTGGTCAGCGGCCCCAACCGCTCCAGAAAATTTCCCAGGGTGACCTGAAACTCCATCCGTTCGACGGAGAGGGCGTTCACCGATTCAGCCCGTTGGGCGTCCAGCACTTGTGCCACCCCCTCGAGGGCAGCCTTCAGTTGGTCCAGATTGATCGGCTTCTTGAGATAGTCGCAGGCCCCGGCCTTCAGGGCGGCGATGGCGGAGGCTTCATCGCTATGGCCGGTCATGACGATGACCGGGCAGGCCGGCCACCGGTCTCGGATACGCTGGGTGAGCGTCAGCCCGTCCGTCCCCGGCATCAGGATGTCGGTCAGCACGACTTCCGGCAACGCCTGCTCACAGAGCGACAGGGCCTCATCCCCGCCGGCGGCCTGCTGTCCTTGGTACCCCATCGTGGTGATCGTGCGTGCGAGGAATCCACGGATCTCCGGGACATCCTCGACGACCAACACACTGAGACCCTGCGGGGTCCGTTGCACGGTTAGGTGACCTCCGTGATGACCAGCGCGGCGTCATCATCGAAATGATCCTGCTGCTGCCACGTGCGCGCCTTCCGGATCACGTCGCCGACGGACTCGGCAAGCGGGCGCGCGACGCTGTCCTGCGCCGCCCTCCGGAATCGCGCCAACCCCCACCGTTCGCCCTGAGGTGACGGCGCTTCATACAGACCGTCGCTGAACAGGAGCAAGCGATCGCCGGCCGCCACGGTTGCGCAGGCGGTCGGATAACAGGTCTCCGGCAGAAACCCGAGCGGCAGGCTCTGCCGGCTCAATGGCTCGACTCGCCCGTCACGCCGCAGGAGGAGCGCGCCTGCATGCCCGGCGGTGCTGAACCTTAATTGTTTCGTCTGGAGATGAAGACAGCCTACCCAGATGGTGAAGTAGTGCCCGTCATGGGTGAGCGGATACCGACGGTTGAGAACCGTGAGGATCTCCCCCGGGTCCTGCGAGGCGATCTGCTGTGGGAGGCCATCCGTTGTCAGGAGTGTGGCCACCGACGCGGCGCGAAAACCCGCGCTCACACCGTGACCGGAGGCATCAAGAATATAGATCCCAAGAGAATCGGGGCCCCACGAGGTCACGTTGAAGAGGTCGCCGCCCAGCATCCGAGACGGGAGGTATTGCCAGGCCAACCGGATACCCGGGACCGGCTCCCCCTGTGCAGGCAGCAGGGACTCGATGAACGCTGCAACCGACCGCAGTTCCTCCTCGAGCCGCGTGGGGCCGACCGCGGGAGCGGGAGATCCCGGAACACAGGAGACATCAAGCTGGTGCGAGCCATTCATCGCTGATTCAGGCGCTCGCCGGCAGTGGAACCCTCCCGGCGAGAGCCGCCTCCTCGCTTGCATAGATCGGGATCAGCAGGTGGATGTTGGCAAGCCGGAGGATCTCCTCCACATAGGGCTGCGGCTTGACGAGGCTCAGCCACCGGGCGTTCAGGCTGCACTGGCTCTGCGTAAGGGCGAGCAGGCCCAGCGCCGCGCTGTCTACAAAGCGAACGCCTTCCAGATTCACGATCAGGTGCAGGCATCCCCCCGCCCAAGCAGTTTGAACGGCGGCGGTGAAGTCCTTCCGCGCGGTGAAGGTGAAGTCCCCCCGCAGGGTTAAGATTGTGGCTTTGTCGGTGGT
>Ga0187893_10004167_pt1 | contig 27996 bp, 24 predicted proteins | sample MA1701074metaG_FD_139574 | JGI IMG/M metagenome (GOLD analysis project Ga0187893, IMG submission 139574) | White microbial mat communities from a basaltic lava cave in the Kipuka Kanohina Cave System on the Island of Hawaii, USA - MA170107-4 metaG ... | reverse complement strand
CGGTGCTCGTGGGGGTGAACCCCTCCGACCCGCCCACGTTCACGATCGTCACGGTGCTGCTCGCGCTCTCGGGCCTCGTCGCCGCGTGGGTGCCGGCGCTGCGCGCGACGCGCGTGGATCCGGTCGTCGCGCTGCGCCACGAATAGGAGACCCCATGGACATCCTGCTCCAGGACCTGCGCTTCGCGCTTCGCTCGCTCCGGCGCTCGCCCGGCTTCACCGCCGTGGTCGTGGCCGTGCTCGCGCTCGGCATCGGCGTCAACACCATGATCTTCTGCATGGTCTACGGCGTCATGCTGCGGCCCTGGCCGCTGCCCGGCTTCGAGCGGGTGATGACGATCGTCGAGTCCAACAAGCAGGCGGACCGCAGCCGGAGCGGCGTGTCGTGGCTCAACTACCAGGACCTGCTCGCCCAGGCGACCTCGTTCGAGGCGGTGGGTGGATTCTGGGACATCGGGGCGCAGGTCACGATCGGGGGCGAGCCGGAGAAGCTCGAGGGCGCGAACATCACCTCGGGCCTCCTGCCCGCGCTCGGGGTGCGGCCGCAGCTCGGCCGCAACTTCACCCGCGACGAGGAGGTCCACGGGCAAAACTGGGGCCCGGTCCTCATCAGCGACCGGCTGTGGAAGCGCCGCTTCGGCGGCACGCCCGGCGTACTCGGACGCACGATCAAGATGAACGGCCGCGTGCGCACCATCGTGGGCGTCGCACCGCCGGGCTTCCAGTGGCCGGAGGTGGAGGACCTGTGGATCCCCGCCGCGGTCTCGCCGGACGACGCGCGGGCGCGCGAGGACCACGTGCTGCAGGTCGCGGCGCGCCTGAAGCCCGGCGTGAGCCGCGAGCAGGCGGACGCCGAGGTGGCCGCGATCTACGCGCGCATCGCCCAGGACCACCCGGAGCCCATGAAGCACTGGACGGCGGGCGCCCGGCCGTTCGCCGACGAGTGGCGCAGGGAGATCGCGGTCATGATGACCATCATGTCGGTCGCGGTCGCGATCGTGCTGCTGATCGCCTGCGCCAACGTCGCGAACCTCATGCTCGCCCGGGCCGCGGCCCGCAAGCGCGAGTTGAGCGTCCGCCTCGCGCTCGGGGCCTCGCGGGCGCGCGTCGTGCGCCAGCTTCTCAGCGAAAGCCTGGTGCTGGCGCTGGCCGGCGCGGTGCTCGGCGCCGCGCTCGCGCACCTGGGCAACCGGCTGTGGATGAGCATGATCCCGCTCGAGATCCCGTTCTGGCTCAGGTTCCAGATCGACCTGCCCGTGCTCGCGTTCACGGTGGCGATCGCGGGCGCCTCGGCCGTCGTGTTCGGCCTTCTGCCGGCGCTCCAGGCCTCGGACGCGCAGCTCTCGGAGTCGCTGCGTGAGGGCGGGGCCCACACCGGCGGCCCGGCACGCGGGCGGCTGCGCAGCTCGCTCGTGGTGGCCGAGGTCGCGCTCTCGCTCACGCTGCTCGTGGGCTCCGGGCTCATGATCCGCAGCCTGTTCCAGATGCTCGGCAGCGAGCGGCTCGTGCGCTCCGAGGGGGTGATCACGGGCTCGTTCTTCCTGCCCGTGGCGACCTGGCCGAGCGATTCGGCGCGCCGCGAGTGGGCCACGCGCGTGTTGCCGCTCGCGCGCGAGCTGCCGGGCGTGAAGTCCATCGCGCACGTGAACGTGCTGCCCCTGAATCGCAACAACTGGGATGCCCGGATCGTGAGCCCGAGCGGTACGCGCAGCGACCGGCAGCGGCCCCTGACCGTGAACTTCAGCGAGTGCAGCCCCGGCTACTTCGCCACGCTCGGCATCTCGCTGGATCGCGGGCGCGACTTCACCGACGCCGACGGGCCGGGGAGCAACGCGGTGGTGATCGTCAATCAGACGCTCGCGAAAACGATGTGGCCGGGGAAGGATCCGATCGGCCAGCAGCTCGAGCGGCTGAACGACGACCGCAAGCTCGGCCTGCGTACGGTGATCGGCGTCGTTGCCGACATCCCGCAGAACCTCGAGGACCACGACCGAGTGTTCGCCTCGATGTTCGTGCCGCACCAGCAGGAGCCCGACCAGGCCATCACCTGGGTCGCGCACACGGACGGCGACCCCCTGGCACTCGTGCCGGCGCTGCGCCAGCTCATGCTGCGGCACGCGCCGGACGTGCCGCTCACCGACGTGCGCACGATGCGCGACTTCGTTCGCTTCTCGGTGTGGACGACGCGCCTGTTCGGCTCGCTCATGGGCGTGTTCGCCGTGCTGGCGCTCATCATCGCCGCGGTGGGCCTCTACGGGGTCATGGCGTACTCCGTGGCGCAGCGCACGCAGGAGATCGGCATCCGCATGGCGCTCGGCGCCGACTCGCGCGAGGTCGTGGGCCTGGTCGTCGGCCAGGCGCTCAGGCTCACGCTCATCGGCATCGGCATCGGTTTCGCGGCGGCGTTCGTGCTGACGCGCGGGATGGCGAGCGTGCTGTTCGGCGTCTCGGCCAACGACCCGCCCACGTACGCCGGCGTCGTGCTGATCCTGGCGCTATCGTCGGTGCTGGCGGCGTGGGTGCCCGCGCACCGCGCCACGCGCGTGGACCCGATGCGCGTGCTGCGCTGCGACTGACCGGCATGAGTGGCCTTCGAGTCCCGCTCCCCGATCCGCGGCACGGGCCCCGCCCGCGCCAGGAGCCCTCCCGATGGACGCCCTGATCCAGGACCTGCGCCACGCGCTGCGCTCCCTCCGGCGCTCGCCGGCGCTCGCGATCACCGCGATCGGCACGCTCACGCTCGGGATCGCCGCCGCGACCGCGATCTTCGCGCTGCTCGACGAGACCGTGCTGCGGCCGCTGCGGCTGCCCGCCTCGCGCGAGCTGCACTTCGTCTCGTCGGTCTCCGGCGACCACGAGAACGCCAACTTCTCGCACCCGGAGCTTCAGGACCTGCGCGACGGGATCGGCCCGGCCGTGCCGCTCGCCGCGTTCTCGTCGCTGAACGCGGTGGTCGTGGGAGGCGAGGAGCCGCTCGCCACCTGGGGCGAGCAGGTCTCCGGCGACTACTTCGCGGTGTTGGGCGCGCGCGTCCAGCTCGGCCGCCCGCTCACTCCCGCGGACGACCGGACCGGGGCGCCACCCGTGGTGGTCCTCTCCGACGGAGCGTGGGCGCGGCTCTACGGCCGTGACCCGGGCGCGATCGGACGCACGCTCCGCCTCGGGCGCGCTTCGTTCGACATCGTGGGCGTGGCGGAGGCCGGCTTCGGCGGCCTGCTGCGCGGATTCCAGCCCGCGTTCTGGCTCCCGGTCGCGACCGCCGGCCCCGTCTCGGGCGACGAGGACGCGCTCACCACGCGCCGCTCGCGCTGGCTCTCGCTCGCGGCCCGCACGGACCCCGGCCGCGCCGCCGAGGTCGCCGCCCGCCTCGACGGGATCGCCCGCGCGGCCGCCGGGCGGCACGCCGACGGCTGGGCGCGCGAGGGTCCCATGCGCCTCTCGCCGGCGGGCCACGGTGACGGCTGGCTCGTGGGGCAGGCGGGGACCGTCTCGCGCGTGCTGGCGGCGCTCGTCACCCTGCTCCTCGCGATCGCCTGCGCGAACCTCGCCGGTTTGATGCTCGCGCGCGGCGTGGAGCGCCGGCGCGAGATGGGCGTGCGGCTGGCGCTCGGCAGCACGCGCGCCCGACTCGTGCGGCTCCTCCTCAGCGAGAGCCTGCTGCTCGCGCTCGCCGGCGGGATCCTCGGCGTGCTGCTCGCCGGTCCGCTCGTGCGGCTGCTCGTAATGGCGCTCCCGGCGGGCCTGCTGCCCATGGCGCTCGACCCGCGGCTCGACCCGCGCGTGCTGCTCGTGGCGCTCGCGGCCGTGCTCGCGAGCGGTGCCGCCTTCGGCATGGCCCCCGCGCTCGAGTCGGCGCGCCTCGACGTGCTGCCGTCGCTCCGCGACGCTCCGCGCACGGGCGGCTGGCCGGGCCGGCGCGTCTCGCTCCGTGGCGTGCTCATCGTGGTGCAGGTCGCGCTCTCGTTCGCGCTGCTCCTGGGTGCCAGCCTGTTCGCCCGGAGCCTCCAGCGCGAGCTGGCGCTCGACCCCGGCTTCGACCCGCGCGGGCGCTGGGCCATGCGGTTCGACCTGGGCGCCATGGAGCGGCGGCGCGAGCCTGTCGAGGCGTTCGCCGCGGAGCTCGTGCGGCGGGCCGAGGCGCTGCCCGGCGTCGAGTCGGTCTCGCTCGCCCAGGTGCTGCAGCCCAGTCGTGGCGGGAACCGCATGGGCTACTCGGCCGGCGAGTTGGGTGTTCCGAACGACGGCGAGGTCGAGTTCGATGTGAACGCGGTCGGCCCGCGCTATTTCGAGACCCTCGGCATCCCGGTCCTCGCCGGGCGCGATTTCGCCGCGAGCGAAGGACTCGGAACCCGCTCGGATGGCGTCATCGTGAATCGCTCGCTCGCCCGGCTCCTGTGGCGGGACGCGGACCCGCTCGGACGTTCGCTCCCGATCTGGGGCGCGTCGGAGCCTGCACTCCCTGTGGTGGGGATCGTGCCGGACGTGCCGCTCCGCGACCTGCGCCGGAGCGGCGAGCCGGGCGCCTACGTCGCGGGCACGCTCTCCCAGACGCCGACGCCCACGCTGATCGTGCGCACGGCCGGCGGCCCGAGCCCGCTTCCGGCCATCGCCCGCCTCGCGCGCGAGCTGGACCCGGTGGCGGCGACCAGCGACCCGGTGTCGCTCGAGCGACACCTGGGCGCGGCTCTCGCGCTCTCCCGCATGACGACGTGGCTGCTCGGGGCGTTCGCCGCCATCGCGCTGGTGCTCGCCGCGATGGGGCTCCACGGACTGCTCTCGCACGCCGTCTCGCGCCGCTCGCGCGAGCTGGGCGTGCGGCTGGCGCTCGGCGCGACGCGCGCGCAGGTGGAGCGGCTCGTGCTCGGGAACGGCCTGCGGCTCTTTGCCGCGGGGGCCGCGCTCGGCGCGCTCGCTGGCGTGGCGCTGGCGCGGGCGGTGAGCGGGCTCCTGTTCCGGGTGCCGGCTTCCGACGGGACGGCGTGGGCCGGCACGGTCGCGGGGCTCGCGCTGGCGATGCTGCTCGCGAGCTGGTGGCCCGCGCGGCGCGCCGCACGGCTCGACCCCGCGCGCACGTTGCGCACCGAATGACGATAGGACCCCCCGGCCCTGACTCCCCGAGGAGTGGATCCCGATGAAGGGACGTCTGCTGTGGTTCGCCGTCCTGGCGGTCGTGCCTTCCCTCGGATTCGCGGGCCACGACGCCCGCACGCTTTTCGAGCGCGGTTCGCTGCGGAAGGCGGCCATGGCCTGCGAGCAGAGGCTCGCCGCGAACCCGCGCGACGCCGAGGCGGGCGCGATCCTGTCCCGGATCGCATCGATCCGCGGCGAGATGTCGCGCGCGCTCGAACTGGCCGTCGCCGCCGCGGCGGCGGACCCCAAGAACGCCGACGCCCAGTACGCGCTGTCCGAGATCTACGGCCGCAAGGCGCGCGACGCGAGCGTGCTCCACCAGCCCGGCCTCGCCGGAAAGATGCGCAAGGCCGCCGACGCCGCACTGGCGCTGGATCCGGACCACGTGGACGCGCTCGAGATCCTCGTGGACTTCCACCGACTCGCGCCCGGCATCATGGGCGGCGACCGCAGGAAGGCGGCCGAGTTCACGCAGCGGCTGACCCGCGTGGACCCCGTCTCGGGCTGGCTCAAGCAGGCGAAGCTGGCGCTCGGGGACAAGGACACGACCCAGGCCGGGGCCTGCTTCCGGCAGGCCGCGGCGGCCGACCCCGCGAACGGGCGCGCACAGGTCGCGCTCGCCTCATGGCTCGCGCCGCGCTGGCGCGACCCGGCGCGGGCCGAGAAGCTGGCGCTCCAGGCGGTCGAGGCCGAGCCGTGGCGCGTGGGCGGCTGGCAGGTTCTGGCCGCGCTCTACGCCTTTCAGGAGCGCTGGCCCGAGCTCGAGTCGGTGCTCGAGCGCTCGCAGGCGGTGGACCCGGCTCACCTCGCGCCCTGGTTCCAGGCAGGGCGCCAGCTCGTGGTGAGCGGCAAGGAGGCTGCGCGCGCCGAGCCCTACCTGCGCCACTACCTCTCGCGCGAGCCCGAGCTCGGCGCGCCGTCCCACGCCGCCGCGCGCTGGCGGCTGGGGCTGGCGCTCGAGCGGCAGGGGCGCAAGGCCGAGGCCACGAGCGAGCTCGCGGCGGCCGTCAAGCTCGACCCGAAGCTCGAGGACGCGAAGAAGGACCTCAAGCGCCTCAAAGGCTGACCCCTTCCGAGGAGTTCATCATGGAAACCCCGCTCGCCGCATCCGAAGCCCGCCCGTGGAAGTCCACCGAGGAGCCGCTCGTCCGGCTCCGCGGCATCGAGAAGTCGTTCGACCACGGCGCGGGACGCTTCTTCGTGCTCCGCCGCGTGGACCTGGACGTGCGCCCGGGCGAGTTCGTCTCCGTGATGGGCCCCTCGGGCGCGGGCAAGTCCACGCTGCTGCACCTGATCGGGCTCCAGGACGGCGACTGGACCGGCGAGTACCGCCTCGCCGGCACGGACGTGGGCTCGCTCGACGCGAAGGCGCGGGCGAAGCTCCGCAATCGGAACGTCGGGTTCGTGTTCCAGAGCTACCAACTGCTCGATGAACTGTCCGTGGCCGAGAACCTCGAGGTGCCGCTCTCGTACCGGGACGTGAAGAAGCCGGAGCGCGAAGCACTCGTGGCCGAGGCGCTCGACCGCTTCGGCCTCGCCGCCCGCGCCAAGCTCTACCCGCGCCAGCTCTCGGGAGGGCAGCAGCAGCTCGTGGGCATCGCCCGCGCGCTCGTCGCGAGACCGCGGCTCCTGCTCGCGGACGAACCCACCGGCAACCTGCACTCGGACCAGGCGCGCGAGATCATGCGGCTCTTCCAGGAGCTGAACACCGCCGGGACCACGATCATCCAGGTCACGCATTCGCAGGAGAACGCCCGGTACGGCCGCCGCATCCTGCGGCTCAAGGACGGCTGGATCGAGGGCGAGGAGCACCCGGTCGGCTGACGAGGGGCGGGCCTGGCGGACCAGCCCCAGGTTGGCCGAGGCGCGACGCTCCGGTGCCGCGGGCTCTGGTAGGCTTCCTGCCTCGGTGCGGGATCCGCCCGCGCCCGGTCCGGAGACCCACGTCCCATGTCGCTCCCGCACCCGCGCCGACTCGCGCTCGCCGCCCTGCTCGGGGCGCTGCTCGTTCCGCTCGTGCCCGGCCGGACACCGGTCGGCGACGGGTCGGCCGCGGCGGACTGGCTGCCGGAGGAGGTCGCGCGGTCCTCGCGCTTCACTTGAGAGCCCATCCGGGTCCCGTCGGGGCCCGTGACGGACGCCGAGTTCGCGCTCTTCCACCTGCAGCGTGCGCTCTGGGACCCGGTGGACACGCGCCGGCTCGGCTCGCTCGTGCCGGACCTCCACTACCGCGTGAACGGTGAGGTGTATCGCTTCTCCGGCGGGAAGACGCTCCGCCGCTTCGCGCAGGAGCCCGAGCTCTGGTGCGGCCTGCTGCGCGATCCCGTGAACGGGAAGCGATTCTGGCCGTCCACCCGTTCGCCGAGGGTGTGGTTCACGGGCGGGTTCTACTTCTTCTCGAGCGACTCGACCCGCGACCGGTTCGTGGACGACCCGCTCCGCTACGAGGTGAGGCGGGCGATCTGAAGCTCGCGGGGCGCGGCCGGCCGCGTTCCCCCGCGGGCACGGACCGGACCGCACTCACCACCCGCGCCGCGCGAACACCTCGATGAAACCGCCCCGGCCCGCGCACGCGCCCGCCGCGGCCGCCAGCACGCAGCACGGCGCCAGCACCGGCCCGATCGCGGCGAGCGCCGCGAGGTTCCAGGCCGTCTCGAGCGGGTGCAGGTCCCCCGGGAGCTGCCGCTTCACGAGGTCGGAGAGGAAATGCCGGCGAGTGAAGACCCGGTCGAGCGTGCTGTGGAGCAGCGCGTACGGGTCGTACTGGAGCGAGAGGTGGTTCACACGCGCGATCCGGAACCCCGCCTGCTCGAGCCCCGCGCAGAGCGTGGACGGCGTGTAGTGCACCAGGTGGCGGGGCACGTCGAGGCCCCACCAGCGATCGCCGCCGAGCCGGGCCGAGAGGCCGTCCAGGTTCGGGACCGCGGCCGCGAACAACCCGCCCGGCCGCATGAGGACGTGGCATCGCCCGAGGAACTCGCTCGGCTCGCCGATGTGCTCGAGGACCTGCCAGAGCGTGATCACGTCGAGGCTCCCCGGCTCGAGGTCGTGATCGAACAGCGAGCCGCACAGGAACCGGCCGTCACCGGGAAGACTCGAGGCGATCGCGTGGGCGGCAGGGGAGAAGTCGAGGCCCGTCGCCTGCCAGCCTTCGGCCGCCATGTGGCGCACGAACCGGCCGTCGCCGGAGCCCACGTCGAGCAGGCTCCCGCGCCGCACGTAGCGCTGGACGCGACGCTGGCGCGTGCGCTGGATCCCGTGCAGCACGAACTCGGCGAGGCCGCGGAACGGCCAGCCCGTGGAGAAGTAGAACTCCTCCGCGTAGAGCCCGGAGAGGACCTCGTCCGCCGGGCGCGGATCGGTGAAGACGAGGTCGCAGGCGAGGCAGCGACGGAGCGTGTAGAGCCCCGCCGCCGGACCTCGCGCCAGCGGGATCTCGAGGATGGGTACGCTCGCCGTGGAGGTGCAGAGCGGACAGCCGCGGGCCACGGCCGGCCGTCGTGCATCGGCTCGTGCGCGTTCGGGCGGCGCGACGAGTTCCAGCGGGTGGATGGCCAAGGGTGGATCCCTCCCTCTCCTGTCAGGGGGCGTCGTGCGTCAGTGCCGTCCGCCGACCTGCGTGCCAGCGGCGGGAGCATGGCCGCGTGACCTCATCGCCTCCGTCGCCCCGCGCACGCGGCTGTGACGCGGGCGGCCCGGGCCGGCGGCTCGAGCCCCGGGACGTCTGCTAACCTCGCGGTTCATGGCGTCCCCGACCGGCTATCTGCACGGCACGCACCCTGAAGAGCAGCGGCGGCTCACCGACCTGAACGCGCTCGTCAACCGCGCCTCGATGGAGGCGCTCGCGCCGGGTCCGGGCGAGCGGGCCCTCGATCTGGGGAGCGGCCTCGGCCAGTTCGCGCGGCTGCTCGCGAAGGCCACGGGCGCCCGCGTGCTGGCGATCGAGAGGAGCCCGGAGCAGATCGCGCGCGCCCGGGCGCTCGCGGAGGAGGCCGGCGAGGGCGCGCTCGTGGAGCACCGCGCGGGCGATGCGCTCGAGCCGCCGCTCGCGCCCGACGAGTGGGGCTCGTTCGACCTCGCGCATGCGCGCTTCCTGCTCGAACACGTGCCGGCGCCGCAGCGGGTGGTGGACGCCATGGCCCGCGCCGTGCGCCCCGGAGGTCGAGTCGTGCTCGAGGACGACGACCACGAGGCGCTCCGCCTGTGGCCCGAGCCGCCCGGCGTGATGGCCGTGTGGCGCACCTACATCCGCACCTACGACCGGCTCGGGAACGACCCGCACGTCGGCCGCCGGCTGGTGGAGTTGCTCGCCACGGCCGGGCTCGAGCCGCGCCGGATCGCGTTGCTGCCGTTCGGTGCCTGCGCGGGCGACCCCGCCTTCCCCGCCTACGTCGCCAATCTCGCCGACATCCTCGCCGGCGCGCGTGACGCCATCCTCGCGACGGGCGGCGTGACGGCGGAGGCGTTCGACGCGGCGCAGGCCGCGCTCCGGCGCTGGGGTCGCCGGCGAGACGCCGCGTTCTGGTACACGATCAGCTGGGCCGAGGCCGCAAGGCCGTGAGCGCCGTCCCGCCCCGCGTGCTCGTGGCCGACGACGACCCCGACGTGCTCGCCGCCATGAAGCTCCTGCTGCGCGGCGAGGGCTTCGAGCTCGAGACCGCCACGTCGCCCGCGCAGGCGCTCGCGGCGCTCGAATCGCGCGACTTCGACGTGGCGCTCCTGGACCTGAACTACGCCCGCGACACGACCAGCGGCCGGGAGGGCCTGGAGCTGGTCGAGCAGCTCCGCGCGCTCGATCCCACGCTCCCGGTGGTGGTGATGACCGCGTGGGGGAGCGTCGAGGGCGCCGTGGCCGCGGTGCGCCGCGGCGCGCGCGACTACGTGCAGAAGCCGTGGGACAACTCCCGGCTCCTCCAGACGCTCGCGACCCAGGTCGAGCTGGGCCGGGCGCTGCGCGTGGGCCAGCGGCTCGAGCACGAGAACCGGCTGCTCCGCCGCGAGGGGATGCCGGAGATGATCGCCGACTCGCCCGCGATGCGCCCGGTGCTGGAGCTGCTCGCGCACGTCGGGCCCTCCGAGGCGAACGTGCTCGTCACCGGTGAGCACGGCACCGGCAAGGAGCTGGCCGCGCGCATGCTGCACGCGACCTCGTCGCGCACGACCCACGCGTTCGTCACCGTCAACGTGGGCGGGCTCGCCGAGGGCGTGTTCGAGAGCGAGCTGTTCGGGCACGTCAAGGGCGCGTTCACCGGTGCCAACGCCGACCGGGTCGGCCGCTTCGAGCTGGCCGACGGCGGCACGCTGTTCCTGGACGAGATCGCGAACGTGCCGCTCACCCAGCAGGCCCGGCTCCTGCGCGTGCTCCAGACCGGCGAGTTCGAGCGCGTGGGCAGCTCCCGCACGCGGCGCGTGAGCGTGCGACTCGTCTCGGCGACGAACGCGGAACTCGACGCCGAGGTCACGGCGGGGCGGTTCCGCGAGGACTTGCTGTTCCGCATCAACACGGTCGAGGTGCGGCTGCCGCCGCTCCGCGACCGGCGCGAGGACATCCCGCTCCTCGCCGCGCACTTCCTGCGGCGGCACGCGCAGCGCTACCGGCGCGCGGTCGAGTCGCTCGAGCCCGAGGCGCTGCGACTGTTGCTCGCCCACCCCTGGCCCGGAAACGTGCGCGAGCTGGACCATGTGCTCGAGCGCGCCGTGCTCATGGCGCGCGGCCCGGTGCTGGGGGCCGCCGAGCTGGGCCTGCGCTCGCCCGCGCCGGGCGCGGCCGCGCTCGAGCAGATGACGCTCGACGAGGTGGAGCGCGTGCTCATCCAGAAGGCGCTCGCCCGGCACGGCGGCAACGTGAGCGAGGCCGCGAAGACGCTCGGCCTCTCGCGCAGCGCGCTCTACCGCCGGCTCGAGCGCCACGGGCTCTAGGCGCGATGCCCGGCTGCGAGCTCCACCGAACGCCGGCGGCTCGCCGGCTCCGGCGCCGCTGACCCATGCCGCCGCGCCGCCGCCGCGGGCCACGCTGGGAGCGCCGGCTGCTGCTGGCGATCCTCGCCGGCGGGCTGCCCGCGCTCGTGCTCGCGAGCGTTGTGCTCGCGCGCTCGGGGCTCGACCCGACGCTCAAGTTCCTGCTCGTGGGGTTCCTGTGGCTCTTCTGGCTCGTCGCCGCCGCGCTCGCGGTGGAGCGCGCGGTGCGGCCGATGCAGACCATCGCGAACATGGTCGCGGCGATCCGCGAGGGCGACACCTCGATCCGCGCGCGGGGGGCGGACCCCGAGGGCGCTCTCGGGCTCGCGCTCTACGAGGTGAACGCGCTCACCGAGACCGTGCAGCGCCAGCGCATGGGAGCGATTGCCGCCACGGCGCTGCTCCAGCGAGTCATGGACTCGGTGGACGTGGCCGTGTTCGGCTTCGACCCCGAGCGCCGGCTGCGTCTCGTGAACGGCGAGGGCGAGCGCCTGCTCGGCCGGCCCGCCGAGCGCGCGCTCGGGCTGGAGGCGGCCTGGCTCGGCCTGGGTGCGACACTCCAGGGTGAGACGCCGCGGCTCGTCGAGCTGCGGCTGCCGGGCGCGGGCGGCCGCTGGGAGCTGCGCCGCGGCGGCTACGTGCAGGAGGGTCGGCCGCACGAGCTGGTGTTCCTCTCCGACGTCTCGCGCGCGCTCCGCGAGGAGGAGCGCGAAGCCTGGCTCCGGCTCATCCGCGTGCTCTCGCACGAGATCAACAACTCGCTCGCCCCCATCCAGTCCATCGCCTCGAGCCTGCGCACGCGGGCCGGGAGGGCGGCCGGCGACGGGAGGGAGCGCGCCGCGACCGGGGCGACGCGGGGGAAGGCGGCCGCCCCCGAGCCCGCAGGCGCCTCTGAGCTGGCCGAGGGTCTCGGCATCATCGAGTCGCGCGCGCAGGCGCTCGCGCGGTTCATGCACGCCTACGCGCGGCTCGCCCGGCTGCCGAAGCCGGTGCTCGCGCCGCTCGATACCGATGCCTGGGTGCGTCGCGTGGCGCTGCTCGAGACGCGCGTGCCGGTGGAGGTCGCGGGCGGGCCCGGCGTGACACTCGCGGCCGACGGCGACCAGTTGGACCAACTCCTCATCAACCTGGTCCGGAACGCCGCCGACGCCGCGCTCGAGACCGGGGGGCGCGTGTGGATCGAGTGGTCGGTCGTGGAGCACGCGCTCGAGCTGCGCGTGCACGACGAGGGCCCGGGCGTGGCCGACATGGCCAACCTGTTCGTCCCGTTCTACACGACCAAGCCCGAGGGCACCGGCATCGGCCTCGCGCTCTCGCGCCAGATCGCCGAGGCGCACGGCGGCTCGCTCACGCTCGAGAACCGCGCCGCCGACCCCCGCACCGGCCGCCGGCCCGGCTGCACGGCGCGGGTGCGGTTGCCCATCTCGGCGTGAGCCGCGGTCGCGCCGGCGCGCGCCGGGGGGAGCGCCGCGCGCCGCGGGCCCGAGACTTCGGGCGCGGGTCCCTTTCTGCTATGACTCACCCGGACGAGCCGCCACGACGGCGGCACTCCTTCGGCCCGGAGCGCGCGCCGCGCACATGGAACGTCTCGAGTCCCATCTCGACCCGCAGAGCGCCGAGTTCCGGGCCAACGCCGAGCACCACCGCGCGCTCGCCGCGGACCTCCGGCGGCGGCTCGAGGCGGTGCGCCAGGGGGGCGGCGCGGACGCGGTGAAGAAGCACACCGCGCGCGGCAAGCTGTTCGTGCGCGACCGCGTCGAGAAGCTCCTGGACCCCGGCACCGCGTTCCTCGAGCTCTCGCCGCTCGCGGCACACAGCATGTACGGGGACGAGGCGCCGGCGGCCGGGCTCGTGACCGGCATCGGCAGCGTGCACGGTCGCCACGTCCTGGTGGTGGCGAACGACGCCACGGTGAAGGGCGGCACCTACTACCCGATCACGGTCAAGAAGCACGTGCGCGCGCAGGAGATCGCGCTCGAGAACCGCCTGCCGTGCGTGTACCTCGTGGACTCGGGTGGCGCGTTCCTGCCGCTCCAGGCCGAGGTGTTCCCCGACCGCGACCACTTCGGGCGTATCTTCTACAACCAGGCGCGCGCCTCGGCGCTGGGGATCCCGCAGGTGGCGGTGGTGATGGGCTCGTGCACCGCGGGCGGCGCGTACGTGCCGGCGATGAGCGACGAGACCATCATCGTGAGGGATCAGGGCACCATCTTCCTCGGCGGCCCGCCGCTCGTGAAGGCCGCGACCGGCGAGGAAGTGACCGCGGAGGAGCTGGGCGGCGGCGACGTGCACACGCGCATCTCCGGCGTGGCCGACCACCTGGCCGACGACGACGCGCACGCGCTCGAGCTGGCGCGCGAGGTCGTCGCGCACCTTGGGGCCGCGCGGGGCGCCGCGCTCGACCTGCGCGAGCCCGAGCCGCCCGCCTACGACCCGGCCGAGCTCCCCGGCGTGCTGCCGCGCGACGTGCGCACGCCGTACGAGGTGCGCGAGGTGATCGCGCGGCTCGTGGACGGCTCACGCTTCCACGAGTTCAAGGCGCGCTACGGCGGGACGCTCGTGTGCGGGTTCGCGCACCTCATGGGCATGCCGGTCGCGATCCTCGCCAACCAGGGCATCCTGTTCAGCGAGTCGGCCCTCAAGGGCACGCACTTCATCGAGCTGGCCGCGCAGCGGGGCGTGCCGCTGCTGTTCCTCCAGAACATCACCGGCTTCATGGTGGGCCGCGAGTACGAGCACGGCGGCATCGCCAAGGACGGCGCCAAGCTCGTGCACGCGGTGGCGAACGCCACGGTCCCCAAGCTCACGGTGATCATCGGCGGCAGCTTCGGCGCCGGAAACTACGGCATGTGCGGGCGCGCCTACCAGCCGCGCTTCCTGTGGATGTGGCCGAACAGCCGCATCAGCGTGATGGGCGGCGAGCAGGCGGCGAGCGTGCTGGCGCAGGTGCGCCAGGCGAACCTCGAGGCGGCTGGCAAGAAGATGAGTACCGCCGAGGAGCAGGCGTTCAAGCAGCCGATCCTCGACAAGTACGAGGAGGAGGGGAGCCCCTACTATTCCACGGCGCGCCTGTGGGACGACGGCGTCATCGACCCCGTCGCCACCCGCGACGTGCTCGCGCTGTCACTGGCCGCGAGCCTGAACGCCCCCATCCCGGAGATGCGCTTCGGCGTGTTCCGGATGTAGGCCGCCGCCCGCCCCACGCCGGCTCGACGGCGCTACTCCAGCTTGACCGAGCCCTCGCCGACGCCCACGTGGACGCGGACGTCCGAGCGGCCGCGGCCCTGCGTCCAGGCCACCCGCGTGCCCAGGAACCGGCTGCTCGCCTGGGAGGAGCCCGCCCCGCGGATGCTCGCGTCGCCGATCCCGGTGTCCACCGAGACCTCGCGCACGCTGGCGCGCGGCAGTCTCACATCCGCCTGCCCCACGCCCAGGTCCACGTCGAGGTCGCCCTCGAGGCCCTCGACCTCCAGCTGGCCCACGCCCATCTCGATGCGCACGTCGAGCGCGCGCGGCACGCGCAGCTCACCCATCGCGGTGAAGCCCTTGCGGAGCCACTTGGGGTAGCCGTCGAGCTTGAGGCTCAAGGTCTGGCCCGTGTCGTCGCTCTCGAGCCGGAGCCGGTCCGCGAGCTCGGCGCAGCGCTCGTCCGAGCGGCCCTTGCAGCGCACGCGCAGGTCGAAGCGGACGCGCGGGCCCTCGGCCGGGATCACGCGCAGCTCGCCGATCGGGAACTCGAGCCGGACGCGGTGGTTCGGGCTCACCGCGAACGTCCGCGTGTCGGTCTCGAGGACGACGGCGCGGGCCGGGGCGGTGGCGCCCGCGAGCAGGGCGAGGCAGGCGGCGGCGAGCGGGAGGGCGGGCTTCATGACGACCTCCGATGCGGCAGGGCGGTGACCGGGCGGGGTGCGGCCGGCGGGCGGCCGGGCCTCTCCGAGCATACGCCCGCGCCTGCGGCCGGGTTGCGTGGCCGAGGCCGCGCCGGTCACTGGCGGCGGGGCCGAGCGCCGGAATAGCATGCGGGGATGACGCCCCGTGGCCGGCAGGCGCCGGAGCCCGCCCGGCCGGCGCGGCCGGACCGCTGATGTCCCCGGACGTCCTGCTGCTGGTGCTCGCCTCGGCGGTGGTCCACGCCACCTGGAACCTGTGGACCAAGCAGCTCGGCGCGGGGGTCCGGAGCGCGCCGCTCCTCTGGCTCCTCACCGCGATCTCGTCGCTCGCCTACGCCCCGTTCGCGCTGGGTGTGTACGCCGCGGGCGACTGGCGGCCGGACGCGGGCCCGCTCGTGCTGATCGCCGGGAGCGGCCTGATCCACGTCGGCTACTTCGTGCTGCTGCTCCGGGGCTATCGCGCCGGCGACCTCTCGCTCGTCTATCCCCTCGCGCGCGGCACCGGGCCGCTCCTCGCGGCCGCCGGGGCCGTGGCGCTCCTGGGTGAGCGCCCCACGCCGCTCTCGGTGGCGGGCGCGCTCCTGATCGCGCTCGGCGTGCTGGTCGTCGCGGGCCGGCCGCTCGTCGCCGGCGCGCGCTCGGCCGGCCCGGGGGTCTTCTACGGGCTCGCGACCGGGGTGATGATCGCGGTCTACACGCTGTGGGACGGCTGGTCGGTCAAGCGGGCCGGCATCCCGCCGCTCGTCTTCTACTGGGCCGGCGAGGTGGTCCGCGTGGTCGCGCTCACGCCGTTCGTGCTCGGCGCGCGGGGCGCGCTCGCGGAGCTGTGGCGGGCGCACCGCCTGCGGCTCCTCGGCATCGCGCTGTTGAGCCCGTTGAGCTACATCCTTATCCTGCTCGCGCTCCGGCACGGCGAGGTGGGGCACATCGCGCCGGCGCGTGAGGTGAGCATCCTGATCGGGGCCTGGCTCGGCGGCCGCGTGCTGGGCGAGGGAGACCGGCGGCGGCGGCTCGCGGCCGCGGCGGCGTTCGCGGCGGGCGTGGCGGCGCTCGCGCTGGGTTGAGCCGGCAGGCCCCGTGCGGGGCGCCGGCCGAGGCACGGAGGGGGTCCCGGATGGCGCTGGTCGAAGTCGAACGTCAGGGTGCGCTCGCGCGCGTGTGGCTCGACCGCCCCGATGCGCACAACGCGCTCTCGCCGGAGCTGGGGGAGTCCCTCGTGGCCGCGCTCGCCGGCTTGCGCGCCGACGAGGGCTGCCGGGTCGTGGTGCTCGGCGGCCGCGGTCCGTCGTTCTGCGCCGGCGCCGACATCGCCGCCATGAAGGCCTCCGCGAACGCCTCGTTCGACGAGAACCTGGCCGAGGCCCAGCGCCTGGGGGCGACGTTCGCCGCGGTCGCGGACTTCCCGAGGCCCGTGGTCGCGCGCGTGCACGGCGGCGTCTACGGTGGCGGCGTCGGGCTCTGCTGCGCGTGCGACATCGTGGTCGCGGCGGACGACGCGAGGTTCGGGCTCACCGAGGTCCGGCTCGGCATCCTGCCCGGGCTCATCAGTCCGTACGTGCTGCGGCGTCTCGGCGACCGCGCGGCGCGCGAGCTGATGCTCACCGGCGAGCGCTTCGACGCGGCCCGCGCCCTGGCCGTGGGCATCGTGAACCGGGTGGTGCCCGCCGCCGGGCTGGACGCCGCGGTGGACGAGCGCGCGGGCGAGCTACTCAAGGGCGGCCCGCAGGCGCAGGCGCGGCTCAAGCAGCTCCTCGTCCGCTGGGCCGAGTTCGGCTGGGAGGACTACCGGCGCTCGCTGCCCGAGACGCTCGCCAGCGTGCGGAGCGGCGAGGAGGCCCGCGACGGCCTCGCCGCGTTCCTCGAGAAGCGGAAGCCGCGCTGGGTGGAGTGAGCCGGGGCCGATGTTCGCGAAGATCCTGATCGCCAACCGCGGCGAGATCGCGTGCCGCATCGCCGCCACGCTCCGCGACCTGGGCATCCGCTCGGTCGCGGTCTACTCGGAGGCCGACCGCGGCGCGCTGCACACGCGCGTGTGCGACGAGGCGCGCGCGATCGGCCCGGCCGAGCCCCGCGCGAGCTACCTGAACGCCGAGGCGCTCGTGCGCGCCGCGCGCGAGGCCGGCGCCCAGGCCATCCACCCGGGCTTCGGCTTCCTCGCCGAGAACGCGGATTTCGCCGACGCGGTGGAGTCGGCGGGGCTCACGTTCATCGGGCCCACGGGCGCGCAGATCCGCGCCATGGGCGACAAGCGCGAGGCGCGGCGGCTGGCCGCGAAGACCGGCGTGCCGGTCGTGCCGGGGGCCGAGGGCGCCGACACGCGCGCGCTCGTCCGCGCCGCGGATGCGATGGGCTACCCGGTGCTCGTCAAGGCCGCGCTCGGCGGCGGCGGGAAGGGCATGCGCAAGGCCGCCGACGCCGCGGGTCTCGCCGAGGCGATCGAGGCCGCGCGTCGCGTCGCGGGCTCGGCGTTCGGCGACGAGAGCGTGTACCTGGAGAAGCTGCTCGAGCGCCCCCGGCACATCGAGGTGCAGGTGCTGGGCGACGGGCAGGGCCGCGCGCTGCACCTCTTCGAGCGCGACTGCACGCTCCAGCGCCGCCACCAGAAGGTGGTGGAGGAGGCCCCGAGCCCGGCGCTCGATGCCAGGCTCCGCGCCGAGGTCGCGCGCGCCGCGGTCAGGCTCGCCGAGGCGGTGCGCTACCGGGGCGCCGGTACGATCGAGATGCTGTGGACGCGCGAGGCCGGGTTCCACTTCCTCGAGATGAACACCCGGCTCCAGGTGGAGCACCCCGTCACCGAGCTCGTCACCGGCGTGGACCTGGTGCGGGCCCAGGTGGAGATCGCGGCCACGGGCCGGCTGCCGTTCGAGCAGCCGCCGGGCCCGCCGCGGGGGCACGCGATCGAGGCGCGCGTCTACGCGGAGGACGCCGCGCGCGACTTCCTGCCCCAGGCCGGGACCGCGCTGCGCGTGCGCTGGCCCGAGGGCGCGTCCGTGCGCGTGGACCGCGGCCTCGAATCGGGCGACTCGGTGAGCGTCCACTACGACCCGATGCTCGCCAAGGTGATCGCGCACGGGGCCACGCGCACCGAGGCGCTCGAGCGCCTGGTGGCGGCGCTGGACGAGGCGCGGATCCACGGCGTGGTCACGAACCTGCCGTTCCTGCGGGCGCTGCTGCGCGCGCCCGAGGCGGTCTCCGGCGGGTACGACACGGAGTGGATCGAGCGCGAGTTCCTCGCGGGCTTCTCCGCACTCATGCGCGCGCCGGCGCCCGAGCTGGCGCTGGCCGCGGCGGCGATCGCCGAGGCGCTCGACGGTGCGGCGCCGGCCGCGCGCGGCCCGGCCGCGCGAAGGCGCTTGGACCCCTTCGCCGCGCTCGGCCGCTGGCGCCTCGCGGGGCTCGAGGCGTGAAGACCCGCTGGCGGGACGGGGACCACTCGCGCGAGGTCGAGCTCACCGCGCTCGGCGCCGGGCGCTGGCGCGTGCGCGTGGACGAGGCCGAGTTCGAGGTGGCCGCCGAGCGGCTCCCGGAGGGTGTGCTCGAGCTCACCGCGGACGGCCGGAGCACGCGCGCCGAGGTGACCCCCGCCGGCACGCGGCGGTTCGTGCGGCTCGGCACGCTCGACTTCGTGCTCGAGCGGGACACGGCAGGCCGCCGCCGGGCCGCGGCGGGCGGCCGCGGACACGGCCCGGGCGGGGGCGGCGGGCTCGAAGCGCCCATGCCCGGCGTGGTGACGAAGGTGATGGTGGCCGTGGGTGAGCACGTGAAGCGGGGGCAGCCGCTGCTCGCGCTCGAGGCGATGAAGATGGAGCACCTGATCCGTGCGCCGCACGCGGGCGTCGTCCGGCGGCTGGCGGCGAACGCGGGGGACATGGTGCAGGCCGGCGCGGAGCTCGTTGAGCTGGAGGAGGGCGAGCCCTGACAGCGGGCGAGGGCCCGCGCGAGACCGGCTCCGACCGCGCCGGTTCGCCGGGGCGGTGCGCCGGGCGGGCCGCGTCGCCGCGGTCGTGAGCTCGACTTCCGGCGGGCACTGGGGAGTAGTAGGGTCCCGCCATCCCCCCGGCAGCATCCGAACGCATGGCTCCTTACCGAACAAGGAGGTTCCATGAGCCGCTGGACGCTCTCCCCGGCGTTCCTCGTTCCCGTCGCCCTGCTGATCGCGCTCGCTCTCATGGCCCCCGCCGCCCGGGCCGCAGGGTTCGACCTCCGCTGGGATGCCTGCCCGGGCGACGGAGGGGTCAGCAACCGGAACTTCGCCTGCGACACGGAAGCCGGCATGAACACGCTCGTGGCGTCGTTCCGACTCGATCAGCCGATCAACAGCGTGGCGCTGATCGAAGGGGTCCTCGATCTCATCGTCGCGAACGGCCAGCCGGTCCCCGCATGGTGGGACTTCATCAGCTGCCGCCCGGGCTCCCTGAACGCCGACGCCACCATCTACGCCACGGCCGCGGCCTGCGCCGACTGGTCCCCGGGCACGGGTTTCGCGGGGGTGATCGGCTACGACGGGAGCGGGAGCATCGCGCCAGGCGACCAGGCGTCCCACCGCCGCATCAAGGTCGCCTGCACCCACGACGTGCCGCAGCCGAACCTCGCGGCGAGCCAGGACTACTTCCTGTTCAACGTGCAGATCGACAACTTCCTCACCATCGACACGGGTGGAGGGGAGTGCGCGGGCTGCTCGCTCCCCGCGTGCATCGTGCTCAACTCGCTCCGCTTCCTGAACACCTCGTTCCAGGTCACGCTGCTCGAGACGCCGAACTCGGCCGGGAGCAACTTCGCCACCTGGCAGGGCGGCTCGGGCGCGAACTGCATGAGCGTGCCGGTGAAGCAGGCCACGTGGGGGGCGATCAAGTCCCTCTACCGGTGAGCCGGGCCGGCCCCGGCCCGGCGTCGGGGCGGCGTTCCGCCGCGCCGGGCCGGCGTGACAAGGCGCAACCCGTTCCGGCCCAACGCGAATCGCGTCTCAACCGGGCGGTACGGCAGGCCGATACCCCCGGCATCGGCCGCGGGTCCGGCTCGGGTATTGACCCCCGCCCGGGCCCTTGTTACCGTCGCCGCGACCGCCGTATCAGGCGGTTCGCCGAGACGCCACGCTCTCCCCGAGGTGGGCGCTCGTTGAAGGATGACCCAGGGCACACCGGGTTGATCAGACCTCCCGCACGCACGACTGGACGTCCTCGAACTCTTGACCTGGCCTCCCCCGAGGCCTCGATGGTCAAGAGTTCTGCGCTTTTCGGGGCCACCTGGAAGAAGGCACGACCGTGATCGTCCGCAAGTTCCCCATCGAGCACCTCGATCCCATTTCCCTGCTGGGGCACAACGATTCGAACGTCCGCCAGATCGAGCGCGAGATCCCCGTGCGCATCACGCTGCGCGACGGCACCTTGAGCGTGGCCGGCGAGGAGCACGACGTGAAGCCGGCGGTGCGCGTGCTGGAGGAGCTGGTCGAGCTCGCCGAGCGCGGCAAGGTGATCGAGGACGCCGACGTCTCAACGGCGCTCGGCCAGGTGCGTCGCGACGGGCGGAACGGGCGCGGCGCCAACGGCGGCAACGGGCACGGCAGCGGGGGAGCCGAGCGCGGGCGGCTGGCCGAGGCCTACGACGGCGCGCCGGGCTACACGTTCGACCGCAAGGCCGTGCGGCCGCGCACGCCCACGCAGGCGCTCTATCTCAAAGCGCTCGAGCAGAGCGACGTCGTGTTCGGCATCGGGCCCGCCGGCACGGGCAAGACCTACCTCGCCGTCGCCGCGGCCGTGGCCGCGCTGCGCGCCAAGCGCGTGGACCGCATCGTGCTCGTGCGCCCGGCGGTCGAGGCGGGCGAGAGCCTGGGGTTCCTGCCGGGCGACATGCAGGAGAAGGTGGACCCCTACCTGCGGCCCATGTACGACGCGCTCGCCGACCTCATGTCCTACGACAAGATGCGCCGCTACCTCGAGATGGGAGTCATCGAGATCGCGCCGCTCGCGTTCATGCGCGGGCGCACGCTGTCCAACGCGTTCGTCATCCTCGACGAGGCGCAGAACACCACCGTGCGCCAGATGAAGATGTTCCTCACCCGGCTCGGGCTCAACTCGCGCGCGGTGATCACCGGCGACCTCACCCAGATCGACCTGCGCCTGCCCGAGCAGTCGGGACTCGTGCGCATCCAGTCCATCCTCGGGCACGTGCCGGACGTGAAGTTCGTCTACTTCCACCCCGAGGACGTGGTGCGGCACCGGCTCGTGAAGGAGATCATCCACGCGTTCGACCTCTACCACGCGCGCGTGGAGGGCCGGATCGACGACGGCATCGGGCCCTCGCTCGACCCGCTCGCGCCGCGGCTCCAGGACGAGATCGCCGCCGAGGCCGCCAAGCTCAAGGCGCCGCTGCTGCCGGACGAGGCGCCGCCGCGCGAGCCCGGGGAGAGCGGCGGCCAGGGCTGACGCCGCGACGTCGCCCCGGGAAGCTCGCATGACCACCGCCGAAGCCCCGCCGCCGGTCCCGGCGCTGCCTGACCGCGCGCGCACCGTGCGCTGGGGGCACCACGCCGCCCGGCTCGTCATGGTCGCGGTGCTGCTCGCCGTGGCCGCGAGCATTCCCACCGGGCGCGGCGCCTCGGAGCGGCTGCGCTACCGCGAGGGCGACATCGCGCGCGAGCGCGTGGTCGCGCCGTCCGACTTCCGTATCCAGAAGGACGACGTCACGCTCCGCCGCGAGCAGGAGGAGGCGGCGCTCGCCGTGCCGCCCGTGTTCGTGGTGGACCTGCGCGCGCGCACCGAGGCGCTCGAGCGCTGGGCCGCGTTCCAGGAGCGCGCGCTCGCGGTGGTCTCCGACCCCACCGTCGCACCGGGCGAGCGCGCCGAGAAGCTCAAGCTGCTGGGCGTGCCGCTCGATGCGGACGCCGCCGACGCGATGTCGGCCCCGGGGCGCGCGCGGCGGGCGCTCACCGAGCTGGGCGCCTGGCTCGCCGAGGGGCTCGGCTCGGGCATCGTGGCCGAGAAGCGCGGCGGATTCATCCTCGGCTACCGGAACGTCAGCCTGCGCGAGGGCGACCACGAGACGCTCGTGCCCGCCACGCGGTTCCTCGAGCCGCGCGAGGCGCTCGAGCGCGTCCAGCGCCACGCGCGGGCCGCGTTCGGCGCCGACGCGCGCGGCGTGACCCTGGTCACGGCGCTGGCCGAGCCGTTCCTCGTGCCCACCATCACCTACGACCGCGCCGAGACCGAGTGGCGCCGGACGAACGCCAAGAGCGCGGTGCCCGACCTGATCGGCACGGTCAAGAAGGACGAGCTGATCGTGGACGCGAACGAGCGCGTCACGCGCGAGGCGATGCTCAAGCTGCGCTCCCTGCGGAACCTCGAGGCGTCGCGCCTGACGCGCACCGAGCACCTCTACCCGCCGCTCGCGCGCATGCTGCTCATGCTGCTGTTCATCGCCGCGTTCGCCACCTACCTGCGCATGGAGCTGCCCGAGGTGTTCGCGGACAACGGCATGCTGGCGATGTTCACCGTGCTCACGATCGCGGTGCTCGTCTGCGTCGTCGCCATCGTCAACCTGGCGGGCCTGTCCGAGTTCGCGGTGCCGCTCGCGCTCGCGCCGCTCGTCGTGGCCTCGCTCATGGAGAAACGCCCGGCGCTGGTGTTCACGCTCATGCTGTCGGTGCTCGTCATGGCCCTGGCCGAGCTTCGCGCCCCGTTCGTGGCGGTGGCGATGATGGGCGGCGTGACCGCGGTCTACTCGGTGCAGCGCCTGCGCCACCGCTGGCACTTCGTGCGCGCGTTCTTCGCCATCTCGCTCGCGAACCTGGCCGCGATCCTGGCCTGGGACCTGGCGCGCAGCACGCCGTGGCCGGGCATGCTCTCGGACGGCATGTGGGGCCTGCTCTCAGCGCTGTTCGCGACCGCCGTGGCGTTCGGGCTGCTGCCGCTCGTGGAGCAGGTGTTCCGGCTGACGAGCGACATCACGCTGCTCGAGCTTTCGGACCTGAACCGGCCGCTGCTCCGCCGCATGCAGCTCGAGGCCCCGGGCACCTACCACCACAGCATGGTCGTCGGCTCGCTCGCCGAGGCCGCGGCCGAGGCCATCGGCGCCAACTCGCTGCTCGCGCGCGTGCAGGCCTATTACCACGACATCGGCAAGCTCGCGAAGCCCGAGTACTACGCCGAGAACGAGCCCGCCAGCTCACGCTCGCGCCACGAGAAGCTCACGCCCTCGATGAGCGCGCTCGTGGTCAGGTCGCACATCGTCGAGGGGCTCGAGCTGGCGAAGAAGCAGCACCTGCCGCGCGCCGTGCGCGCCGCGATCCCCGAGCACCACGGCACCATGGTGATGGCGTTCTTCTTCCACAAGGCGCTCGAGTCCGACCCGGGCGCCCGGCGCGAGGACTACAGCTACCCGGGCCCGCGCCCGCGCTCGAAGGAGACCGCGATCCTCATGCTCGCCGACGGCGTCGAGGGCGCCTCGCGCGCGCTCGCCGAGCCCACGCCGAGCCGCATCCGCGGCCTGGTGCAGCGCATCATCGAGGAGCGCGTGCGCGACGGGCAGCTGGACAGCTGCAACCTGACGATCCTGGAGCTGGCGAGGATCCGCGAGTCGTTCATCCCGGTGCTCACCGCCATCTTCCACGTCCGCGCGCCGTACCCCACCGCGCAGAAGCCGGCGAGCCGGCGCGAGATGGACGCGCGAAGGGACGGCTAGGCTCGGTGCGCGTTCAGGCCGGCTTCGGCTTCGGCGCGTCGTCCTCGAGCGGGATCCGGAGCGCGATCAGGAAGCTCGGGATCGTGGCGATCAGCACCCACGTGAAGAAGCGCGGGTAGCCGATCGTGTCCTGCAGCCAGCCGCTCCACATGCCGGGCAGCATCATGCCCATGGCCATGAAGCCCGTGCAGATGGCGTAGTGCGCCGTCTGGTGCGGCCCGCGCGCGATCTGGATCATGAACAGCAGGTAGGCGGTGAAGCCGAAGCCGTAGCCGAACTGCTCGAGCGCGATGCACGCCTGGATGAGCCAGACGTTCGTGGGCTGGGCGGCGGCCAGGTAGATGAACACCGCGTCCGGTACGTGGATGATGAGCATCATCGGCCACAGCCAGCGCCTGAGGCCGTGCCTCGAGGCCAAGATGCCGCCCAGCACGCCGCCCACGGTGAGCGCGAGGATGCCGAACGTGCCGTAGAGGATCCCGACCTGCGCCGTGGTGAGCCCGAGCCCGCCCGCGTCGCGCGCGTCCAGCAGGAATGGCGCCACCATCTTCACGAGCTGCGCCTCGCCAAGCCGGTAGAGGAGCAGGAACCCGAGCACGGCGAGGATGCGCGGCCGCCGGAAGAACGAGCCGAACGTGGCCAGGAACTCGCGCACGAACTCGGGGACGCGGTGCACACCGCCCGGCCGGTCCGAGTCGGGCCGCGGCAGCACCCACGCGTGCCAGGCCCCGAACACGAGGAACAGCGCGGCGAGGCCCGCCATGCACCAAGCCCAGGCGTGATGCACGTCGCCGGTGCGCTCCTGAAGCGTGCCGGCCAGCCACACGATGAGCCCCTGCCCGAAGATCGTGGCCCCGCGGTAGAACATCGTGCGCACACCCACGAAGAACGCCTGCTGCGTCTTGTCGGTGCCGAGCAGGTAGAAGCCGTCGGCGGCGATGTCGTGCGTGGCCGAGCTGAACGCCATGAGCCAGAAGATGGCGAGCGTCCACTGGAACGCGTTCGGGAGCGGCGCCGTGAGCGCCACGCCGGCGAGCCCCGCGCCGATCAGGAGCTGCGTCACCCAGATCCAGCGCCGCCGCGTGCCGAGCAGGTCCACGATCGGCGACCAGAACGGCTTGATCACCCATGGCAGGTAGAGCCAGCTCGTGTAGAGCGCGATGTCGGTGTTCGAGATCCCGAAGCCCTTGTACATGATGACCGATACGGTCATCACGATCACGTACGGGAGCCCCTCCGCCAGATAAAGCGTCGGCACCCACGCCCAGGGTGAGCGCGCGGAGGGCTGGTCCTCGGCCGGCGGCTCGGGATCGTTCACCTGGCGGGCTGCGAGCATCGTTCCACACCTCCCTGTGCGGCGGCGATACGGGCCGGTGAGTCCTCCGTGTAGCACTTCCGCTTCAGCATAGCGAACCGGCGCCTGGATCGGCGCTGGCAGCTCGCGTGGCTGGTACCGCACGCCACGTGTGGGTTATCGGCGAGCACGGGGCTGTGCCGCACCCCCGGCCGCGGAGGGTTCCGCCTCTCTCCGGGCTGAAGGCGCCGCCGAGCCAGCGCGCAGAGCATACCGGCCGAGGAGCCACCCCCAGAGGAGCGGCACGGCGAGCCAGCGCGAGAGCTCGAGCGACTGCGCAATCACGCCCTCCAGCACCAAGGCGGACCCCGCGCGCGAGCCCGTACTGCCCCCGAGGCTCATCCCCGCAATGCCGGTCGCGACCTCGATCGCGACCATCGCGGGCAGCCCGAACGCGAGCGCCCGCAGCCGCAGCGGCCACGGGGCGAAGTCGCTCGCCAGGCAAAGGGCGACGAGGATGGTGAGCAGGTTCGCGGCCGAGAGATCCACCGCCCCGTCCGCCGGCGCCGCCAACACGCGCCCGGTGAGTGGACCGGTGATCGCGAGAAGCAACCCCTGATAGCCGCGCGCGATCAGGTGCCCTGGCCACGTGAGCAGTGTGGCGTAGACGACGGCCTTGACGAACCACCTCATGCCGGGCTCTTGCTCGGCAGAGCGAATCGGGTCCAGGCGACGAAGCAGCCGAGCACCACGAGCAGTGTCACCGACTGCCACAGGTAGACGTGAACGAGGTCGAATTGCGCCGGGGTCCAACGGAGTACGGCCATGAGCACGAGGATGCGGAACAGGTTGTAGAGCCACAGCGCCACAACCCCGATCGCCGCACCCGCGAGCTTCATCCGCCAGCCGGCGGGGAAGGCGAGGATCCCGCCCAGCAGCAGGAGTGTGGGGAAGAGGGGCGTGCAGTCGGGCACGATGCGCACCGGTGTCGAACCGATCGTGAACACCGTGCCGGCCACGTGCACTTCGGCCGCGGTCACGAACCGGACCAGCCCGAGGCTCCACAGGGTGGCCCCGATGAGCCACGGCTCGCACGCGGGAAAGAGCGGCGGGAGCACGAACACGAACGCGGTGAATACCGGGTAGCGCACGAGGAACCGGCCCGCCGGGTGCGCCCACACGCCCCGGGCGACGGCCGCGAGCCTCGCGCCGGCGCCGCGGCGCGCCCGCGAACTCGCGCCATGCTTCGTGTGCACAGCCACGATCAGCGGTCCGGATGGGGCGGTGCGAGCATCGAGGGTGGCCTCTCCGCGGGGATGCCGAAGTCGGACCGCAAGCATAGCCGCCGCCGCGCGCCGCCGTCACGACCTTCCTGCGCCGAGGCGATTTCGGCGCGACTCGGCATTCGCGACTCCCGGGCTCGCGCACCGTACCGGGCCCGCGTTGCGCTTCCGCGAAGGGGGCTGAGAGTATCCGGCCATGCCCGTCTCCGTCAGCGCACCCCGCCGGCTCGCGCGCCTCGCCGCACCGCTCCGCGCCCTGGTCCGGCGCGTGCTCGCCGCCGAGCGGCGGCGGGCCGGCGAGATCGGTCTCGCGCTCTCGGACGACGCCCTGCTCCGGCAGATCAACCGCGACTGGCGGGGCATCGACCGCGCCACCGACGTCATCAGCTTCGCCTACGACGAGCGCGAGCCCGGCGCCGCGAGCCGGCCGGTCCGCGGCGACGTGCTCATCTCGCTCGACCGCATGCGCGAGCAGGCCCGGCGCTACCGCGTGAGCCCGGGGAGCGAGTTGGCACGGCTCGTCGTCCACGGCACGCTCCACCTGTGCGGCCACGACCACGCGCGCGCGGCCGAGCGCGCCCGCATGCGCTCGCGCGAGGCGGCGTTGCTCCGCGCCGCGCGTGCCGAAGCGCGCGCGCTCGACCGCGTGCTCGCGACGGCGAGCGCGAACGGAGCGGCGCCCTGGTGAGCCGGGCGCTCGCGCTCCTCCTCGCCGGGCTCGCGCTCCCGGCGGCCGCGCGCGCGGGCTGCCCGCCGGGCGAGCCGCTGCTCGCGGCGGTGCGCGCCGCCGAGCGGGTCCAGTTCGAGCAGTTGGGCGGCGACGAGACGCGCGTCGAGACGCCGCTCGCCCACGTGCCCGGCCGCACGCTCGGCCACGAGGTCTACGGCATCTTCCGCGCGAGCGCCGCGGTCGCCGCTCTGCTGCGCGAGGCGTTCGCCCGGCGGGACTCGTACGCCTGCACGGAGAAGGCCCCGAGAGCGTCGTTCCGCGCGCCGGAGGGGCTGCCGATCGGGCTCTACTTCAGCGGCCCGCGTGGCGCGGTCGCCCTGGTGCTGCGCCTGCCGGAGGGCGAGGTCGAGATCCAGCGCGAGGGCGACCCGCTCACGCGCGTGCCGCTCTCGCGCTCCGGGCAGAACCGCTGGGAAGCTGCCCTCGCGCTGCTCGCGCGCGAGACGCGCACGGGCCCGCAGGAGTTCTACGAGCAGATGCTCCCGCCCGACCGCGTTCCGCCGGGGCAGGCGGAGCCCGCAGACACCACGGGCGCTCCCGGCGGCGAGGATGTCGCGCCGGGGCGCCGCGCCCCACGCGAGGCCGACGAGCGCCCGGGGCCGGAAGCGAGCCGCAACGCGGCCGCGCCGCACGGCGTGACCGCGCGCGCGTCTGCGGATAGAGTGCGCCCCGAATGACGCCCCCCAAGTCCGCGCGGCCGGCCGCCGGGTCCCCCCGCGCCAGGCACTCGTTCTTCGGCAGCCTGCGCACGTGGTTCCTCACCGGGGTGCTCGTGATCGCGCCCTCGGCCATCACGATCTGGGTGCTGTTCCGGCTCCTCAACTGGGTGGACAACCTGCTCGGGCGCTACCTGCGATTCGCGGCGCTCGACTACCACCGCATCCCGGGGCTCGGGCTCGCCGCCACCGTGCTGCTGCTGCTCGTCGTCGGCTTCGTCGCGGCGCGCGTGGGGCAGGGGCCGCTCGCGCGCGTCTGGGACCGGCTGCTGCTCCGCATCCCCGGCATCGGCATCGTCTACGGGTCCACCAAGTCGCTG
>Ga0187893_10004166_pt1 | contig 28000 bp, 14 predicted proteins | sample MA1701074metaG_FD_139574 | JGI IMG/M metagenome (GOLD analysis project Ga0187893, IMG submission 139574) | White microbial mat communities from a basaltic lava cave in the Kipuka Kanohina Cave System on the Island of Hawaii, USA - MA170107-4 metaG ... | reverse complement strand
TCCAGCAGACGGCAATAAGCCTGGAGCAAACGCTGCATCTGGTCGGGACGATGCCGTCCCGAATCGAAGCTGAGTTCAAGGTGGACCACCTGGCTGCTCTGGGTGCAGTTGAGTTTAAGTGGCGAGCGATCCGCGCAGATCCAGAGCCGTAGCAGTCGGAAGCGGACGTTTGCGGAAAAAGTGTCAGCCGGCAGGGTGTGGAAGTCGAAAGCGAAGGGCTGAGCCGCGCCGGACGGAGCGAAGTAATCCTGCCAGTCTCCTATCTCTTCTATTGTCTCCGCGAGCTGCTTCGTGATTTGGCTGAAGCGATCAGTCACTGTGAAATTGAGAGTGACGGGTAAGAATTTGGTAAATAGTCCGAGGGCTTCTTCTACTCCTTCAATCGTGCGACCGTTGAAAGCTGTCGCGACGGTGATTTCCGACTCTCCTGTGTAGCGGTGGAGCAACAGTTGCCAGCAAGCCAGAAGAAAGACCTGCATCGAAATTTGTTGCTGCTGAATCAGTGCTTCGAGCTTGGCCGAGAAATCAGCATTAAGTTCGAGTGTGACGGCTTGTGGAGCAAATGTGCTTTCCGATGAAGACAGGCGTTCAAAGGGAAGCTTCACGTTGCCAGGTGAAGGATGTTCTCGATTGCGCCAGTACGTTCTTCCGGTTTCAGTGTCTTCAGATTCCAGAAGGTCATTGAGCAGTTCAGAGAGGTCTGCGTATTGCAATGGCTCCTCAGTCAGTTTCTCATCACGCAGACATGCTGCGTAACAACGACTCAAGTCCTTTACTAAATTCTTGAGTCCTGTCGCGTCCGCGCAAAGAGCGGGCAGTGTGAGCAACAAGAGGTGTTCAGACGAAGAGCAGACGATCAGCGATACATGTAGGAGCGAGCCATGTTCCAGGTCGAAGGGGCGTTGGCGTTCATCTTGAAGAATTGACCGGACTCGCTCGTCTTTCTCTTGCGGGCCCACATTTTTCAATTCATATTCCGGTCCCCACGATACGTGGGCCTCGGTGATAACTTGAAGCGGCGTTGACATCTCCTGCAGGTACCGAAATGCGGTGCGTAAGATTTCGTGTCGTTGGACGACTTGAGACAAGGCCTCCTGCAAAATTTGCCGGTCTAAATTCCCTTCGAGCCCGACCACACACTGGGCCAGAAAAGGCGCGGTGTCAGGTTGCTGTATCAGCCACAAGTGCCCTTGTTGCGGGGATAGACGATAGCCTTCGATAATTTCGGCTTGCATAGTTCTTAATTTGTAGTGTTAAACGCCTGCTCGTGTAATGGGTTGGGCCATTCCGACCAGAATCTTGCGCGTGCCCCGGTATGGTGCGCGCCCGTGTGCGGCCAACATATTGTCCAACATCAAAACGTCTCCCTGCTGCCATGAGAAACTCACAGTCTCGTGATGATAGGCATCGCGCAAATGGTCCAAAACCTCAGGTTCGATAGGAGAGGAATCGCCGTAGAAGGTATTGGTTGGAAGGTCTTCTGCGGCGAAATCTTCAAGGAGGGCTTCGCGGATTAGTTCAGGCAGGGTGGAGATGTGGAAAAAGGTGGCGTGATTAAACCAACACCATTCCCCGGTTTGGGGATGTCTCTCGACCGGCGAGAGTACGGAGCTTGTGCGCAGGCGATCGCCTTGTTTCCATTCGACGTTGATGCCGTTGCGGCGGCAGTGTTCCTCGACGACCGCTTTCTCAGTAGTGCGGAAAACAGTTTGCCACGTCAGGCCAAAGCCATCGCCGAAGTTGCGCACGTACATCCACTTCTTTTCGATAAATCGCTCACGCACCTTTGGTTCAATGCGTTGATAGATCTTGCGACAATCGGCAATCGGTGTTTCGCCTCCGTGCGCGGAAGGTGTGTGGCCAAAGAAGAATATCTTCAGCGGATAAGTTTTCTGATACGAATTCTCGTTATGCACAAAGATGCTATGGTTGGGCGGATAATCGGTTGAAGTGTAGATGAAGCCGCTCACTTGACTGCGCGGCGACGAACGTTCGCGGTATTCAAGCAACTCGCCTGAAACGTTCTTTATGAACTGTTCAAACTCAGGAGCTTCTCTGACATCAAAGCCACGGAAAAGTATGCCGCCGTGTTTCAACAATTGCGTTTCGACCCAATCTCTATTACTCGCGCCCCACGCGGCGAGGCTAATGCCTTTGATGGAAGGTTGCACCAGTAATGGAAGGGTCGTCTCCGCATCAAGCGGCTCTGTCTTTACGAGTCCTGCCGGCGACATTCTCAACACTTGTCTTTTGACTGATCCTGCGCTGCGCAGATTGAGATTTTTCGGACGGCTATTAATCATTTTGAGAGTTATCCTTTCTGTGCGCCGCTAAAGGCTTTGCGTTTAAGCCGCATCACTTTCTGAAGGCGCACATTTGCTAACTCTTTCTTATTTGCGTGCCATTGCTGCCTGTCAGCTTCGGCAATCGTTTCTTCGAGTTGAGAGATAGTGAGTTGTGGCGCTGCTACGACAGCGCCGAGAATTCTCTCGTAACGTTCCCACATACTGTTGATCGTGTCCGCCTCAAAGAGATCTGTCTTGTACTCGAATGAGCCGATTAATGCTTGTTCACGTTCGATAAGGTTCAAGGTCAGATCGAACTGCACCGTCCCTCTGTCAATTTCCAACGGGCGCATCACAAGAGCGGGCAGTGCAAGTACCGGCGGAGGAGTGTTACGCAGCGTAAAGGCCACTTGGATGAGCGGCACGTAATTCACGGAACGGTCGGGTTGAATGGCCTTCACCAACTTGTCGAACGGCAGCGATTGATGTGTATCGGCGGCTAAAGTCGTCTCGCGCACGCCGGCGATCAGTTCTCGAAAACTTGGATTGCCGGACAAATCACCGCGCAACACCAGGGTATTGACGAAGAGTCCGATGACCGTTTCGGTTTCCGGGCGCGTGCGGTTGGCGATGGGGCTGCCGATTAAAATATCTTCCTGCCCGGTGTAACTGTGGAGCAGCACTTGAAATGCGGCGAGCAGCGTCATGAAAAGCGTCGCCTCTTCGCGCCGGCTCAACTCTTTGAGTGCGCGTGTCAGCTCTTTCGAAAGTTTAATGAAACGTCTTGTGCCACTGTCCGAATGAGTAAATGGCCGTGGCCTGTCAGTCGGCAACTCCGTCACTGAAGGAAGGTTGCGCAATTGGTCGATCCAATATGAAAGTTGCGACTCGAGAACTTCACCCTGCAGTTGCTCGCGCTGCCAGACGGCATAATCGGCAAATTGAATTGGAGGTTCGGGAAGCAGAGCAGGAACTCCCCTTGCAAAGGGTTCGTAAAACGCCGCTACCTCCTGAATGAACAAGCTCATGGACCATGCATCGCTGATGATGTGGTGCATCGCCAGGAGAACGAAATGATCCTCTTCGCTGAGCCGCAGTATGGTGGCCCGCATGAGTGGCTCTGTTGAGAGATCGAAGGGTCGTTGTGCGTCTTGAACTGCCAGCTTTGTCGCCTCTGCCTCGCGCGAAGCTTCAGCCAGTCCACTCAGATCGACCACCGGAAGTCTCAGAGATGCAGGAGGCGCAATGATCTGAACCAGAGAGCCTGACTCGACACGGAAAGTTGTACGCAAACTTTCATGCCGGCTAACGACTCCGCTGAGAGCCTTTTCCAGTGCCGCGATATTTAGCGCCCCTTCGAGGCGAACGGTAAGCGGCACATTGTAAGCTGCGCTGTCCGGCTCTAACTGATTGAGAAACCAGAGTCCCTCCTGCGCAAACGAGGCGCGCGGACGTACGTTACCAGTGCTGATTCGGCGTGGGATTGGTTGTCCACTGGCGCAAGTCGTCGTTGATTTCCCAAGTTGCCGGAGCATCAACTCGAGCTTCGCCGGAGATAGATTAGCGATCCGCTGTGAATAATCGCCTTCTTGTATTTTTAAGACTTGACTGCTCATGAGAAAGCCCATCAAAGGCTATCGGAATTCTTGCAGCACCCCTGTTTGTAGGAATCGGCGGACGTGACTATCGCATTTGAAAGCGTGAATTACTGTCTGACGCCTCATAAGCAGATTGGACGAGGACGGATGGCGGAGGCAGCGTTTCGCCGCGCAGCCATGGCTCGGGGAGAAACCACTTCACGACTTGTCCCAGATCGTGTTGCCGGGCAAGTTTACAGACCAGGTTACCCACTGCGATGTCGAGCACGCCCAAGCCAAACGGGCTAAAGATGACAATGTCATCACGATCTTCCCGGGCCGTGTTCTGGCCACGCAAGACGTCGCTTAAAGTACATCGAATAAAGTCCCGGTTGCCGCTGAGTTGTTCCGCGAGATGAACTGATGTTTTTTCGCGGCAGACGTGGTCAATGTCATCCACTACATTTGTGCATTGCAGAATGGCTTCAGCCGTCAGGTCGCGCAGGGAAATGTTCAGAATCGTTGTTCCTGGCAGGCAGTCGGAAGTATCAAAGACGTAGGGTTCTAAGGCTGTCGTGGCGAACGCGATTAGCGTGTTGCCTTTGAAAACCTCGGTGATGTCGTTGGCGATCCTGACTTTTATCCCGTTTAAGAATTTTTGGCATCGCAGTGCGAATTGTTCTGCATACGCCGCGTTCAGATCATAAATGGTGAAATATTTGATATCAGGTATCGCGGTCTTGATGAATCGGGCATTCTCAAAATTAATCAGACCACACCCGATCAGGCCGAGACTCTCCACGTCGTCACTGCCGTGTAAAATCTCTGCCGCGAGACCGGCGCTGGCAGCCGTTCGCCGTGCGCTGATGATTGAGCCTTCCAGCAGCGCCTCAGGTCTGCCTGTGAGCAGCGAATTCATGATCAGAACCGCTGAAGCACGATCCACTCCATTTTCGACATTGGCGGGAAAGGACGACACCCATTTCATGCCTGCCGCAGCGACCTCCCCGCCGAGATAGGCGGGCAGTCCGATGATGCGATTACGCTTGTCCGGCAGGCGTAGAAAGACCGAGTGAGGCAGGTAACTCTCTCCTTCACCGTGAGTTTCGTAAGCCCTGCGCACGATGCGCATGAGATCGGACTCGCGGCCTGCGAGCAATTCAGAGACTTCGTGTCCAGAAATTATTAATAAGTCGCCATTGTGCATGATTGCATTTCCTTTGGTGTGTTCAGAGCATGTGAAATGTCTCCGAAGTGTTGTTTGACCCAACTCTCGGAATAGATGGTATCGAGGTAGCGTTCCCCACGATCGGGAAGGATGGCGACGCAAACCGCATCTCGCGGAATGGAATCCTGCACTTGATCTATTGCCATCATGATCGCACCGGAAGACCCGCCCGCCAGAATTGCCTCCCGTCGCGCCAGGAGATGACAACCGACGATACAATCAAGGTCGGTCATGTGAATGCACCGGTCACTGAGATGCGGTTGATAAAGTTTCGGCCGAACGGCCGCGCCGTGACCGGGTATCAATCGTTTACCCCGAGTGCCCCCGAAGATGACGCTACCCACCGCATCCACAGCAAAAACTTTCGTTGGCAGGTTGTGGTCGCGTACGTACTCCGCACAACCGCGAATCGTGCCGCAAGTGCTCGTCGCGCAAAAGACGTAATCAACTCTTCCGAGCGCGGCCACGATTTCCTCCATCGTGAAATGATGCGAGTTGGAGTTACAGATATTGGCATACTGGTTGGGCCAAAAACTATTTTCGACTGAGTTCAAAACTTCATGCACCCGATTAAGTCTGGCTTGCAGCAATTCACCGGTGACAGCGTCGGGTTCTGTGACGAGTTCAACCTCGGCTCCGTAAAGTTCCATCAGCCGGATGTTTTGCGGAGTCGTCTTTGCATCAACGACGCAAATGAATCGCAATCCATAATAGGAACAAACCTGGGCCAGTCCGATTCCCATGTTGCCTGAGCTTGATTCGACAATCACCGTATCTTCGCGGATCGCGCCAGTCTGTAGGCCATCTCTGATGATCCTGACAGCGGGTCTGTCTTTCATGCTGCCGCCCGGATTAAGTGCTTCGAGCTTGGCATAAAGTGAAAAATTAATTTCAGGGAATATTCGTTTTAACCTGACAAGTGGGGTGTTGCCTATTGCCGACAGGATTCCTTCGTACACGGTCGTGAACCTCTCTTTCGATCATTCGCTAATATCCGCGACATGAATGCCAAAAGTTCAAATGCGATTTTTTGGAGGGGCGTTGTTTCGGCAAGTGAGGGGTGGACTTTCACTTGCCAAATTTAAGAGCATTCGCCGTCAACATTATTCGACCACCTTGAAGCACAATTATTCCGGCGATGAGTTTTCTCGATTAGTTGACTAAACCCTTGAGTTCGGCTTCCGCGCTTTCTTCTGAGAGTTGTTCCAGTTCAGCCAGAATGCGCGCTATCTCCTCACTTTCGGCCTGCTCAGCCCGGGCCTGCCCGATGGTGACAGCCAATTCGGCAACAGTGGGCGCAAAAAAGAAACTGCGCAAAGACAATTTGACTTGAAAGGCATCCTGCACACGGGAAATAAGCTGCGTGGCTAATAGCGAGTGGCCACCCAACTCAAAGAAATTTTGGTGAATGCCGACACATTCGAGACCCAGCACCTCTGACCAGATTTCGGCCAGCCTCTGCTCCAAAGAAGAGCGTGGCGCGATATAGTCGTCTTGATGCTCGGCTGACCTTTCAGCCGGGGCAGGAAGCGCGCGACGATCTACTTTTCCATTCGGCGTTAAAGGCAGCGCGTCCAGGATGACAAACGCGGCGGGGATCATGTATTCCGGTAACTTTTCTTTGAGATAAGAGCGTAGTTCGCCGACAGTCGACGTCTGATTTTCTGGGCCGACGATGTAAGCCGCAAGAAGTTTATGGCCGGTAATGTCTTCGCGCGCAATGACGATAGCTTCGCGGACATCCTGGTGCGCTCCCAACACCGCTTCAATCTCTCCCAACTCAACCCGAAAGCCGCGAATCTTCACTTGCAGGTCAGCACGGCCGAGAGACTCGACGTTGCCGTCCGGCAGGTAACGTCCGAGATCGCCAGTTTTATACAGCCTGTCGTCCGCTCTTTGACCAAATGGATTTGAGATAAAACGTTCACGCGTGAGCTTGCCGTCGCTCTTGTAACCTTTCGCCAAGTGCGGACTCCGCACATAGACCTCGCCGGTCTCACCAATACCGGCCAATTGCATAGAGCTGTTTAGCACGAGTAGTTGTACATCTTCGATTCCCTTGCCCAAAGGAAGAATCTCTTTGAGGCTTCCGGTTCGCGCCGCTTCGGCCTGCGGCTCGCGGACGACGAAATAACTGACGGCGCGTTGAGTTTCGGTTGAGCCATAATAGTTGACCACCGTGACGTTGGGAGCCAATCTCTGCAACCGCGCTACATCGCGTTTCGTCAAGACATCCCCGACGAGAAAGCTGTAGCGGAGAGTCTGGACGGTACATTGAGCGGTCTGTGCAGGAGTTTCGGTCAGGAGTTGGCCCATCGCAGGAGTCAGATGAGTAATTGTAATGCCCGTTTCTTTCATCCACTCAGCCAGCCTGCCGGGAATGCCTATATCCTCCGGGTCAGGGATGCAGATGGTTGCACCCATTTGCAGTGGAGTGAAGACGTCTCGGTGGAGCGGATCGTGTGCCAGGCCGGACAGCAGACTGAAGCGATCTGTTTCCGATAGATGAAACGTCCGTTCAAGCCACGGTTGAAAGTGAGTCAGAGGACCATGTCGTCCGAGAACTCCTTTGGGTATCCCGGTCGAGCCGGAAGTGTAAGCCACATACGCCAGATCATCCGGGCCAACTTCGACGCCTGTTGGTCCTGTCGAATACTCTTCAAGAAACCCGTTCGCCTCAGCGACAGAGCGCCGCGGCAGGGTCAGACGACACGGCAGTTGCAAGCCGGTGACGAACTCTTCAAGCGCCGCTGGAAGTTCTCCCGCCGCTGCCAGCTGAAGCCAACCGCGAGGTGGCGACACCTTCAGACAGTCAATCAGACGCGAAGATGGATAGGCCGGGTCGAGCACAACGAATGCCGCCCCTGCCTTGAGAGTGCCCAGTAAAGCCCAAACCAACGAGGCTCCGCGTTGCGCATAAATAGCAACCACGTCACCACGCCGGACGCCGTTGGCTGACAGATAATTAGCCAGTTGATTGGTGCGCGCATCAAGCTCTGCGTAAGACCAGACGTCATCTTTATCCAGGACAGCCATGCGTGCTCCTTTGCGACGCGCTTGATTGGAGAACCGCGCATGCACCGCGCCCTGCCAATCATTGCCAAGAGGTTGGGCCGGGTCGGGCAAGATAGCTTGGGCCGCCTGAGTGACGAGAGAATAACTGTCGATGCGCGCTTGTGGCCACTCGATGATCTGGCAGAGCAAGTGTTTGAACTGTTCCATCATCTCTGCCATCCGGTTGGCCGCAAAAAGATCGGCGTTGTACACTAAATCGAGCTTGATTTCTTTCTCCCACTCTTCGACGTAGAGAGTTAAATCGAATTTAGCTAAGACCTCAGGAGGTGCAAGGAGTTCGATTTCCAGGTCGGCCTGTTCAATTTTCCGGTCAGCAAAATTGAACATATTGAAGAAGACCTGAAAGAGCGGTGAGCGACTGAGGTCACGCTTCGGTTGCAGCTCTTCGAGCAGTTTCTCAAACGGCAGATCCTGATACGCATAAGCACTCAGTGTTGTTTCCCGGACCCGCTTAATGACTTCGGTGAAAGAGGGGGTGTTCGAAAGATCCGTCCTCAGCGTCAGGGTGTTGAGGAACAATCCAATGAGACTTTCCACTTCGGTGTGATTGCGGCCGGCGATGGGTGTGCCCACGAGAATGTCTTCCTGGCCTGTGTACTTATAGAGGAGCACCTTGAAGGCTGCGAGCAGAGTCATAAAGAGCGTCGCCTCGTTTCGGCGGCTCAGAACCTTGAGCGATTCGGTGAGGTCGGGTGCGAGTTGCATGGATTCCCTTCCGCCGCGAAATGTCTGGATTGGCGGTCGCGTGTGATCTGTGGGCAGGTCTATGACGGTGTTTGCGTCTTTGAGTTGTTGCCTCCAGTAAGAGAGTTCGGTTTCCAGCACGTCGCCGGCGAGCCATTGACGCTGCCAGGCGACAAAGTCTACGTATTTGATAGGCAACTCATCCAGCGTCAACGTCCTTCCTGTGCAGTAGTCTTGATAAAGCTCTGTCAGTTCACGCACAAGAACACCGATGGACCACCCGTCAGAGATGATGTGGTGCATGGTCAGCAGCAGCTCGCATTCAGCTTCGGAGAGCCAGAGCAATGCGGGGCGGAAGAGTGGGCCCGAAGCAAGATCAAACGCGCGCTGCGCCTCTTCGCCTCGCAACCGTAAAGCTTCTTTTTCCCTTTCCCGTTCGGAGAGTGCACGCACATCCACGACCTGTAGAGGGATCTCCAGGGCGGGCGAGACGAATTGCATGGGAGTGTTGTTCACAACCGTAAAAGTTGTCCGCAGAGTCTCATGTCGTCTCACTATTTCTTTGAGGCTGAGGGCGAGGGCTTTCACATTCAGATGGCCCTTGAGACGCAAAGCAGCGGGCAAGTTATAAGCGGGATTGCCGGGCTCTAACTGGTCCAGAATCCAGAGACGTTCCTGGGCGAAGGAGAGAGGCGACGGATTCTCCCGGGGGATACTTTTGATGGGCGGAAATTGTAAACTTTCTCCGGCTCTCGTGGCCGCGTCGATGGCGCCGGCTAATCCCGCGATGGTCGGAGTCTCAAACAAATGCCGCAAGGGTATTTCAACCTGAAAGAGTTCGCGGGCTTTTGAAATCAGCCGCGTTGCGAGCAGTGAATGGCCTCCGAGGTCGAAGAAATTGTCATCAACACCGATGGATTTCACGTCGAGCACTTCAGACCAAATCGTCGCCAAAACCTGCTCGGTCGTCGTGCGCGGCGCGATAAAGCCTGTTAAGGTTGCCGGTCTGGATTGACCTGGGGCCGGCAACGCGCGACGGTCTACTTTGCCATTCGGTGTCAGAGGCAGCGTTTCTAAGACGACGAAGGCCGAAGGCATCATATATTCCGGCAGCTGGCTTTTCAGGAGCTCTTTCAGTTCGGCAATAATCGAGGATGAATTCGTGGCAAGGTGGTCATTTTGGAGGACCATGTAGGCGACCAGTCGTTTGCCGCCGGCCGCGTCATCCAGAGCGGTTACGACCGCTGCGTTTACTGCATCGTGTTGCCGCAACGCCGTTTCGATTTCTCCCAACTCGATACGGAAGCCGCGCACCTTCACTTGTTGGTCAATACGTCCGAGATATTCGATTTTGCCGTCCGGCAGATAGCGAACCAAGTCGCCGGTCTGGTACAGACGCGCTCCCGGCTTCTCGCTGAATGGGTTAGGGATAAACTTTTCGGCCGTCAGTTCGGGCCGGTTAAGGTAACCACGCGTCACACCGTCGCCGCCGATATGCAGTTCGCCATGCGCACCTGCGGGCGCCAATTGCAGATCCTTATGCAGCACATAAACCTGCGTATTATCGAGCGGCCCGCCTATATGCAAAGGCCCAGGTTCAATCTTGCCTGCCGTTGACCAGATAGTGGTCTCTGTCGGGCCGTATAAATTCCAGGCCGTTTGGCTTGCGGACAGCAGTTGATTTGCGAGGTTTCTGTTGAGAGCTTCGCCGCCGCACAATATCTTGAAGTCTTTGCTGCCATTCCAACCTGCCTCGAAAAGCATTTGCCAGGTAGAAGGAGTGGCCTGCATGATTGTCGCGCCCGAGTGCGTAAGCTTAGCTGCCAGACGGGCTCCGTCGACGGCCACTTCACGGCTCACCAAGACCAGCCTTGCTCCCGTCGTCAACGGCAGGAATATTTCCAGCGCAGCAATGTCAAACGACAGGGTTGTGACGGCCAACACTATGTCCTGACTGGTGCATCTTTGACTCTTGCGAACGGCATTCAAGAGATTGACGACCGCACAATGCGGAACTTGAACGCCTTTTGGCTTCCCAGTCGAGCCGGACGTATAAATAGCGTAGCTCGTATTTCCGGCCACTGCCGCGGCCGTCGGATTATTCACACTCTCGTTGACCATCAACTCACGATCCGTGTCGAGACACAGCACTTCGGCTCCGTGCGGCGGAAGACTTCCGACCAGATCGCTTGACGTCACCAACGTTTTGACATCCGCATCCTCGATCACGAACCGCAGCCGCTCTTTCGGATAAGCCGCATCCAAAGGCACGTATGCACCGCCCGCCTTAAGTATTCCGAGAAGCCCAACCACCATCTCGCACGAGCGATTGACGCAAATGCCGACGAGACATTCTGGCCCAACACCGAGTTTTGTCAGATAGCCGGCCAGTTGGTTAGCTCGCTCATTGAGTTCGCGGTAGGTCAATTCGTGGTGCTCGTCAACCACAGCAATCGCATCAGGGGTTTCCGCCGCTTGCTTTTCAAAGAGCTGCTGGATGGTCTGACTTCGTGGATAGTCTGAGTCACTATCGTTCCACTCTAACAACTGTAGCCGGCGCTCGGCTTCAGTTAAGAAAGGCAATTCGCCGAGCCGTTGCAACGGATCTGCGACGATGCTTTCAAGCAGAATTTGAAAATGATTGAGCATCCGATCCGCAGTCGTCGCTTTAAACAAGTCAACGTTGTATTCCAGCTCAGCCACCAGAGCCTGCCCTTCATCTTCGATGGTGAGGGTGAGGTCGAACTTGGCTGTTTGGTTCTCTGTTTTCAGCAGGCTCAACCGCAGGTTAGAAAGCTCCAACTCCGGCGCCGGCGCGTTTTGCAGGATGAGCATCACCTGAAACAGCGGGTTCTGGTTCAGGTCTCGTTCAAGTTGAAACTCTTTAACGAGCTGCTCGAAAGGCAATTCCTGATGAAGGTAAGCACCTAGAGCAACGTCTTGCACCCGCGCGAGCAGTTCTTTGAAGGTGGGATTCCCCGAAAGGTCCGTACGCATCACCAGCGTGTTAACAAAAAGCCCGACGAGTCCTTCAATCTCGGTGCGGTTGCGTCCAGCGATTGGTGTTCCCACGACAACGTCGATCTGCCCAGTGTATTTATGAAGAAGCGTTTGAAAGGCCGCGAGGAGGGTCATGTAGAGCGTGACTCCCTCTTGGACGCTGATGGCTTTAAGCGACTCTGTCAGGCTTGCGGGCAGCCTCAATGAACGCCGGGCGCCCCTGTGTGTGCGTACGGGCGGCGGCAGAAAGTCAGTCGCTAATTCAAGCACCGGAAGCTCGCCACCCAATTGCCGTTTCCAATAGGAAACATGCGATTCGAGATTACTGCCGCGCAACCAATCGAGTTGCCAGGCAGCGAAATCGACATACTGAATCGGCAGTTCGGGCAGAGGCGATGATTCCCCCTTCGAGAAAGCTTCGTAGAGTGCGGCCAACTCGCGGATGAGCACGCCCATGGACCAACCATCCGAGATGATATGGTGCATCGTCAAAAACAAGACGTGTTCGTCGTCGGCTAACCGGGCCAGACAGGCTCGCAGCGGTGGCGCAACGGATAAATTGAATGGCTCGAGCGCCATCGTTCTGCCGAGTCGTGTTAAAAGATCTTTCTTTGCCAGCTCCGGTAATTCGCTCCAGTCAATCTCTTCAATGGGCCAGGCGGCACAAGGCGAGATGACCTGCACCGGCTCGCCTTCGACAACGACGAAGCGTGTCCGCAATGACTCGTGCCGCCTCATGATTTCGTCAAAACTTTGGCGCAACGCCGAAACGTTAAGACGACCTTCGAGACGTAAAGCTCCGGGGATGTTGTAAAGCGGGCTGCCCGGCTCGAGTTGATCTAAAAACCAGAGCCTTTGTTGGGCGAAGGAGAGCGGCAGGTGTTCGTCGCGTGCGACTGACTGCATCGCCGGAGCTTGCACACCCCCCTCACTGTTGAAAGCCGCTTCAATACTATTCGCCAGTCCGGCCACCGTCGGTTCTTCAAACACCTTTCGCAAGGGCAACTCTATTTTGAAAACTTCCCGCACACGCGAGATCATTTGCGTCGCCAAAAGCGAATGACCTCCTAAGTCAAAGAAGTTGTCGTGAATGCCCGCGCGCTCAATGCCCAAAACCCGGAGCCAAATTTCCAGCAACGCTTCTTCAACCGGAGTTCGCGGCGGCATGAATGCCCCGTCTATTTCCAGGCGAGCGAGGTCGGGCGCGGGAAGCATCAAGCGATCCACCTTCCCGTTGGCGGTCAAGGGAATCGCTTCCAGCCTGACGAAAACCGACGGAACCATATAGTCAGGCAGTCGCTCCTTCAAAAAGTTGCGGAGATCGTTGAGCGTCACCGCCTGCTTTTCATTCGCCACCACGTAGGCGACCAGACGCCTTTCTCCTCCTTCGTCTTCGCGGGTTGTAACAATGGCTTCGCGAAGGGCCGGATGAGTTGTGAGCACGGCCTCAATCTCTCCAAGCTCAATACGGAAACCACGCACCTTGACTTGATAATCGACTCGACCGAAAAACTCTATTTGGCCATCGGGAAGCCAGCGAGCCAGATCGCCCGTGCGGTAGAGGCGCGCTCCCAGCTCTTTGCTGAACGGATGAGGAATGAATTTTTCCGCCGTCAGTTCGGGCCGGTTAAGATAGCCGGTTGATAAACCGCTGCCGCCGATATACAACTCACCGTACACGCCAATGGGCGCTCGCTCGAGTTGTGCGTCGAACAAGTAGATTTGTGTGTTGTCTACCGGACGCCCTATCGGCGGCATCGTGTCCGGCTCTCGGCCAGCAGCTAACACGAGGCCGGAACAAGCTACAACCGTATATTCTGTCGGACCGTAATGGTTAACCAGCTGGAAGCTCAGAGAGGGCGCGGGATAATATCGCAGCCTATCGCCGCCCGTGAGCAGTGTGCGCAGAGTTGTCGGCGATGGCCATTCGAGCGTCAAGATGCTCTCTGCCAGCGGCGTTGGTAGGAAAGTGATGGTGACGCCTTCCGCGATTAACCAATCGCGCAGCTTCGCAGGCGCGGCGCGTGTTTCATCATCCGGTATATGAATACTCGCTCCGGCTGACAGATAGGGCCAGAGTTCCCACACGGAAGCGTCGAATCCGACGCCTGCAAGTTGAGTCGCCCTGTCTGACGACGTGACGTCATAAATGCGCTGGTGCCAAAAGATCAGATTCAGCAAAGCTCCGTGTTGAATTTGCACGCCTTTTGGTTGACCCGTCGAGCCGGAAGTATAAATAACGTAAGCGTAGTCGCTGGCGGTTATTTTTCGGTCCGGATTCTCGATGCTCTCTCGACTAATGATTGGCCAATCCGAGTCGAGGCTTACGATCTTCGTGCCGTCCAGCGATAGATTTCTCGCCAGCCGTCGTTGCGTCAAGAGCACCGGAGAGTTGGCATTTTCGAGCATGAAGGTGAGACGTTGTTTCGGATAAGCCGGATCGAGCGGCACATAAGCTCCGCCTGCTTTGAGGACCCCCAACAGAGCGACAACCATCGAAGCCGAACGTTCCATCAGGACGCCGACCAGCGTGCCCGGACCAACGCCCAAGGCGCGCAGATAATGTGCAACTTGATTAACTCGTTCGTTGAGTTGCCGGTAGCTCAATTCTTCGCTTCCGCAGATGACTGCGGGCGCAGCCGGCGTGCGTGCCGCCTGCGCCTCGAATAGTTGATGTATCAAACTCTCGCGCGAGTAGGCCGAGCCAGTCTCATTCCATTCTTCGAATTGACGCTCCTCGGCTTCCGTCAACATCTGCAACGCAGAAATTCGCTTTTCCGGATGCGCCAACGCGTCCGCCAGCAAGGTCTGGAAATGACCGGACAACCTCTTGATGATCGAATGGTCGAAGAGGTCTACGTTGTATTGAAGTGAGCCGGCCAGCGCGTCGTCAACTTCGGCCATCAGCAGCACCAGATCAAAGAGCGCCACACGCTGTTCCAGAGCGATTGACTCCATATCAAGCTCGCCGACTTTGATCTTTGCTCCCGTCTCGCCAAGCGCAAGGGACGATAATCCTTCCTTATCAAGCAGGTGCGACTTCTGCAAAGCGAACATGACCTGGAAGAGCGATGCGCGGCTCGGGTCCCGATCAGGTTGCAGTCGTTTGACCAATTCGGCAAAGGGGAATGCCTGATGCTCGAAGTCTGCGAGCACGTGCTGCCGCGTGTAGTCCAGAAAATCCTCGAACGTGGGATCGCCTGACAGGTCTGCGCGGAGAGCTATCGGGTTGACAAAGTAACCAACGAGACCGCCCAGTTCGGCCCAATTTCGGCCTGCGGTTGGAGAACCAACGAGAATGTCCTCTTGCGCGGTGTAGCGATGGAGCAGCACCTGAAACGCCGCCAGCAGGGTCATGTAAAGAGTTGCTCCATGTTCACGACCGAATGCTTTGAGTTTGCGACTCGTCTCCGCATTCAACCTGAAAGAATGCGATGCTCCTCGATAGGTTTGAACCGGTGGCCTTGACCTGTCGGTAGGAAGATTCAGCACGGGCAGTTCGCCTGCCAATCTTTTCTGCCAGTATGCCCAGAGGCTTTTGCCCTCCCGGCCAGCCAGCATCGTGGCCTGCCTGCGGACGTAACCCGAGTATTGCAGAGGCAGAGGAAGGAGTTTGAGAGAAGCGCCCGTGCGTTCCGCCTCGTACAGCATTCCTAACTCGTTGATCAGGATGGCCAGCGACCAGAAGTCCGCAATGATGTGGTGCAGCGTCAGTAAAACGATCTGCTCGGAGTGTGGGCGGGTAAAGATATTGACACGCATGAGCGGTCCTTCGCCCAAATTGAAAGGCCTGCGCGCCTCTTCCGCCATTCGCTCGTTCAAATCCGTCTCTGTCCAGCTCGAAGCATTGCTTTGCCGGAAGAAGACCTTCATCTTATTCCTGACCTGCTGGACAGGCGCCCCTTGAATTGAAGTAAAAGTCGTGCGCAACGAAGGGTGGCGATCGACCAACGCCTGAAAGGCGCGCTGCAAAGCACCGACGTCTGACAGTGAGTGGAGGCGAGCAGCAAAGGCCAAATTATAAGCATCGCTATCCGGCGCGAGTTGGTGCATAAACCAGAGCGATTGTTGACCGGGCGATAGCGGATATTCGGCTAATGCTTCCGAGGTCTCGTCGAGCAGGACATGGGCAGCGGAAGAATTCACCATCAAGAGTTCGAAGCTTTCCGCTGCAAGTTGGGCGATTGGGGTACTCTGTAAGAAAGTGGTCATGGGCAGGAAGACGCCCAGGGCGGATTGAATGTTGTGTACCAGTTCAAGCGCCATTAAAGAATCAATGCCGTAGCGAGAAATCGGCTGGTTGACATCTATCTCAGTGGCACTGATGCCGAGCATCCCGGCCAAACGGTTGACCAACCACGCTTCGACTGTTTCCACCGTATTTAGTTGAGTCGAAGGAGCCTCTACAAGTGTTTCGCGTTGGACATTCGCCGGGGCCCGCCACTCAGCCACGACCTCCAGGCTCTGCGCCTGAAAAGCTGCGCGACAAGCCCGTCGTCTAATCTTGCCGCTTGAAGTCTTAGGCACGTTGCCGGGCTTGACCAACAAGATGGCAAACGCCTGCAGCTCATACTCTTCGATAAGCGACTGGCGGATAGACTCGATGATGGCATCAAGGTCTGGCAACTGGCGATGGTCCAATTCCTGCACGACAACCAGATGCTCTTCATTATTGTCTTCGACTGAAAAGGCGGCTCCGCATCCCTGTCGCAGTGCATGATGGGTGCGTTCTACTGTGAGTTCGATGTCCTGCGGGTAATGATTGCGGCCACGAATGACGATCAGATCTTTGCATCGGCCGGTGACGAAAAGTTCTCCATCCTGCAGGAAGCCGAGGTCTCCAGTGCGTAAGAAAGGGCCTTTGCCCGTCGTTTGCAGCCGCGCGCCAAAGGTACGTTCCGTCTCGTCGCGCTTGTTCCAATAGCCTTGCGTGACGTTCGGCCCGGATACCCAGATTTCGCCCACTTCACCTGGTGCGCATTCTGTCAACGTTTGCGGATGAGCAATGATGATCTTCTGTTCGAGCAGCGTGTCGCCGCAGCCAACCAGCCGCCGCCCGTCATCAGCTTCCGGCACCATGTCAATTACTCGATGCTGCTCCAACCCCCTGGCGTTAACTGTTTTGATAGTCGGGGCTGTTGCCGGCTTCGGCAGTTTTCCGGAAACGATCAAGGTAGCTTCGGCCAGTCCGTAACACGGGTAAAACGATTCATAACGGAAGCCGCACGGCGCAAAGACCGCCGCGAAGCGTTCCATGGTCTCTGCGCGCACCGGTTCCGCTCCATTGAAGGCGACGCTCCAACTACTCAGGTCGAGCACCGCACGCTCTTCAAGGGTTGTCCGCTGGACGCACAAGTCGTAAGCGAAGTTTGGCCCGCCACTGGTCGTTGCTTTGTAGTTTGCAATAGCCTGCAACCACCGGAAGGGACGTTGCAGGAAGGCGACCGGTGACATCAGTATGCATCGCCCGCCGACATAAAGCGGTTGGAGCACATTTCCAATTAACCCCATGTCGTGATAGAGGGGCAACCAGCCGACGATGACAGAATCTTCGTTTTGCCCGAAGGCGGTTTGAATCATTCGTTCGCTGTAGAGCAGATTGCCATGACTGACCATTACGCCTTTGGGCTCTGCCGTCGAACCTGAGGTGTACTGCAGTAGAGCGAGAGAAGCGCCGCCGAGCAGCGGGTCGCGCCATTTTGCTGCCAGGTTACTCGCAATGCTTTCAGTATCTACCCAGCGCAGCATCTTTAAATACGGTGTGTGCGCGAACAACGATTCGGTCTTGGAGAGAATTGCCGCACTTGTGAGCACGACGCTCACGCTCGCGTCCTCCAGGATGGTTTGAATGCGAAACAGTTTCTGGTTGAGACGCGGCGGGTATGCGGGGATGGCCACCGCACCGGCGTAGAGGCAGCCGAAGAACGCTGCGATGTACTCGAGGCCCGGCGGGTACAGCAACAGCACGCGCTGGCCCGCAGCGCCCGTAGATTGCAACCATGCGCCGATGGCCCGCGCGCGCAGATCCAATTCTCCGTAGGTCAGGCTTACCTCAGAAGTTTCTCCGTCCAGGAGAAATGTGTAGGCCATACGCTCGGGTTCAGAGAGCGCTCTACAACGGAGAAGCTCGACCAGATTGGTCCAATGCATAATTGGCTTTCTAAAACTACTTCTGCAAGGGAGAGTAGGTGGAGTGGGTTGGCTAAAGATTGAAGCTGGGAATTACATTGCTACAGCTAATTCCTCGGAACTTTCCAGCGAATGCTGCAACTCCGAAGCTAGATTTTCAGTCAGCAGGCCGGTTAGTTCCTTGATCTCCAGTTCATCCCGTCCTTTCAGATGGACTTCAATGGTTGTCTTTGTGAAAACCGGGATGATTTCCAGAGAATAAGCGTCAGCCGAGTAGTCACCAATCCTGAGAAATCCAAGCGGTGTCCATTCGTCACCCCCCAGCCACGGCTCGTCTTGAATATATTCGAGGTTCAATAACATTTGCCTCGCGTTGGAGCCGTGGGTGGGGGATGTCGCTGTGCAGCCGCCGGCAGGCAAGTCTTTCAGGAGACCCTGAATTTCCTGCAAATTGTCCGACGCCAGAATCGCGGAAGGCAGGCGATATGTCGCGGTCAACGCGCCTGCTGTATGCTTCAAGCTCGTGTCTATCCACCTGTAATCGTAAACGACATGCAAATCAACATCCCCTTGTTTGGTCATCCTGGCAAGACATCTCGACGTAGCAGCAATCAGCAGTTCCGAAAGCTTGACATCGTGAGCTTCCAGAGACTTTGTAGCGAGTTGCTCTCTGACGGAGTCGTCCAGCGAGATAACGCAGTCAATTTCACTACTCACAGTCTGTGCTGGCTCAGCCGGCCGCGAAGCGTGCGAGCCGTTGTGGCTTGGATCCTTGTGCGAGGCTGGAACCGCCCGCTTCCATCAATTCCTCGATGAAGGCTGTGTAGCTCTTTTCCACCGAGCGCAAGCTCACTTCCCTTTCGTTAGCCAGCGCTTCATAAATGCGGAACAAGTCTTCAAACAACAACCCGACACTCCTACCGTCGCCTATGGCCCGATGCGCAACCAGTACCACTTCGGAAGAGTCTGTTCCGTTGTGAATAAGCGCCACCCGAACTGAAGAACCGCGCTGCGGCTTCACTTGTGCTGACAGTGCTTCGACTTGGCGTGTTATCCAAGCCTCCAAATCTTCGCCTTCCAGGGGATCGAATTGATAAACAGCGACCAGTCTCTCTGACTCGCCACTGGCTGCTTCCATGCCCACGTACCGACCGTTGCGTAGAGTCAGTTGCAATGTCTCATTATTTTCAATCAGTTGCTCGACAGCCAGGGTCAGCGTTGCCTCATCCAGTTTCTTGCTGACCGACGTGTGGTAGCAGAGCACGCTGTTCGAGCCGGCGACGTTCACTGCGGGCTGTTGTCTCCACTGCTGCGCAAATACCTCGATAGGATGTTCCGGCAGGATCACTTCCTCTCTTTGCATTCGTGTGCCTTCGTAAACTTCCACCGCCAGTGGATACAGCATGTGCCAGCGATCTTCGGCGGCATAACGTTCGGCCATCGTATAAATGTTTGGCAATCCCAGTCCGGTCGCTAAATCGGAAATACGACGCAGCCGGCGGTATCGCTCTTCGCGCACTGGATCAGCATCGACGACTTCCCAGATTTTAAACTTGGTGAATTTGGTCACTTCCTCGGGAAAGAGCGAAAAGGCCTGATAGAGCCGCGAGCCCACCTGGCCGTAGGGATAAAAATAATAGGGATGAGCTTCTAATTCGTAGATGAACTGGTGATGTTCGCGGATGAAGTTATAGGTCTCCATGAAGTCTGCTTCAGTCTCGCCTGGAAAACCGACAATCCAGTAAGTAGTGGTTCGCACTCCCGCGTTGGCCAGCCTCTTTAGAACATCGGAGATGACTTTCGGCGTCGTCATCTTATCCATTTGCCCCAACGTCCGCGCCGAGGCGCTTTCGATTCCGAGCCGCGCGCGATACAACCCGGAGTCCGCCCAAAGCTTAATGAATTTGCGATTCGTGACGGGTTTATCAGCGCGCAGATACCCGTCGTACAAAATCTTGGCCTTCTTTTCGATAAGGGCGGTGGCGAAAGGATTGAGGTAAGGATTCATCAATGAATCAGCAAGAAAGAATGAGTTGTTGCCATAAGTGTCAGCCAGCCCAATAACCTGGTCGGCAAACATGTCAATAGGTTTCTTGCGATAGTCTCCCCACTGAATGGTCTCGGAGCAGAAGGAACACTGGAAGGGGCAGCTACGCGCGCCTTCGATAGTCAAGTGGTAGTAGTTCTCCGAGGGCAAGTCTGAGAAATCAGGTGCGGGTACATCTTTCATATCCAGGGATGCCCCCTTCAAGTCGGCCAGCGTAATCATGCGTTTATGGGACAACTCGCCATCGAGGAGTTTGAGAAGGAGTTTTTCTCCTTCACCGAGAACTACGTGGTCTACGTAAGGATATTCTTCGAGAAGGGTGACCAAATTGTCTGAGCCGGTTGCCAGGTCGTCTGCAAAAACGCCGCCGCCCATGACGGTCCTGACGTGCGGATTTCTTTCTTTAGCTTTTCCCAATACGAAGAGGGAGGCCGCGAGCGAAGTGGTATATGTGCTGGTTCCGACTACTGAATAGCTCGGCAAATCGAGTTCATCAATTATCTCCTCCATCCGTTGGAAAAAAGCTTCGACCAGCGGTAACAAAGCATCGCCGATGCGGCGCTCATACTTAATTCCATAGTACGGCGTGATGATTTCCAGGATTCTGGAGATCTGGTTGCGATTGGCGCCATTCAAGTAGGCCAGAAAATGTGTGTTAAGAATGAACCACATCTTCGAGTAACCGTCACTTGCCGCCGTGCCCTCTGCTTTTTGCAACTCCGTGAAATATTTATGATGCGTCGTCCATAGTTTTACGTCGGTATTAAAGTCATAACATTTAACGGAATAGTCGTTCTGCTCGAGGTAAGACTTGAGAATGGCGATGCCTAGCGGTGGCGTCCATGGCGTGAAAAAGGGCGGTTTGACCAACAGAATTTTTTGGTTAAGAAGGCGCGCCCGGGTGCTCCTGAAACTCTCGATTGAGACTAACTGACTGTTACTCATGTGTCTCCTCACCTTAGATCTAAGCAGGGTTCGTGGTGCGATGTATTGAAGACGAAGATCGCTATTGATAACGTGAGGTTTTCCTGTAGATAATAGAAACCTCCAGAGGCTGGTTCGTTTGTGACTTCCCTGTTCTCGCTCGCCGGTGCTTTTGTGTTTTTGACGTTCTCAGCCCAGCCGCGAACTCCGTCAGTTTCTCGATCTCGTATGCTTTGCAGTATTTCCCCATCCTCTTCATCGGGATGTCTCCTGGAACTGAATTCGGCTGGGTGTGATTTCTTGCGAGTATTTCGCTAAAACGTAAATGACTTACTCACCAGCGTGGCGTCGCTGAGCGGCAGAGGCGCAGGTATTATGCTTTCCGGCCTGGGTGTGAAGCTGCCGTTGGAAGTGAAAGGCAGTCCGTAAGACTGGTCTACAGCTTTGATCCCAATCGCCTGGGGTGACTGAGACACCAGAGTGAGTTCAATACCATTTGCCGGAAGTGCATAGTAGCGCAGCGCCCATCTGTTTCCTGACGCCGGCCTTACCCCGAAAGATTCTTGCCTGATCGCCTTACCGTTGATATCCGTGCAATGCACTTCCGCATCCGCGTTAACATATAGCGAAATGACGGGCGCTTGACGCGGTGAGGTAACGCGCAAGCGCAGCGTTCTCTGAGCTTTACTTCGATCCTCAGAGAGTACTTGAATCGTCGGACCAGCAAGCTCTCCTCCTGGAGCCTGGCTGGTCAGAAAACGCCACGGCCGCCCCGGAAAGAAATCAGACAGCTCAACGATGCTGGCCTGCGGCGAAAAGAACTGCGATGTCCACTCGTCGGTTCTGCTGCTGGTGCTGCTGGCCCATACAGCCTGCCTTGTATCTGCCTGCAAAGCATAGAACACGTTAACCTGCTTTGGATGGCTCGCATCGAAATTGGAAGTCCGCATTGTGCCGATCAGAAAGACCAGGCAAATGACTGTCGAGGCTGCCGGCAGGAGCCACCGGTTCATGCTCGAAATAAGATTCATGTAAGGGCTGAGCAGTCCGAGCAGGAGCGCCATCACGACCATGACCAGCGCTGACGACGTCACGGTCAATCCGACAAACAGGATTTGAATTAGCGGAATGAATAAAATGATGGCGGGAATTGTGCCGGCCAAAAGCGGTGCCAGTTGTTTCGCCGAGCGAGTCTCTTCAGGATGCCAGATAAATAGAAACAACAACGATAACAGACTGAACATCAGAGGCCAGGCAAACAAGTAACTCCCGCCCGGCAAAGCGAAAGTCGTAAGCAGCAGAAAAGCCAACCACCAAAGTAATGCCCCGGTCCAAAGATCCAGCACACTCCTTTTCTTTCCGAACCAAAGATACAAACTGGAGGTTATCGCCAAAGTCAGCGCTCCAAAAGCAACCTGGTAGAGCCTGCTGTTATAAGTCTCGCCGTAAATCATCGCGCGGTATTCGCCTTGAAATATGCCGGTCAAACGCCAGACCAGGTACACGGCCAATCCGGATCCAGCCATGCTGAGCAATAAAGCAACAAAACCCAGCGCCATCCCCGAGAGCGTTAAGCGCCTTCTTCGATACCCCAATAGGACTACCGTTCCGAACAGCGCGATAACAAGAACGGTTAACGGCGTCACCATTGATGCCGGATAGTGAACTACGAATGCGCTAAAGACGTCGAAGTAGATTGCGTTGCCACGGCGAGTAGTTTTTAAGTCCAAATTGCCAAAGTGACGCGTCAGCGCCAGCGCATACGAGCCGTGATGTTGCAGACTACTCTCGCTGATGGTTCCTACGTTGTCGAGTTGAGTGTGATAGTGGGTTGATTGATCGATGTAGGCAAAATTGAGACCTTGCAGCCCTGCTCGCTTGTAGATAGAAAAGTCGGTGTCATTGGGTAAGTGTTTGTACACTTCAAACAACAACGAATTCGTCAATGGACGCGGAACAGCTTTGGCAAACTCCTCGATGAGCCATTCATTTCCTTCGCTCGTTTCATACATTAATGAAGGGCCACCACTTCCGCGCGCTTCGAAGTTGAATACTAACCCGATGCCTTCCACGGCCTGAGGTTCAGCAACAAGAGCTTGAGCGCCCAGCAAGCCTACTTCTTCGCCGTCGGCGAAAAGAAAAATGACATCATTCATTAGTGATGGTCCGGCTTTCAAAGCGCGCAGCGTTTCAAGCATTGTCGCCACTGCATTACCGTCATCGCTGGCCCCTGGACTGGTCGGAACCGAATCATAGTGTCCCGTCAGCATAATCGCCTTCGTGTTACTGCTGCCATTCAATCTGGCAACAATATTTTCTACACTGCCTGCAATGATGGGCGTCTGACTCAACTTGCTGACCACGGTCGCCTTTTGAACTTCAGGCTTGACCCCCAGGGCCATCAGCTCTTGGATGATATAGTCTCGCACTACCGCATGTTCAGCCGAACCAATTGGATGAGGTCTTTGCCCAATGTTCTCGACATATTTCATCGCGCGCGCAGAAGCGAACTGTGCCGGCGGAGCGTTGGCTGCGACTGCTGCCGGAGCACTCAGACGATAGAGCGCAAACCAGATGACACCCGCTACAACCAGCAAAGCAATTAGACTTGCGAACCGCTCCGCTCGTAAGGTGGTCGACGGCTCGTAGACCGAAGGTATTGGATTTGTCAGATGAAAAGCCATCAGTATCTCCGCACTGGTTCTTTCAGCATTCGCGACTCGTAAGCAGGTTAAGCAACTTGAGCGACCAAATCCTCTCGGGCAATGGCTATGACTTCTTCTTCCAGAATGACACCATCAAACAGGTGAACAACTCGATCGGCGTGCTGTGCGTAGCGTGCATCATGCGTCACCATGCAGATTGTCGCTCCGCCGCGGTGCAGGTCGCGCAAGAGCTCCATTACTGCTTCGCCGTTCGTTGAATCCAAATTGCCGGTGGGCTCATCAGCCAGCAGGATGTTCGGCTCTCCGCTAACCGCGCGCGCCACCGCGACACGCTGTTGCTGGCCACCTGAAAGCTGGCCAGGCAAATGCCGGGCGCGGTGACTCATGCCCACGCGCTCCAGCGCTTTCATTACCCGTTGCTTTCTCTCGCCCGAGTTCATCCCACGATACGTCAGCGGCAGCTCCACATTCTCATACACGGTGAGGTCGCCAATTAAATTGAAGCTTTGGAAGATGAAACCGACTTCGCGATTGCGAATGCGTGCTCGTTCACTCAACGAAAGATGTTCAACGGATATACCGTTGAGCACGTACTCACCTTCACTCGGCGTGTCGAGCAATCCGAGGATCGATAACAGCGTCGACTTGCCGCAACCAGAGGGACCGGCGATCGAAACGTATTCGCCTTTCTTGATGTCAAGGTGTATTCCGGAAAGCGCGTGGGTCTCGACTTCGTCGGTATAAAAAACTTTCTTGACCTCGGAAAGGTGAATCAGCGGGTTAGATGAACTCATTTGGGTCTCCTTAATTTATTTCCGGATTGATGTATCTGACGCTTACTATCCCTAACCCCTCCTCTTCGCCTCGAGCAGTAGGTCAAACTTGGACCAATCGCTTCGCCATCGAACAGAACCGTGTTGGCCGTTTGCTGCGGCTTATTGACTGCACGGCTCCTTTGCAACTCGACAAGATTGCTCACGGTTTCAGGCGTTGTTCGGGGATTTAGCTTGTCTTGGGGGTTAACTGCGCAGGATCACCAGTAACTGATCCGATTGGTTTACTGCCATGAGGAATTGTCTTTTGACCCGGGTCGGGTCAATTGACTAATCTAAGTACCTCCAAACATCTCTTGCTGAACTTCTTCTCTGTGCAACTTCTATGTTCTCTAGGTCTTCTCGCGGTCGTTGGGTTTTTTTGTAATAGTGAAACCAGAAACCCAGAGAACATAGAGGTTACACAGAGAAGCATGAAGTGGCGCCCTCGGATTGTCCGGTCGAGTCCGAGATGTAGATGACGAAGCAGGGATGTCTCCTTCATCTCGTTACCAGATTCCTGGCGCTCAACTCCCAAAAGCGAGCACCAGTCGGTGTCAACCGGACAATCCGAGCTTGAATATGCTGCGACGCTCACCGCGCCGCCTGAGCTCGTTCGGCCATCTGCTTTCTCAAGCTGAGTGGCCGCATGTCCGTCCACGCTTCTTTGATGTGGGCAAGACATTCCGCTTTCGGACCTGTCTTTCCCACGCTGGTCCAACCGAGCGGGTTCTCGCGGTCCGCCGGCCAAATGGAATACTGTTCTTCGTGGTTCATGACGACGTTGTAGATCGTGGTGTCTTCTCTCTCTTCACTCATTCGTTTTGACTCCTCGTAAAACTTGCAATCATGACGCTGCCCTGGCCGTCGAGAATTTGTGAACTAACGCTCTATCAACGACGACGTGAGCCTGAAAATTCACTGCGTTCAATAATATTCTCACGCGCTCGCTATCCTGCAGCTCGCGGTCAAAGACGCCGCAGAAATCCTTGAAACGACCTTCCTTGATTATTACTTGATCACCAACCTTGAGTTCTTCGAGTTCTGCGAGTGTTTTCACAAAACCATCCTTTCCAGTTCTGGATCGAATCAAGTCAACGATCTCGTCCTCGACCGGAGTCGGTGTACCGGTGAAAGTCACTACACTATGCACCCCTCTGGTAAACCGCACTCGGTGGTATTCCGCGTTGAATCTAAAGCGACCGAAGATATAACTCGGAAACAGGTGCTTCGGTACTCGAGTGAACCGATTCGTAAATTCGTTGTACTTATTCACCCGCACTTTCGGAGTCAGAGTTTCAATGCCCCAGGTTCTGAGGTTGACGCTAGCGCGCTCCTCCTGTTGGGGATGAGTGTGGACCACATACCAGTTAAGAATGTCTCCGTTTGCCAATGTGTGTTTGCCCCCTTCCGGTGAATACCTCTCTGTGCCCAGAAAGATAGAAATTTTGAACAAAGCTGCCGCACGTTGAACCGCTCAGCTTGCGATCCAAATTTTTTGCGACCGGTGGTGAGCGCGAACCGCTTGAGCCGCCGCTTACCCTAGCGACTCCTCGCGCGCACATTGGTTACGCTTAGCTCACGAAGCGGGAACCGTTATCAATCCAACAACTCAGCTATCCAACGACGCTCTGATTTGACTCAGCCTCGCTTGAATCTCCTGAACGTTGTCAGCATCCTGACTGACCCGATAAACCACTCTTGAATCGGATCCTTCCTGTTCTACGATCAATCCCTCGGCAACCAGCTTGGCTACTGCTGCGGAGACAGCTCTGGTTTCGAACTTTATCCGCTGATGCAGCAACCACCACTCAACAATTCCTTCGAAAGTATCGCCTGCGTCGGGATTGTCGGCGAGATAGGCGAGAATGTGATAACAAACTTCTCGCTGTTCTCTGGTCGGATCGCTTCTCATTGTTTCCTCGAACATCTCCTATGCATTTACCGTGCTACTCAAATCGGTGACGGTTTTGCTATTGTTCAATTCTTAACCTGGGCTTTTCTACCCACGGCGGCCGCGGTCTCCAAAACTACAGCCTGTATTTCAAGAACTTACTACCAGGGCAAACTTAACCTAATTGAAAGTAGCGATTGCCCTGCTCGCTGCCATTAGCGAACTTGAATTCCTGAACATCAATCTTGTGTTTCCGCATCAACTCCCAAAACGTCCGCCTCTCTTTTTGCGCCGCCTGCGCGGCCTTCGTGATGTTTCCTCTGTAGGCCGCGAGCAGGTTCCGGATATAGACTGATTCAAATTGCGAGACGACCTGCGCCTTCATCTCCTGGAACGACAATCGAACCGGCTGCGTATTCTCGCCTGGCAGGACGATGTGATGATCCTGAATGATTCTCTGCGTACATAGGACCGCCACCCGCTCGATCACGTGTTCCAGTTCTCGCACATTGCCGGGCCAACTGTAGAGCAGCAGTTTGCGCTCTGCCTCGGGAGAAAAATCGATTGCGGGACTATTAAGTTTCAGTGCGTACTGAGCGAGAAAATGGCGCGCCAGAAGAATGATGTCACTCGCGCGCGCGCGTAACGGCGGCAGCACGATGGGAACAACATTCAATCGATAGTAGAGGTCCCGGCGGAGCGTTCCGGCCTCAACCTCTGCTTCCAGACTCGCGTTGGAGGTCGCAATGATTCGCACATCGCCGGTCAATAACTTGGTGCTGCCGAGCGGACGGTACTCTTTGCTCTGCAGAAAGCGCAGCAATTTGACCTGGGCCGGCAGGGGTAAGCAATTGACTTCGTCGAAAAAGAGCGTCCCCTGTTCTGCCTCTTGAATCAAGCCATTACGCGAGCCGGACGCTCCAGTGAAAGCCCCCCGGTCGTGACCAAACAGTTCATTCTCCATTAACTCAATCGGAATGGCGCCGCAATTGATGGGAACGAAAGGTTTGCCGGCCCGCGAACTTAGATAGTGAATCGCGCGACCCACCATCTCCTTTCCGGTTCCCGTCTCGCCGGAGATCATGACCGTAATGTCAGACTTGGCGACGACCGGGATCTTGCTTACCTCAGTCATGAAAGCGGGACACTCGCCAACGAGTTGTTGCAACCCAAATTTTTCGGTCAAAGACCGCCGCGCCCTTTGCTCCTGACGTACCTGGTGTAGCAGCCGCCTGAGGCGGATGAGAACCTCCGATTTTCGCAGTGGAGGAATAAGAAAATCATCGATGCCCGGCCTCACCAACTCGCTCAACTCTTCCTGGACAGCCTCAACCGCGACTACGATTGGAGTAGATGAGGCCATTGATCCAAGTACCCGCAGGAGCGCATCCAAAGACTTCAATTGAACATAAGGCAGGGCCAGGAGGATCAGTAACGGCTTCTGTCTGAGAATGATTTTGGACAGTTCATTATCGCTACCGACCTCCTGGCTGGTGTGGCAGGCAACTTCAAAATCCGGATTGGGGCAGGACTTCAGAATCTCGCGCAGGGTTTCCCCCAAAAGCCCACTGCCCTCAACTTGCAACAATAATACAACTCCTGATTCCATAACTTTGGTCACCACTTGGTCCTCAGTTCCGGTTTAATTCATCACCAGACGCTGGTCAGATTAGACCTGT
>Ga0187893_10004165_pt1 | contig 28002 bp, 25 predicted proteins | sample MA1701074metaG_FD_139574 | JGI IMG/M metagenome (GOLD analysis project Ga0187893, IMG submission 139574) | White microbial mat communities from a basaltic lava cave in the Kipuka Kanohina Cave System on the Island of Hawaii, USA - MA170107-4 metaG ... | reverse complement strand
CCCGCATTATTCATGAGCGGTTCTGCTGCAATCGCGCGTTCGCTGCTACGACGAGCCTGGCCGCGAGCAGTCGGCGGCCAGGCGGGCGGCCTCGCCGCTCAGACCCTCATCGTACTGTTTCAAGTACGCCTCGGGTCCTCTCGCCTCCGGGCGCCCGTCTCGCAACGCGACTGCGCGGTTTCGCGACGAACCGTCATGAATAACGCGGGCTAGGAAGAGGGGGAGTCGTAAAGCAGGCGACGAACTGCGGCCGGAATACAGGCGCTCGGACTTTGGCAAGCTCGTGCGCGGGAAGTATGCCGCTCGGGTCGCTACAGCGACAAACGTGGTCGTTCTGGACCCCGAGCTCGCCGAAGCATTCCCGAACACTAAGGCAGTCAACGAGACGTTGCGAGGACTTCTAGACGTCGCAGCGACCACTGCACGCCTCACACGTCGCTCAAACGGACGCGCCAAGGAGCGACGCGCCGGTTAACTAGGTCGTTGGGTTACCCATTTTCCCCTCGCGGCCCTGCCCATATCTCAGCAGGCCTGCCAACATGCGGGCAGCTTGCCCTGTGACTCACCACGTCCCTCTCCCTTCTCTCCCTGGACTTGAGCACGCTCTTTCAACTGCTTAGCCTTCCATCCTTCGCTCAGCCCTTTTCTTGGCATCGTACCTGCTACCTTGCCTGGTCATGGTATGGGACCAAGCTCTCATGACGCCCGAGGCGGTCAGTCAGGCGGTACAGAAGTACTTGGACGAACGGCTGGCGCTGCTGGACCACTCCGGCGAAGGGGCACCCAACGGGGAACGGTTCTCTTGGTGCGGCGATGTCTTTGAATTCCTGATCGACGGATTGGCGGAACGTCTGGCTGAGCGAGGCATCGTGTTTCAACAGCGCTATCCCGGTCCGTTCCGGCTATGGGACGAGGATCAGCACCCGGATGGCACACACGTCCGCCGATTTTGGACCACCGCGCTGGAGCGCGGCTGCCCGATCGCAAAGCTCTGCACGTTCTTCTTTCATCGTCACGACCAAGTGCCCGTCCCGGAGCCTCCGCGCGTGGTCGCATTTCCTACCGATTATGCCGCGCCGAGTGACGTCGAGGCCGAATGAACTACATCGCGCTCAAGATGCTCTTCGGCGACCGAGCGAAGTACCTGATGCTGCTCTGCGGCCTCAGCTTCGCCGTGATGCTGATCGTGCAGCAGGGCTCGATTTTCTGGGGCTTGATGATTTGGTCGCAGTCCGGGATCAGCAACCTCAACGTGCCGATCTGGGTTTCAGACCCCAACATCAGTCAGGTGGAGGAAGTGAAGCCCATCATGGACACGGCGGTCATCCGCGTACGCAGCGTGCCCGGGGTGGAATGGGCGGTCCCCCTCTACAAAGGTGTAGTCCGGGCGCGACTTTCCAACGGCGAGTACCACCGCATTTCGCTTGTCGGCCTGGACGCGGCTACGCTGATCGGCCGGCCCGCGCGCATGTTCGAAGGACGGATCGAAGAACTGCGGACCCCGGATGCCGTGGTGGTGGACCAGTGGGCGGTCCAGCGCATGGGCGGGCCCGGCGTGATCAAGGTCGGCACGGTCTTTGAGATCAATGACCGGAAGGCTCGCGTGGTCGGCATCGCCAATACCCAGAAAGACTTCCAGAACATTCCGGCCGTCTACACCACATTCGAGCAGGCTGTGGCTTACGCCCCGCCCGAACGGAGAGCCCTCTCTTACGTGTTGGCCAAGGCCAAAGACGGGGTACCGGTGCTGGAAGTGACGCGGCTCATTCGTGAGCAAACGGGGTTGGGAGCCTTCACTGCCGAGGAGTTCGGCCTCAAAACGATCATGTGGGTGCTGAAGAACACGGGGATCGGGATCAATTTCGGGACCACGATCGTGCTTGGGTTCATCGTCGGCATGGCCATTGCGGGGCAGACCTTCTATCTGTTCACGGTTGAAAACCTGAAACAGTTCGGCGCGCTGAAAGCCATGGGCACAACGACCGTCACGCTGGCCCGCATGATCATCCTCCAAGCCTTCACGGTCGGCCTCATCGGCTTTGGCGTCGGCATCGGACTGGCCACTCTCTTCGGGCGCCTGACGGCATCCGAGGGACAATTGCCTTTCGTGGAGACCTGGCCCTTGCTGGCGCTGGTCTTCGTCTCGCTGCTCATGATTTGCACGCTGTCCGCGATGATCAGCATCATCAAGCTGGCCAAGCTGGAGCCGGCGATCGTGTTTAGATAGAGGCGAGAGGGGCAAGCCGCGCGAGAGGGGCGAGAGGCGCCTTTCCACCCGTCTCGCTCGTCCCGCCCGTCTCGCGCCTAGCATTGGTGAAACTATATGGCACCTGAGAGGACCGCCACAACCCACCCTCCCGCGGTGAGGGTCAGAGGCGTCGTCAAGTCCTTCCATACCGGCGATACCAAGACCCTTGTCCTGAAGGGCGTTGACCTCGACGTACAAATGGGCGAACTGCTCTTGCTCGTCGGCGAGTCCGGCGGAGGCAAGACGACCCTCCTGTCCACCATCGCCGGCATCCTCGACATCGACGAGGGGGAGTTGGACGTCTTGGGCATCCCGCTCCCGCCGCTATCCGGAACCCGCAAGACCCGATTCCGTGGCCAGACGATGGGATTCGTGTTCCAGCAGTTCAATCTGCTCCCGGCACTCACCGCTGCGGAGAATGTGGCAGTGCCGTTGTTCATTCATGGCACCCGCAAGAAGGAGGCGCTGCGGAAGGCGCGGGCCATGTTGGAAACGGTCGGGTTGGCCGACCGTACGGAGTTTCTGCCCAAAAACCTCTCCGTCGGCCAGCAACAGCGGGTGGCGATCGCTCGCGCCTTGGTGAACGAGCCGCGGTTGCTCATCTGCGATGAACCGACCGCCGCACTGGATGGAGAGAACGGTCTCAGAATCATGGCCATTCTCAGGGAGGTCGGCCGGTCGCCGGATCGGGCCGTGATCGTCGTCACCCACGACAGCCGCGTGTTCCATTTCGGCGACCGCATAGCCGAGCTGACGGACGGCCGCATCGTCGGCATTCGCACGGTACCCGCGGGGCCCCCACCCGGAGAAATGGGAGGTCACGCATGATCCTCCTGAAACGCCTCAGCCTCTGGCTCGCCCTGGGCGGGATTCTTTTCACGATCTGGACGCTCCGGGCGGCAGGGCAGAGAGAGCCGATGCCGCAACCGATCGAGCCCCCACCGACGAGTTCGTACGAGCGCACCGTGGCCGCATCGGGGATCATCGAAGCGGTCAATGAGAACGTGCGGATCGCCCCGCCCGTGGCCGGACTCATCACCAAGATGTTCGTGGTGGTCGGCGATCAAGTTGAAGCGGAGGCCCCGCTGCTGCAACTCGATGGTCGGGAGTTGCGCGCCCAACTCGGGGCGCGCGAGGCGGCCATTCCGCCGGCGCGCGCCAGGATTGCCGAGCAGCGCTACCGGGTCGAAGATCTCGACGTACAGTACAAGCGGTTGCAGGCCGTCCACGATCGGCGGGCGGTCAGCGAGGACGACCTGAAGCGCACCTGGTATGGGCTCGAGATGGCGAAGCGCGCGCTGATCCGCAACGTAGCCGACCTGGAACAGGCTATTGCCCAGCGGGATGAGACCAAGGCCTTGCTGGAACGGCTGACCGTTCGCGCGCCGCGAGCCGGCACTGTCCTGCAGGTGAACGTGCGGGCGGGCGAATTTGCAACACCAGGCGCCACTGAGACGCTGATCCTCCTGGGAGACATGCACCGGTTACAGGTACGGGCCGACGTGGACGAGGTCAACGCACCGCTGGTCCGCGCGGGGAGCGAGGGGGTGGCCTATCTGAAAGGCTCGACCAGCCAGACGATTCCCCTCTCCTTCGTCCGGATCGAGCCCTACATCGTGCCGAAGAAGTCTTTGACCGGGGATAACACCGAGCGCGTCGACACACGCGTGCTCCAGGTGATCTACCGGTTCGACCGACCCACCTTCTCCGTATACGCCGGCCAACAGGTGGATGTGTTCATTAAGAGAGACGGGCGAGAGGGGCGCGACGAGCGCGCGAAATAGGCGAGAAAGGCGCGAAAGGCGAGACGGGCGGGACGCGCGCGACGAGCGAGACGAGTGGAAAGGGATAAGAGCGGGGAAAGCATGAACTTTCGATCTGTCATGTCGGACAGAAATGGGGACAGATTTATTTTCCATTGTCCGGTTCGCAGGAATCTCTTCCGGAAAATAAATCTGTCCCCATTTCTGCTCGCGCCTCTCGCCCGTCTCGCCCCTCTCGCGCTTCTCGCCGTCCTGACAGGCTGCATGCAGGGCGAAGACTACAAGAGGCCCGACCTGGCGGTTCCCTCGGCCTGGGACGCGATGACTGCGGGGAGCAGTGCGCCCGGCGTGCGCGTCGCCACCGACAAGCTGCCGGAAGCCCGTTGGTGGCATGAGTTCCAGAACGATGAGCTGACGGACTTGATCGAGCGGGCCCTGCATCAGAACCATGATGTGCGTCGCACCGCATCGCGTGTCGTGGAAGGGCGGGCCATCATGGTCAGCGCCGGCGCCGGTCTCTACCCGCAAATCAACGCGAGCGCCAGCTACAGCCGGGTCGAAATCTCGCCCAATACGCTGGCCGGGCTGGGGCTCGCGTCCAGTCAAAAGATCGGGCCGCAGGTGTTCGCGACGCCCGGCACGGGCTTCAATCTGTACAACACCGCCGCGGACCTGCGGTGGGAACTGGACCTCTGGGGCCGTATCCGGCGGGGCATGGAGGCCGCCTCGGCCGAGGCGGACGCCATGGAACAGGACCACCGCGGCGTGGCGCTGACGCTCATCGCCGATGTGGGGCAAGGCTACTTCCGCGTCCGCGAGCTGGACGAACAGATCGCGATCGCCGGGCACAACCTGGCGATCCGGCAGGACTCGCTAAGCATCATCACCACCCGTGCCAAGGTCGGCCTAGCCTCGGAATTGGACGTGAAGCGGGCGGAAGTACTGGTGGCCGAGAGCGCCGCGCAGATTCCGGAATTCAAGCGCTTGCGGGCGCTTGAGTTGCACCGCCTGGAGGTGCTGATTGGTTCCCCACCCGGCACGCTGGACCTCCCGACCAGGCTGTTGCGGGCCGTGGTGGTGCAGCCGGAGATCCCGGTGGGCTTGCCCTCGCAGTTGTTGGAACGCCGACCCGACATCGTGCAGGCTGAGCGGACCCTGCTTGCCGCTAATGCGCGGATCGGCGAAGCGCGAGCGTATTTTTTCCCCTCGCTTTCGATCACCGGGCAAGGCGGCCTGCAGACAGTCGACTTCAGCAATTGGTTCACGGCCAACAGTCGCACCTATACCATCGGCCCGTCCATCACGCTTCCGATTTTCCTGGGCGGCAGCAACTTCGCGCGGCTCGGCGTCGCCGAGGCCCGTTACGCGCAGATGCTCGAGCAATATCAACAGACCATTCTCATCGCGTTCCGCGAAGTCGCCGATCTTTTGGTCTCCATTCACAACCGTACCGAGCAGCGGGACCGGCAGCGCGAACAGGTGAACGCGGCGCAACTGGCCCTGGAATTCGCCCAGGTTCGCTATCGTGAAGGATTGGTGAATTATCTGGACGTGCTCGAGGCCGAGCGCACGGTGCTGGCCGCAGAAACGCAACTCGTCCAAACGGAACGCGCCCGGCTGTCGGACATGGTGAGCTTGTTCAAGGCCCTCGGCGGGGGGTGGGACAACGGGCCCCCGGCCAGCCGGAAGACGGGCTGACTCCCCCCACCCCCGCGCAGAAGAATCGGTTACTGGATGGCTTCCCGCCAATCAACGGTCGCGACTCTGAGCTTGTTCACGACGAGTTTGGCCCCTTCTTGGTAGGCATACTCGGCCGCCGCCAGACGGTCCTGAGGAGAGTCCACAGACCCGGTCAACAGCACGACTCCGTCATCAACGACCACTCCGATTTGATCGGGGTTCAGCGTCGGACTTAGCGCGAAGTCCCTCTCGATCGCCTCGCTGATCCTCAGATCCATCCGCAAGGGCGGGGCTGCATCCAGGGCCAGATCGTTAGTGATCTGAGCCGAACCGGCCACCCGTGACGCCACCTGCTCCGCCCTCGACCGCTCGACAGGAGAATGGACGGTCCCGATGAGGTACGCGCGACCGTTACTGACCGTGACCGCGATCCGATGCTCTTCGATGAGCGGATCGTTCAGCAACCCAAGTCGAATGGCTTCGGCAATCTTCCGATCGCGTAGGGGATCGACCGGAGTCGGCTTGAATTTGAGATCAACCAAATGCACGGATCCTTGGTCCTGGTCCTCATTCGCCGAGATGACCGTCTCCCCCGCGGAAAGGGCCGGGGGGGATGTAACCCCGGTGAGGGCCAGGCTCGTCGCGGCAAGTATGGGTATGATCAGGCTGAGTTTCGTCATGGTCGTCCCTCCTTCTGTTTGGGTGCGGACAAGCTATCAACCTCCGGAAGCACCTGCGCGACGGAAATCGCACGGCCTTCCGGTGTCACGTGCGCTTCAATCCGGTCTCCGACTTTGGGCTTCAACCCGCCTTCGACTTTGGTTTCCTTGGTCACATGAAACTGCACTTCATGGCCGCTGAGATCCTTGACCGCATAGAGATCCCCTTCGATGTTCAGGACATGTCCGGTGATCGTACGCAACGCCGCGTTGGCTGACGCAGGCTCCGGAGTCGTCGCAAGGCCCATTGTTGTGACACTCAGCAGGCTGGCGAGGGCCAGGGCTGCGATCATGAGAACACCACGATGATTCTTCATGGCCTCCCTCCTTTGCTGACATGACACGCCTCAAGAGAACAAGTGCCATGCCAACCAGGGCATGGAGCACCATTGTTGAGATTTCCTGGAGTGTCAGTAACTTACGAGAAGGGAGCGGAATGGGCTTCAAGGAGCAGGCTCTGATGCGGCGATTCGGCTGGTAAGATTTACTCGCTGCTATGGAAAAATTACAAAGCGGAATGCTTCGACAAGCTCAGCACGAACGGTGAAAGCTGCTGTCTGGGCGTATTCCGTTCGCCCTGAGCCCAGTCGAAGGGCCTGTCGAAGGGGTTCGAACTAGGACCTGAACACCGGCAAGTGGCTGAGTTGCTCTTCCACTGCCTTCCGAAATTCCAGCGGGTGCGCGATGCGGCGGAATGGCTCTCTCGTGCCGCCGGTCCCGATAATGGTGATGGTGCCGTACCCCATGACGCGGCCCAGGATGCTCTGATCCACGCTGACCGATTCGACGCGTTGCAGGTTGAGCTCCAACGTGCGCCGTCGGATCAGCCCCATCTTCACGATCACCCGTTTGTTGGTGATCGCGAATTCGCTCGTCCAGTATTCAATGAGCGGCAGAATCCAGAGGGTCAGGAGCCCGCGCAATGAGAGAAAGACACTCCAGTGAAGCCTCGTCTCGTAGACGATCTGCTCACCGCTGATCAGATTGTCCTGGACGTAGCTTCCCATCGGGCCGTTATGATGCCCGAAACGAAGGCGGGATTCCAGCGGGGATATTGAGTTTCCGCGAGCCAGTTGGTAGAAAGGCTCGCACACGGGGTTCCTGGGCATGCTCTGAACCAGCATCGAGGTCTGACTCATGGGGCATAATGAAACGCCGGCTCTTGAGGCGATGAACATCAACGGGAAGTTCCGCACAGCGACGGGCAACTGGGGAATGGTCGCTCTCGGAATCCTCAGCATCAGCGGTTTCGCTGGTTGCCTCCCCGGCTCCTCGGTGACGCCGCCTTCCATTACTGCAGACGGGTTTCATGCGAGTCTGCCGGCACCACGTGCCAAGGTCATCATTTGGGGAGTGAATCCCGGAGCCGTGAGTGCGGCGATGACCTGGGGTCAGCAAAAAGGCTTGGTCATCGTGGAACGAGCCCGGCTGGACCAGATTCTCCAGGAGCAAGCCATCCGTCTCACTCACACCTCGGATGATGAGGCCCAGCTCCTCCGGGTCGGGCACATCGCGGGCGCCGATCTCCTGATGTTTGTGGAGGTATCGGGGAGCTCGGGCCAGCAGGGCAGTTTCGTGGGGGTCACTGCCGGTCTTTCCTCCGTGAGAATGCTGCACCAGGTCAGGGTTTCGGTTCGTGCCGTCAACTTGGAAACCGCGGAGGTCGTGTTGGCCGGCACCGCCACGCACGCAGATGCCATTTCAAGCCCTGAGGAGGCCATCACGACCCTGACCGCTCGGGCATTGGAACGGGCTTGGTGCGACAAGGACCGGTGGACAGATGGTAGCTGCCGGGAGCGGTAAAGCAGGTTTAGCCTGGCGCGAAAACTCCCTGTGGTATTATCGCGTGCGAGGGAGCTGATTGCGCGCATGGACCGTCCGGATCTGAAGGAGCCTTTGACTCCCGGACCATGGGAAGGCAGTCCGGACCCAGACTGGTTGGGGGCTGAGGCGAGCGGAAGTGTCCGCCATAGTCTGCGGCGTCGCTCCGCGGAGGGTCCGCTTGTCGGACTGTCGCTGGTCGGGCTGGGATTTGCGGCGGGGTTCCTCGCCGGCTTCCTGACTTGGGGGGGAGTCCTCATGTTGTCTCGCGCCAGGAAGCGTACGCGTTAGCCCCCGACATGTCCTTCCGATAGTCCCAAGCCAGCCGCAGTGTGTTTCGGAATCTCAATGGCCTCGCGAGAGGAGCCTGAGCTGTTGCTGCATAATCTCCGTTCGGAAGGAGTCGCCCATGTACCGATACGTCGTTTTCCTCGTGGTCATGATCGCCCTCCTCTGGTTGAGCGGCCCCGCGCCGGCGCAGGAGCCTGCAGCAGCTCTTCCGACGCCGATTCTCTCCGCCTCACAGGATCTGATTACGCTCAAGGACGGCAGCCTGATCTATGGAGAAGTGGTCGAGATGGTCGATGGCAAGCTGAAAGTCAAAACGAAATTCGGGACCGACGAAATAGTGAGTATTAAGTGGGAGAATGTCAGCCGGCTTTCGATTAATCGCGCCATCCCCATCCGTCTCAAGGACGGCACCGTCCTCATGGGCACCGTGCAGGAGGGCAAGGACGGAACGTTGGAACTGAAAGCCGAGCCCCTGGCCAGCCCTTTGCCCATCGCCCTGGATCAGGTGACGGGCATCAATCCGCCGGTCAAACCGGCGTTTGTGATCGAAGGAAATGCCTCACTAGGGTTTGCTGGGGCAGCAGGCAACGTTCGCTACCAGAATATCAGTGGTCTTGGTGAATTCGTCGGCCGGAGTGAGAAATGGCGCCTGACGCTGATCGGCCGTTACGTGTATGGGGAAACCGAGGGCAAACTCATCACCCGCAACGCGCGCGCCACCGTCAAGCTCGACCGCTTCTTGACGAAGCGCTTCTACTTCTTCACAAGCGCCTATTTCGAACAAGATACCTTTCAGGACCTGAACCTCCGGACCGCGTTTTCCGCCGGCCCAGGGTACCAGTTCATCGAGAAGGGTGACCTCACTTCGCCCTATCTGAAAGAGATGCAGTTCTACGCTGAAGCGGGCCCGGCCTATTTCCATGAGGACTTCAAGGTCAAGTCCGACAAGACCAGCCTCCGCGCCCGCATTTCCGGGAAGTTGGACTGGCCCATCATCACGGATGTGATCAGCCTCTATCAGTACACCGAATTCTTTCCATCCCTCCAGGACAGCAACGACTTCTATCTGACGACCGACCAAGGGTTGGTCTTCCACATCTGGAAGAACTTCGTGTTCAAGCCGCAGATCACCTACCGGTACAATAACAGTCCCCCGCCCGGTGTTAAATCCACCGACACGCTCTACCTTATCACCTTCGGGTACAGCGTGGGAAAGTGAGGACGCCGCGCGTCCTTGCCTGTTCTCGTGCGCGTCTTTATACTGCACATCGCGCGACCCGCCGGCTCGGGCCTCGCAGGTTCGACTCATGGACCTTCTATTTACAGCCCACCCTCCCGCAACTATGGCAAAGGCGCTGAGAATCGGTGTGTTGGCCTTCTCGCTCTTCGGGCTTTCCGCATGCCTGTCTCCCCCGACCATTCAACGGGCGGGGGTGGAGTATGATCGGGCCATCACGAGCATGACCATGGAGCAACTCCTGCTGAACATTGCGCGCGCTCGTCACCACCACCCGACCCATTTCACGGTGGTGTCCAACGTTGCGGCGACCTTCGACTTCCGCACCACCGCCGGCATAACCCCGGTGTCCGGCGACGGGAGCTTGATAGTCGGGCCCCAGTTCGGCACCAGCATCGCAGAGAATCCCACTGTCAGCATCGTTCCGGTCGAGGGCGAAGAGTTCACCAAACGCCTGTTGACCCCCCTCACGGAGGACAGATTCAGGTCCCTGTTCCGACAAGCCGTCGACCCCTCCATGCTCCTGCGCCTGATGGCCCGTGACTTCACCACCGAGGGACCGGAGGGACCGCAGGCGTATCAAAACAAGCCGAGCGATCCTGAGGGATACCGTGAGTTTCGGCACCGCCTCCTTCACCTGGGCGGGCTGGCGGAAACGCGCAAGTTGTACGTGGAGCCGATCGTGTTTGAGAAGACCTGGGAATTACCGCTGAATTCTCCCGAGGCCTTCAAGGCCCTCGAGACCGGCTACGAGGTAACCTACGATGACAAGACTCGCGCCTACGTCCTCCGTAAGCAAGTCACCGGACGCCTCATCGTGACGAACTATGACCCGGATCTCCTCCCCAACGACGTCCGGTACCACCTGAACGAAGAGGCTATCAAATCGCCCCCGAACTTCATCCTCGTAGACATCAGGCCCGGATATCCGGGTGGGGAGTACCCCTTTCATGGCCATTTCCGGCTTCGCAGCTTCAACTCGATTCTCGGCTTTCTTGCCCGCGGGATTCAGGAGGATCAGGAATACGTCGTGGAGAAAGATCCTCGGTCGCAGCCCGTCCCTTTCAACCCTCCGAAGACGCTCGAGATTTTCGAATCCGAGGCGGCACCGAAAGGCGCGGCGTTCTCGGTCCGATATCTGGACCGCTACTACGCCATCCTCGGCGAGGGGTTGAGTGACGACATCGCGATCAGCGTGAACCTCGACACCTTTCGCATCCTCTATCATCTGTACCAGATGACCGTGACAGACGTGTCAAAAGTTCTGGTGCCCAGCATCACCATCGCGAAGTAGCAGGATGTTCCTGAAGGCCGCCGGCATTGTCTTTGTCGTCTCCCTCTCGGTCGTCGCTTCGGGAACCGCGCGGGCTGTCCCGGAGAGCGAGCCGGAGCAGGTCGCCCGGTTGCTGGCCCTGCTCTTTGACTCCGGTCGGACGGTGCTCGCCCGGCATCAACCCCTCATCAACGATCCGGCGATCGCGGACAAGAATTTCACCGCCGCTACTTTCGAAGCCGAGGTGATCGAGGAGTTCAAAAGGCGAGCGGGGGGAATTGATCTGACAGGCCAGGACGCCGGCCGGGTTCCCGATCGCAGCAGAGAGCTCCTCCTCGGGCTGCTCGGAGCGGGCAAGGAGGTGATCGCCGAAAAGCAGCCGACGATCAACCGGAAGTTCCTGGGCTACAAGAACGTGACGCCCGCCACCTGGGGAACCTGGACCAGCCGGAAATTCTCCCGCCGTAACCAGGTCCTGCTCAAGCAGACCGCGTTGGATTTCCGGAATCCGAACAATGCCCCGGACCCGTTTGAAGCCGAGATCCTGACCCGTCTTGCCGGCCCCGGCGCCCCGGCTCGCGATGCGACGCCGATCACCGTGATCACCGACGGCGGGAAGCGCTTGCGGCTGATCCTGCCCCTGTACCACACGCCGGAATGCCTGGTCTGTCATGGGGCACCCAAAGGGCAGGTGGATATCTCGGGGTACATGAAGGAAGGGCATGTCGAAGGTGAGTCGGCCGGTGCGATCAGCGTCGCGATTCCACTTACCCCTGCTAACGAGGTCACCGTTCAGTCCTCCCCGCCGGAACACCCAAAACCCTGACCGAATCACCTTCTGGAACGGCACCGGGAAATGTGGGAAGGGCCGCGCCCCATGCTGTTCCGGAAAAACGAGCGCCGCCGTTCCATTGCCCCTACGCAGGATCACATGGTACGGTGCTTTCGGCTCTCGGACTGACAGAGACACGGTGGACGCCATGAAAGTACTTGGCAATCTGGTTCTCAGTGTATGCCTGGCGGTGGGATTCGCAGCCATGGGTCTCACCGGTTGCTCTGATTCATCCAGCACTCCCCCGCCCACGACGGCCGCCGGTACTCCACCGCCGCCGGTTCAAGGCATCAGCATCAGCGGGAGAGTCCTAGCGCCCGGCACCATGCTCGCCAGGACTGATCCCGGCCGGCGGCGCTGGTGGCAGGCACTGCTCCCGGCTGAAGCCTACGCCCAAGTGCCACCGGTACTGAAGTTCGTTCAAAACGGCAATATCTTTGTCTTCCAGATCGACGATCAGGGCAACCCTGTTGGTCCCGTTCTAGCCACGAGCGACATCAAGGTGACCGGACGTTACGACGTCACCCTGCCGGTGGGGGTCACCCTCGGTCCCAAGTTGATTATCCAAGCGGCTCCCCTGAACAGTCCCGGCCCTACACCGGTCTGCGATCCGGCCACGCCTGGTTGCACTGCGCTAGGGGTCACTCTGAACAGGCAGGCCCTCGTCAACACGAACCTGGATATCACGCCGCTCTCCGAAGTCCTGATGCGGTCTATCCTCAAACGCATTGCGACTACCAAAGGCAGCCTGAGTGACGTCACCACTGAAGAACTCAAGCAATTGACCGATCTTATCGATGGTGCCGTGGACGCGAATCCCTTCTTGCTCAGCGGTACCACCCCGGTCGTCGTCAATAACATTCTCAGCAGCTTGTCGGCCCTGCTCAATTCCGCCCTGAACATCGTGGGAGGCCCAGGCCAAACGGACGCGCCGACGATCTTAACTGTATCGATCCCGGACGGCGTGGTCGGGGAGTCCTACAAGCAGGCCTTGGTGGCGGTCGGGGGAACGGGAGGCCTGACATGGAGCCTGGCGTTCGATTCGGGGCCCTTGCCGACGGGCATCAGCCTAGGGGCCGGCGGCAGACTCAACGGGCAGCCGCTGGGTTCAGGCTCCACTCTATTGAAAGTACAGGTCGTCGCAGCCGACAATCCTCTGCAGCCCGCCACGCAGTCCCTTGGGCTGACTATCACCCTGCCCGGGGAAGGAAGCCGTTTCCCAATCACCGTGGGAACGGGCCTCACCCCGGAATACTCCTGGCCGGGACTCCCCTTGCTCGCCCTATCCGTCTCCCGCGAGACCGCCCCCCTAGTCGGCGTTTGGCACGTGATTGCAGGTCGCACCGATGTCACGCCGCCGGTAACCCAGGGGACCGTCCCCACAGAGGCAACTGCCTTGGTCACCACGGAGACGACGCTCACGGCAGACGTGCAATACCGCGTGACCATTCTGCGGGCGGGTGGCGACGTGGGATTTGCCACGTTCATACCCCAGGCTCCACCGCCGCCGCCGAACGGGTCCGGTCCAGACCATATCCTTGCCTTCGTAGGGCACGGCACGGGGTCGGCGCAGGGCGACATCGTGTCGGTGGGGCCAAGCCTTCGTCGGCCCGCGACGACGACGTTCGACGCAGCCAAGCACATGACCGGCTTTGACGCCTCCAATGAAGACCCCGGCACTGCGCCGACGATCGGCAACATGAAAGTTGATGACTTCTCCGCCGATGCCCTCATCAGCATTGGACGATGGAACAGCGGAATCTCGGGCGGGACATACCAATCTGCGCCGATGTTCACCTGTACGCCTAGTCAGGGCCTGCACTATGCCGTCGGGAAACCGGGGACCCCGTCGGCCGGGATGCCGACGACCGGCGTCGCCAATTACATCCCGATTGCCACCACCAAGCCCACATACCATGACGGTAGCCCGGTGATTGACAGCACGAATGCCCTGAGCGGCACCATCCTTGTGGACTTTGCGAGCAAGAAGGTCGGGCTGAATCTGACCATCAAGATGCCGGATCGGACCGTCACGCTGCAAACTAAAGGCGGCATCGCGACGCCGACCCAATCGGAAATCAGCTATTCCAATACCGGTACTGCGCAGCTTTTCGGGAACAATCCCGGGGATTTGGGCAGGCATACAGTCGGGGGCTTCTTCGTCGGGGCCAATGCCGAGCGGATGGGCGTGATCATCCGATACGGCATCAATAATACGCAGCAGATCGACGTAGCCGCCATGTATGAAAAGGTCGTGCCGCCTTGATGACCGGGGACGGCAGCGGGTGCTCGAGGGCAGAGAGCGGGGCTAAGGACTGACCGATCGAGAGACCGGCTGAGCCGACCGGAACTCGGCCAGGGTGGCCTGAGCTTCGGGAATCAAATCAGCCCGACGCTCGGCCTGGGCATTTTGCAAGGCCTCTGTCGCCAGAGTGAGCGCTTCCATCCGATTGCCTCGCGCCTGATAGATCTTGGCGAGGGTCAAGCGGGCGCTTACTGCCTTCGGGTCTCGTTGGACGACGCGCCGGAGCATCTGCTCACCCTTTTCCGCGTCCCCGCCGAGCATGAATGGGAGCCTGACCAGGAGAGTTCCTTTCGAAGAGAGCGCATCCAGGTGATCCGGGGCCAGCTCGAGGGTCCGATCCAGCTCGCGCAGTGCGCGCCGGAACCCTAACAAGGAGGTCAGACTTTCCCCATCAATGCGGAGCTGCTCGCCCAGACTGCAGAAGAGCGCAAAGTGGGCGTCTGCATACTCGTCGTTCACGTCCAGCGCTCGCTCAGCCAGCGCCTGGCTTTTCTCAAAATGGGCCAGGCGCACGGAACGCTCCTTCGCCAGCCGACCCAGACCACATTCTTCGAGGGCTTGCGAGCTTAACTCTCTTGCCGAGTCCTGAGCCAGCCCGATCCCGGGAATGGCGCTGAGGATACCAAGTAGGACGACCAGAACAACCCGCGTGGACATGTCACCTCTTCCCCTTTTTTCTGTCGGCGGACCCGACACAGATAGCAGCAAACCCAGTGCCAGCCCTCAGTCCTCCGGCGCCCGCCGGAAACACATGAAAAACGAGAGGCTCGGAAGATTGTCTCGCGCCGAGGGCCAGAAAAATGTGGCGCGGATGAAACGACTGACGGCAAAATGCCGCACCCAGGCAAGGGCCCGCTCGACCTGGTCAAACGACCGTGCGATCGTACGCCGGCCGTGTCCCGATTGCAACAACAGGCCCCTTTGAATACGGAGATTCGCCACCCCCGGGAGCCGCCTGTGACCGATCCCCTACCGATCGACGGAATTCTTCCGGACCTGCGGCGTGCGCTCGCGGGCGGTCGGAACGCCGTGGTGACCGCACCGCCCGGCTCCGGAAAGAGCACGCGAATCCCCCTGGCTCTGCTGGATGAGCCGTGGTTCCAGGGCCGGCGCCTCATGATGCTGGAGCCGCGGCGACTGGCGGCACGGGCGGTGGCCCACCGCATGGCGTTCACCCTGGGGGAGGCCGTGGGAGAACGGGTGGGCTATCGCATTCGTCTCGATACCAGGGTCGGCCCCGACACGCGGGTGGAAGTCGTCACGGAGGGCATCCTCACCCGACTCCTGCAGCATGATCCGGCCTTGCAGGGCTATGGGGCCGTCTTGTTCGATGAGTTTCACGAGCGCAGCCTTCATGCCGATATCGGTCTGGTCTTGTGCCTGGAAGCTCGGAAGCTGTTTCGAGAGGACCTCCGGCTCCTCGTGATGTCGGCGACGCTGGACTGCGAATCGGTCGCGGCCCTGCTGGGCAAGGCTCCCATCATCACCGCCCGCGGGCAGGTGTTCCCCGTCCAGACCTATCACCTCGACCGCCCGGGCCCCGGGCGGCTCGAGCAGGCCGTTGCGCAGACTGTGCAGCGAGCGCTCTCGACGGAGCGGGGCAGTATCCTCGTCTTCCTGCCCGGCGTCGCCGAGATCCGGCGGGTCGAGCGATTATTGACTGCAGCGAACCTGGACCCGCAGGTCCGGCTGATTGCGCTCTACGGCGACTTGCCGCAGGAGGCTCAAGACCTGGCGCTGCAGCCGCCCCCTCCGGGCGTGCGCAAGGTGGTGCTTTCCACCTCCCTCACGGAAACGAGCCTCACCATCGAGGGGATTCGGATCGTGGTGGATGCCGGATTGATGCGCATTCCGCGGTTCGATCCCCGCACCGGTCTCACGCGCCTGGACACGCTCCCGGTCTCACAGGATTCGGCGGAGCAGCGCCGGGGCCGGGCCGGGCGCCGGGAACCGGGGCTGTGCTACCGCCTGTGGCCGGAGCCGGAGCACCAGCACTTGGCGCTGAGACGGTCGCCGGAAATTCTCGAGGCGGATCTCACCTCCCTCGCGCTTGACCTGGCCTTGTGGGGCGTGGCCGAGCCCGGAGACCTGGCCTGGCTGGATCCTCCTCCCACGGGCGCGTTGCTCCAGGGCCGGGAGCTGTTAACGCACCTTGGGGCGCTTGACGGCCAGGGGCACATTACGGCCCAGGGCAGGCAGATGGCCGCGCTCGCATTGCATCCCCGGCTGGGGCACATGATCCTTCGAGCCATCCCGCTGGGGCTGGGAGGTCTGGCTTGCGATATAGCGGCACTGCTGAGCGAGCGGGACCTCCTGAAGGCCATACCCGGTCAGCGACAGGCGGACCTCCGGCTCAGGCTGGATATCCTGCAGGAACGTCCCCACGGAGAGCCGGCGCTGACGGTGGACCAGCCGGCCCGCCAACGAATCCTCCAGACTGCGCGCCAGTGGCGGCAGCAGCTCCACGTGTCGCCTCGCCAGGGCGGGTTGGAGCGGCTCGGCGTCCTGCTCGCGTTCGCCTACCCGGACCGCATCGCCCAGCGGCAGCCTGGAGGGGAAAGCCGGTTCCGGCTGGCGAACGGCCGGGGCGCCTATTTCCCCCAGCCGGAAGCGCTTTCGACGGAAGAGTATCTCGTCATCGCGGCGCTCGGCGGGGAGGCTCAATGGTCGCGGATTTTCCTGGCCGCCCCCGTTCTCTTGGAGGAATTGGAGGACTACTTCGCCGACCAGATTCAACTGACGGAATTCGTGTCGTGGGACGACCGAGCCCAGGCCGTGTCGGCGCGAAAACAACGGCGGCTGGGGACGCTCGTCCTCCGTGATCAGGCCTTCGCGAAGGCCGATCCCGCCGCGGTCACCGCCTCGCTCATCCAGGGCATCCGCCGGCAGGGGAGCGCGTGCTTGCCCTGGACCGACGAGCTGCGCCAGTGGCAGGCCAGGATACAGTTCCTGCGGGAAGTCGCGGGATCGGATGCCGGATGGCCGGATGTCTCGGACCAGGCGCTGCTGGCGGGGCTGGAGGACTGGCTGGCCCCGTCGCTTGCGGGGCTGACTCGGCTGGAACAGGTCAGGCGGATGGCCCTGCGAGGCCCGCTGGACAGTCTCCTGACCGGGGAACTGCGGAAGAAGTTGGATCGCCTGGCGCCGACTCACCTCACCGTCCCCAGCGGCTCCCGTCTCCGGCTCGATTACAGCTCCCGCGCAAATCCCATCCTGGCTGTGCGGCTTCAGGAGATGTTCGGCTGCCGGGAGACGCCACGTATTGCCGACGGCAAAGTGCCGATCCTGTTGCACCTCTTATCCCCCGCCGGGCGTCCGGTCCAAGTCACCCAAGACCTGGCGGGGTTCTGGCGCACCGGCTACCAGGAGGTAAAAAAGGAACTTCGCGGCCGCTATCCCAAACATTCCTGGCCGGACGACCCTCTGGGGGCGACCCCCACCAGGCGGACGACCAAGCGGCAGCCGTAGGCGCCTCGACGAGACTTAGTTCAGAACCTACCGGGAAGGATTGCAGGAGGAGGAAGCACACGAGCATAATCGGCGCCGATCCGGCCCATGAAACGGACAAAAACCCAAACGCTTCTGACCCTTCTGCTCGCCGCCGTGGCATCGTTCGCCTACGCGAATCACCGGGAGCGAACGGCTGGTGTTGACTTCTACGCCAACTGGGCGGCCGCCGCGGCGCAACGGTCCGCCGGGCAAAGCCTGGGTAGCCCCTACATCAATCTCGATGGGTACGCGGACATCCATCGAACGATGGTGATGCAACATCCGGACGATGAACCCCTCTTCCTTGCTACGGCGTTCTGGTATAACTCCGCTGCCGGACGGAGTTGGTTGCCCCTGCAGACGCCTCTGATTTTTACCTCCTTCACACTGTTCCCAAGCGACTTCAGCTTCGCCTTTGCCTTGTACCGATGGAGCGCATGGCTGCTGTTCATCTTCGCCCTGGCTTTGTGGGGCTCCCTCTCGCCGAGTCTGGCAGGATGGATGCCGGCCTCTGCGTTCATCCTCCTGCTCAGCTTCTTTCCCGTTCAGCGCGACCTGGGAGTCGGGAACGTCGGCGTCTTCTTGCTCGCGGGCCTCGTGTCTGCCCTGGTGCTTGTCCACCGGATCAAGCGGCTTTCGGCTGGACATGCAGTGGTCTTCCAGGCCGTCCTCGCGACCTGGCTCACGTTCCTCACGCTTTTCAAGCCGCTCGTCCTGCTACCCTGCCTCCTGGTGGGCCTGTACGTGCTGGTCACGGGTACTTCCCGGGAGCGGGTGGCCTTCCTCCTCGCGAGCACGGCATCCCTGGCTCTTTGCCTCCTGGTCTCCTCGTGGTTCTTCGGGTCCTGGACCGTGTGGCTCGACTGGTTTGACTATTTGGCTGTCCGGAAGCATATGGTTTTCCCTTCATCGTCCTTCAACTGCTCGCTCGTCATAATCCTGGTTGAGCGGTTTGGAACGAACCCGCTCGTCTTCTCGGCGGCGATAGGAGGTGTCTTGATCGGGTCCTTGCTCGTGGTCTTTCGTAGCCGTGTGCTGACGGCGCGGAGCCTGTTCGGTGATCCGGTTCAGCTCGCTTCCCTCAGCATCCTGGCCACCTTGGCGGTTTCGCCTCTCGTGTGGCACCACTATTACGTACTTGCGGTCCTCCCCGCCCTGTGGCTCTTCAGCCGGCGGGACGGATCTCTGCTGATAACCGGCCTGGTCCTGGTTGCCTGGCTGGCGAACACGCCCTTGATCGTGAACTGGCTCCTGGCCCAGTCCCACTCGGATGGCGCGCTGATGCTGCAGTCGGTCAGTTGGGTTCCCCTCTGGATCGGCTCTCTACTCGTCCTCGGGCTGGACTCCGGAGCCGCTGCAGGCGCCCCTCACCGTTATGGGTCGGCGCGCAAGGACATCCTGAGTCGCCTCGCTTGACATTTGACGGAGCGGTCCCTACCCTTCCGACCACATCAGCCCGGCCCTATTGTCCACGTCCTTCTACAGCGTGGTGACCGACGAGGACGGCCGGAACGCATACCAGAATTGGCGCCAGAGGTTGCCTTCCGGGTACGCGCGGTCTTCGATCCCGAAACCTTGGGGCACCTGGGGTCCCAGATAGGCGGTGCCGAAGAGCCAATCGAACAGCGAAAAATTGTTGCCGAAGTTGCGCTGTTGGTAGCGGGCATCCCGCGCGTGGTGCCACCAGTGCATCTCCGGACCGTTGAAGACATAGATCAAGGGCCCCATCCGCACGTTGAGGTTCGAGTGAATCAGCATGCCCCAGAACGCATCCACCCCGGCCCAGATCAACAAAGCCTCATCGGAAACCCCGAGGGCGAGCAACGGCAGCAGATAGATCACCCGATCCAGAACCTTTTCCAGCGGGTGAAAACGGACGGTGGACAGCCAGTCGAGGTCCTGTGAGCTGTGATGGGTCTCGTGGAGCCGCCACCACCACCGCCAGCGGTGCTTTAGGCGGTGTATCACATAGAAGAAGAAGTCCAGGACGAGCAGGAGCGTCAGGACCTGTGCCCACAGCGGAGCGTCGGCCAGCAGCGCGATCGTCCCGGGCGGCAGGGTCTCCCGCGCCCACCCCGCCAGGAAGACCGCAACCGTGCCGTTGATGACGACCCGCATGAAGAAGTGGATCGGCACATACAGCACGTCCGTGAAGAAGCCCCGCCGCAGCAGCCGTTGCGCCCGGGCGGGGCGGAATCGTTCGGCTACCAGAAAAACCGACGCCAGGCAGGCGAACAGCACCAGCATCTTCATGGCGGAGAAGCTCCCAACCTCGCGGCAGTATACCAAGCCCTGTCTCCGGAGAGCCAGACAACCCCACGGGAAGTCATGAGGGCGGGCGCGCACGAAGACATCACCGTCGGGGTCGTGGGATGCGGCCACTGGGGACCCAACCATATCCGCGCGTTCATGTCGCTTCCGGGGGCGCGCGTGACCCGGGCGGTGGACCCCAGTGCGAGTCGGCGCGAGCACATGGAGCGTGTCTATGGAGGAGTGCAGACCTCCGCCGAGCTCACGCCCCTGCTGGACGATGCGACCGTGACGGCGGTCGTGGTTGCGACGCCCGCCACCACCCATTACGAGATCACCGAAGCCGCGCTGTCCGCGGGGAAGCACGTACTGTGTGAGAAACCACTCTGCCTGACCTCGAAGGAATGCGAGACCCTTGCGGCACTCGCCCGCCGCCAAGGCGTCGTCCTGATGGTCGGACACATCTTTCTGTTCAACAGCGGCATCCTGAAGCTAAGCGAGTTGCTGGCCGGCAGGGAACTCGGGCGGCTCTATTACGCGACGGCTGTCAGGACCAACCTGGGCCCTATCCGGCAGGACGTGAACGTCGCATACGATCTGGCGGCGCACGAGGTGTCGATCTTCAATTATCTCTTCGAGGCCGTGCCGGAGCGCGTGGCCGCGGTGGGCCGCGCTTGCTTGACCGGCAAGACCGAGGACGTCGCGTTCATCACCCTGTGGTATCCCCAGGGCCTCGTTGCAAGCGTCACGGCGAGTTGGCTCAGCCCGAAGAAAATCCGGGAGATCACGCTCGTGGGAGACAAGAAAATGGCGACCTGGAACGACCTCGCCTCCGGCCCGGTCTCCCTCTACGATCAGGGTGCGCTCATCGAGCCCTATTACGAAAACTTCGGCGAGTTCCAGCTCTCCGTGCGCGAAGGCGACGTCACGATCCCCCGCCTCTCTCCCGAAGAGCCGATGCGCAGGCAGGCGCAATTTTTCCTCGACGCCGTCAGGACCGGATCCGCCGGGATCTGCAGCGGGGAACGCGCGTGGGAGGTGATTCGAACCCTGGAAGCGATCTCCGACTCGATCCGGCAGGACGGAACGCCCATCACGATCCGGTGGGACGGCGCCCGGCCTCACGGTCATCCCGGCCCATGAGCGACGGATCCCCGTCCTTCATTCACCCGACCGCCCTGGTAGAAACCGACCGGATCGGCGCGGGCACGCGAATCTGGGCCTTTGCCCACATCATGCGAGACGTGACGATCGGCGCCGGGTGCAACATCGGAGATCACGTGTTCATCGAATCCAACGTGAGGCTGGGCGACAACATCACCGTGAAGAACGGCGTCTCGATCTGGGAGCACGTGGACATCGCCGACAACGTGTTCGTCGGCCCGAACGCGGTGTTCACCAACGATCGGTTCCCCAGAAACCCGCATACCTCTTACGACCCCCGGGCGACCTGGATCGAAGAAGGCGTCACAATCGGGGCGAACGCCACCATACTCTGTGGCCTGCGGGTGGGACGGCTGGCCTTCATCGGCGCCGGCGCCGTCGTCACCCGCGACGTCCCACCGCACGCCCTGGTGGTCGGAAATCCGGCGCGTCAACGCGGCTGGGTCTGCGCCTGCGCGCGCCGGCTGCAGCCGGCTCCCGACGGCCGCGCATGCTGCGCGTACTGCGGACGCCGGTACACGATCGCCCCGACCGGCGTACGCAGCGAACCGTGATGTCCGCCCCTTCGCCACGCCGGCTTCACCGTCCTCGGATCGTCGCCGTTCCCGTGGCATTCGACGAGGAACACGCCATCGGGACGGTCATCGACCGGTTCAAGGAGGTGGAAGGGATCGACCTGGCAGTGGCGGACGATGGATCGGCCGATCAGACGCCGGGCATCGTGGCCGAGCGAGGGGTCACGCTGCTTCGTTCGCCTCAGCGGGCCGGCGTAGGGGCGGCAATCCGACGCGCCTACGGCTGGGCCAGAAGCGGGGGCTACGACGTGTGCGTGATTCTCTCCGGCAACGACAAGGACCGGCCGGCCGAAATTCCCCGGCTGGTCGCGCCCATCGTCGACGGCGAGGCGGATGTGGTCCAGGGTTCGCGCTACCTCGGGGGCGGCCACCACGTGAACATGCCGGTCCACCGCATCGGCGGGTCGCAGATCCTCCATCCCTGGCTGTTCAGTCTGGTCGCGCGCCGGCGCGTGACCGACACCACCAACGGCTTTCGCGCGCTCCGCCTGTCGGTGCTGGACGACCCGCGGCTGAACCTCAACCAGCCCTGGCTGGACCATTACGAACTCGAGCCGTACCTGCTGCTGGCGGCGATCCGCCTGGGCTATGTCGTCCGGGAGGTCCCCGTGACCAAAGTCTATCCCCCTTCCCGGAAGGGCTATACGAAGATGCGTCCCCTCCTGGACTGGTGGAGCATCCTGCGCCCGCTCGTGCTCGTGGGCCTCGGCCTCAAAAAGTAGGCGTGATGGACCCTGTCCCCTTCGTCGATCTTGCCGTCCAGTATCGGGATCTGGCCCGCGAGATGCGGCCGGCCCTCGACGAGGTCCTCGGCGGGGGGCACTTCATCCTCGGCGAGGCGGTGGCGCGTTTTGAGCAGGAGTTTGCCGCCTACCTCGGCGCGAGGCATGCCGTCGGCGTGGGCACGGGGCTGGATGCCTTGCGCCTCGCGCTCGCGGGGATGGGCATCGGCCCCGGAGATGAGGTCATCGTCCCGGCCAACACCTTCATCGCCACGGCTTTCGCCGTGTCGGCGGTCGGCGCATATCCCGTGCCGGTGGACTGCTGCGAGGACACGCATCAGATCGATCCGACCCGGATTTCCCCGGCGATCACTCCGCGCACGAAGGCGATCATCCCCGTGCACCTCTATGGGCATCCGGCCGACATGGACCGTATCCGGCCGATCGCCGAGGCCCGTGGTCTCGCCGTCATCGAGGACGCGGCGCAAGCCCATGGGGCGCGCCTCCACGGCCGCGCCTGCGGCACCTTCGGACACGCAGGCTGTTTCAGCTTCTATCCGGCCAAGAATCTCGGCGCCTACGGAGACGGCGGCATCGTCGTGACCGAGGACGCCGCGCTGGCCGACCGGCTTCGACAGCTTCGGAACTACGGGCAACGGGACAAGCACGAGCACGTGGTGGTAGGCGGCAATTCCCGGCTCGACTCCCTTCAGGCCGCTGTCTTGAGCGTAAAGCTGCGCCACCTGGAGAAGTGGAATGCCCGGCGTGCCGGCCACGCGGCGCGGTACGCCGCTCTGCTCCCCGCCGACGGCCTGGTACTCCCCGCGACGCTGCCCGGGGCGACCCATGTCTTCCATCTCTACGTCCTGCGGACCCGAGCCCGGGAGGCGCTCCGTACCCATCTCCGGCAGGCGGGCATTCAGACCGGCATCCATTATCCGGTCCCGATCCATCTCCAACCGGCCTACGCCGACCTCGGCTACGGTCCCGGGTCCTTTCCGGTCGCGGAGCGACTCGCAGGTGAGGTGTTGTCTCTCCCCATGTTCCCGGAACTGACCGAGGACCAACTGCAGCGGGTCTCGACTGCGATCCGCGCTTTCGCGACGGAGGCGGGATCCCCGGGGCCCTGACTGCGGCGGCATCCGCCGGGCAGGAGGCATCGCATGAAGCACACCCCTCAGGGCCAGGTTTTCGCTCTCCTCGTGGCCCTGCTGATCTGGGTGGGCGTCTGCTGGCGGATTTACGACTCTTCTCTGTTGGACAAGCCGGCTTTCGACTTCTTCCAGTTCTGGGGCGTTGCCACCGTCCAGAAGGCGAGCGGCTATACCCTGGGAAGCCCCTATCCCTCGGTCGCGAGGTACTCTGAGCGGCTCATCGAATATGCGCTTGCGTCCGCGGACGACTTCCCTCTGGTGGCCGCCACCCAACGATGGCAGACCTTGCAGGGGGGAAACCCCACGCTGCGGAACAACGGCCCGTTGCTGTACAGCCTGTATGCCCTGCTGCCGGAACGCTATACCACGGCGATCCGTCTGTATCGCGGGGCGATGCTCGTGAGCTTTGTGCTGGGCTTTTGGTTCCTGCGCCATCTTTTTCCGGGCCATGCTGCGTGGCTCCTGGCACTGGCAGGCGTCTCGCAGGTGGGTCTGATACCTCCCATCGCCGATTTCTCGAATGGAAACGTGAGCACCTTTCTTTTCTCGTCCCTGGTCGGGCTCGTAGCGCTCGCCAACCTGCTCCCCAGCCTGTCGTCTCCCCGTAGGATTCCGGTTGCGACGGCCCTCGGGGCGGGACTGGTGTTTCTTCCTTTGTTCAAACCGATCATTGCTTTGCCTTGCCTGCTCCTGACCGTCCACCTCCTGGCCACCTCGGACAGAAAGGCTTGGGCGGCGCTGGCGGTCGGAGGGGCGGGCGCGGGGCTTTTCGGTTTCACGCTTCCCTGCCTGTTCTTTCGGACCTGGACCGTCTGGGGAGATTGGTATCAGGCCGTGTGGCTCCGGAACGCCTACACGTATCCGATCAGGCTGGGCAACGCTTCGCTCACCATGCTGCTGGCCGAATGGAGCGAAACGAGCCCCAAGGTGATCGCGCTGGCCATGGGGGCGATTCTTGTGGTCTCGCTGTTGGCAGTGGGATTGAGACGACGGACAGCGATGGGGCAGCCCTCAGGAGATCCGGTGGCTTGGTGGTTCGCCCTCAAGCCACCGGTCGCTGATCCGGCGCTTCTGGTCTGCATCGGCATTCTGGTCACCTTGGGGATGTCACCGTTAGCCTGGCCCCATTACTATACCCTGGCGATCTTTCCAGGCTTGTGGCTGCTCAGCCGGCGCGGGCAACGCGGTCTTAACTTTGGGTTGGTGATCGCCTTTTGCCTCGCCTGCTCGAAGGGACTCTTCGCCCTGCTGCAGAACCTGGACCCCGGTCCGCTCGCTTTTTCGATGATCGCCGTGAGCTGGGTTCCACTCTGGCTTGGCATCCTGCGCGTCCTCGGGGCTCCTGCGGCAGTCCCTCATCCCATGACCAAGACAGAGGATGGAAGCCTGATGTAACATCCAGGCTGGATGGGTGACAGTTGGGGTGGGGGGAGGTAGAGTTGAGGTGGAGGCTCAAATGGAGAACACGGCCATGACCAACAAATCGCTACTCAGTGTGCTCGTTCTGGCAGGGCTGCTGATCGCCGGGTCCGCCGCTGCGAGCGAGCCTGCTCCGTCGGCCGACGGTCGCGGACTCGCGAAGGCGACCTTCGCCGGCGGGTGTTTCTGGTGCATGGAGGAAGCGTTCGAACAGGTCGAGGGGGTCGTCTCGGTGACTTCGGGCTATACCGGGGGGCAGAAGAAAGATCCGACCTACGAGCAGGTATCGGCCGGAATCACCGGCCATGCGGAGGCGGTCGAGGTCCTCTATGATCCTGCGAAAACGAGTTACGACAAGCTGCTGGAAGCTTTCTGGCGCAACATCGATCCTATCACGCCCAACCGGCAGTTTTGCGATATCGGGAGCCAGTACCGCTCCGCTATCTTCTACCACGATGAGACGCAGAAGCGGCTCGCCGACGACTCGAAGAAGGCCGTGGAACAATCGAAGGCGTTTCGCGGCGACATCGTGACCCAGATCGCCCAGGCATCGGAATTCTACCCGGCCGAGGAGTACCACCAGAATTTCTATAAGAAGAACCCGATAAGGTACAAATTTTACAAATACAACTGCGGGCGCGCGCAGCGCCTGGCGGAACTATGGGGAAGCAAGTAAGCGGCCTCACTGATCGAAAAGCTCGGTTCCCGCCCCTTCCTGCCCATTTCGCTGAACTCCCCTTCTATGATAGAAATGCAGGACGAAGGAGCGTTCAGAATACCCATGCCGGAGTCTTCCTCCTCTTCCGATTTCATCCGCGCGATCGTCGCCGAGGACTTGAAGAGCGGCAAGCACGACCACGTGGTCACCCGGTTTCCCCCGGAGCCGAACGGCTACCTGCACATCGGGCATGCCAAGTCCATCTGCCTGAACTTCGGGGCGGCCCAGGAGAACCCCGGCAGCCGATGCCATCTGCGCTTCGACGATACGAACCCCACGACGGAAGACCCCGAGTACGTGCACGCGATCCAGGACGACGTCCACTGGCTGGGGTTTGATTGGGGGGACAAACTGTTCTACGCCTCGGATTATTTCGAGCGGCTGTGCGAGTTTGCCGTGGAGTTGATCAGGAAGGACCTGGCCTATGTGGATAGTCTGAGCGCGGATGAGATTCGCGCGTATCGGGGCACCCTGACCGAGCCGGGCAAGGACAGTCCACATCGCACGCGATCTGTGCACGAAAGCCTGGACCTGTTCCAGCGGATGCGAGCCGGGGAGTTTCCCGATGGAGCACACGTGCTACGAGCGAAGATTGACATGGCCTCACCGAATATCAACTTGCGTGACCCGGCCCTCTATCGCATCCGGCAGGCAGCCCACTACCGCACCGGGACCAAGTGGTGCATCTATCCAACCTATGACTACGCCCACCCCCTCTCGGACGCGCTGGAAGGCATCACCCACTCGCTGTGCACGCTGGAGTTTGAAGACCACCGTCCGCTCTATGACTGGGTCGTCGCGAACGTGAGCGTGCCCTCCCGGCCCCGCCAGATCGAGTTCGCCCGGCTGAATCTCACCTATACGGTGATGAGCAAGCGCAAGCTGCTGCAATTGGTCGAGCAGAAGCTGGTCTCGGGCTGGGATGACCCACGATTACCCACGCTCAAGGGGCTGCGGCGACGCGGGTACACGCCGGAAGCGATCCGCGCCTTCTGTGAACAGATCGGGGTGTCCAAACGCGAGTCAGTGGTGGAGATGGCCTTGCTGGAGCACGCCATCCGCGAAGACCTGAACCGGCGCGCCGCGCGCGTGATGGGGGTGCTGCGTCCCTTGCGGGTCGTCATTGACAACTATCCTGAAGGCCAGGTCGAGCAGATGGACGCGGTCAATAATCCGGAAGACGCCGGTGCCGGGATCCGCAAAGTCCCATTCTCTCGAGTCGTCTACATCGAGCAAGAGGACTTTCGTGAGGACCCGCCCAAGCAGTTCTTCCGGTTGGCCCCCGGCCGCGAAGTCCGGCTGCGTTACGCCTGCATCATCAAGTGCGTGGGGGTGGTCAAAGACGAGCGCACCGGCGAGGTGGTCGAGCTGCACTGCACGTACGATCCGGAGACCCGCAGCGGGATGCCGCAGGCCGGGCGCAAGGTCAAAAGCACGATCCACTGGGTTTCGGCCGCCCAGGCCCTGGACGCGGAGGTCCGCCTCTACGACACCCTCCTGACTGTGCCCATGCCGGGGGACGAGGAAGGAAAGGACTTCCTGGACTATCTCAACTCCAATTCCCTGGTGCGGCTGACGGGGTGCAAAGTCGAGCCAAGCCTCGGCTCGGCGCCGGCCGGCTCTCGATACCAGTTCGAGCGACAGGGTTACTTCTGCGTGGATCCGGACTCATCGGAGGGCAAGCTCGTTTTCAATCGAACGGTCCCATTGCGGGACACCTGGGCGAAGATTGAAAAGGCGCAACAGCAGGCCTGAGTTCAAGGTTCGTAGTTCGAGCCTCACCACCCGAAATCAATGGACCCGTCCTCCGCCATTTTATCCTCCAACAGGACCCGAATCGGTTGGATCGGCACCGGCGTGATGGGGGTGCCCATGTGCGGGCACGTGCTCGCCAAGGGCTATCCGGTCACTGTGCACACGCGCACCAAGGCGAAAGCCAAGCCGCTTCTGGCGAAGGGCGCGGAGTGGGCAGACTCGCCGGAAGATGTGGCAGGACAGGCCGATGTGGTCGTGACTCTGGTGGGATTTCCCCAAGACGTGCGCGACATCTATTTCGCGCAGCGAGGACTTCTCGGCCATGCGCGCGCGGGCCAGATCTTCGTGGACATGACGACGACCGAGCCGAGTCTGGCGCGAGAGATTTATGCAGCAGCGAAAGCCAATGGCGTATCCGCAGTGGACGCTCCTGTCTCCGGAGGAGACATAGGCGCGCGCGCCGCCACGCTTTCCATCATGGTCGGCGGAGATAAGGAAGTGGCGGACGCGCTCGTGCCGCTCTTCGAGGCCATGGGTAAGAAGATCATCTACCAGGGTGGAGCGGGCTCAGGGCAGCACGCGAAGCT
>Ga0187893_10004164_pt1 | contig 28006 bp, 28 predicted proteins | sample MA1701074metaG_FD_139574 | JGI IMG/M metagenome (GOLD analysis project Ga0187893, IMG submission 139574) | White microbial mat communities from a basaltic lava cave in the Kipuka Kanohina Cave System on the Island of Hawaii, USA - MA170107-4 metaG ... | reverse complement strand
GGCATCCCCGCCGAGGAGCGCGAGCGGATCTTCGATCCCTTGAAGCGCGACGGCGCGGCGCCCGCGTCGGCCCGCTCCGGCTCCGGGCTCGGCCTCGCGATCGTGCGCCACGTCGCGCGCCAGCACGGCGGCGATGCGCGCGCGCTCGCGCGCGAGGGCGGCGGCACCGTGATCGAGGTCGAGCTGCCCGGGCGCGGCGCCTAGCCGCACGCGCGGCCGGAGCTCAGTAGAAGATCCGCTCCCAGCCCGTCGCGTGCGGCGCGAGGAAGACCGCGGTGAGCCGCATCAGCGAGTGGCGCCAGACACCCGCCTCGCGGACGTACTCGTCGTCCTCGAAGCCCGCCATCCAGTGCGGCCGGCCGTCCTGGGTCGTGCAGGGCGAGAGGATGTCCCAGCGGCCGGTCGCGCGGTCGCCCGCGACCTCGATGCGCGGCTTCAGGAAGTAGTGCCAGCTGAAGCGCAGCGTCGGCTGCCGCATGCGCGCGCGCAGCTCGTCGCGGCCGCGCGCGACGCCCAGCGCGGGCCCGCCGTCCCAGACGCCGTCCTCGCTGAAGAGCTCGGCGATCTGGTCCGCGACGCGCGCGAGCGCCTCCGGCTCGAGCACGCGCCCCCGCGAGAAACGCCGATCGACGAGCTCCGCATAGCGCGCCTTGAGCCGCTCGATCGCCTGCACCGACTCGACGTCGGCCAGGCGCGCCTCGAGCGCGCGCAGCCGGGCCTCGAGTGCCGCCTGCTCTGCCACGCCCGCGCCTCCCCGCCGCGCAGGGTACGCGCAAGGCCGCGCGCGCGCCGCGGGTCCGGCGCTAGCCGAGCGGAGCGCGCGGGTCGCCCGGCAGGTCGCGCGCGCTGAACGCGAGCAGGAGCCCCTGGGTGTCTTCGGGGTGCGCGAGCAGCCGCTCCGCGTCCGGCTCGTCGCGCAGGACGCGCAGCCCCTCGCGCGCGAGCTCCTCGCGCACCGGCCCGAGAGAGAGCGCGCGCAGCGCCATCAGGTGCACGCGCGGCCGCGGCGGCAGCGGGCCCCACAGGCGCGCGTGCAGGAGCGGGTCCTCGGGCAGCCGGTAGAGCGCGAGCGCCGCGTCGCCGAGCCAGAGCGCGAGCGCGGGCTCCTCGGGCGGGGCCGCGCGGCGCTCGAAGAGCAGCGGAGCGGGCCAGAGCCGCTGCAGCCGCGCGAGCGCGGCCTGCGGGTCGCGCACGAGCGCCCCGAACCACGCGACGCGCGGCAGATCCAGCAGCGGCGCCGCGCGCCGCTCGGGCAGCGCGCGGCCGAAGCGCGGGTCGAAGTCCCAGGCCTTGTCCGCCCACTCGAGCTGGATGCCCTCGCTGTCGGAGGGGTGCGTGAAGATCCAGCCGCGCGCGGGATCCCCCGCGATCCGGACGCCGAGCGACTGGAAGTGCTCGGCCGCGGCGCGCAGCTCCTCGACCTGCAGCGCGATGCCCGTGAAGCCGTACCCGTGGCGCGCGACGAAGCGCGCGGGCGGACCCTCGGGCAGCGTCGGCTGCATCAGCTCGAGCGCCGCATCCGCGATCCAGCTGCAGCCGCCGATGCGCGCGACGAGCGGATCCGGCTGGTCGCTGTACTCGAGCTCGCGGGCGCCGCAGACCCGCTCCAGCCACGCGAGCGCCGCGGCGTGCTCGCGCACCGCCGCGGTCGCGTGGAAGCACCAGCGCACGCGCGGCGCGCCCAGGGCGGAGCCCGCCGCCGCAGGTCCTGGCCGCTACTTGCGGCCGCCCGGGACTTCGACCGTCTCGGTGTCGCGGCCCGAGTGCAAGACCGTGCCGGGCAGCTTCCCGGTGAGCTCGCTGCCGCGCACGATCTCGACCCCGTTCACGAGCACGTGCCCGATCCCGATCGCGTCGGCGTAGAGGCGGCTCGCGCCGGCCGGCAGATCCGCGCGCGAGTAGGTCGGGCCGCAGTCGACGGTCGCGGGATCGAAGACCACGAGGTCGGCGCGCCAGCCCGGCTGGATGCGGCCGCGCTCGCGCAGGCCGTAGATCCGCGCGGGCCGGTCGGTCAGCTGGTGCACGGCTTCCTCGAGCGGCAGCAGCTGGTGCTTGCGCACGCCGTTGCCGAGCACCTGGGTCGTCTGCGCGAAGGTGTCGATCATGTCGAGGTGCGCGCCCGCATCCGAGGCGCCGATGATCGTGCGGTCGTCGAGCCAGCAGCGTCCGCGCTCCTTCCAGCTCGCCTCGTCGCTGCCCGAGCTCGGCGGCATGAAGGAGGTGCGCAGACCGTCCGCGAGCGCGACGTCGAGCAGCGCATCGATCGGCTCGACCCCGAGCGCCGCGGCCACCTCGCCGACGCGCTTTCCCTTCCAGCGCTCCGTCTCGGGGCTGAAGGTCTCCGCGATCGTCATCCACTCCCAGCTCGCGAGCGAGCGCAGCGAGCCCGAGGCCTCGGACTTCGCGCGCCGGTCGAGCTCGCGCCGGAAGTCCGCGTCGCGCAGCCGGCGCATGCGCTCCTCGAGCGGCAGCTGGAACAGCGGCGCCCAGCCGTCGAGTGCGTCGAAGATGAAGCCACCGAAGAGGTTGATCCGGACCTGCATCGCCTGCGGCACGGTGAGCGCGAGCACCTCGGCGCCGCGCGCGCGCGCGTAGTCGGTCGCGGAGAGCTGCTGGTCGATCGTCTCGACGTTGCTCGAGCTCGGCGCGAGCACGTTCCAGTTGAGCGGCCGGTTCGCGGCGAGCGAGAGCTCGGCCATGATCGACATCTGCTCCTCGCCGAAGGGCGCGATGCCGGGCAGGAACTCGAGCGTGGTCCCCGGGAAGTCGCGGCAGACGCGCGCGAGCGCGATCAGCTCTTCGCGGCTCGCGTGGCGCGAGGGCACGGGATTGCCGTCGGCGTCGTTGTGCGTCGGCGAGATCGTCGACGAGAAGCCCATGCCGCCCTCGCGCAGCGAGCGCGCGAGCAGCTGCACCATCGCCTCGAGCTCCGCGGGCGTGGCCGCGGCACCCACCGCGCGCTCGCCCATCACGACGCGCCGCAGCGCCGAGTGCCCGACCATGAAGCCCGCGTTCACCGCGAGCCTGCCCTCGAGCCTGCCGAGGTAGTCGCCGAAGGAGCGCCAGTCCCAGGGCACGCCGGCCTGCAGGCTCTCGAGCGGCATGCCCTCGACCCGCGCGAGCATGCGCATCAGGTAGTCGCCGGCCTCGGGCGAGAGCGGCGCGATCGAGAAGCCGCAGTTTCCCGCGAAGACGCTCGTCACGCCGTGGAAGCAGCTCGGCGAGAGCGAGCCGTCCCAGAAGACCTGCGCGTCGTAGTGCGTGTGGACGTCGACGAAGCCCGGAGCGACCACCTGATCGCTCGCGTCGAGCGTCTCGCGCGCGGGCTCGTCGAGCTTTCCGATCGCGGTGATGCGGCCGTTCCGGATGCCGATGTCGGCGCGGCGGCGCGGAGCGCCGGTGCCATCGATCAGGTGTCCCCCGACAATGCGCAGGTCCAGCATCGCGATCCTCCTCTGGGTGTTTCGCTGCGGAGTGGGCTCGCGGCCAGTATAAGCCCCTGCGCGGGTAGACTGCCGCGGCCGGCCCGCTTTTCGGGCTGCCGGCTCGGAGGTCGCGTGCTCGAGCGCCAGGGCGACGTCTTCGTGTTCCGGATGGACTCCGGAGAGAACCGCTTCCTCGAGGAGTCGATCGCGGGCTGGAACGCGGCGCTCGACGCGGTCGAAGCCGCCGGCTCGCCGGCCGCGCTCGTGACCACCGGCAGCGGCCGCTTCTACTCGAACGGCCTCGACCTCGACTACATGCTCGGCTCGGGAGCCGCGCACGCGAGCCGCTACCTGGCGCGCGTGCTCGAGATCTTCGCGAGGCTGCTCTGCTTCCCCGCCGTGACCGTCGCGGCGATCAACGGCCACGCCTTCGGCGCGGGCGGCCAGGTCGCGCTCGCGCACGACTATCGGCTCATGCGCAGCGGCCGCGGGTTTTTCTGCATGCCGGAAATCGACCTCCGGGCGCCGCTGCACCCGGGCATGACGGCGCTGATCCAGGCGCGCCTCCCGCAGCAGACCGCCCACGAGATGATCGCGACCGGCCGGCGCTATCCGGCCGAGGAGGCGGTCGCGCGCGGGATCGCGGAGCGCGCGCTGCCCGAGGCGGAGCTGGTGCCGGCCGCGGTCGCGCTCGCCGCCGGCCTCGCCGCGAAGGCCGATCCGGCGCTGCAGCGGCTGAAGCGCGGGATGTACGCGGGCGTGCTCGAGGCGCTGCAGCGGCCGCTCGAGGCCTGAGCGCGTGCGGCTCGGCTACGAGCCCCGCTACGAGGCCCTGCGGGCCGCGGTGCGCGACTTCCTCGCCGGGCGCTGGACGCCGCCCCGCGCGGCGGAGGCCGGCGGCGCGACGCCGGCGTCGGAGATCGCGTTCCGCCGCGAGGGCATCGCGCGCGGCTACGTCTGCCGCGGCTTTCCGCGCCGCTACGGCGGCAGCGAGCAGCCGCTCGACCTGCGCGCCGAGGCGATCCTGCAGCACGAGTACGCGCGCGCGGGCGCACCGCGCGAGGCCTTCGGGGTGGGCCCCGCGATGCTCGCGCCGACCCTGCTCGAGCACGGCAGCGAGGAGCAGAAGCAGCGCTTCCTGCCCGGCACGCTCGACGGCTCGCTGCGCTGGTGCCAGGGCTACAGCGAGCCCGGCGCGGGCAGCGACCTCGCGTCCCTCGCAAGCACGGCCACGCGCGCGGGGGACTCCTGGGTGCTGCACGGCCACAAGCTCTGGACCAGCAGCGCGCAGCTCGCGGACTTCATGTTCGGCCTCTTCCGAAGCGATCCCGGCTCCGCGCGCCACGCGGGACTCTCGTACCTGCTGATCGACATGCGCCAGCCGGGAATCCGCGTGCGCCCGCTGCGGCAGCTCACCGGCGGCAGCGAGTTCAACGAGGTCTTCTTCGACGGCGCGCGCACGCCGCTCCGCTTGACCGTGGGCGCCGCCGGCGAGGGCTGGCAGGTGTCGCGCTCCACGCTGCGCCACGAGCGCGACCTGCTCGGCCACCCGCGGCGGCTGCGCGAGAGCTTCGACGCGCTGCTCGCACTCGCGCGCGAGACGCGCGCGCGCGGCGCTGCGCCCGCGCGGCGCGACGGCGCGCTGCGCCAGCGGCTCGCCGAGCTCGAGGCGCGCGTGCTCGCCCAGGAGTGCTCGGGCTGGCGCCAGCTCACCGCGGCCGCGCGCGGCGACGAGTCGGACACGCGCCTCGCGGTGCTCGTGAACAAGCTCTACAGCACGCAGACCCAGCTGCGGCTCACGCAGCTCGCGACCGAGCTGCTCGGCGGAGACGCGCTGCTCGCGCCCGGCGCCGCGGAGCGCGGACCCGCGCAGGCGCCGTCCTCCCCCGGCGCCTGGACCGCGCAGCACTGGCTCGCGATCGCGAGCGCGATCGCGGGCGGCAGCTCGAACATCCAGCGCAACCTGATCGGCGAGCGCGGCCTGGGCCTCCCGCGCGATCGGCTCCCGCGCTAGGCGCCGGCCCCGCGGCTAGTCCGGCGGTCGCGCGAGGCCGAGCGCGGGCTCGAGGTGCTGCGCGGCGGCTTCGGCGAGCCGCGCGAGGCCGGCCGCGCTCAGATGGACGTCGTCCAGATACAGCGCGCGCGGATCCGGAGCGGCTGCGAGGACGCCGCGGAGGTCGAGGCAGTCCCAGGCCGCGCGCGCGCACTCGGCGGCGAACCAGAGGTGGTCCGCGCCCGGCTCCGGGAAGTCCGTCCGCGCCGGAACCAGCAGCGCGGCGAAGTGCGCGCCGCGCGCGCGCGCGCCGTGGGCGAGCGCGCCGAAGAGCGCGCGCCCGATGGCCTCGGCCTCGGCGCGCGCGTGCCGGCGATCGCCCGCGAGCGGATCCAGCAGCGCGCGCAGGGCGGGCCCGAGCGCGGAGCCGTCGAGGCGCATCAGGAGCACGCTGCGGGACATCAGGTTGCGCAGGCCGTAGCGGCGGATCGGCTCCGCTGCCGGCACGAGCGCGCCCGCGCGCAGCTCGAAGAAGGGCTTGCGCTTGCCGAACGCGGTGTTCGTCGCGCTGCTCTTCAGGTCGTCCGCGGTCGTGATCACGGCGAGCACCGCGCGCAGCTCGGGAAACAGCGCCGCGTGCCGCTCGAAGCTCAGCAGGTACTGGTCGAGGCCATAGCCCGCGACCGCGAGGTTCGAGACCTGGACGCCCGCGCCGGCCCAGCGCTGGTCGAGCCTCCAGGGCAGGCTGTCGGCGTCCGCGACGCCCCAGCCCCAGGCCACCGAGTCGCCGAGCGCGAGCACGTGCGCGGCAGACGCGTCGAGCTCGCGCGAGCGGAAGCCGTGGCGGTTCGAGGTCAGGCGGCCGACCGGCGTGTCGAGGCTGCGGCCCTCGATCGCGGCCCAGCCGAGCTCGGAGTCGAAGCGCGTGTTCAGGTCGTGGAAGCGGTGCCCCAGGTCCAGGCGCCAGTGCATGAAGAGCTCGAAGAGCGCGATCGCGAGCAGCGCGCCGACCGGAGCCGAGACCGCGACCAGGGCGGGCAGGCGCCAGTCTCGGCGGCGGGAGGCCATGCGCCCCGAAGCCTAGCAGGCCGGCCTGCGCGCGGCGGAGCCGAGGGCGTGCGCAGCGCCGCGCGGATCAGCCCGCGTCGACGAAGCGCGCCACGACCACGGAGCCCGTCGCGCCCGTCGCGCCCTCGACGCTCTGCAGCGCCGGCAATCCCGAGTGGAGCCGCGCGAGCTCCTTCGCCTGCTGCGGCGAGAGCGACTCGAAGTGCAGCCCGAACTCGCCCTGCGCGATCTCGCGCGCGACCACCGCGGACACGACGACCGGCTCTTCGCGCCGCCCCGCGTAGAGCGCGAGAGTGAGCCGCGCACCGAGCTCGAGCGGCGGAGACTGCGTGATGCGCACACCGTCCGGCGACAGGTCGAAGCCGAGCGCGCCCGCGCCATCCTCCTTCGCCGAGAGCTCGAGGATGTCGACCTTGCGCCGGTACTCGCGCCGGGCGTGGGCGCGCCGATCCCCGGGCGCGGCCGCCGCCTCGCCCGGCTCGGCCGCCGCGGCGCCCCGCGCCTCGAGCGCCCGCTCCGCGCCGGCGTGCTCCGCAAGCGGCGTGACGCGCGTGCCGATCTCGCGGCCGCCGAGGATCCGGCGCAGCTGTGCGGTGTCCTCGGGCGGCAGCGCATCGAAGACGATCGCGGTCGACCAGCTCGGCTGAGCCGCGGTGGCCGGAACCGACCGGAGCACGCTGCCCGGCAGCTCGAGCAGCGAGCCCGCGCCGAGCGCCGCGGGCAGCCGGACGCGCAGCGGCGTGCCGGGCTCGAGCTTGCAGTCGAGCAGCGCGCGGCAGCTGTGCTGCGAGAGATCCACGAGGCGGGCGTCCTGCAGCTGCGAGCCCACGCGGCACTGCACGCGCGTGCCCATCGGCAGGCGTCGCTCCTTCCGGCGCTCGCGCTTCCTGTGCAGCAGCTGGAGCAGGAAGAGCCGGAGTGTCTCCTGATCGACCGCACTGCTCACGAGGTAGTTCGCGCCGAAGCCGCGCAGCTGCTCGCGCAGCGGCAGGAAGTCCTGGCCGTGGTAGCAGACCCAGACGGGGCCCGACGGCTGGATCGGCGGCACGAGGCGCGGCATCTGGAAGGCGCGGCGCCCCGAGCTGATCAGGAGCTCGCTCGGGCAGGGCACCTCGGCCCCGGCGCTGCGCCCCTCGAGGCGCTCGTAGGCGACCCCGAGCTGGTCGAGCATGCGCCCGATGCGATCGAGCTCGCCGTCGTCCAGCAGCAGGACCCGAGCTTGGCTGGGGGATTCGCCCACTTCCAACCGTTCGGCCGGATCGGCAGCCACCTGAAGTGCGGAGTTGCGGGCGGCTACGGGGCCGGCTCCCCGCCCGCGAGCTGCTCGCAGCCCGGCCCCTCGAGCCCGGCCACCCAGCCGATCGCGCCCGCGAGCAGCGCGCGGTGGCTCGGATCGCTCCAGGCCTCGTCGCGGTGCCCGAGCGCCGAGTAGAGCACCCGCCCCTGCCCCGTGCAGTGGCACCAGACCACCGGGTGGTCCTCGCCCATGCGCAGATCTGCGTTCAGGAGCCAGAGGCCCCGGATCTCGGGCTGGTAGCTGCTTTCCTCCACCCGGGCCAGCACATGCACCCGCTCTCGCGGACTCCGCTCGAAGGAGTACCACTCCTCGAGGTGCTCCCAGCGCTCGGGCAGCTCGCGGGTCGCGGGGTGGCTCGGGTCCTCCACGACCAGGGTCGCCTCCTGGAACTGCGGGTTCATCGGGTGGCCTGTGAACTGCGCGCGCAGGAGCTCGCGCGGGAACCAGTCCCACGCGTAGTAGAAGTCCCCGCCCGTGCCGTGCAGCCCGAGGAAGCCGCCGCCCGCCTCCACGTAGGCGCGCAGCGCCGCCTCCTGGTCCTCGAGCAGATTGTCTCCGCTCGCGCTGAGCCAGATCACCGCGGCGAAGCGCGACAGCAGCTCGGGGCGGTGCACCGCCGCGTTCTCGGTGTGGAAGAGCGACCAGCCGCGCTCGGCCGCGAGCTGCGAGAGCGCCGCGACGCCGGCCGGAATCGAGTCGTGGCGGAAGCCGTTGGTCTTGCTGAAGAGCAGCAGCGCGGGCGGAGGCAGATCCGCGGGCAGAGCGGGCGCGACCTCGTCGTAGACCGGATTCGACATCGCCCACTGGATCAAGCGGTTGCATCCCGAGAGCGAGAAGACGCTGCAGACGAGCGCGAGGCGCGCGAGCGAGCGCGCGCGCCGCCGGGTCCCGAGCGGTCGCTTCACCCGAACCTCCCCTGCGCGCGCCAGCGGTCGAGCCAGAAGGCCGCGCCGAACACGAAGACCAGGATCGCGGGCAGGAGCGCGAGCGTCTCGAATGAGGTCGCGGCCGCGTCGCGCAGCACCGCCTCGCGCGCTTCGCCCGCGAGCTGCGCGAAGGCCGCCTGGCCGCCCGCGATCTCCTGTTTCGCGCGGTCGAAGACGGCTCCGAGCCAGGGCAGCACGAACTGGATCGAGAGCGCGCCCGCGACGCCCATCAGCCCGATGAAGAACTCGCCGCCGCGCGGATAGCGCTGCGCGACGTTCGCGAGCATCGTGGGCCACAGGAAGCAGACGCCGAGCCCCCAGACGGTGGCCGCGACGAGACCCGAGAGCGGCGAGTCCGCGCGCGCGAGCAGCACGAGGCCCAGCGCCGCGAGCGCCGACGAGGCCCACAGCATCGCGAGCGCCGAGAAGCGCGCCGCAATCGGGCCCGCGAAGTGGCGCAGCGCGAACATCATTCCGGCCACGTAGATCACGAGCCAGATCCCGCGCATGCCGACCGTGCGCGTGAGCGTGAGATCGATCCACTGCCCGGGCGCGAGCTCGGCCGCGGCCGTCAGCAGCATGCAGAGCCAGAAGACGAGGAAGCCCGGCTGGCGCAGCAGCTCGCGCAGCATCTCGCCGGTGGAGACGCCCGCGTCGACGCGCTCGCTGCGCGGAAAGGCCAGGCCCGCGGAGAGCCAGAGCGACGCGAGCGCGGGCAGCGCGACGAGCGCGAGAGTCGCGCGCCAGCCGAGGCCGAGCGCGGCGAGTGCGAGGCTCGCGAGCCCGCCCGCGATCTGTCCCGCCGGCCACCACGCGTGCAGCGCGTTCAGCCGGCGCACCCGCTCGTCCGGGTAGAGCGCGCCCGCGAGCGGATTGACCGTCGCCTCCATGAAGCCCCAGCCGAGCCCGGAGAGCAGGAAGCCCGTCCAGAGCGCGGCGTAGAGCGACTCGCCCGCCGCGAGCTCCGGCGCGAGCACCGTCACGCCGGTCCCGAGCGCGAAGCAGCCCGCCGCGAGCCGCAGTCCGCGCCCCATGCCGATCGAGCCCAGGAACACGCTGCAGAGCCCGAGCGTGAGCGCGAAGCCGAGGAACGCGACGCCGAGCAGCTGGCCGGCGCGCGTCGCGGAGCCGGCCGGGTCGAGAGGAGCGAGATGGCGCGCCTCGAGCTCGCCGATGACCGCTGCGCGCAGCGTGAAGCTCAGGCCCGCCGTGAAGAGCACGAGCGAGCCGACCGCGGAGATGCGACGCGCCTGCGGATGCTCGCGCGCCAAGGCCCCCTCCCCCTTTTCGTGCCCGCAGCGTGCGGCGGCGCCGATATTACGCGAGCTCCGCCCGGCCTCCCGCTCGATCGGGTCCGCGCCGCGGCGCGCCGGTCGCGCCGGCGCGTGTGGCAGAATCCGCCGGCATGAAGCTGCTCCGCTACGGCGAGATCGGCCGCGAGCGCCCGGGCCTGCTGCTCCCGGACGGCAGCCTGCGCGACCTCTCGCAGCGGATCGGCGACCTGGCCGGCGACGCGCTCCTGCCCGAGCGGCTCGCCGAGCTCGCGCGCGCGGACCTCGAGGCGCTGCCGAGGGTCGAGGGCCGGCCGCGCCTCGGGGCCTGCGTCGGCCGCGTCGGGAAGCTCGTCGCGATCGGGCTCAACTACCGCGACCACGCGCGGGAGACCGGCGCCGAGCTCCCGGGCGAGCCGCTGCTCTTCATGAAGGCCACGAGCGCGATCTGCGGGCCCGACGATCCGCTCGAGATCCCGCCCGGCTCGAGCGAGACCGACTGGGAGGTCGAGCTCGGCGTCGTGATCGGCCGCCGCGCCAAACGCGTGAGCCGCGCCGACGCGCTCGCGCACGTCGCGGGCTACTGCGCGGTCAACGACGTCTCCGAGCGCCACTGGCAGAAGCAGCGCGGCGGCCAATGGGTCAAGGGCAAGAGCCACGACAGCTTCGCGCCGCTCGGCCCCTGGCTCGTCACGCGCGACGAAGTGCCGGACCCCCAGGCGCTGCGCCTCTGGCTCGACGTGGACGGCGAGCGGCGCCAGGACGGCAGCACGCGGGACATGGTCTTCGGCGTGGCCGAGCTCGTGTCCTACGTGTCGCACTTCATGACGCTCGAGCCGGGCGATCTGCTCTCGACGGGAACGCCGGCGGGCGTCGGAGCGGGGCGCGTGCCGCCGCTCTTCCTGCGGCCCGGGCAGGAGCTCGTGCTCGAGGTCGAGGGGCTCGGCCGCCAGCGCCACCGCACGGTCGGCGGCTAGCGCGGGTCCGCCGCGCTAGAGCGGCCGCGCCATGCGCCTCACGACGCCGCGGCGGCGCGCCTCGATCTCCGCGGCGCGCTGCGCGGGCCCCACCTCCGGCGTGTCCGCCGGCAGCAGCTCCCGGAGCGCGCTCCACTTGACGAGCCGGGTCTCCGGAATCGGCGCGCCATCCGCGAGGTTCCAGCGGTAGATCATCGTGCCCTCGCGGTGGCCCGCGCTGTCGAGCCAGTTCGGGACGCCCGGGTCGCGCGCGGCGATCACGGCGCGGAACACGCCGTCGGCGTCGAGCACGGCCTGGTGGCCGTTGATGCTCGTCTTGTAGTTGGCGTAGTCGAGCGACTCCATCCAGTAGTTCCCGAGGTGCAGGCTCCAGTAGTGCGCCTGCGGCGGCAGCACCTCGATCAGCAGCGCCTCGTCCTCCGCGAGCGCGAAGTAGCCGATCCCGGAGGCCTGGTGCGACTGGCCGCCGATCGCCGTGCCGCCGATCTCGGGGTCCTGCGGGAAGCGGTTCGCGCCGCCCGCGCGGCGCGCCGCCGCGAGGTTCGGCCACAGCGCGAGGTTCGCCTCGACGTTGGTCGCGACGGCGTCGAGCAGCTTCGCGAGGCGTTCGGGATCGTCGCTGCGCGCGGGCACGCCGCGCGGTCCCGCGTCGATGCGCTCGATCGCGAGCGACGCGGGCACCTCGCGCTCCCAGTCGTAGAAGAACTGGCGCAAGGTGAGCGTGTCGCTGCCCGGCGGCAGCGGCATCCAGTTGCGCGCGCGCGGCTCGCCGCCGATCACGAGCTCGAAGCTCCCGTCGGCGGCGATCTCGAGCTCCCCCGCGTGCGTGTTGTGCACGCTGCGCTGGCCCGCCATCAGCTGGAAGCCGAGGAAGCGCACCGTGCCGCGGCGGCCGTACACCCGGTACACCGCGGAATCGCGGACCGGCGCGCTCGCGTAGAGCGCGTCCGCGCAGTCGAGGCCGACCTTGTTGAGCCGGTCGTTCCAGAAGATGCGCGGGCGGTCCGGGTCGTAGCTCTCGATCGCGTTGTCGAGCGCGTTGCGCAGCAGCATCGAGAGGTAGCGGTAGCCCTCGGCGCGATCGATCTCGCTCGCGGGCGCCGGCGGCCGGTGGATCGGCGCCCCGGCCCTCCCGATCCGCTCGCCGAAGCGGCGCCAGGCGCGGCCGTCGAGCAGCTCCTCGGCGCTCCCATCCGCCCAGCGCTCCGCGCTGCGGATCCGGTACGGCAGCCAGGTGTCGTTGCGCAGGATCTCCTGGATCCGCGTGCGGTCGGAGGGCGGCTCCCCGGCCGGCGCCGCGGCCGCGGCGAGCAGCGCGGCCGCGCAGGCGGGCGCCGCGCCGCGCGCGCGCATCAGCGCCCCTGGAAGCGCGGCTTGCGCTTCTCGAAGAACGCGCTGCGCGCCTCGGCGACGTCCTCGCTCGCGCTGCAGACCTGCTCGCTCGCGAGGCCGAAATCGAGCATCAGGTTGAGGTTCTGGTAGACGAGCTTGTTGAGCGCCATCTTGGTCCAGCGCACCGCGACCTGCGCGCCGTCGGCGAGCTCCCTCGCGAACTCCGTCGCGCGCGCCAGCACCTCCGCGCGCGGCACGCAGTGGTTGACGAGGCCGATGCGCTCGGCTTCCGCACCCGTGAGCAGCTTGCCGGTCATCAGGTACTCCTTGGCCTTGTGCAGGCCGATCAGGAGCGGCCAGATCACCTGGCCCCCATCGCCCGCGGTGAGGCCGACCTTCACGTGCGTGTCGCCGAGCTTCGCGCTGTCGGCCATGAAGACGATGTCGCAGGAGAGCGCGATCGTGGCGCCGAGGCCGAGCGCGTGCCCGTTCACGGCCGCGACGATCGGCGCCTCGCACTGCGCGAAGGACCAGTTGAGCTGCCGGTTGCGCACGGTGTCGAGCACGGTCGGATCGGAGGGGAAGAAGTTCTTGAGATCTCCTCCCGCGCAGAAGCTGTCGCCCGCGCCGGTCAGCACGATCGCGCCGACCTCGCGGTCGTGACCGAGGTCGAGCAGCAGGTGCTCGAGGCCGCGGTGCACGCGGTGGTCGACCGCGTTCTTCACCTCCGGGCGATTGATCGTGACCGTGGCGACGCGGTCGACCAGCTGGACTTCGAGGCTGTTCTCTTTCGCGTAGCGCGAGTAGTCCATGGAGGCTCCTGATGGGATCGCGGCCGATGCTACCGTGGCGCCCGATGCAGCGCCTCCGGCGCAGAGCGCCGCTCGCCGCGGCACTCCTCGCCGGCTCCGCCAGCGGCGCTGCGATCGCGGTCCTGGCTCCCGACTGCGCGGCCGCGCAGCGGCCGCACGTGATCGTGCTGATCGCGGACGACCTCGGCTACGGAGACCTCGGCGCGCACGGCAATCCGATCGCCGAGACGCCGCGCCTCGACGCGCTCGCCGCAGAGAGCGCGCGCCTCGACGCCTTCTACGTGAGTCCGCTCTGCTCGCCCGCGCGCGCGGCCCTGCTCACGGGCCGCCACCCGCTGCGCCTCGGCGTGCGCGACACCTCGCGCGGCGCCGAGGTGCTGGATCCCGCAGAGGTCACGCTCGCCGAGGCCTTCGCGGCCGCGGGCTATGCGACCGCGGCGTTCGGCAAGTGGCACAACGGATTGCACTACCCGAGCGACGCGCGGGGCCAGGGCTTCGCGCACTTCCTCGGCTTCCGCGGCGGCTTCCTGCAGCGGCGCCTCGACCCGCGGCTCGAGCGCGACGGCGCGCCCTTCGACGCGCAGGGCTGGGACAGCGACGTCTTCGCGGACGCGCTGCTCGCGTGGCTCGATCGCGAGCGCGAGCGCCCGGCCTTCGCGTGGGTCGCGTTCAGCCAGCCGCACACGCCGCTGCAGGTCGACGACGCGCGCCATGCGAAGTACCTCGCGCGCGTCGCCGAGCCCGCCAACGCCGCGGTCTACGGGATGATCGAGCAGCTCGACGCCGCGGTGGGACGCATCCTCGACGGGCTCGAGGAGCGCGGCCTCGCGCAGCGCACTCTCGTCGTCTTCCTCTCCGACGACGGCCCGAGCTTCCGCGACGCGCCGCGCTGGAATGCCGGTCTCGCGGGCGCGAAGGGCGGCGTGCACGAGGGCAGCCTGCGCGTGCCGAGCTTCTGGCGCTGGCCGGGCGCCGTCGCTCCGCGCCGCAGCGACGCGCTCGCCGCGGACATCGATCTCTACGACACCGTGCTCGATCTCGCGGGCGTGCCCGCGCCGCCCGGCCCTCCGCGCGACGGCCGCTCGCTCGCCGCGCTCCTGCGCGGTGCAGGCGCCGAGGCGAGCGCCGAACGCGCGCTCGCGAGCTCGCTGCACGGCGTCGGCGATTCGCTGCGCGTGCCCGGCTTCCGCTACGTGCTGCCCGGCAGCCGCGGCGCAGGCTCCAGGCCCGGCCTCTACGAGCTGCGCTCCGACCCGGGCGAAACGCGCGACCTCTCCGCCTCGCGGCGACCGCTCGCGCGCGCGCTGCGCCAGCGCTTCCGCCGCTGGTACGACGAGGTCTCGCGCAGTGCTCCGCGCGCGCTCGGCGAGCCCGTTCCGATCGCGCTCGGCCATCCCGAGGAGCCGCGGGTGCGCCTGCACGCCGCCGAGGCGCGCCTCGAGGGCCCTCCCGGCCTGCGCTATCCGCGCGGCGGCTGGGACGACGAGTGGGTCGAGGGCTGGACGCGGCGGGACCAGGCCGTCAGCTGGCAGCTCCTCGTCGTCCGCGCGGGCCGCTACCGCGCGCTGCTGCGCCATGCGGTCTCCCCGGCGCAGCTCGGCAGCGAGATGGAGCTGCGCGCGGGCGCGCAAGAGCTGCGCTTCCGCATCGAGCGCGCCGCGCCGGGCGAGATCGTGCCGAACCCGGACCGCGTGCCGCGCCGCGAGGCCCCCGAGCGCCGCTTCGGCGAGCTCGCGCTCGGCGAGATCGAGCTCGGCGCCGGGCGCCAGCGCCTCTCGCTGCGCGCGCGCCGGATCGCCGCGGACTCTCCGCTCGAGCTGCACTCGCTCGAGCTCGAGCCCGCGGATCCGCCCGCGGCCCGGTCAGCGGCTCAGCCGGGCTCGGGCAGCCCGTAGAGCTCGACCGCGTTCAGGCCGAGGATGCGGTCCTTCGCGGCCTGGGAGAGCCCCTGCATCGAGTGGCGCAGCTCGTCCACGACGCCCGGGATCTTCGCGTCCGGGTGCGGGTAGTCGCTCGCCCAGATGATGCGATCGGCGCCCACGAGCGGGCTCTCGGCCGTGAGGCGCAGGGTCGACTCGTCCGGGTCGAAGGAGATCCAGCACTGCCGCCGGAAGTACTCCGAGGGCTTGTGCTTCATGCCCGGCACCTCCCACTGGAAGATCTCGTGGTGGTGGTCGAGGCGCTCGAGCAGCGGCACGATCCAGCCGCCGTTCGCCTCGAGGAAGATCACGCGCAGCGAGGGGAAGCGCTCGAGCACGCCGCCGCAGATCAGCCAGCTGAGCGTCATCTGCATGTCGAAGACGTTGCCGAGGGCCTGGCTGAAGAAGATGTTGCGCATGCCGTAGGTGTCGGAGTCGGGGTCGACGCCGCCGGGGTTCGGCACCGCTCCGGGCGCGACGTACTCCGCGAGGCCGAGCGCGCGCACCGCGCCGGGCATGTCGGGTGCGAGGAAGGGATGGAAGCCGATGGTCAGGTCGAGCTCCTGGCAGGTCGCCCAGAGCGGGTCGTAGAGGGAGTCCGAGAACCAGCGCTGGTCCTGGCTCGGGTTCGGGCGCAGGAACACGCCGACGAGGCCGAGCTCGCGCACCTCGCAAAGCATGCGCACCGCGCGCCCGATCTCGATCTGCGGGATCGCCGCGATCCCGAAGAGCCGCTTCGGCGAGTGCGAGCAGTACTCCGCGACCCAGCGGTTGTAGGCGCGCGCCTGGGCCTCGGCGAAGTCCTGATCGCGGAGGCTCGAGATGCCGAGGAAGTTCGTCGGATACACGACGGCCTGCTCGATCCCGTCGACCGCGAGCTCCGAGAGCCGCGCGGCGGGCTCGAAGGCGCCGCTCTTCATCTCGGTGTAGCGGTACTCGCCCGCGAGCGCGCGCTTGCGCTCCTCGAGCGTCATGCCGCCCGCACCCGCGAGCGACATCCCGTTGCCGAGGCGCTTGCGGCCGTCGAAGCAGAGCCACTCGGTGCCCTCGCGGTCCGTCTCGAAGTGCCAGCAGCGGTCGCGATAGCGGGACTCGATGTGCTCGAGCATGCGGCTCGGGTGCTCGAGCACGTGGCCGTCGGCGTCGACGATGCGCGGTCGGGGCGCGGGCATGGCGGGGTCCTCCAGCCGGTCGAGTCCGCCATTCTGCGGCCGCGCGCGGCGGCCGGTCAAGGCTGCAGGAGCGCGATCTGGCCTAGGCTTCCGGCCGCATGACGCCGCGCGAGCCGCGACCCGTGGGCCTGATCCTGAACCCGATGTCCGGGCGCGACGTGCGCCGCTACGTCGCCCGCGCGCGGCGCGAGACCCCCGAGGACAAGCGCAGCCAGCTCGAGCGCGCGGTCGTCGGCGCCGCGGCGGGGGGCGCCCGCCACTTCCTCGTCGCGCGCGACTGCTTCCGGATCGCGGAGTCCGCGCTCGAGCAGCTGCAGGTCGGCGCGCGCTTCGAGTGGCTCGACGGCCCGCTCGACACGCGCGCCTCGGACACCGCGCGCGCCGCGCGCGCGATGCGCGACGCGGGCTGCGGCGCCGTGCTCGTGCTCGGCGGCGACGGCACGAGCCGGATCGTCGCGCGCGAATGGCCGGACGCGCCGCTCGTCGCGCTCTCGACCGGCACCAACAACGTCTTTCCCGTGATGTGCGAGCCGACCCTCGCGGGCGCCGCGCTCGGCCTCGTCGCGAGCGGCGCGCTGCCGCTCGCGCAGGTCGCGCGCCGCGCGAAGCTCGTGCGCGCGCGTTTCGCCGACGCCGCGCAGGAGCCCGCCGTGATCGACGTCGCGCTGCTGCACGGCGACCACGCGGGCAGCCTGCTGCCCCTCGACCCCGCCCGCGTGCGCCACCTGCTGCTCGCGCGCGCCGAGCCCGCCGCGATCGGCCTCTCCCCGCTCGGGGGCCTGCTGCAGCCCTGCGGCGCGGAGGACGACTTCGGCGTCGAGGTGCGCTGCGACCCCGAGCGCGCGGTGCGGCGCCTGCTCGTGCCGATGTCGCCGGGGCTCTTCGAGAGCGCGCCGATCGCGGGCGTGCGCAAGGTCGCGCTCGGCGAGCCCGTCTGCGTGCGCGGTCCGGGCGTGATCGCCTGCGACGGCGATCGCCTGCGCACGCTCGAGCCCGGCGAGGACGTCGTGCTGCGGGTCACGCGCGACGGGCCCTGCGTGATCGACGTGCCGCGCGCGCTGCGCTGCGCGGCCGAGCAGGGGCTCTTCGAGGGGCGCCCGATCCCGGGGCCGGGCTGTCGCCTCGACCACCGCCACGGCCCGGGCTGCTGCTAGGAGGAGTGGAGCGATGAGCGTGCGCCTGTCCGAGGACGAGATCTGGGCCTTCCTCCACGAGGCCCACACCGGGATCTTGACGACGCTGCGCCGCGACGGCTGGCCGATCTCGCTGCCGGTCTGGTTCGCGGCGCTCGAGCGCCGGATCTACGTCTCGGGCCCCGCACAGACGAAGAAGTTCGCGCGCCTGCGCCACGACGACCGCGCGGCCTTCCTCTCCGAGACGGGCCTGCGCTGGCGCGACCTGAAGGCCGTGCACCTGCACGGCCACGCGCGCTTCGTCGAGGACGAGGCGCTGCGCGCGCGCGTGCAGGCGCGCATGGACGAGAAGTACGCCGCGTTCCGCACCGCCCGCAGCGCGATGCCGGCGGCGACGCGGCAGCACTACACGCAGAGGCCTCCGCTCATGATCGAGATCCAGCCGGCGGGGCGCGTGCTCTCCTGGCACAACGCGAAGCTCGCGCTCGCGGACTGAGGCGCCGGCCACCCGTGCGCTCTCCGCGGCGGGCCGCGCGGCGCGGGGCTAGCGCCGCGACACCGCGATCACCTCTTCGCCGTAGCGCGCGAGGGTCTCGATCGCGTGGTCGATGCCGTCGCCCGGCGTGCCGACGCCGATCCAGGTCACGCCCATTCCGGCGAGCTCGCGGATGCCCGCGAGGTGCGCTCCGACCTCGAACTTCGGGTCGGCCGGCGAGCCCCCCGAATCGTTGTGGAAGTGCACGTCGATCTCGCTCCGGTCGCGGCGCTCCTCCTCGCACATCTTCCAGAGCTCGTCCAGGAAGCCGCGCAGGTGCTCGTGCGTCTCGAGCACGGGAGTCTTCGTCGTCCGCGCCATCGCGGCGGGCGCGTGGAAGGGCGTCCAACCCTGGGCATAGCGAGCGACGCGGCGCCGCGCGCGCCGGCTGTTGCCCCCGATCCAGATCGGCGGGTGCGGCTCCTGCCTCGGCTTCGGGTTCGCGGTCAGGCCGCGGCCGCGGAAGTGGCGGCCGTCGAAGTCGAAGCTGTCCGTCGACCAGATGCCCTTGAGCGCCTGGATCGCCTCGTCGAAGAGCTCGTTGCGCTCCTCGAAGTCGACGCCGAGGGCCTCGTATTCCGCGCGCAGGTAGCCGGCGGCGGTCGCGAGGATGAAGCGCCCCTCCGAGAGCACGTCGAGCGACGCGATCGACTTCGCGAGCAGGAAGGGGTTGCGATAGGGCAGCACGACGATGTTCGGCATCAGCCGGATCCGCTCGGTCACCGCCGCACAGAACGCGAGTGCGACGAAGGGATCGAGCGCGTCGTGGCCGCCGTGGCGCAGCCATTTCTCGGTCGGCGCCGGGTGGTCCGTGAAGCCGATCGCGTCGAAGCCGGCCGCCTCCGCAGCCTGCGCGAAGCGGATCACGTTCCGCTTCTCGAGGAACTCCGGATCGCAGGGATGCGCGATCAGCGGATACGTGACCGAGAACTTCATACCACCTCCCACCAACCCGATCGAGGCCAGGTCGGAACCGGTCGGGGACGGTCTTCACGAGTTGTGGAAACTTTGATTCGCCCCATGGGGCGAATCAGAGTTTCCACAACTCGTGAAGACCGTCCCCGATGTCACCAGGCCGACAGGATTGCCTCCGAGGTCGCGACCCAGGCCAGGTTGCGCAGCGTGTAGCGCAGCACCTGTTCCCCGTACTCCGGGGGATCGCCCGCGACGCAGTCGGAGGGGATCACGACCCGGTAGCCGTGGTTCACCGCCTCGAGCGCCGTGCCGAGCACGCCGATGTTGAGCGAGACGCCGCAGACCAGCAACGTGCGCACGCCCCGGCTGCGCAGGATCGGGTCGAGGCTCGTGCCGTGGAAGCCGCTCATGCCGTGCGCGCGCGCGAGCACGACGTCGCCGGGCTGCTGCGCGAGCGCGGCGACCACCGAGGTATCGCGCGCGCCGCCCGCAGGCGCCGGCGCGCGCGCCTGCCGCTCGTGCAGCGGCGTGATCGGCGCGCCGAGGCCGTCCTCGCGCCCCTCCGCGTTGCAGAAGATCACGAGCACACGCGCCTTCCGCGCCGCGGCGAGCAGGCGCGCGAGCGGCGGCAGCATGCCGCTCCGCTCGACCGCGGCGACCAGCGTCGGGATCCGGCTGCCCTTGCCGATCACGTTCTCCTGGCACTCGAAGACGACGAGCGCGCACTGCTCGGGATCCAGGTAGGGGCGCAGATCGAGCGGCATCGCAGAGCCTCCTAGCGCGCCGCGAACTCGTCGCGCAGCTGGCGCTTCAGGACCTTCCCGACCGCGTTGCGCGGCAGCGGCGCGCTCTGGAAGAAGATGCGGGACGGCACCTTGTACGCGGCCAGGCGCTGCGCGGCGAACGCGCGGATCGCCTCGGCATCGGGCAGAGCGCCCGCGCGCGGCTCGATCACCGCGGCGACCTCCTCGCCGAGCGCCGCGTGCGGCAGGCCGATCACCGCGACGTCCGCGACCGCCGGGTGCTCGAAGAGCCGCGCCTCGACCTCCGCGCAGTACACGTTCTCGCCGCCGCGGATCACCATGTCCTTGATCCGGTCGACGATGTGCAGGTTGCCGCGCGCGTCGCAGTAGCCGAGGTCGCCGCTGCGGAACCAGCCGTCGCGGAAGGCCTCCCCGCTCGCCTCGGGGTCGTTCCAGTAGCCGCGCACGATCTGCGGCCCGCTGAGCCAGACCTCGCCGACGGCGCCCGCCTCGGCATCGCGGCCGTCCGCGGCGACGACGCGCAGGCCCGTGGTCGGGCTCGGCCGGCCGACGCTGTCCGGCGCGGCGAGGTAGTCGTCGCCCGCGTTGGAGACGACGGAGCTCGTCGTCTCGGTGAGCCCGTAGCCGTTGAGCGGCGCGACGCTCTCGAGATCCGTGCCGATCCGGCGCACGAGGTCCGGCGGCACCGGCGCGCCGCCCGAGCCGAGCGCGCAGAGGCTCGAGAGGTCGAAGCGCCCGCGCTCGGGGGCGTCGAGCAGGCTGCGCACGACGGTCGGCACGCCGGCCACCCAGGTCACGCGCTCGCGCTCGATCAACTCGAGCGCGCGGCGCGCGTCCCACTTGTGGAGCAGCACGATCTTCGCGCCCGCGTAGCCGTGCGCGTAGAGCAGGCCGAGCCCCGCGATGTGGAAGAAGGGGAAGGTCTGCAGCGCGACGATCTGCGCAGCGGACCCGGGCGGCGCCGGCTGCGGCCCGCGCACGAGCGCATCGAGCGCGAGCCGGATCGCTCCGTTGTACACGTTGTGGACGTGGTTGCGCTGCGAGTGCACGGCGCCCTTCGGGCGTCCCGTGGTGCCGGAGGTGTAGAGGATCGTCGAGTCGTCGTCGGGCTCGATCTCGACCGCGGGCAGCGCGGAATCCGCCGGCAGCGACGCGAGCGCGTCCTCGAGGCGCTGCACCTCCGCCGGAAGCGCGCCGCGCGCGCGCGCCGCGAGGCAGCGCAGTCCGCGCAGCTGCCCGAGCAGCGGTGCGAGCCGCTCGAGGCGCTCGCCGTCGACGAGCGCGACCCGCGCGCCCGAGTCCGCGAGCGCATGGGCGAGCTCGGGCCCGGTCCAGAAGGCGTTCAGCGGCACCGCGACCGCGCCGAGGCACTGCGTCGCCCAGAACGCGAGCGGCCACTCGGGGGTGTTGCGCATGCCGATCGCGACGCGCTCGCCGCGCGCGACGCCGTACTCGCCGGCGAGCAGCCGCGCGAGCGCCGCCACGCGCGCGTGCAGCTGCGCATAGCTCCACTGCTCGTCCTCGTAGACGAGCGCCGTGCGCGCGGCGTGGACCGCGGTGGCCTCGAAGAGCGCGCGCAGGCTCGGCGGAGCCCTCCGGTAGACGCGCTGCGGCTGCCCCCGCACGCAGACCTCGCCGATCTCGAAGGGAGCGCCCGGGCCCGTCAGCTGCGCCAGGGCGTCTTCGCGCGTCATCGCGCGCAGTATAGGAGCGGGGCCGATCGCGAGGGTCCGCGAAATCGCGCCGGGCGGGCCGCCGCTCGCGCCCCGCTCCCGGCTTCGCTACGAAACGCCGCGGCGGCGGCCCGCGATCCCGGGCGGCCCGCCGGCCCGACGGAGCTCCGACGTGGACCTGACCTACAGCGCGGCCGAAGAGGCCTTCCGCGCCGAGGCGCGCGCCTGGCTCGAAGCGAACGTGCCGAAGGACCTCCCGCCCCTCGACAGCGCGGAGGGCTTCCCGCTGCACGTCGCGTGGGAGAAGCAGCTCTTCGCGAACCGCTGGGCGGTGGTCTCCTGGCCGAAGGCCTACGGCGGGCGCGAGGCCTCGGTGATCGAGTGGCTGATCTTCGAGGAGGAGTACTACCGCGCGGGCGGGCCGCAGCGCGCGACCCAGAACGGAATCTTCCTGCTCGCGCCTACGCTCTTCGAGTTCGGCACGCAGGAGCAGCAGGACCGCATCCTGCCGAAGCTCGCCGCGGCCGAGGAGCTCTGGTGCCAGGGCTGGTCCGAGCCCGGCGCGGGCAGTGACCTCGCGAGCCTCTCGGCGCGCGCGGAGCGCGTCGACGGCGGCTTCCGCCTCTACGGACAGAAGACCTGGGCCACGCGCGGGAGCTTCAGCCACAAGCTCTTCGGACTGTTCCGCAGCGAGCCCGGCTCGCAGCGCCACAAGGGGCTCAGCTACCTGCTCGTCGATCTGCATCAGGACGGCGTCACGGTGCGACCGATCGACAAGCTCGACGGCGGAGAGGGCTTCGCGGAGATCTTCTTCGACGGCGCCTTCGTGCCGGACGCGGACGTGCTCGGCGGCGTCGGCAAGGGCTGGGAGGTCGCGATGGCGACGACGGGCTCCGAGCGCGGCCTCACGCTGCGGAGCCCGGGCCGCTTCCTGGCGACCGCGACGCGCCTGATCGAGCTCTGCCGCAGCCAGCCCGAGGCCGCGGGCGAGCGGCTGCGCGACCGCGTCGCCGACGCCTGGATGCAGGCCGAGGCCTATCGCGTGTTCACGCTCGAATCGGTCACGCGCATCGTCGAGGGCCGCGCGGTGGGCGCGGACTCGAGCCTGATGAAGGTCCACTGGTCGGAGCTCGACGTCGCGCTGCACGAGACCGCGCTCGAGCTGCTCGGCGCGAGCGCCGAGCTCGCGCCCGGCGCCCCCGCGTCCGCGGACCGCGGCCGCTGGATCGAGGGCTACCAGTTCGCGCTCGCGGGTCCGATCTACGCGGGCACCAACGAGATCCAGCGCAACATCATCGCCGAGCGCATCCTCGGCCTGCCGCGGAAATAGCGCGTGCGTTTCGCGTTCAGCGAAGACCAGCTCCTGATCCAGCAGACCCTCGCGGAGATGCTCGAGAAGGAGTGCAGCCACGAGGCCGTCGAGGCGGCCGCGAAGAGCGCGAGCGGCCGCGTGCCGGGGCTCTGGCAGCAGCTCGTCGCGATGGGGATCCCCGCGGTCGCGCTGCCCGAGGCGCAGGGCGGCCTCGGCGGCGACGAGCTCGATCTCGTGCTGCTGCTGCAGGAGGCCGGCCGGCGCGCGCTGCCCGAGCCGCTCGCCGAGACCGCCGCGGTCGCGGCGCCGCTGCTGCGCGAGCTCGGCGGCGAGCTCGCCGCGGAGTGGCTGCCGCGCATCGCCGAGGGGGCGGTCGTCGTCGTCGGCCTCGCCTCCGAGCCCTTCGTCGGCTTCGCCGACGGCGCCGAGCTCCTGATCCTCGAGCGCGGCGGCGAGCTCTTCGCGCTCGCGCCCTCCGCCGTGAAGTGCGAGGCGCAGCGCTCGGTCGACGACGCGCGCCGGATCGCGCGCGTCGAGTGGAGCGCCTCGCCCGCGGCGCGCATCGCGAGCGGCGAGCGCGCCGCGGCCCTCGCGGCCGCGGCCTTCGAGCGCAGCGCGCTCGCGGCCGCGGCGCAGCTCGTCGGGCTCGGGCGCTACATGGTCGATCTCACGGTCGCCTACGCCAAGGGGCGCGAGCAGTTCGGGCAGGCGATCGGCGCGTTCCAGGCGGTCAAGCACCAGATCGCGAGCGCGCACCTGAAGCTCGAGTTCGCGCGCGCGATCGTGCAGCACGCGGCCTACACGCTCGCGAAGGGCTGGGACTCGCGGCAGCTCGACGTCTCGACGGCAAAGGCGCTCGCGGGCGACGCCGCGCACCTCTGCGGCCGCGCCGCGCTGCAGTGCCACGGCGCGATCGGCTACACCTACGAATACCACCTGCACCTCTGGCTCAAGCGCGCGTGGGCGCTCGAGAAGGCCTTCGGGGATGCGCCCTGGCACCGGCGGCGGGCCGCGGCCCTGCTGCTCGACGGCCGCGCCCCCTCCGAGGCGGCTCCGCAGGCGCCCGCGCGCGACCCCGCCCGACTCCGCGGTCGGCGGGCGCCTTGACTCCGCCCTCGGCGCGCGGGTAGTCTGGCCCTCGGAAGGGGATCTCCCGGGAGCGCGGCCCTGGTCCGCGGCTCCCGCCGAGGAGAGCCCGAATGCGCCCCTTCCGCTCCTGTGCTGCGCTGCTGCTGACCGCTCTCGCCGCGAGCCCCGCGCTCGCCGCGCCCGAGAACTCCGCCCTCGCCCCGGGCGCGATCGATGCGACCGGCGGCGCTGCGATCGCACTCCGCGAGACGGCCTCCGAGCCCTACTGGGCCGCCTCGCTCGTCGGCCCGAGCCGCGATCTCCCGATTCCCGCGAGCGCGGCGCTCGACACGGCCCCGCTGTTCCGCGCGCTGCTGCTCGGCCGCGACGTGCGCAGCGAGCGCGCGGGCCAGGGCGATCTCGTCGGTCTGCTCCCGATCCTGCGCGAGCAACAGCGCGCCGAGATCTTCGAGCTGCGCGGCGACCGGCGCGACGCGCGCGAGGTCGTCGACCTGCCCGGGGGCGCGCGCATCGGAATGCGCTGAGCCCGCGCCCGGCCGCGCGAGCTCCGCTGCGATGTCGCGATGATCGAGGTCGAGAGCCACGAGCGCGTGCGGCTGCTCCGGCTCGCGCGCGAAGCCAAGCTCAACGCCTTCGACCGCGAGCTCTACCGCGCCGCGGCCGCGGCGCTCGAAGACGCGCAGCGCGACCCCGGCGTCCACGCCGTCGTGCTGACCGGCCGCGGGCGCGCGTTCTGCGCGGGCGTCGATCTCGCCGAGCTCGAGCCGAGCGGCGATCCGGAGGGGCGCGCCGACTTCGTCGTGGCCGCCGAGCGCTTCCTGGGCGCGCTCGAGGCCTGCGAGCTGCCGCTCCTCGCGGCCGTGAACGGGATGGCCATCGGCATCGGCACCACGCTGCTCGGCTACGCCGACCTCGTCTTCGCGGCGCGCTCGGCGCTCTTCCGCACGCCCTTCGCGAGCCTCGGTGTCGCGCCCGAGCTCGGCTCGTCGTGGCGCCTGCCGCAGCTCGTCGGCTGGCAGAACGCGGCCTGGATGCTCTTCTCGAGCGAGTGGATCGGCGCCGAGACCGCGGTCGCGACCGGGCTCGCCTACCGCGCGGTCGAGGACGCGCAGCTCGAAGCCGAGACCCTGGATGCCGCGGGCCTGATCGCGCAGCACCCGCGCGACTCCCTCCGCGCGATCAAGCGCACGCTGCGCGAGTGGCGGCGCGCGCCGTCGCGCGAGGCCCTGGCGCGCGAGAACGCCGAGTTCAGCGCGCTGCTCGCGCGCGGCTCGCTGCGCTCGCCGCTCGCCGCGCGGCGCTGCTAGCCTGCGCGCCGCGCTGCCCGCGAGGACTCCCCGATGCGCTTCTCCTTCGCCGACGCGATGTGCGACCCCTCCCACTACCTGCCGCTCGCGCGGGCCGCCGACGAGCTCGGCTACCACTGCTTCCCGATCGGCGACAGCATCTGCTTCCCCGAGCGGGCCGAGGGCGACTACCCCTACCTCGAGAGCGGCGACCGCAGCTTCCTCGACGGCGCGCCCTTCCTCGACCCCTTCCAGCTCGCGGCCGCGCTCGCGACCGCGACGCGGCGGATCCGCTTCCGGACCGCGGTGCTGAAGCTCCCGATTCGCGAGCCCGTGCTGGTCGCGAAGCAGGTCACCTCGCTCGCGGTCTGGTCCGGGAACCGCTTCGAGCTCGGCGTGGGTCTGTCGCCCTGGATCGAGGACTTCCGCGTCACGCACAGCGACTGGAAATCGCGCGGCAGGCGCATCGAGCAGCAGATCGAGATCCTGCGCGGCCTCTCGACCGGCGACTACTTCGAGTACCACAGCGAGTTCTACGACATTCCGCGCATCAAGCTCTGCCCGGTGCCGAGCGAGCCGGTCCGGATCCTCTACGGCGGCCACGCCGACGCCGCGTGGCGCCGCGCGGCGCGGATCTGCGACGGCTTCACGATCGCGGGCGGGACGCTGGACTACGCGCTCGAGGTCGCGGCGGCGCTCGCGCGCTACCGCCGCGAGTACGGCCGCCAGAACCAGCCCTTCTACCTGCACGCGGGCGTGTCCGGCCTCGAGACCCTCGACGACATCCGGCGCCTCGAGGACGCGGGCGTCTCCGAGATCAGCGCGGGCGCGCGCAATCCCTACGAGCCCGACACGCTCACGGTCGAGCAGAAGATCCGCGCCGCGGAGCGCTTCGCCGAGAACGTGATCGCGAAGCTCTGAGCCGCGCCTAGAGCTCGACCAGCGCCGTGCCGACGACGCGCGTCTCGCCGGCTTCGTTCACGAGCGTGAGGTCGACCTCGACCGTGCGCGTCGCCTCGTCGAGGTTCGTGACGACGCCCCTGCAGCGCGGCCGCGAATCGACGAGCAGCGGCGCGCGGAACACCGTGTCGATCTTGCGCACGGTGCAGCCCGGGGCCCAGCGGTGGATCGCCGCGACGAGGATCCCCTGGCTCATGATCCCGGGCACGATCGCTCCCGGCAGGCCCTCGGTCTTCGCCTTCTCGTGGTCCATGAAGCGCTGCGCGAGCATGCGCGTGGCCTTGCAGAAGCGCGTCACGGTCGCGAGCGAGACGTCCGGCGCCTGCGCGTCGAGCTCCTCGCCGAACTCGACGTCCTCGAAGCGGCGCGCGCCCGGCGCCGCGCCCGCCGGGCTCATTCGAGGCCTCCGCGGATCGTGAGCCGCCAGTCCACGACGGCCACGAGCTCCTCGCGCGGGTTCCTGAACTCCATGCGGTGCACGAGGAAGAGCATGACGCCGCTGCGGCCCGTCTTCTCGTAGATGTCGTAGAGGCTGCTCTGCGCGCCGAGCCGCTCGCCCGGGCGCAGCGGGCGCTTCCACTCGACGGCCTTGCCCGCGTCGATCATCCGGCGCAGGTCGAAGTTCGGGAAGTCGTCCGGCAGCATGCGCGCGCCGTGGTACACCGTCGTGAAGTTCACCGGAGCCTGGAAGTCCGGGTGCGCCGGATCGACGTAGCGCGGATCCGTCTCGCCGCAGGCGAGCGCGAACTCGAGCATGTCCTCGCCGCGCGCCTCGACCTCGACGCGGTCGAAGACCGTGCCGGCCCAGCGCGCCTTGACCTCCTGTGCCGTCATCCCCATCGGATCGCCTCGAAGCCTCCCTCGCCGAGCGCCGCGACGAGATCCGCCTCGTCGCGGATCGCGCGCGGAAAGCGCGTCGCACAGCGGCCGATGTGGCTCACGATGTGGGCGTCGCTGCCGCCGATCGCAGCGTAGCCGCAGCGCTCGGCGAACGCGATCGACTCGGCGTCCTCGCTGCCGCGGCTGCCGCCGTTGCGCGTCTCGATGATCGAGACGCCCTCGACCGGCCCCCGCGCGGCCACGTGCGCGACGAGGCCCACGCGCGGCCGTCCCGGGTGGCAGGGCACCGCGACGCCGCCGCAGCGCTTCACGAACTCGAGCACGCCCGCGAGCGGGAGCCCGATCCGGCCGAAGTCGAAGGCGCGCTGCATCGCCTCGTTGACGCCGAAGACCAGCACGTGGCCGTAGTCCGTCTCGACCTCGCTGCCCTTCAGGATGCGCAGGCCGAACTCGTCCTCGAGCCTGCGGTAGTCGCTCGCCGCGTCGAACTGGCGGTGCTCGGTCAGCACGAAGCCGTCGAGTGGGAGCTCGCGGCGCCGGATCCACTGGCAGTAGTTCTCGACGCGCGCGCGCGCGTCGTCCGACGCGACCGAGTGGTTGTGCAGGTCGAGGATCATGCGCGCGGCCGGAAGCGCGGCACGGCGAACTCGCCGGTCGCGACGAAGTCGGCCGCGACCGGCATTCCGATCGAGACCCGCTCCGGCTCGCAGCCGACGACGCTCGCGAGCAGGCGCGGGCCCTCCTCGAGCTCGATCTCGGCCACGACGTAGGGCGTGCATGCCGAGAAGGGCGCCAGCTGGTTCTGCCGCACCACGGTGTAGCTGTGGACGCTCCCGCGCCCGCTCGCGGCGAAGTGCTCGATCCCGCTCGAGAGGCAGGCGACGCAGAGCGCGCGCGGCCGGTGCTGCACGGCGCCGCAGTCCCGGCAGCGCTGCAGCACGAGCTCGCCGCGGGCGCATCCCTCCCAGAAGGGCCGCGTCTCCCAGTTCACGGCGGGGTCGCGGTACTCGATCTCCCTGGCCACGCGTCGCGCTCCTCCGGGCCTAGCCGCTCGACAGGATCAGGGTCGCGCCGCTGTGCATCTCGGCGAGGATGCCGCCCGTGCCGTGCACGCACGCGAGCTCCGCCTGCGGAACCTGGCGCGGCCCGCACTCGCCGCGCAGCTGCCGCACGGCCTCGATCACGAGGAAGATGCCGCGCATTCCGGGATGGTTCGAGGAGAGGCCGCCGCCGTCCGGGTTCACCGGCAGCGCGCCGCCGAGACCGATGCGGCCCTGCTCGACGAAGGCGCCGCCCTCCCCCGGCTT